>OCTW013422780.1_pt1 | contig 80308 bp, 58 predicted proteins | sample 1539671 | NCBI WGS metagenome assembly OCTW01 (sample SAMN02144230, study PRJEB22623) | gut metagenome | biome: sheep rumen | host: Ovis aries | place: New Zealand | reverse complement strand
AACCACCTCTTCCCATTCCGAACAGAGAAGTTAAGCTCACCATCGCCGATGGTACTGCCCCACCAGGTGGGAGAGTAGGTAGCTGCGGTTTTTTGGAATGCCAGACGTCAGAAGACGCCTGGCATTCTTCGTTTTGGGCTGGGCCCAAAACCAAAAAACCCAAGCCCTCCGTTACCCCCTCCCTTTCTTCCCTCCCCTCGGGGGAGGGATGGCCATTCTGGTGTCATTTCGAGCGGAGCCCGGAGGGCGAAGTCGAGAAATCTCACGTGAATCTCATAAATTATTACTATATTTGCATGATTTAATAGAATACTACACTTAAATCCTATAAAATTATGCAAATTGTACAAGTTTTCGGCAGGGAAATCCTTGATTCACGCGGAAATCCTACCATTGAGGTTGAAGTTACCCTTGATTCCGGTTTTGTTGGAGTAGCAGCTGTTCCTTCAGGTGCATCCACCGGTGAGAATGAAGCTCTCGAGCTTCGTGACGGTGACAAAAAGCGTTACGGCGGCAAGGGCGTCCTCAAGGCCGTTGACAATGTGAATAAGGTGATTGCTCCGGAAATCATCGGCATGGATGCTACCCAGCAGAGGGCCATCGACAAAGCCATGATCGAACTGGACGGCACCCCCACCAAGTCTAAGCTTGGCGCAAACGCCATCCTCGGCGTATCCCTGGCAGTTGCAAAGGCTGCAGCCGCAGAGCTCGGCCAGCCCCTCTACCGCTACCTTGGCGGCACCAACGCCTACGTTCTCCCCGTTCCCATGATGAACATCATCAACGGCGGTGCACACTCCGACGCCCCCATCGCATTCCAGGAGTTCATGATCCGTCCCATCGGCGCAGCCAATGAGGCCGAAGCCGTACGTATGGGCGCAGAGGTCTTCCACGCTCTCCAGAAGGTTCTCAAGGGCCGTGGTCTCTCCACCGCAGTAGGTGACGAAGGTGGTTTCGCTCCCGCTCTGAAGGGCATCAACGACGCCCTTGACTGCATCATCGCAGCTATCGAAGGTGCCGGTTACGTTCCCGGAAAGGACGTTACCATTGCCATGGACTGCGCAGCTTCCGAGTTCTGCTTCAAGGAGGACGGCAAGTTCTACTATGACTACAAGCAGCTCAAGGACGGCAAGAAGAAAGATCCTCGCGGCCGCAAGCTCACCACAGACCAGCAGATCAATTACCTCAAGCAGCTTATCGCCAAATACCCCATCGATTCCATCGAGGACGGTCTCTCCGAGGAAGACTGGGAGGGCTGGGTAAAGCTCACCAAGGCTATCGGCGACAAGTGCCAGCTTGTTGGCGACGACCTCTTTGTAACCAACGTGAAGTACCTCCAGAAGGGTATCGAGATGGGTGCAGGTAACTCCATCCTCATCAAGGTCAACCAGATTGGTTCCCTCACCGAAACCCTTGACGCCATTGAGATGGCTCACCGTCACGGCTACACCACCGTTACCAGCCACCGCTCCGGCGAAACCGAGGACACCACCATCGCCGACATCGCCGTTGCCACCAACAGCGGCCAGATCAAGACCGGTTCCCTCAGCCGCACAGACCGTATTGCCAAATACAACCGTCTCATGCGCATTGAGATTGAACTGGCCGAAGAAGCACGTTATGGCTATAAGAAACTTCGCTAAGTATCTTGCAGTAGCGGTCCTGACCGCTGCCTGCCAGGTACAAGAACCTATTTCAAATTCACAGGCTCCGGCAAAAACGGAGCCTGTGGCTTCTAATGACATTCCCGGGCTCGTTTCCGTCCAGTTTGACGAATACCTTGCCGCCGCAATAGAAGAGGCCCTTGCCGCCGGCGAGGCCGTTCCTACCAAGGCGCCAGGCATGGGAAACCTCATAGAGGAACTGGGGATAGAAAGCCTGGAACGCGTTTTTCCGGACGCCGGGGAGTTCGAGCCCCGAAGCCGGAAAATGGGGATGCACCGCTTTTACAGGGTGAAGTTCTCCTCAAATGTCCCCGCCACAAAGGCGTCGGCCTCATTTGAATCCATGCCCGGCGTGGTTTCGGCCCATCCCGTGAGGAGGATAGTGAAAAGGGCCTATGAAACGCCCAACGACCCCTATTTTTCCAGACAGTGGCATTATTACAACTCAAGTAAAGCCGGAGCAGACATTAATGTCAAGGACGTGTGGAAAAACTACACCACCGGCAATGAGAATGTTGTGGTGTGCGTGGTGGATGAAGTGGTAGACGCCACTCATCCGGACCTCAAGGACAATCTCTGGACAGATGCCAGCGGCCATACCGGATACAATTTTGCGCGTGGCAGCTGGGACCTTTCAGTACGCCCGCCTCAGAATTATTGGGATGATGAAGGTGACACGGGGCACGGTACTCACGTTGCCGGTACCATAGCGGCTGTAAGCAACAATGGCGTGGGTGTAGCCGGCATTGCCGGAGGAGACTATGCCGCAGGGGAAAAGGGCGTGCGCCTCATGTCCTGTGCCATTTTCTCCGGAACCAGTTATGCCGATGACGTCCAGTGCGCAAATGCCGTCAAATGGGGCGCGGAACATGGCGCCGTCATTTCCCAGAACAGCTGGGGACCTTCGGCCGACCTTAACCTGGACGGCAACATATCCGCATCCGAGCTTAATACTTACCGCACTTACACCATAGACAAGTACCATCCGGAGCTGAAAGTGGCTATTGACTACTTTATAGAGTATGCCGGTTGTGACGCTCAGGGTAACCAGCTCCCGGATTCCCCCATGAAAGGAGGGCTGGTGTTTTTTGCCTCCGGAAATGAAGGCGCAGAGGGCGTAGACTGGGACCCTTATGCCGCATATGAACCGGTGATAGGAGTGGGTGCATTCAACGAGAGCGGAAACAGGGCTTCTTATTCCACTTACGGAGAGTGGGTGGACATTGCTGCACCGGCCGGAGAGGGATACTCTTCCTCAGGCTCTGTCTGGAGCACGGTTCCCACCAAGATAGTCACAAGCGGTTACGCCGGTTCAGGCTGGGCCGGAACTTCCATGGCCTGCCCCCATGCCAGCGGAGTTGCGGCACTTATAGTGTCTTACTTCGGCGGGCAGGGTTTTACCGCAGCCAATGCCAAGGACATCCTCTTCGGCGGCCTTGGAAACACTATTGGCGGAAGCAGGCCCGTTGGAAAGAAGATTGACGCCCTTGCATCCTTTGAATACGGTCTTGGGCACCATATTACCCCCGGTGAAAACCATGCTCCTGCAATAAAGTTCTCGCCCTCTGAAATTACACTGAAGGCTCATGAGAGCGCGGTCATTTCCGTGGGTGTCTCAGACCCAGACGGAGATGCGGTGGAGGTTCTCCTGGAGGATCCCGGCTCAAATGCCGTAACCTTCGACGCTGCCACCATGACTCTCAGGATTTCGGCAATGAAAGAGCCCCAGGGAGGCAGTTTTACGGCTGTATTAAAAGCCACGGACATGCCATCCAGCGCAGAGTTCCAACCAAAATCGGCCACGGCAAACTTCAGCTATACGGTTCTTCCAAACCATGCGCCTAAGGCTTCAGGTGTGGTCCCGGACCAGTACAACGCATCTTTCAGCATCCTCCATGTAGATATGGCCGAACATTTCACCGACGAAGACGGGGAGACCCTCCGCTATGAGGCTTCCGTTTCTGACCCCGCCCTTGCTTCGGCCGCAATAAACGGCACGTCTGTGGTTATAAGTCCCAAGGAACATGGCGTAATAACCGTGTACGTGACGGCCCGTGACGGCATAGGGGCATCGGCCTCTTCTTCCTTCAGGGTGGCGTTTGTGAATCCGGCGCAGCCCGTAATGCTATCAAGCCAGAATGTGACGGAGGCCCTGCAAATGACCATAGACTCCCGTGAATCCGTGGATGTGACCGTTACGGTTTACAACGCGGCCGGAGCGCAGGTGCTCAGAAGCGTCAATACGGCAAACGTCTTCAACCCCATAAGCATGGACGTCTCTTCGCTTGCACCAGGCAGATATACCGCCGTAGTGGCCTACAGCGGTAAATCCGTAAAGGTGAAGTTCTCCAAATACTAGAGGGTATCCTGCTTGAGGTCTTCAACGTACCGCGCGATTCTGTCAAGTTCGCGCGGTATTGCTATACTCTGGGGGCAGTGGGAGAGGCACTCGTTGCAGTGGATGCAGTGGCTGGCCTGACGGACAGATGCAACGGCCCTGTCGTAGCTCACGAGGTAGGCCTTCTTGAGTTTTGCATAGTCCTTCTGCTCCGGGCTCTGGGCATAGGTGCCGGAGGTGATGGCACGGTTGTAGTGCTGGAACACACCGGGGATGTCTATACCCCAGGGGCACGGCATGCAGTATTTGCAGTCTGTGCAGTTTACAAGCGGGTACTCCTTCATTTCCACGGCCATGCGCTCCATGAACCCCAATTCTTCTTCCGTGAGGGGCTTGAAGTGGCCGAAGGTCTTGATGTTGTCCAGGAGGGGATCCATGGATGTCATGCCGGAGAGTATGCACAGGATGTCGGGGTAGGTGCCGCAGAAGCGGAAAGCCCATGATGCTATGCTCTTTTCAGGCTCCCTTTCCTTCATCTGGCGGGCGATTCCCGCCGGGACATTGGCCAGGCGGCCGCCAAGCAGGGGCTCCATGATTATCATGGGGATGCCGCGTTTTGAAAGTTCCGCGTAAAGGTAGTCGGCGTTTACGTTGCGGATGCCGTCTGCGTGACGCCAGTCCACGTAGTTCATCTCTATCTGGCAGAAGTCCCAGTGCATCTGGCCGCTGTCTTCCAGCTCCATGAAGTAGTCGAACTCGTGCTTGGCACCGTGGAAGGAGAAGCCAAGGTTGCGGATTCGGCCGGCTTCTTTTTCCTTGAGAAGGAAGGGCACAAGGCCGTTGTCCACGTACCTCTTGTTGTAGGCCGCCGCACCGCCGTGCCCTATGGCGTGGAGGAGATAGTAGTCGAAGTAGGATGTCCGGAGCTGCTCAAATGAGCGTTTGTACATCTCTATGGATGCTTTGGCCGAAGAATCCCCAAAGTTGGAGAGCTTGGTTGCAATGTAGTAGCTCTCGCGGGGGTGCCTTGAGAGGGCCTTTCCGGCGGCGTCCTCGCTGAGACCCTGGAGGTATGCGGGTGAGGTGTCAAAGTAATTGACTCCGTGTGCGATGGCGTAATCCACCATCTCGTTTACGGCAGCCTGGTCTATGATGTCCTTGCCGTCCGGGCCCTTTATCATGGGCCAGCGCATGCAGCCGAATCCAAGCAGGGACACGCGGTCTCCGTTGCGTGGATTCTCACGGTAAATCATTGCCTCGGGGCCTTCGTCGCTTGTCATGCCCGCCTTTGACCTGGCATCTTTGGGGGCGCAGGACACGGCCACTGCCGCAGCTGCACCGGTTTTCAGAAAATCTCTCCTGTTCATACGTGCTGATATTTACCGTTTACAAGTATTGCGCTTATGGGCCTTACGGGGCAGTACTGCTCACAGGCTCCGCAGCCGATGCATATTTCTTCGTGGACAGTGGGGACCTTTGCTCCGTCATGCTCCACCATGCTTATGGCACCTACGGGGCATTTGCGGGCGCAGTTTCCGCAGTTGGATTCTCCGGTGGCGCTGAGGCAGGTCTCAAGGTTCACCCTGGCCGTTCCAATGTGGTACTGGGTCTTTTCTTCACGGGTGATTTTGAGGATGGCGCCGGTGGGGCACACCTCCGAGCACCTGGTGCATTCAGGGCGGCAGAAACCTTTGTCATAACTCATTTCCGGCTGCATCAGGGTTTCAAGCTTTGTAGAGGGCCGAAGAACTCCGTTTGGGCATTCGGCAACGCAAAGCTGGCAGGCCGTGCAGTGGGAGTAGAAGTCTTTTACGCTTTTGGAGCCGGGGGGCGTGACGGGGATTTCGCGCTCCGGGGCATGTTTGGGAAGGACTTCCGCGAAGCCACCGTCAACCTTCTTTGCGGCCTCCTGAGCCTTTGCTTCCACGCTTTTAAGGGCGGCTGCGCCAATTGCCACGGCCGTTCCGGCCATGAATGCGCGGCGGCCGTTGTCGTTATTGTCATTCTGAGGTTTTGCCGAAGAATCTCCGCCCCTCCATGCAAACTTGTATTCAAGCGCGCCGAACTTGCAGCTGTCAAGGCAGTTGAAGCAGTCTACGCAGCGGGAGTAGTCTATCTTCTGCGCCTCCTTGCTTATGGAAATGCACTGGGCCTTGCATTTGTGCTCGCAGGCCTTGCAGTGCTTGCATTTTTCGGCATCAATGACCGGGCGGAACATTGCAAAGCGTGAGAAGAAGCTGAGCGTTGTGCCAACCGGGCATATTGTATTGCAATAAGTGCGGCCGCCCTTGAATGACAGAACCACAATTACTACAAGCGTAACAGCGGCTATTATGAAGGTGGGAAGGCTCCTTATCCAAACCTCCTTGGAGTAGAAGGTGTATCTTCCTGCGCGTTCCGATATGGCGGCAAGGAGGTTGTTGCCCCAGAGGTAGACGGGCTGGAGGAGGTTCTGGACAATTCGGCCGTAAGCGCTGTAGGGGGCAAGGAGCGCCACAAAGGAGCTTACCCCGGCTATGAGGGCTGCCACAAACAGCACCCATACGCCGTAGCGCAGCCATTTGAGCTCCTTATGCCACTTGTAGGGGGCCTTGGACTTATGGGTGCCAAGCCATGAAATGCCGTCCTGGAATACTCCCAGGGGGCAGATGACAGAGCAGTACACACGGCCGAAAAGCAGCGTTAGAAGCACAAGGGCCACAATGACGCCCACGTTCAGGGCCAGCACTGCCGGCAGAAACTGGACTTTTGCCATCCATCCAAGGTAGCCGTGGAGTGCACCGGTAAAATCAAGGAATAACAAAGTGATGCAGGCCCAGAATATGGCCGCAACTCCTACTCTAATCTTTTTCAACATGTTATACGCATATCGTTTTATGTTTGCAAAGGTAAATAAAAAAATTAGTATATTTGCATGATTCAACAACCAGAGAAAGTTATGTTACCTAAGGCTAAGGAAATTGTGGACGCCATGTCCGTCAAAATGCAGGATGCAGTAGATTATCTTGAAGAAGACCTCAAGAATTACCGTGTTGGCAAGGCCTCTCCGGCCATTCTCAACCCCGTAATGGTAGACTATTACGGTACGGCAACGCCTCTTAATCAGGTGGCTTCCATCACCACCCCGGACGCCAAAACCATCGCCATACAGCCCTGGGAACGTTCCATGATCGGCAAAATTGAGAAAGCCATCCTGGACGCAAATGTTGGCCTCACCCCCTCCAACAACGGAGAAATCATCCGTTGCATGGTTCCCCCGCTCACGGAAGAGCGCCGCAAGGAACTCATCAAGAAGGCAAAGGCCCAGGGAGAAACCACCAAGGTTACCATTCGTAACGTCCGCCGTGACGGCATAGACCTTCTCAAGAAGGCCCAGAAGAACGACGGCCTCTCAGAGGACGGCGAAAAGGAGGGCGAGGACGAGCTCCAGAAGGCAACGGACAAGTGGGTGAAGAAGGTGGACGAGGTCATCTCCGCCAAGGAAAAGGATATCCTTACCGTCTAATGCCTGAATCCGTAGCTATACAAGGGTACAAGGGCTGCTTTCATGAACAAGCAGCCCGTTTGTTTTATGGTGATGTGTCCATCGTAGAGTGCGCCACCTTCCAGGACCTTTTCAAGGTAAAGGCCGATGCCATTGTGATGGCAATAGAGAACACGGTTTCCGGAGGTCTGCTGCACAACTTCGAACTCCTGCGGGCATCCCGTCTTCCGGTAAAAGGGGAAGTCTACATCCGTATCGGCCAGAACCTAATGGCGCTTCCCGGGCAAAAACTGGAGGATATCAGGGAGGTACGGACGCACTATATGGCAATTAACCAAACCCGCCCGTGGTTTGAGAAAAACGCCCCCTGGATACGCCTCACGGAGAGCGAAGACACAGCCAAAAGCGCTGCGGAACTTGCCCAAAGCGGAGAAATGGGAGTGGGCGCAGTGGCCGGGGAACTTGCCGCCAGCCTTTATGGCCTTGAAATCCTTGCCCCCGGGATAGAAACTTTCAAGCAGAATTTCACGCGTTTCCTGGTTATCGATGATGCCCTTGAAGTGCCCCCGGAGCAGATAAACAAGGCAATCCTTTGCTTTACGCTGCCTCACAAGCCCGGCTCTCTTGCGCAGATCCTCACCATCCTGAGTTTCTACGACATGAACCTCACCCGCATCCAGTCCCTTCCCATTCCTGGCAGGGAGTGGCAGTATTTTTTCTACGCCGATATTAAATTTGAAAGCTACCAGCGTTATCTCCAGGCCCTCCAGGCGGTGAAGCCGCTCATTGAGGACCTCCAGATCCTGGGAGAATATGAAGCCGCAATATGATAATCAATCCAGCAGACAGGACTATTTCCGTAAAAGAGTATTACTTTTCCATAAAGAACAAGGAAATAGTGCGCATAAACGCTTCCCGTCCCGGAGATCCTGTGATAAACCTTGGAATAGGTTCACCGGACGGCGCCCCGTCACAGGAGGCTGTTGAGGCCATGGTGGATTGCGCCCGCAAGGCCACCACTCACGGCTACCAGAGTTACATCGGCATCCCGGAACTTCGGCACGCAATTGCAGGCTGGTACTCCAGATGGTACGGCGTGGAATTGGATCCGGCCTCTGAAATCCAGCCTCTTACGGGCTCCAAGGAAGGAATCCTCCTTCTGTCCCTCACCTTCCTCAACAAGGGAGACAAGGTGCTGGTGCCAAATCCCGGCTACCCTACATATACTTCGGCCACGCGCATGTGTGAGGCCGAAGTAGTGAACTACAACCTCCTGGAGGATGGCGGCTGGTACCCTGATTTCGACCAGCTTGAATCAATGGACCTCACGGGCGTGAAACTGATGTGGGCCAACTACCCCAACATGCCCACCGGGGCTCCTGCACGCAGGGATGTGTTTGAACGGTTGGTGTCCTTTGCAAGCCGCCACGGAATACTCCTTGTCAACGACAACCCTTACGGCTTCATCCTCAACGAGCCCCAGTCCATACTGGCCATTCCCGGCGCCCGGGAGTGCTGCATGGAACTCAACTCCCTGTCCAAGAGCCACAACATGGCCGGATGGCGCGTAGGAATGCTGGTTGGAGACGCAGCCGTCATCAAGGAAGTGCTCAAGGTCAAGTCCCAGATGGACTCCGGCATGTTCAGGGGCATTCAGGAAGCCGCCGTTGCCGCCCTCAATGCCGGTCCCGAGTGGTACGAGGCCCTCAATGCCGAATACCGTCGCCGCCGCGAACTCGCCTGCCGCATCATGGACACCATCGGCTGCACTTACGACGCCAATGCCGGTGGCCTCTACGTCTGGGGCCGTGTGCCTCAGATGCCCGGTCAAGCCGGGCATGACGTGGATGCCGGGAGTGACGCGGATGCCGGGAGTGACGTCATGGCCGACTCCGATCGGCCATCTCCCGCCGCAGTGCTCTCAGACAAATACCTCTACGAGGCTGGCGTGTTCCTCACCCCGGGATTCATCTTCGGCAGCAACGGGGCAAATTACCTCAGGATATCCCTCTGCGCCAATGTTCCCACGCTGGAGAAGGCGCTTGAAAAGATAGCGTTTTCGCTAAGTGTCAAATAATGAAGCGTTTACGGCTTTTGCTCCCGGCAAAAACGCCCGGAGTAAAACGCATAAAGTGTTAATAATGAGTGAATTAAAGAAAACGGTTGGAATAATCGGCCTTGGCCTTATAGGCGGTTCCATGGCAATTGACCTTAAACGCAGGGGTTTTGCCCAAAAAATCCTTGGCGTTGAGGCCGATCCCGTAGCCGCCGAGGCCGCAAAGACTATCGGCCTGGCCGATGAACTGGTCTCCGTTGAAGAGTGCGTGGACCGCTCCGACATTATTGTGGTGGCCGTTCCCGTAGGCGCCGCCGTTAAAATGCTTCCCGGCATCCTTGACCGCATTCATTCAGGGGCAGAGGCCCCTTCTGGAGCATTTGCCCGGATAGGGTCGCGAAGCGACGCGGAAGAAGGGGCCTCTGCCTCTGACAAGAAGATTGTCATAGACGTCTGCTCCACAAAGGAGCACATCTGTAGCGCCGTGAAGTACCATCCGGCAAGGAAGCAGTTTGTGTGCACGCATCCCATGGCGGGAACGGAGTATAGCGGCCCCTGGGCGGCCCAGCCGGGGCTCTTCGATGGCAGGGCGTGTATTTTTGCCGACCAGGAGGAATCGGCCCCATGGGCGGTGCAGACCATACTTGAGCTCTATTCCTGCCTTAACATGAGGCCCATTTTCATGAGTTCCTCCAGCCATGATGTCCACACCGCATACGTGTCCCACATTTCCCACGTGACTTCGTTTGCCCTGGCGCTTACGGTGCTTGACAAGGAAAAGGACGAGAAACATATCTTCGACCTTGCTTCCGGCGGCTTCTCCTCCACGGTCCGCCTTGCAAAGTCCAACGCCGACATGTGGATTCCAATCCTCACCCAGAACCACGACAACGTTCTGCAGGTGATGGATACCTATATAGAAAAAATGAAACAGTTCCGTGACGCCGTTGCCTCCTATGACGAAGACGCTCTCCGGAAACTGATAGAAGACGCCAACCGCATAAAACGGATTATCCGCTGACCGGCAAACGGTTGACAGTCAACGATATACGCAAAGTCGGGTGCACCTGCAGGTGCACCCGAGGAACAGGAAAAGATTGATAGTTAGATAGTTATGAGCCACACACTGGATATTGTCCCCGGAACAGAGTGGGGATTCTTCACGCTTCCGAGGCCTATGTGCATTGCAGGGCCCTGCAGTGCCGAATCTGAACAGCAGGTACTGAAGACGGCGGAGGGCCTGAGCGCCTTCGGCATACATGTTTACCGTGCAGGTATTTGGAAACCGCGTACCCACCCCGGAAGTTTTGAGGGCGTGGGGACTCCCGGCCTCAAGTGGATGCGCCGCGTGAAGCAGGAGCTTGGCATGAAAGTGTGCACGGAGGTTGCCAGTGAAAAACATGTCCTGGAGTGCATCAAGTACGGTGTGGACATGGTTTGGATTGGGGCCCGCACAAGCGCCAACCCCTTCCTCATGCAGGAGATTGCCGATGCCCTTGAAGGCACCGACATGCCCGTCCTTGTGAAGAACCCTGTGAATCCGGACATCGACCTTTGGATTGGAGCCCTGGAGCGCCTGAACCGCGCCGGACTCCGGAAGCTTGGCGTCATCCACCGCGGCTTTTCAACTTCGGCCCCCATCCCTTACAGGAACGACCCCGGCTGGAAACTTGCCATTGAAATGCGTACACGCTACCCTCAGATGGCGTTTTTTGCCGACCCTTCCCACATGGCCGGAGACAGGAAGTACCTCCAGGAACTCTCCCAAAGGGCCATGGACCTTGGGCTTGACGGCCTTATGGTGGAAAGCCATTGCAACCCGGCCGAAGCCCTCTCCGACGCTAAGCAGCAGCTTACCCCTAAGGACCTCCAGAACCTTCTGGAGAGCCTTGTGATAAGGGAAAACACCTCCGACAACACCGCTTACAAAGATGGAATCGAGGCCCTTCGCGCCCGCATAGACGTAATTGACGACAAACTCCTGGAACTTCTCAGCGAAAGGAGCGGAGTCTCCAAGGCTATCGGCCGCTACAAGAAGGAGCACAACGTGGCCATCCTCCAGGCCGGCAGGTGGGAGCAGATTCTGGCCGACATGATACGCCGCGGCGCGGAGCTTGGAATCTCCGAGGCCGCCGTCACCGCCATTATGACCGCCATCCACGACGAATCCGTCCGCGTTCAGAACGACGTTTTGGAATCACAAAAATAATCCCTACCTTTGCAGCCCCGGAGGACGGATTTATGATAACTTGCAACCTCCGCGCAGTCAAAAAATGCTAAAGAATTACCTCTTCACGTCGGAGAGCGTGTCGGAAGGACACCCCGACAAAGTGGCGGACCAGATATCTGACGCCATTCTAGACCAGTTTTTAATGCAGGACCCGGAGGCCAAGGTGGCCTGCGAGACTTTCTGTTCCACCGGTATGGTGGTGGTAATGGGTGAAGTCAAGGCCGAAGCCTACGTAGACATCCAGACCACCGTCCGCAACACCATCCGCCGCATAGGCTACACCAAGGCCGAATACATGTTCGACGCCTCCAGCTGCGGCGTCCTCAGCGCCCTCCACGAGCAAAGCCCGGACATCAACCGCGGCGTGGAAAGAAAGCACGGCGAAGACCAGGGCGCCGGAGACCAGGGCATGATGTTCGGCTATGCATGCCGTGACACAGAGGACTATATGCCCCTGCCCCTGTACCTCAGCCACAAGATCCTTGAGATCCTGGCCGATATCCGTCACAATGAGCCGGAGCTCATGCCCTATCTGAGACCGGACGCCAAGAGCCAGTTCACCATTGAATACGACGGCGAAACCCATGAGCCCGTGAAGGTTCACACCATAGTCCTCAGTACCCAACACGACGAATTCGTGCCGGAATCCCTTGGCCGAATGACCTATGAGGAAGCCGTGAAGCAGTACGGACACACCAAGGTGGACGCCGCCATGCAGGCGAAAATCAGGGAGGACGTTGAAAATATCCTCATCCCCCGCCTCAAGAAGGCCCTCTCCAAGGAAACCGCAGCCCTTATTCACGACTTCATCCTTCATGTGAACCCCACCGGAAAGTTCGTGATAGGCGGCCCTCACGGAGACACCGGTCTCACCGGCCGAAAGATCATCGTAGACACCTACGGCGGCAAGGGTGCACACGGCGGCGGAGCCTTCTCCGGAAAAGACCCTTCAAAGGTAGACCGCAGCGCGGCGTATGCAGCCCGTTACATCGCAAAGAACCTGGTAGCCGCCGGAGTTGCCTCCGAATGCCTTGTCCAGCTTGCCTATGCAATTGGTGTTGCAAAGCCCGTGAGCGTTTACGTAGACACTTACGGAACCGCCGCCAAAGGCCTCTCAGACGGCGAAATCGCCGCCAAGGTCCAGGAAATCTTCGACCTTCGGCCCGCATCCATCATCAAGAAATTCCAGCTCAAGAACCCCATCTACGCCCCTACGGCCGCCTATGGCCATATGGGCCGAAAGCCCTACAAAAAGACCGTGAAGGTACAGGGCAAGGAAAAGATTGTCCAGTTCTTCGGCTGGGAGCTGCTTGACAGCGTACCTCAGGTAAAAAAAGCCTTTGGACTTTAGATTCTTCGCTCCGCCTGGAATGACATATTCCGGGCGGAAATTTTTGCTAGATTCATAAAAAGTCAGTATCTTCGCGGCGGATTTTTGGTTGAAGGAACATAGACTACTCAGTTAGTATCAATATTTATTCTTATCAAAACCTTATGAGAAAAGCTTTAAAAAGCATTCTGCTCGCTTTCACTACGCTGATTGTGGGCACTGTCGCCTATGCTCAGGTCACTACTTCGGCCCTCTCCGGCCGCGTGGTGGACCAGAAAGGCGAACCAGTCGTAGGTGCAGCCGTGCTGGCTCAGCATGAGCCCTCCGGCACCATCTATGGCGCTGTTACCAACGCAGAAGGTCGCTACTCCATCCAGGGTATGCGTACCGGCGGTCCTTACAAGGTAGACTTCAGCTGCCTGGGTTACACCGATGCCACTTACACCGGCGTCATCCTCCAGCTGGCCGAAACCTATTCCCTGAATGCAAAGATTGCAGAAAGCACAGAGATGCTTGAAGGTACTGTGGTCGTTGCTTCTCCCACTTCAAAGTTTGCCGCCCAGGAGCGTACAGGTGCTGTCACCAACATCTCCAACGACCAAATCCTGAGCCTTCCCACCGTCAACCGTAACATCACGGACGTTACCCGCCTTTCTCCTTACGGCGGCAACGGCATGAGCTTCGCAGGTTCCGACGGCCGTACCGCCAACTTCACCGTTGACGGTGCAAACTTCAACAACAACTTCGGTCTTTCCGACAACCTCCCCGGCGGCGGCAACCCTATCTCAATTGACGCCATCGAGGAACTCCAGGTTGTGATCAGCCCCTACGATGTCCGCCAGACCAACTTCATCGGCGGTGGCGTAAACGCCATCACCAAGTCCGGTACCAACACCTTCAAGGGCACCGCATACATCTATCACAAGAACGAGAACATGCAGGGTGACGCCATCGAAGGCGAGCAGATCTCCGGCGCCCGCGCCAAAGACCGCAGCACCACTTTCGGTTTCACTCTCGGCGGCCCCATCGTGAAGAACAAGCTCTTCTTCTTCGTGAACGGTGAAATGACCAAGAAGCCTACCGTGGTAAACCGCTGGAGAGGCTCCGAGGACGGCGTTCCGGATGAGAACAACTACATCTCCCGCACCACTCTCGCAGACCTCGAGACCGTGAAGAACCACGCCATGCAGACTTATGGCTACGACACCGGTTCCTACACTGATTTCCCCGCCAACGAGAACAACTACAAGATCCTGGCCCGCCTGGACTGGAACATCACCCAGAAGCACCATCTTGCACTGCGTTACAACTACACCCTCAACAACTACTGGAGCAGCCCCAACGCTTCTTCCATGGACGGTGGCACCCGTAGCGCATATGCACGTATGTCCCAGTACTCCATGTCCTTCGCCAACTCCATGTATTCCATGAACAACACCGTGCATACATGGTCACTGGACCTGAACAGCCGTCTTACGGACAATCTTTCCAACCAGTTCCTCGCAACCTTCTCCAAGCTTGACGACATCCGCGGCACCAACTCCTCCGAGTTCCCGTTCATCGACATCCTTGACGGCAGCGGAGACACCAACAACTACATGGCCCTCGGCTATGAGCTGTTCACCTGGAACAACGCTGTTCACAACACCATCGCAAACGTCAAGGACGACCTCACTTACTATGTAGGCAACCACAAGATCACCGGAGGCGTCAACTTCGAGTATCAGATGGCCGACAACCAGTACATGCGTAACGGTACCGGTTACTATCGCTACAAGTCCGTATCCGACTTCACAAGCGGCGCCACCCCCGAGGTCGTTTGCCTTACCTACGGCTACAACAAGGGCGGCGTCGTTGAAAGCGCCCCTGCAGCCCGTGTACAGTTCTACAAGGCAGGTCTCTATGCCCAGGACGAATGGAACATCACCGACGACTTCAAGCTCACCTACGGTGTACGCTTCGACGGCCTGTTCTTCGACAACAAGGACCTCATGACCAACAATGCCATCCTTGCCCTCGACTACTATCCTAAGGCAAAGAACTACCAGAAGACTAACATCGACACCGGCAAGTGGCCCACTTCCTCCCTCACCATCTCTCCCCGCGTAGGTTTCACCTGGGACGTATTCGGTGACAAGAGCCTGAAGGTCCGCGGTGGTACCGGCCTGTTCAGCGGCCGTCTGCCCCTTGTGTTCTTCACCAACATGCCCACCAACGGCGGTCTTGTGCAGTACCAGGCCCAGCTTGGTCCCAGCACCAAGTACAACAACCTCCCTCAGGCTGTCAAGGACAATTACGCCGACATGGCTGCCGTAATGGCCGCATTCAACGGAGGTCTTGTACGTGACGCCAGCGGTAATGTGAACACCGCCGCCCTTCGTGCAAAACTCATCGAGATGGGCTTCCCGGATACCGTATCCCCTGATTCCGGTACCGTTCCTTCTTCAATCAGCGCCGTGGATCCCAGCTTCAAGATGCCTCAGGTATGGAAGACTTCCCTGGCATTTGACTACACCCTGCCCGTGAGCTTCCCTCTCACAATCTCCGCAGAAGGTATCTTCAACAAGACCATCAACGCAGTTTCCATCTCCGACTGGAGCATGATGCCCGCCGAAGGTTTCGCCCGCTGGAATGGCGCAGACGCCCGTCCCATCTATCCTTCAACCTTCCGCAACACCACCAAGGCATTCGTCCTTGAGAACACCTCCAAGGGTTATGGCTGGAGCGCTAACGTAACCGTCAACGCACAGCCCGCCGAATGGCTCAGCCTCATGGCCGCCTACACTCACACCGTGAACAAGGAAATCACCGGTATGCCCGGCTCCGCAGCCGAATCTGCATTCACATATGTTCCTACCGCTGCCGGCCCCAACTACATCGGCCTGCACAACTCACAGTACGTGACCCCTGACCGTGTAGTTGCCTCTGCAACTGCCCACGACAAGAGCGGTAACCACTTCTCCCTCATCTATGAGGCATGGCGCGGCGGTTATGCTGCTTCCTACATGCTCAAGAACGACATGAACGGTGACGGCTACAACTACGACGCCCTCTACATCCCCACCGACGACCAGGTTGCCAGCAACCAGTTCCGTTTCGCCTCTGAGGATGACAAGAACCGCTTCATGGACTACGTTCACGCAAATCCTTACCTCAGCAAGCACCAGGGCCAGTACGCCGAGGCCTACAGCCTGTACAGCCCTTGGGTACACCGCTTTGACTTCAGCTACAAGCACGACTTCACCGTGAAGATCGGCCGTACCACCAACACCCTCCAGCTCAGCGTAGATGTCAAGAACATCATGAACCTGTTCAACAACAGCTGGGGCGTTGCCAAGTACCTGAACCCTGACGTATCTTCTTCCACCACCGAGGCCCGCGTACTTGAGTATGTGAGCACCGACGCAGAAGGTTATCCCGTATTCGCCACTCCCAAGAAGATCAACGGCAACACCAAGACCTGGATCCCTTACCACAACCTTGGCCAGTGCTGGTATGCTTCTATCGGCATCAAATATCTCTTCAACTAATAAAGGAACTAGAACATGAAACTTAAGAATATCATCGCCGCTATTGCGTCTGTAGCCGTTTTCGCCGGTTGCCAGACCGAACCTATGGTGGGTTCCTTTGCAGACTTCGAACTCAACAAGACCTTCATTTCCATTCCTCTTGAGGGTGGCAGCTCCGAAATCGCCATCACTGCCGCAGATGCATGGGAGGTAACCAAGCACTACGACACCGGCAAGAAGGATGACGACAAAAAAGCCATCATGGACTATGCTCCTTCATGGATCACCCTCAGCGCCACCTCCGGTGCTGCCGGACAGTCCAGCCTCACCATTACCGCCGAGGCCACTACCAGCGGCCGCGAGGTAGAACTCCAGCTCAAGTCCGGTTCCAAACTTCAGCACATCGTTGTCCGTCAGGGCTCCGTTGAGGCCGAAGAGGCTACCGCAGCAGAGGTCAACGCCGGCCCTGACGGCAAGACCTACATCGTGGAAGGCACCGTGACATCCATCGTCAACACCACCTATGGCAACTGGTACATGGTTGACAAGGCCGGCGACGAGGTTTACATCTACGGTACTCTTGACAAGAACGGCAAAACCAAGAACTTCCTCAGCCTTGGTCTCGAGGTTGGCGACGTTGTGAAGGTTTCCGGTCCCAAGACCACCTACAACGGCACCGTTGAACTTGTAGACGTTACCGTCCTTTCCATCCAGAAGGCCCTCCTCAAGATAGAGAGCGTAGAGCCACAGGAGGTTAGCAAGGAAGGTGGAGACGTTACCGTAAAGGTTACCATCAAGGGCAAGGGCGTTTATGCCGAAGTTCCCGCAGACGTTGACTGGATCTCCTACAAGAAGACCGTTTTCAAGGCCGGTGTTCCCACCCTCTTTGAAAAGAATCCCGCCGACACCGCCATCCTCAGCTTCTCCGTCGTTCCCAACGAGGGCCTGATGCCCAGGACCGCCACCATCGGCCTTTCCTCTTCAGACTCCAAGAGCATCACCTTCTCCGTTTCCCAGAAGTCCAACGCTCCTGACGTGAAGCCCATCGCAGACGCCATCGCAGACGGCTTCGCCCACGTCCATGGTACCGTAATGGCCATCTGCGCAAGGGGTTATATCCTTGCCGACGAATCCGGCGCCATGCTTGCTTATTATGGCAGCGCTTTCGATGCCGGCAAGTACAAGATTGGTGACGAGATTGAGATCGTGGACACCTTCGCCGCATACAACTACGGCCTCCAGATGAGCTGCGACGGCAAAGCTGACGGCTTTGTCCTTGAGAACAAGATCAAGGAAGGCAACGGCACCGTTACCTATCCGGAGCCCGTTGTCCTGACCTCTGAGAAAGTGGACGAGATCATTGCCTCCATCGACGGCAAGGACAAGACAAAGGCTACCGACGCCATCAAGATCCAGTATGTGGAGATTACCGGCACTCCCAAGAAGAGCGGCAACTACACCAACATCTACCTTGACGGTTACGATGCCGGAGACTTCTCCGCATACCAGCTTCCCGCAGAGTTTGACCTTGCATCCAAATTGGACAAGAAGGTTGTCATCCGTGGTTATCTGCAGTCCATCTCCGGTGGCAAGCACCTGAACATTGTGTTCACTTCCATGGAAGACGCACAGTAATCCCGCGCAAATACTCCAATTAATCCCGAGGCCCCAAAGCCCCGGGATTTTTATTGCCGAAAAAAATAATTATATTTGTAAACTGAACAATTAGGCAAGTAACCATTTAACAACCATACTAATGAAACTTAAGAATCTGTTCATCGCAGCAGTGGCCGTACTTGGCCTTGCTGCAGCATGCCAGAAAGCAGAAGAAAACATTCCTGCGGGCATTTCGGTAGACCCTACCAAAATTGAGGCCGATGCTAACGGCACCACCCAGCAGGTTAAAGTGACCTCCTCCGAGGCCTGGTCCGCAATTGTCCCTGAAGCCGCAAAGGATTGGCTTCACGTAACCCCCGTTGCAGGAAACAAGGGTGTAACCACCATCACCGTCACCGTAGATCCCCTCAGCGGCAAGCCCCGCAATTCCAAGATCAATTTCATGGCAGGGCTTTTCAACGCCAGCATTTCCGTAACCCAGACCGGAACGGAGGTTGCCAATGACGGTAAAACCCCTGCAACCGCTTTCACTGCCTCAGAGGCCTATGCTTGGGTGATGGAGAACATCTCCGAGGACAACGCCCCCAGCGCAGAGCCGTTCTATGTGAAAGGATTCATCCACAAGATTGGAGTTTACAAGGAAGTTGAGCAGTATTTCACCGGCAACAGCTACGGCAATGCCACCTTCTATATCTCCGACGGCAAGGAGTACGACCCCAATTCTGAGAAAGACTTCGAGGCCTATCAGGTGAATTATCTTGGCAACCGCAAGTTCGTCCAGGGCAAGGACACCGACATCAAGATCGGCGACGAAGTCATCATCTTCGGCCACCTCACCAAGTACAAGACTACCGCCGAAACCATGCAGCAGAACACTGGCAAGGGCGCATACATCTACTCCCTTAACGGCAAGGTGGAGGAATCTACTCCCCAGACCGAAATCACTGCCAGCACCGTGGCCGACTTCATCAAGAACGCCGACCCTAACACCTACTACAGGCTCACCGGTAAGGTATCGGCCTTCAAGACCGGCACCAACAACAGCGGTAAAAACTACATGCAGTTCAACCTCACCGACGAAACCGGAACCATCCTGGTTTACGGCTTCAAGGACGGCCAGTACGACGAATGGGCTTCCAAACTCTCTGACGGCGGCACCGTAGTCCTCACCGGCACCTACGAGTACTATTCCGCCAAGGAGCAGCATGAGGTTATGCAGGCCACCATTGAGAGCTTCGAGGCCGGCCAGCAGCAGACAGAGATAACGGACGCCACCGTGGCCGATTTCATCAAGTCCGACGGCGCCACCTACTACAGGCTCACCGGTAAGGTAAGCGGCTTCTACACCGGCAAATCCGGAGACCGTAACTACATGGGCTTCGACCTCACCGACGCCACCGGCACCATCACCGTTTACGGCTTCAAGGACGGCGAATACGATAAGTGGGCCGACAAAATCAAGGACTTCGGCACAGTTGTCCTCACCGGCACCTACGAGTACTACGCCAAGAACGACAAACACGAGGTAATGAACACCACCATCGAGAGCTTCACCGAAGGAGAGGCTCCCACTGAGTTCGAAACCCTTTCCATCGCAGACTTCATCGCTAAGGCCGATGCCGTCAACCAGTATCGCCTCAAGGGCACCGTCACGGAATTCAACATTGACAACCCCGAGAAAAAGTACATGAAGATCACCATGAAGGACGCCACCGGCGAAATCCTGGTGTACAGCTTCAAGGACGGCGAATTTGACAAGTGGTCAGGCCAGATTACCGAGGGCGGCGCCATCTCCGTTGTAGGTTCCTACAAGGATTATCAGGGCACCCCTGAGGTTGTTAACGCAACCATTGAGAGCTTTGAGGCCGATGCCAACTACAAGTACTGCAAGGTAGACGGCGCCACCGAAATCAAGGTTGCAGCTTCTGCCACAGAGGCCGAAGTGAAGATCAAGGCCAACACCGCCTGGACCATTACCACCACTCAGGGTGAGGCCGTTGCAACTCCCGCCAGCGGAAGCGCAGACGCCACCGTGAAGGTTACCTTCGCAGCCAACACCTCCACCGAATCCGACGTTGTCTACACCCTCAAGCTTGCCGCCAGCGAAGCTTCCGTAGAGGAGACCATCACCATCACCCAGGGCAAGGCTTCTCCTGACGGCGCCTCCAAGATTGAGATTGTCATGAAAGACTATGCCGAAGCAAACAGCTGGGAGAACAGCAAGCAGTACCTGACTATCACTCAGGGTGATGTCACAATCACTGCAACCGGCGGCGGCAATACCGGCAAATACTACGAGAACGGATATAACTGGAGAATCTATCAGAACGAGAACCCTACCCTTACCGTAGCAGTCGCCGGGGGCAAGGAGTTCGTTTCCGTGGCATTTGAGTATGTAAGCCAGAACACCGGTGTGCTTCTTGACAATGCCGGCGCCCAGGTAGACTCCGGTGTCGAAAGCACAAGTCAGGCCTTTACCGTTGGAAATAGCGGCTCCGCTACAAACGGCCAGGCCCGTATTACCAAGATTACCGTTACCGTAAAGTAACCAAAACGCAATGAAGCGTTCATTCCAGCCCCTTCAGTGGGCACTGGGACTTATTTCCGCAATGGTCTTGTTCTCCTGTCAGAAACAGGAGGACGAGACCATTCCGGTATTAAAGGTCCCGCAGGCGGTAGTTTCCGCACAGGGTGGCGGCCAGTCGCTTGAGGTGGCTGCAACCAGCTCCTGGACACTTTCCATAGACTACGCCAGTGCCGAAACCGGCTGGATTGAACTGGCCCAGACTGCGGGTTCGGCCGGGGTTTACCACGTCCGCATGAACGTTGCTCCCAATGAGGGAGACAGCCCCCGAAGCGCGACCCTTACCCTCAAGGGCATAACCCTTAAGGCCACCGCCCAGGTGAGCCAGGCAGGCTCCGGCGGCGGCGCTGCCGTTGCAGCCCCCATGTGGATGGAGCTTCCGGTCCTTGACCAGCCGGACCTCTACTTCTTCACCCACGACTGGGAAGGTGGACAGTACGTCAGCCGTCAGCAGAGCTCCAAACGCAGCTGGTCGTTTTACTGGGACCCCAAAAACTACGTCTCCCATTGGGTGGCCTATCCGCTCAACACCGGCCTTCTGAAGGGAAGTTACGGCCGCTATGACAATAAGGGCGGCGGATTTCCCCCGGACCCCATCCTCAGGGATCTTGGCATGACCCAGCCGGAACTCTGGGATCACTCCTATGGCGGCGGCTGGACCCGCGGACACCAGATCCCTTCGGCCGACCGCCAGGAAAGCGAGAAGGTGAACATGTGCACGTACTACGTCACAAACATGACCCCCCAGCAGTACGACTTCAACGGCGGAATATGGGCCAACCTTGAAGGCCGCGTAAGGTCCTACGCAAAGAACTGCGACACCCTGTATGTCGTGACCGGCTGCCATATAACCAGTGACTCCGACTGGTCCGGACACAGCGGCGGGGTTGCGGCACGCGTGCCTTCGGCATACTACAAAGCCCTCCTTCGGCTCAAGGGCGGTTCCTATACGGCTGCGGCATACTATCTCCCGCATTCAAAGAGCATTGCCGCCGACAATTTCTCCGATTACGCACTCTCAGTCTCCGCCCTCGAGAAGAAGGTTGGCGTAGACTTTTTTGCAGTCCTTCCCATGGTAGTTGGCAAGGACCAGGCATCGGCAATAGAAAAGGCCGATCCCAAGACGGTTGTTTCCAAATGGTAAACCTGAAACAATAACCATACATGAAAAAAACGTTATACATCATTGCAGCCCTGGCTCTTCTGATGCTTCCCCGCACCGCCGACGCCCAGAAGCACAAGAGCTATGTGATAGGTTTCTACAACCTTGAAAACCTCTTTGACACCTATCACGACGAAGGCAAGAACGACTACGAGTACCTCCCGGACGGCGCCAATGAGTGGACCGAGGAAAAGTACGCCAAGAAGCTTAAGAACATGGCCCGCGTCATTGCCGACATGAGAAAGGACAACGGCGCCTGGCATGCCGTCCTTGGCGTATCCGAGGTAGAGAACCGCCACGTCCTTGAAGACCTGGTGTCCGAGCCCGCAATAGCGGATGCCAACTACCAGATTGTCCACTACGACGGCCCTGACCGCCGCGGCGTAGACTGCGCGCTGTTTTATCGGCCGGAAGTGTTCAAGTACATCACCAGCGAATCCATCCCCTTCACCTTCGAGCCCTCCCGCATAGACTGGAGCGCCTGGACCGAAGAAGAGAAGGAAGCCTTCCGCACCCGTGATATCCTGATGGTGCGCGGAACCATTGACGGTGAGATGTTTGCATTCTTCGTATGCCACCTTCCCTCACGTCTTGGCGGCAAGGGCGCAGACCTCCGTCCCCGCGGTGCCGAAATCGCCTACATGAGGGCAATGGAGCTCCAGGAAGAGTTCCCCGGAATCAAGATTGTGGTGATGGGCGACATGAACGACAACCCCACGGACATCTCCATGACAGAGTACCTCCACGGCAAGGAATTCCGCGACGACCTTGACGACGAAGACTTCTTCAACCCGTTCCTGAGCATGATAAAGGCCGGTTACAGCTCCCTCTATTACCGCGGAGAAGGCAATATCTTTGACATCGTGATGGTGAACAAGGCCCTTGCCGATGCCGAAGACGACACCTTTGAGATTCAGCCCATCCTCAAGAAGAAGTTCTATGGCCGAATCTTCTCCAAGCCCTACATGACCAACCAGAGCGGTCAGTACAAGGGAACCCCGTTCCGCACTTTCTCCAACGGTGCGTTCGTGAACGGCTACTCCGACCACTATCCTACGTACATTGTAATCAAGAAGTAGAGGAGATTCTTCGCTTCGCTCAGAATGACAAAACCAACCAATATGACTAAGAAACTTATACTGACCATCGCTGCGGCACTGTGCGGCATCGGCCTCATGGCTCAGGAAGAGCCCACCGGCGGCGTGAAGGGAAAGGTTGTGGACCGTAACGGACGCGCCCCCATTGAGAACGCGCAGGTTGTCCTGCTGCAGGGGGCCGATGAAATAGGGACCGTGCATTCGGCCCAGGACGGTTCCTTCCTTATTCCGTCCCTCCCCGACGGCAGCTATATCCTCCGTATCACCGCTCCGGATTTCCTGGAGTCGCAGGTGCAGGTTACCGTCAATGACGGCTATGTGAAGAACATGTTCAACCTCTCCCTTACCGGAATGCAGAGGGTGACGGACGTAGACGACGACTCTTTTGCCAACTTCGACATGGACGACTCCGGGTTCAACGACAACCCCACCATCCTGTTCGGCAGCAACGACGTCTTCAACAACATTGCCGGTTACAACTTCTCCGCCGTGCGTTTCCGCGCCCGCGGCTACAGCTCAGAGAGCCAGGAAGTTTACCTTGCAGGTGTCAAGATGAACGACGCCATCACCGGTTACGGCCCCTTCTCCCTGTGGAGCGGCCTCAACGAGGCTATGCGCAGTAAGGAAACCGTAAACGGCGTTGAGGTCAGCGATGTTGCGCTTGGAAGTTACAACGGCGTAACCAATATCTTCGGCACGGCATCGGAGGTGCGTAAGGGCCTCCGCGGAAGCGTCCTCACCAATAGCGCCCTGTACCGCCTGCGCCTGATGGCTTCCTACGCCACAGGCCTCATGGACAACGGCTGGTCATTTGCGGCCAACGTGAGCGCACGTCTTGGCGGCAACGACTGGATCCAGGGCGTGTACTACCGTTCCTTCGCCTATTATCTGGCGGCCGACAAAGTTATAAACGACTCCCATAAGCTCAGCGCGGCAATCTTCGGCACGCCCGGCGAGCGCGGTGCCCAGATGGCTTCCACACAGGAGGTTTACGACATGATGGGAGACAACATGTACAATGCCAACTGGGGCTACCAGAACGGCAAGTTGCGCAATGCCCGCGTTCGTAAGACCCATGAGCCCATAGCTTTCCTGAAGTGGGATTTCACGCCTTCGGAGAAGTTCGAGAGCCAGACCACCGTGCTGTTCCGCTTCGGCAAAAACGGCTACACCGCCATGGACTGGTACAATGCCCAGGACCCCCGTCCGGACTATTACCGCAACCTCCCCAGCTATTTCTACAACGTCAACCCCGACTACAACCGCACCAACCGTGAGAAAGCCGGCATTGCCCTGATGAACTGGCAAAACCAGGACCCCTCATTCGTGCACATGAACTGGGACCGTATCTATCAGGTGAACCAGCTCAGCGAAGGCGGCCGAAGCAAATACGTGCAGGAAGAGCGCCGCGTAGACCAGCGTGACCTTAACCTTGCCTTCAACTTCAAGTACAGGCCCACCCAGACCATCACCGTGACTGGCGGCCTTAACGGCAAGTTCAACAAGACCGAGTATTACAAGATTCTTGCCGACCTCCTTGGAGGTACGTACTTCGTGGACGTTGACAACTTCGCAGACCGCGACTACGCCGCTTCTCCGTCCCTTGCCCAGAACGACCTCGACTTCTATCTTGCCCACAACGGACAGGCCCGTATCCTTCATCAGGGCGACAAGTATGGCTACGACTACAATGTGCATGTTCGCAATTTCGGCGGCTGGGTGAACGGCGAATTCACCTTCGGCAACCTTAACGTAAACCTTGGCGGACGCCTTGGTTACACCTCCTTCTGGCGTGAAGGCCTTGTGAGAAAGGGTCTTTTCCCCGGAGAGTCTTATACTGACCCCATTACCGGAGAGACCATACTGCCTTCTTCAAAGGACGGCATTGTGTCCACCTCCAAGGGTAATTCGCAGAAGGCAAAATTCTTTACCTATGCCGGCAAGCTTGGCCTCAACTATGTTATTGGCGGCAACATGAGGGTATATGCCAATGTAGGTTACTTCCAGGATGCTCCCACCTTCCAACAGGTGTTCGTGAGCCCCCGCACCCGCAATGACATGGTGCAGGATCTCACTCCCATCAAGACCTTCTCCTCAGATATCAACTGGCAGTTTAGCGGAAGCGGAATCAATGCCAGGGTAACCGCTTACTACACCACTATCAAGGGCCAGAGCAAGATCATGAGCGCCTACGATGACGTCCAGAACGCCTTCTCCAACTTCGCCCTCAGCGGAATAGATCAGCGCAACATGGGTATCGAACTTGGCTTCAAGGTTCCTACCTACATCGTCCCCAACCTTTCTGTGCAGGGCGTCCTTGCCCTTGGCGAGGCCGTCTACACCTCCAACCCTACCATGATGCAGACCATTGACAACAGCGCCACTCCGGTGAGCTACAATGGCAGGTACGTCATCGAGGTCCCTTATTGGAAGGAGACTCCCGTTTATTTGAGGAGAGCGAAGCCATACAATGATATTCCTTCTGACACCAAGATTACCGATTACACCAAGGTCAAGAAGCACTATGTGCCCTCTACGCCCCAGCTTGCCGCATCCCTTGGCCTCAACTGGAACTACAACTACTGGTTCGTTGATGTGGATGTGGAGTACTTTGACAACGCATATCTTGACATGAACCCCTTGTACCGTACGGAATACGCCGTGAAGGGACCGGACGGCATTGCCACTCCCGCAGAGGTTGAGTACATGACCACCCAGGAGAAATTCGACCCCTGCTTCATGCTCAACGCCTCCGTAGGCAAGTCCTGGTACATCCAGCGCAAATACCAGCTTGGCTTCTCCCTCAATGCCAAGAATCTCCTTAACAACCGCGGCGTAAAAACCGGTGGATATGAGCAAACCCGAATGATAGACAACACCAAGGGCAAAACGCAGTACTACAAGTTTGACCCCAAGTATTTCTACATGTCCGGTATCAACTACATGCTAAACATTTATTTCAGATTCTAAGCCATGAAAAAGATATCCTTTGCTCTCATCGCCCTGGCCTTCATGGCCGCTTCCTGCCAGGAGTTCCAGCCGGTGTTCACCCTCAAGTATGAGGACACCCCGCTTGAGCAGCCTGTCACGGACGAGTACGCCCTGGCAAAATTCGGCGCAGACGCCTTTACGTCCATCAAAGACCTCAAGGCTCTTTACAAAAAGCACGGAGAGCCCGTAGAGATAGACGAGCCCCTTGTAATCCGCGGAGAGGTCACATCCTCCGACGAAAGCGGAAACGTTTACAGGGAGCTCTACCTTCAGGATGCCACCGGTGCCATAGACTTCAAGATTGGCCGCTCAAGTTCCTACGACGACTACAAGCCCGGCCAGATCCTCTATGTGAACTGCATGGGCCTCACCCTTGGAGAATACGGCTTCAAGGACAGGAACTACTCCGGCAGTGGCCAGCTCCAGCTTGGCCTCAAGAGGAACATGGCCCTCAATCTTGATAAAGCCGAATTTGAGGCCGCCGATGACTATGAGACCGCCTACATAGACCTTGAGCCGGTGCTTCGCGCAAAAGTCCTTAAGGGCGCAATCCTCCCTGCCGAAGAGCGTATAAAGCCCAAGTCCGACATCAGCGGGGCCGATATCCTCTCTTACGGCTATGACGAGGTTGTGGTCCAGAAAAAGTCGCCGCAGCCCTTCCAGAGTGTCACCAACATCCAGGAGCCCCTGGTGGGTATGCTTGTGGAATTGAAGGGACTTAAATATGCCGACAATATATTTGCTCTCTTCTATCCCAATCCCAACCTCAATCACACAAGCACGGACGGCAAGAACCGCGTATTCCTTTCCCTTCCCAACCAGGACGAGCAGTGGGAAAGCTACGACTACACCTACGGCGTGCCTTACTGGGCACTGACCAAGCACCGTTTCTCCTCTATGGTCGAGGGCGCCCAGAACGTTGGCTCCGTTCCTTTCAGCGACTATGCCGATGTCCTTGACGCAGGCGTGGTGAAGATTCTCCAGGATAACGGCGTTGAGGATGTGGTGGACCTTTTTGCCAAAACTCCAAAGGATCTTGGTAAATTGGAGGGGCTTTCCGTCGCGTCTGTGCAGCAGGCCGTTACCGCAATCATCGGGAAGATGGATCCTGCAACCAGGACTGCCGTGGAGTGGTTCACCCTTGTGGTGGGCAGCGGCTCTGACAAATACGGCAGCATGGGCAAGATTTTCACCGACGAAAGCTTCTTCGGCGTATCCATGCCTTACATCCAGATGATCCTCACCTATCCTTCGGCCCAAAGCGTGAGCCAGTACTTCACCTACCAGGGCTCGTCCGTTGCCATCCGCACCAGCGGATACGCCCGCTTTGCGGACATCAAGATCCCTGAATCCGTGCGCAACGGCTCCGAGACCCTTGACGTTGTGGGTATCCTCAGCCGCTACGAGGGCTCTCCCCAGATTACCATGCTGGACGCCTGGGTGTCCTCCGACACCGCCCATTCAACAAGCCTGCTGAAGTAAAACATTTATGAAAAAAGTATTTGCCGCGCTTGTCGCACTGTCTATGATAGCAGCTTGCAATCAGAATCCATTCCTTCAGGAGTGGAACACCCCCTACGGTACCGCTCCTTTCTCACAGATTAAGGAGGCCCATTACCTCCCGGCTTTCGAGGCCGGCCTCAAGGAACAAAAAGAAAATGTGGAGGCCATCATTGCTTGTGCCGATGCCCCCACTTTTGAAAACACCATCCTTGCGCTGGAAAACTCCAGCCCCATCCTGGATAAGGTTGAGGGCGTGTTTTTCAACCTCTCGGAGAGCGACTCCACCCCGGAGATGCAGGCCATCGAGGAGGAGATCCTTCCCCGGCTCACAGAGGCTTCCAACGAGATTTACATGAACGAAGCCCTCTTTGCCCGCGTAAAGGCCGTATATGACAACCAGGACGGTCTTACCCGCGAGCAGCAGATGGTGGTGAAAAAGGTCTACCAGAGCTTCGAGCGCAACGGAGTGGGCCTTCAGGGTGCTGCCAAGGCCCGTTTTGCCGAAATTCAGACGCGCCTTGCAACCCTGAGCCAGAAATTCGGCCAGAATCTCCTTGCCGAAAACAATGCCTTCAAGGAGGCTACCGGCATCACGGTGAGCGACTACTACGACTTCATGGGCTCCTGCCCGGACCGCGAAAAGCGCAAGGCCGTTTTTGAGGCGTACCGCTCCCGCGGCAACCACGGGGACGCCTCCGACAACTGCGCCATAGTCCTGGAAATCCTGAAGCTCCGTGCCGAAATGGCCGAACTCCTTGGCTACAAGAACTTTGCCGAGTTCCAGCTCTCCGACAAAATGGCCGGCAGCCCGGAAACCGTGGACAACTTCCTCCAGCCCATCATGGACGCTTCCATGCGCAAAGCCAAGGAAGACATGAAGGAAATGGCCGCCCTGGCCGGTCATAAGATAGAGGCCTGGGACTATAGCTTCTATGCCGAAAAACTCCGCGCTCAGAAATACGCCCTTGACGAGTCCCAGACCAAACCTTATTTCCAGGCCGACAGCGTCCTCAAGGGCGTTTTCACCGCCGCGGAAATGATTTACGGCATCCACATTGAGCCGGCTCCTGAGGTGGAAGTTTACAACCCTTCGGCATCGGCCTATAAGCTTACGGACAAGGACGGGTCACTGCTGGGCATCTTCTACCGCGACTACTATGTGCGTCCCACAAAGCGCGGCGGCGCCTGGATGAACAACTTCCGTGACCAGGAAACCGGTGTTCGGCCCATCATCGTGAACGTGTGCAACTTCCCGGAGCCCAAGGCGGAGCAGCCGTCGCTCCTTTCAATAGACAACGTGCAGACAGCGTTCCATGAGTTCGGCCACGCCCTTCACGGCTTCCTTACTCAGTGCAATTACAAGACCGTTTCCGGCACCAGCGTCGCCCGTGACTTCGTGGAGACCTTCTCCCAGTTCAACGAGAACTTCGCCTTCGTTCCGGAAATCCTTGCCGCGTATGCAAATGATTACCGCACCGGAGAGCCCATCCCGGCCGAACTCGTTGCCAAGATCCGCAGCGGGCTCAGGTTCAACCAGGGCTTCATGTGCGGGGAACTCTGCGCAGCTTCCATCCTTGACATGAAGTGGCACGAGCTTACTTCGGCCCAGCTGGCCGAATTCTCCGGTCCGGAGGACATCCGCGCCTTTGAGGAAAAGGTGTGCAAGGAGATGGGACTGATTGATGAAATCATCCCTCGCTATCGCACCACCTACTTCAACCACATCTTCAACAGCGGTTACAGCGCCGGCTACTACAGCTACCTTTGGAGCGAGGTCCTTGCCGACGACGCCTGGGAGAAGTTCGTGGCCGACGGCATCTTCAATCCCGCCACTTCGGCCTCCTTCCGCGCCACCTTCCTTGAAAGAGGCGGCTCCGAAGAACCCATGACCCTCTACAGGCAGTTCCGCGGTGCCGATCCCGACCCCGCCGCCCTCTCCCGCGCCCGTGGCCTTGAATAGCTCTGGCGCATAACTCACTGCAACTCAGTAAATTATGAATAGTCGGGTGCTCTTGCAGGTGCACCCGACTATTTGTAAGTATTTATGAATCAGCGATTTGCTGGCCAGGATTACTTTATGTAGCTGGTGACCAGCTTCATGGCATCATCGGGAATGAAGCAAACGTCGTCGGCCGAAGCGGGGATGAGCACGGTCTGGCCCTGGCGGATATCCAGGGACTCTCCGTCTACTTCCAGGGAGCCGCTGCCGGAGACGCACATGACCACCATGAAGGAATCGATCTCCGAGAGGTCCTTGGCGTAGGGGAGTGTGAGGTCAAAGAGGCTGGTGGTGAAGTACTGGCAGCTAACAAGCTCCACTTCCTCGTTGGGGACGGGCTCATAGTTGGTGCGGTAGGAGTCGTAGAGTTTGAAGTCTACGGCCTGTTTGGCAAGCTCCGTGTGCAGCTGGCGCGGTTTTCCGTCTATTCCCAGGCGGCCGTAGTCCCAAATGCGGTAGGTGAGGTCCGACGTTTCCTGGATTTCGGCCACAAAGCAGCCGCTGCAGATGGCGTGGATGCGGCCGGCGGGGAGGAAGAAGACGTCTCCGGGGTGGACTTCATGGCAGGCCAGGGCATCCGTGATGGTGCCGGCCTTGACCATGGCCTCATACTCTTCCGGCGTAATTTCCTTCGAAAGGCCGGAGTATAGCTTTGCACCGGGAGCGGCGTCAATCACATACCACATTTCCGTTTTCCCAAGGGAGCCGGGACCGTGGACTCGGGCGGCCATTTCATCCGTGGGATGCACCTGGATGCTGAGGTCTGCGCCTGCATCTATGAACTTTATAAGCAGAGGGAAAAGGTTGCCGAAACGGGCGTAGACGTGCTCTCCCACCAGTTCTCCCTTGAACTCTTTCACAAGGTCAGTGATGGTTTTGCCGGCATACGGGCCGAAAGCTACGGAGGTGAGGTGCTCCGGGAAGGCGCTTATTTCCCAGCTTTCGCCAATGCGGGGGATGTCAGTTTCAATGTTTTTGTAGGCGGCTATCTTTTCTCCGCCCCATACCATGGTCCTTAGGAAAGGCTCAAATATAATAGGAGACATATCAAATACTGTTATCGTACAAAGATACGCAAAAACTTTATAACTTTGCATATATGAAAAACGTTGCACTAGCCCTTGCCAGCGGCGGTCCCCGCGGCTTTGCGTACATTGGCGCCATAGAGGAACTCCAAAGGCGCGGATACACCATCACGTCGGTTGCCGGAGCATCGGCCGGAGCCCTTGTAGGAGGCATTTTTGCTGCCGGAGGCCTTCCGCAGTTCAAGGAGTGGCTGTGCTCCCTGGACCCCGTAAAGGTGATGTCCCTTGTGGATGTAAGCATAAGCCTCAATTCCTTCGTGAAAGGCCAGAAGGTCATGGACACCATCAAGGAGAGGGTCCCGGAGGTCAATATTGAGGACCTTCCCATACCATTTACGGCTGTCGCCACGGACCTTTATACCGGGGAGGAGGTCCTTTTCCAAAGCGGCCCCCTTTTCGAGGCCATCCGTGCATCCATATCCATCCCCTCCATGTTTGCGCCCGTCAAGTGGCAGGGCCGAACCCTTATAGACGGCGGCATAGTGAACACCTTCCCCCTCAACAGGGTAAAACGCACCCCCGGGGATATCCTGGTGGGCTTCAATGTCAACGAGATAGATTCGGCCGAAATCAACGCCTTCCTTTCCAGCCGTGAAGCCCTGGCCGAAAACGAGGCCGATGCCCGCGCCGAAGCCCGCGCCCTCCTGAAGGAATCCATAGGCGCAGACCGTGACACCGTGATAAGCAATGTCAAAAAGGGCGGGAAACTGATGAAGGAGGCCCTGGAGGCAAGGCTTGAAGACCGGAAGATTGTCTCCGACGGCCGTGAAGGCTGGATTCCGGTAGATGCCGACGACAATTTCGGCACCATCCTCCAGCGCAGTTTCGGCCTTATGAACAGCACCATCGCCCGGATGGGAATCGAGCTCACCCCTCCGGACGTCCTTGCCAGCCTTCCCTACGATTCCTATCACGGGGTGTACGGCTACTCGCACGCGCCCGAGATAATAGAGAAGGGCAGGGAGCTTATGGCCAAGGCCCTTGACAAATACGAGAATGCGCTCTGATTTGGTTTTTTGCCAAATTATTCCTACCTTTGCGGTCCCTCTGATTGTGGGGGGATCGCAACTTTTATGTTAAACCATTAATTATCAAGACAGTGGACACACTTAGCTACAAAACAGTTTCCCTCAATGCGGCAACTGTGAACAAGGAGTGGCTCGTCATTGATGCAACCGATCTCGTGCTTGGTCGCCTCGCTTCCCGCGTGGCCCTTGTGCTCCGTGGCAAGAACAAGCCCGGCTTCACCCCGCACGTGGACTGTGGTGACAACGTCATCATCGTCAACGCCGACAAGATCCGTCTTACCGGCAAGAAGATGACCGACCGCGTTTACACCCGCTACACCGGATATCCCGGCGGCCAGCGCTTCACCACTCCCCGTGAGATCCTTGCTTCAAGACCCGAGGAACTCATCCGCATGTCTGTGCGTGGCATGCTTCCCAAGACCCGTCTTGGGGACAAGCTCATCAACAACCTGTACATCTATGCAGGCCCCGAGCACAAGCATGAAGCACAGAAACCCAGAACCATTAAGTTTAACGAAATTTAAACAGAGCACATGGAACAGAAACACGCCCTTGGAAGACGTAAAGAAGCTGTCGCTCGTGTTTATGTAGTACCCGGCACCGGCAAGTTCGTCATCAACGACCGCCCCATGGAGGAGTACTTCAAGGAGGGAACCCTCCAGTACATCGCCAACCAGGCCCTTGAGGTAACAGGTACTCTTGGTCAGTTTGACATCAAGGTGACTCTCGTTGGTGGAGGTACCAAAGGTCAGGCAGAGGCCGTAAGGCTCGGAATCGCCCGCGCACTTTGCGAGGTTGACAAAGAGGCTTATCGCGCAACCCTGAAGGCCGCCGGATTCCTCACCCGTGACGCTCGCGAAGTTGAGCGTAAAAAGCCCGGTCAGCCTGGCGCACGTCGTCGCTTCCAGTTCAGCAAGCGTTAATCGGCCTGAACATTTTACGTCAGCACGGAACAGGTATTCATCAAATCCTGAGACCCTTGTGAGGATGAGAATCTTCCCAGGCTACAAGAAGGATTGCCTGCCCGCGAAAAAATTTCGGAGACTGGCCCAAAGGGGCTGCTACTCCGGATTGATGAAAGAGTTATTATTAAGACAAGAAACAAAACCATGTCAAGAACCAATTTTCAGGAACTGCTCGATGCAGGTGCACACTTCGGCCATCTTGCCCGCAAGTGGAACCCTAAAATGGCTCCGTACATCTTCGACCAGAAGAACGGCATCCACATCATAGACCTGCATAAGAGCATCGTCAAGATTGACGAGGCAGCCGAGGTCCTCAAGGAAATGGCCCGCAGCGGCCGCAAGGTCCTCTTCGTTGCCACCAAGAAGCAGGCAAAAGACGTCGTCGCCACCAAGGCCGCCGAGGTCAACATGCCTTCAGTGACGGAGCGCTGGCCCGGTGGAATGCTCACAAACTTCCCCACCATCCGCAAGGCCGTCAAGAAAATGAACACCATTGATAAGATGAAGGAAGACGGAACCTTTGACAAACTTGCAAAGCGTGAGCGTCTTCAGGTAGAGCGCCAGAGGGCAAAGCTGGAGAAGAACCTCGGTTCCATCCGCGACATGTCCCGCCTTCCCAGCGCCCTGTTTGTGGTAGACGTCCAGAAGGAAGCAAACGCCGTGAAGGAAGCTGTCCGTCTGAACATCCCGGTAATCGCTATGGTTGACACATGTTGCGACCCTACCCCCATCGATTACGTGATTCCGGCCAACGACGATGCCACAAAGTCCATCGAACTCATCATGGATGTAATGTGCAAGGCCATTGCAGAAGGCCTTGAGGAACGCAAGCTTGAGAAGGAGAAAGAGGCCGAAGCCGCTCCCGCAGAGGAAGCCGCCGCAGAAGCCGCTCCCGAGCGCAAGCTCCGTCCCCGCCGTGGCGCCAAGGCCGAAAAAGTAGAGGCCGAAGCTCCCGCCGAAACTCCTGCAGAGTAATTAACCGTTTAAAGCAAGTAAAAAGTTATGGCTATTGCATTAGCAGACATCAAGAAGCTGCGTGACATGACCAGCGCCGGTATGATGGATTGCAAGAAGGCTCTTGAAGAAGCCGAAGGCGACTTCAAGCGTGCCGTTGAAATCCTTCGTGAAAAAGGTAAATCCACCCTTGCAAAGCGTGGAGACAACGAGACCACCCAGGGTGCCGTCCTCAGCCGCATCAATGGCGGCAAGGCCATCCTCGTGTGCCTTGGCTGCGAAACCGACTTCGTGGCCGCCACCCCCGACTTCAAGAAGCTCGCAGGTGAAATCGCCGACGCCGCCATCACCGCCTTCCCGAAAGACATTGAGGCTCTGAAGGCCGTGAAACTTGCAAGCGGTTATTCCCTCGAGGAAGACATCACAAACCAGGCCGGTAAAACCGGTGAGAAGCACGTCCTTGCTTTCTACGGCGCCCTTGAGGCTCCTTTCGTAAGCGAGTACGTACACTTTAATGGCAAGCTTGGCGCCATTGTGGCATTCAACAAGGAAGTTCCCCAGGAGATTGCCCGTGGTATCGCCATGCAGGTCGCTTCCATGAACCCTGTGGCCGTAGACGCAGAGTCTGTTCCCGCAGAGATAATTGAGAGCGAGCGCACCGTTGCCATCCAGAAGACTAAGGACGAGCAAGTACAGAAGGCAGTTGACAACGCCCTCAAGAAGGCCGGCATCAACCCCGCCCACGTAGACTCCGAGGACCACATCGAGTCCAACACCGCTAAGGGTTGGCTCACCGCAGAGCAGGCACAGCAGGCCCGCGAAATCATTGCCAAGGTTGGCGCCGAGACCCTTGAGTCCCTGTCCAAGAAAGAGCAGATGATTAACGGTATTGTAAACGGCCGTATCCAGAAGTTCCTTAAGGAGAACACCCTTATGGAGCAGGAATACCAGCTCTCAGATGACAAAGCTACTGTAGCTGCCGCCCTCAAGGCCGCCGATGCAGAGGCAAAGGTCCTTTCCTTCAAGCGCTTCTCACTTTCGGACTAAGACCTTAATCCGAAACAATTCGAAACAAAAACGACATCCAAAAGGGTGTCGTTTTTTTTGTTTGTTTTGCAATCGAAACATTTTTTTATATATTTGTGTTTGACTTACTAAACCACCGAACACCCTAACATCTTAATAACCAAAAAATTTAACAAATGAAAAGAGTTCTTAAAGCATTTGCCTTTGCGGCCGCAGTTGTGGTTGCAATGGTTGCCTGTAAGAAGGAAGAGCAACAGAAAGATGTTGCCCTTACAGGTATTGAGCTTAATGCTACAACTCAGGTTCTTCAAGTTGGTCAGGAGTTCCAGCTCACTGTTACCTACAAGCCTGAGAATGCAACAACCAAGCCCGCTGCATCCTGGGAGTCAGACGCCCCTGCAGTTGCTACCGTAGCAGACGGTAAGGTGACGGCCGTTGCAGCCGGCAGTGCCAACATTACGGCAAAGGTTGGTTCCTTTACAGCCACCTGCGCGGTAACAGTTACTTCCGCAGAGGAAGAGGTTGTTCCCGTAGAGGGCAATTCTGAATGGTCCATCATCGGTGCTCTTCTTGGAACCAACTGGGACAAGGACTTTGTTGCCGCCAAGGATGGAGACATCTATGTGGTCAAGAACGTAAAGCTTGCCGCATCAGACGCATTCAAGTTCCGTAAGAACAAGGATTGGGGAGAGAACCGTGGTGCGGAAGGCGACGTTGAGCCTTACAAACTGGCTGCCGGTACTGCAATCACCGTTGTTCACAATGGTAAGAACCTTGCTGCTCCCGGAGATGGCATCTATGACATCTACTACAATGCCGCAGTCGAGCAGCTTTGCCTTGTTGCCAAGGATGGCACACCTACCTGGAACGAGGTTGTAGTGCCTCCCACAGATTTCACCAGCCCCAACTGGGCCAACATCCCCGGCATCACCAATGGCAACCACACTTTCAAGTTCACCAAGGACGACAAAAACGCCTATTTCTACACGGAAAGATCAAATGAAGGCCGCTATTCAGAACTTTGGGGTGCAGGAAAGGGCTATATCTATTTTGCCTTTGACTTCGACGGAGATCTCACTACCGGTGAGGAACTCAACGGCAATGGCAAATACGAGTACATCGCCTTCATTTACTGCTTTGGCGGTACCGCAGATGCTCCTGTCATTGAAATCACCGCTGACGGTGGTGTCGCACCTTCAAGCTATACCGTTGCAAATGTAATCGCAAAGGGTACTGCAGATGCCAACGGTGCAAAGGTTGAGTACTGCGTTCCTCTCGCAGACCTCCCTGAGCTCCCTGAAGAATTCACCATTTATACTTGGGGTAACAAAGACCTTGCAAAGGTTGTCTATCCTTATCCCTATGAGGCTCCTGCAGTAGCTACTTGGACAGAGGCCGAAGCCGCCGGTGCAATCCACTTCTTCCAGTACCTGGCTCCCGGTTGGTCCCCCATTGAAGGTTATGCCAATGTTGAGGCCGATTCCTTCGAGAATCTTACCGTAGCCGATGGCGTTTATACTCTGAATTATACTGTCGCCGCTCCGGAGCGTTGGCAGAGCCAGTTCTATATGCGCCCCAATCCTGCAAAGGCCACCCTGCCCCTTAAGGCCGGCCAGAACTATCTGGTATCCCTGACCTTCAAGGCCAACCAGACCTTCAGCGCATTTGCAAAGATTTGCCAGTATAACCCTGAACTCACGGCAAACGGAGAGCCTAAGCACGAGGGCGCAACAATCCATGAGTGGGGTGAGACCCTCCTTACCGCTGATAAGGAAAAAACCATCGCTTATGTCATTGAAGGCGTAGATTGTGACAACATCAACTTCACTCTCGACTTCGGCACACATCCTGAAAACACCGTTGTTGAAATCTCCAAGGTCAAAGTTGAGCCTTCAGACCTTCCCGCAGGTCCCGTTGAAGATGGCCCTTCCGACCCCGTTGCCGAATGGGATTACACTCCTAGCGAGCAGTATCTTGCCAGCACCAACCTTTGGAAGGCTGTTGACGACGCAAAAGCCGTAGGTTACTTCTATCACTATCCTGCTGCCGGTTTCACTACAGTTACGGCCAACTCCTATGAACTTATTACCCTGAAACAGTCCACATATGTGTTAAGCTGCCCTCAGGCTGCAACAGATGGCTTGTGGTCCAATCAGCTCTTCATGTATCCTCAGGAAGGACATTTCATCGCCCTTGACCCCGCCAAGACTTACAAGCTCAAGGTTACTTTGGGCAGTAACAAGGATTTCAGTGGCTTCTTTAAGATGTCCAGGTATAACCCTGATGCAAGTAATCATGAGGGCGGTGCTATTTGGGAAACCAATTACCCTGTCGGCTTTATATTCGAAGGTGGTAACCCTGTCGTCTTAGAGAATGAATTCACCGGTGTTGAGGCAGTTAACCCTATCCTTATCTTTGCATTCGGCGGCAACCCCGCAGACTGCGAAGTCTATATCAAGGACATCATCCTTGAGGAAGCAAAGGCTCCCGTCCCCACTGTAACTGAGTTTGTCGCTCTGGAAAAAGGTACGGAAGGTACCCTTGAGGGCATTGTTGCAGCCAAGGGCAATAACGGTATAATTGTAACTGACGGTACAACCAACCTTTATGCTTTCAAGCCCACCGGAGATTGCAATGTTGGTGACAAAGTTAACATTGCCGGAAAGAAGGATGTTTACTACGGCCTGGCACAGGTAGCACAGGGCGGTGTTGTAACAGTTGTAAGCAGCGGTAATACCGTTCCTGCAACTGCTGTGGTTGACATTAACGCCACGTTCGATGCTTACCCGGACAACGCATCTGTCTCTGATATCGTTACCTTCAAGGGCGCCCTTACAATAAGTGGTTCAAATACCAATGTTGCCGTTGCCGGTGCCGAAAAACGTACCGGCTCTCTCGAGGGCATGGATTTTTCGGCCTACGCAGGTAAGGACGTTACTGTTACCGGTTATTATATCGGTACCGCCGGTTCCGGTGGAAAGTATCTGAAGGTCATTGCTACTTCCATTGAAGAAGTTGGTGCCGCTCCCGTGAACATCACCATTGATGGCGACATGTCTGATTGGGCCGATGTCCCCAGCGCAGATCCCGCAGATCTCTTCAATGCTTTCAAGGTTTGGAACGATGCCGATAATTTCTACTTTTACGTAGATACCACTCCCGGTTCCCGTCTTTGGGAAGGTGGTGCATATCTCTATCTGTATTTTGACCTGGATAATGATCCTTCAACCGGTGATGACGGTTCAACCGGCGCCAAGGGCAAGAAATACGAATCTTGGGTATATCTGTTCTGCTTCGGAGACTCTTCCAACTACGCGGTGGCCATTCAGAAAGATGGCGGTACTCATGGTATGAGCGCTGAAGGTATAGAAATTAAAGGTACCGGTTCGGCAGACACTTGTGTGCTTGAACTTTCAATTCCCAGAGCAAACTTCACTACAGCTGCTCCTAGTGTAGGCGACGTTATTAATGTCATGGCATATCGCAGTAAGGATGGCGGTAACGTCAACTTCCCCGGCTACGTGGTCAAGTAATTGATTCTCTTAATAAAAAATCCCCCGAAGGACTTTCTCCTCCGGGGGATTTTTTTGATATGTGAGTTTTACTCAACCTTAGTGAGGGCGAATTTGCCGTCTGCGCCGGCTTCTGCGCCAATCTCGTAGTAGAGCTTGTCACCTGCCTTGATGTTAAGACCGGTAACGTCTACGGTCTGGACAGATGTGGCCTTGTCTACCACAAGAAGACCAATGCCGTCTGCGATAAAAGCTTCACCAAGCACATAGTGGACATATTCCTTGCCACCTTCAGTAACTTTGTCGGCCTCGGGATCAAGACCGTCGGTGGGCCAGGTGCTCATGCTGATGGTGCCACCCCAAGCCCAAATGGCGGGCTGCTCCCAACCGGGAGTGTTCACAACATAGAGGTCGGCGGTAGTAGCAGCGGGCTTCTGCTCTTCAGGCTTCTGCTCTTCCTTCTGCTCATCCTGTTTCTGGTCCTGAGCGGGCTTCTGGCAAGCAACTGCAACTGCTGCAGCGGCAAATGTCACAAGTGCGATTCTAAAAATCTTTTTCATCACTGAATTAATAAATGGGTTAATGGTTTAAATTCAGGTTCAGGTTTTCGTAACGGACCGCAAATATAGTAAAAAAGGTGTTTCGGTGTGTTTCTAATATACGGTTTTTACCGGTTTTTTGGATGGAATGAGCGTAAAGCAGTACGAATAGCTCTCCGTGCTCCACAGGGTGTAGGCGGGTTCAGGGCGTGCACCCCAGCTGTCGTAGCCGCCGATACCGCTCATCTTGTAGTCTACCGAGACCTCGGTGAAATCACGCACGGGAACGTCCGTGACGTGGGTCTGGCTCTTGGTGATACCGCCATCAAGGTCTTCAATGGTCTGCCTCAGGGCGTTGAACTCAAAGAGTCCCTGAACGGTGAGGCCGCCAATGGTGAGCCAGTTTACGTCTGTGTGGTGACCGCTTTCCTGGGGCCTTATATAAGGATAGTACTCCTTTGAAGCGGCACTCTTATAAATGCTCTTGAAGGTGCAGGAGCTCCTGTCCCAGTAATTCTCCAGAGGGCCCCGGCCGAAGTACGAGAACTCGTCATCGGCCACATGGAAGCGGATGCCAAGGCGGGGTATCTCAACGTCCTTGAGGGCAGGCTGAGCCTTTGTCTCAACCTCAATCTTGAGGACTCCGTCCGGGAATACTGTCCATACCTCCTTGCCCCTTACGCCTTCACCTTCAACCATGATGCGCACGGTGCCTTCGGCCTCTTCGGCCGTAACGGAAACGGGCTTCCAGGCTTCCTTGTACATGGCGGTTCTCTGAGGGGCCAGGTTGCCGTAGTCGTTGTCGATGGGGGCGCGCCAGAAGGAAGGCCTGATGCCGAATTCGGGGTCTATCATATCCTTGCCTTTTACCTTCCAGCTCTTTACCACGCCCTCTTCCTTGTCAAAGACAAGTTCCACCTTCTGGCCGCGCACCACAATGCGGGTGTCGCCGTCCGTGAAGCCCACGTAACGCTTTACAAGGGCCTTTTTAGGGGCCGAAGTGTCCTTGATGAAGATTTCGTCGCAGGCGCCTTCCGTGGTGAAGAAGATGCGGTACTGTCCGGGCTTTTTCATGCGGGGAAGACGAACCTTGAACTCCTGGTATTCCTGTGGGCCCACATTCAGTTTCACCTTGCCCTTTGCAAGGAAGATACGCTTGCCGTCGCGCTCCACCCACCACTTTATCTTCTGGCCGCTGAGCCTTGTGAAGTAGAAGCGGTTGAATACCTGGAACACGCCATTTTCAAGGTCCTTGGCGGTTACGGAGATGTTCTGGTACTGGTGCTTTACCTCATAGAAGGCGGGATGGGGGTCACGGTCCGGGCCCACGATTCCGTTGCAGCAGAAGTTGCCGTCGGACGGGGGATTCACGCCGTAGTCGCCGCCATAAGTCCAGCCGCGCTCCTTGTCATAGAGGCCCTGGTCCACCCAGTCCCATATAAAGCCGCCCTGGAGATGGACATGGGCATAGAACTGGTCCCACATGAGGTCCAGGGAACCGTTGGAGTTGCCCATGGCGTGGGTGTATTCGCAGAGCGCGATGGGGCGCTCTCCGTAGGTTTCGCCCATCTTCTTGAGCCACCTGGTGTCCGGGTACATGGGGTTGATGAAGTCCGTGTTGTGCTGGAATTCGGCCCTCTCATATACTACAGGCCTGTTTTGGCCGTCCTTTTCAAGGGCCTTGAGGATCTTGTAGGTCTCGTAGAAGTTGACGCCGTTTCCGGCCTCGTTGCCAAGTGAGAGGATGGTTACGCAGGGGTAGTTGGCCGTACGCCTGTACATGTTGAGGGTGCGGTCAATGTGCTTTGTCATCCATTCCGGCTTGTTGCCGAGGGTATGGTTGATGTCATAGCCCATTCCGTGGCTTTCTATGTTGGCTTCGTCGTAGACATAGAAACCAAGGGAGTCGCAGAGCTCGTAGAACTCGCGGGGCTGGGGATAATGGCAGGTGCGGATGGAGTTGATGTTGGCCTCCTTCATGAGGAGAAGGTCTTCAAGGATGTTCTGCTTTGTGGTGTAGTGGCCGGTGTAGGGGTTGTGCTCGTGCATGTTCACGCCCTTGAACTTTACCGGCTGGCCGTTTACAAGGAAGGCGTGGACCATCCTGCCGTCGGTGTCGGGGACCTCCTTTATTTCCAGCCTCCGGAAGCCCACGTGGAAACGGGTGTATTCTCCGTTCACCCTTAGGAGAAGGGTGTAGAGTTCTGGGGTTTCGGCCGTCCATTTGCGTACGGCGGGAATGGTGTCCGTGACGGTTGCCATGGAGCCGCTGAACTCGAAGACGGCGTCGGCAACGGCCTTGCCGTCCTTGTCAAGAAGCTCGTAGAACACCTCTACAGGGGTGCTGGAGCGCATCTTGAGCTTGAAGATGCCGGTTTCAAGGTCTTCGGCCAGGGTGGAAATCACGCTGAAGTCGAAGCCCGTGTGGGATTTCTCGCTGGAGAGGTAAACGTCGCGCTCTATGCCGCTGATGCGCCAGAAGTCCTGGTCTTCAAGGTATGAGGCGGCGGTGTAGCGGTAAATTTTGAGCTTCAGGTCATTCTCCCCGGGCTTCAGGTACTTGGTGATATTGTAGCGATGAAGGCTCTTGGAGTCCTCTCCGTAGCCCACTTCCTGTCCGTTCACATACACGTATGTGCCGCTTTTTGTGGCGCAGAGGTTAAGGAAAACCTCGCGGCCGTTCCAGCTCTCAGGCACCGTGAAAGTGCGGTGATACACTCCGGCGGGGAAGGCCTCCGGCAGCTGCGGGGGCTGGGGATTCTCCGGGCAGAAGTCGTAGGGGATATTGGTGTAAATTGCAGTGCCGAAGCCCTGGATTTCCCAGTTTCCGGGAACCTTTATCTTGTCCCAGCTTTGAGGCTCCATGGTAAGATTATGGTAGTCTTCAAAGTACTTGAAGTCCCATGTACCGTTAAGGTCCACATAGTTCTCGCTCTCACGGAACCCTTTCCGGAGGGCGTCTTCACGGTTTGCGTAATAGATGACTTCGGTGCGCTTTGTCTCTGCGTTTACGGAAGTTGCCTGCATGTCCTGCCAAAGGGGAAGGACCGCGGCGGCTAAAAGTAGTAAATTCATAGTGTGCTTTGTGCGGTTAATATCTCACAAAGATAGTCATTATTTCTTTACTATCCATTCCCATTGTCCAACTCCGCCTTATCAAAATCCCCACCGTGGTGTTGGTCATTGCCCGTTAAACCTGCCGGAAAACCATGTTTTTGGTAGCGGTGAGGTAGACGGAGCGGATGGCAAGATGCATGAAGTACGCCGCCATGAGAATGTGAATGGCAAGCGGCCCTTCCGGGGCGCGGCCTTGAATCAGGGTGACAACCCCGGCGCCTCCGAACCACACGGCAAAGAATCCCACTGCGCAGAGCAGCGTACTGTTTCTCATGGCCGAAGTGGCCGTGGCGCCAGTATAAATGCCGTCCCAGATGAACGCCGGAACGCCGATCAGCGGCATCAGGAGCAGCCAGGGAATGAATTCCCGGCCGGCGTCAACCACTGTTATGTCCGAGGTGAGCAGCCGGAATGCCGGCACGCCTCCAAGCCCATACAGCAGCATGAAGAACCCGGCCAGACCCCATCCCCACGCAAAGCAGCCTTTCACGGCGGCGCGAACTCCGTCACGGTCTTCGGCCCCTATGAACCGTCCCGTGAGGGCCTCTCCGGCGTATGCGAAGCCGTCGGTGAAATAGCTGAACACCAGCAGCAACTTCATTATTATGGAACTCACCGCCAGCATTGTGTCCCCGTACCTTGCCGAAATAACCGTAAACCCGATGTACACGGCAATCATCCCCACCGACCGCAGCACAAGGTCCTGGTTCATACGGAAAAACGACGGTGCTTGGACCTGGTCCACCGCAGGGGCGGCTGTTAACACGGAATTGGGCGTTTTTGTGTAATCAGATGTACCGGAGGTCCGCTGGTTACACAAAATGTCGCGATTTTGTGTGCGGAGCTGCCCCATGGAGTGGCGGGCTGCAAAAACGGCATAAATGAATCCGCACCACTGTGCAATGAGAGTGCCCGCGGCAACGCCAGCAAAGCCCATGGCCGGGAGCCCGCAGAGGCCGAAACCCAGGCCGAAAGACAGCGCGATGTTGAGGCCGTTCACAAGGAGGTCGGCAATCATGGGCTTGACGGTATCCTGAAGGCCGATGAACCAGCCCTTGAAAGCAAATAGGGAAAGAGTGGCGGGCGCCGCCCAGATACGTATCATGAAGTACTGTGAGGCCAGTTCCCGCACTTCCGGGGAGCAGTCTACAAGGAGAAAAGCCAGCCACAGCACCACCCATTGCAGTGCGATGAGCGCCAACCCCGAAACAAAGGCAATCCGAAGGGCCCTCAGAAGGATGCTGCGGATGGAAGATGCCCGGTCCGGGCCGGGCATGACGTAACCTGCCTGCAGCCGCCCGAAGGCCTGGGCCGTGAGCCCGCCGGTGCCCGACCGAAGGAAAGTGAAGTTCCAGTACAGGAGGTCGAAGAGCATTGTGCCGATGGTTATCCCCCCAATCAGCGCCGCGCCGTCCATGGAACCGCCAAGGTGCCCCGCTACGGCGATGTCGGCCATCCCGACCAGCGGCACGGTTATGCCCGCCAGGATGCTGGGGATGGCGAGGGAGAGGATGTCTTTGTTCAGATTCTTCACTTCGTTCAGAATGACAGGGGCTACCTGAACTTCTTGTCTTCCTCCAGCATGCCAAGGTAGGAGTTGTAGCGCTCCGGGGCTATAATGCCCTCGGAGACGGCCTCCTTTACGGCGCAGCCGGGCTCGTGGGTGTGCGTGCAGGGAGTGAACCGGCAGCCGGCAGCCACGCGAAGCATTTCCGGGAAGTACCGGGCAATTTCGTCGTGCTCCAAATCCACAAGGCCGAAGCCCCTCAGCCCCGGAGAATCAATCACATAGCCTCCGGAAGACAGCGGGTACATCTCATATAGCGAAGTTGTGTGCTTCCCCTGCAGGTGAACGGCCGAAATGTCCCCCACCTTTGGATCCAGCGAAGGGTCCAGGGCCTTGATGAGCGACGATTTCCCAACGCCGGACTCTCCGGAGAAAAGGTTCACCTTGCCGCGGCATGCCTCCCGAAGTTCATCTATCCCTTCACCGGTTTCCACGGATGTCTCCAGAACCGGGTATCCGGCCCGCTCATAGATGCTGCGGAACGCCTCTATGGCCTCCGGGGCCTCCGCGCGGTACATGTCTGTTTTGGAAAGCACTATGGTGGCAGGAATGCCGTACACCTCACACGTTACCAGCACCCTGTCCAGGAAAGGCAGCTTGACCTCCGGAAAATACAGGGACACAACAAGATATGCCATATCAAGGTTGGCCGCAATTATGTGCGCCTGCCTGGAAAGGTTGGTTGAGCGCCGAATTACATAGTTGCGGCGCGGAAGCACGGAAGTGATGACCGCAGTGCCGTCCTGGCCGGTTTCATAGGTGACAATGTCTCCAACGGCCACGGGGTTGGTGGTTTTGCCTGCGCCAAGCCTGAGCACGCCCCTAAGGACCGCCGGAAATACATCCCAGGCGGGGAGCTGGCTAAGCAAATAATGGCTGCCTGCGTTCTTGACAACAGTTGCGGTGCTCATTCGTCCAATAAAAAGCCCTATTCGTTAATTCTTTTCCACAAAGATAACTTTTTGTTTTGTAAGTAGCGCGAAAATATCTAATTTAGTATGCCAATAACACGCTTTTATGACCATAAACATTCAACTTCAATATCACACCTCCTGGGGCGAGTCCATTCACCTCAGGCTAGGCAAGCGCCGCGTTCCCATGCAGTATTCCTTCGGCGGCCTGTGGCAGATTGTGCTCACTGGCCACGACCTCCACGCCGGGGAGAAATTCTCCTTTGAGATTGTCCGTGAAGGAAAAGTTGTGAAAAGTGAATGGCGCGCCCATACATACAAGTCCCCTTCGGCCGGGAAAAACATAATAGTGCGTTCCCGCTGGCAGGACAAGCCGTCAAATTCGGCCTTCTACTCGTCGGCCTTCAGCGACGTCATTTTCAGAAGGCCCGGCGGAGCCTCGTTCCGTAACCCTCAGCCTGAGGCCGGCAAGCGCGGAAACGTGAGCTTCCATGTGCCCGCCCCGGAGGTCCGCTCGGACGAATCCCTGGCCATTGTGGGAGACGGAAACGGCCTTGGGGCATGGAAGAAGGTGCATCTGATGGAAGACGGCATCTTCCCCTGGTGGTTCCTCACCATGGACGTAATAGAGCCCATGGAGTACAAGTTTGTGATTGTGGACACCAAGACCAAGGCCATCAAAAGATGGGAAGACGGTCCCAACCACTTCTTTGCCGAAGTTCCCGCAGAGGACACCCAGCTTGTAATAGCAGACCTGGCGCCCTCGTTCCCCACGGAGCCCTGGAGGGGCGCCGGAGTTGCGGTTCCCGTGTTCTCGCTCCGTACCAAGGACAGCTTCGGCGTAGGTGAATTCCACGACATCAAGCGCCTTGTAGACTGGGCCGTGGAAACCCACCAGAACGTAATCCAGCTGCTGCCGGTCAACGACACCACCATGACCCACACCTGGAAGGACTCCTACCCCTACAACGCCGTAAGCTCCTTCGCCCTGCACCCTCAGTTTATCCATCTCCCTGAGGCCGGCATTCGCAAAACCGCGGCTTACAAGGCAATGCAGGCCGAATTCGAGGCCCTTCCCCAGATAGACTACGAGGCCGTCAACAACGCTAAGCTGGACCTCCTGAGGAAGCACTACAAAACCCAGAAAGACACCGAGACTCCCGCTTACAAGGCCTTCGTTGAGGCCAACAAGGAGTGGCTCATCCCTTACGCCGTCTTCAGCGTGCTCCGTGACATCAACGGCACGCCGGACTTCTCCACTTGGGGCAAATATTCGGCCTATTCGGCAAAGAAGGCCCAGACATTCATGGCCGAACACCCGGACGAGGTTGGCTTCTACTGCTACCTCCAGTTCATCCTGGACCGCCAGCTGAAAGACGCCGTCAAATACGCCCACCTTCACGGGGTGGCCATCAAGGGAGACCTTCCCATTGGCGTTTCCCGCGTAAGTGCCGATGCCTGGCAGCATCCTCACCTGTTCCACCTTGACTCCCAGGCCGGAGCACCGCCGGACGCCTTCAGCGCAGACGGCCAGAACTGGGGCTTCCCCACCTACAACTGGGAAGAGATGGCAAAGGACGGCTACGCCTGGTGGAAGGCCCGCATGGGCAACATGGCGCAGTACTTCGACGCCTTCCGCATAGACCACATCCTTGGGTTCTTCCGCATTTGGGAAATCCCCTCGGAGTACACCAGCGGCCTTATGGGTCACTTCTCCCCGGCGTTGCCTTATTCCGGAGACGAACTCCGCGCCCAGGGCTTCGACCCTTCGGCAGGGGAGGGCACAGACCGCCTGTTTGTAGAGGATCCCCGCAAGAAGGATTACTGGCATCCCCGTATTTCGGCCCAGTTCACCCAGGCTTATGCATGGCTTCCGGAGTGGCAGAAACACCGCTACAACGAGCTCTACAACGACTTCTTCTGGCATCGTCACAACGACTTCTGGAAGGAAAGCGCCATGCGCAAACTCCCTGCGCTCCTTCGCTCTACCGGCATGCTGGCCTGCGGCGAAGACCTTGGCATGATTCCCGCCTGCGTGCCTTCCGTGATGGATGAGCTCAATATCCTGAGCCTTGAAATCCAGCGCATGCCCAAGGACCCCAAGGACGCCTTTGCAAATCCGGCCGCTTACCCTTACTGGTGCGTTTGCGCCACCGGCACCCACGACACATCACCGCTCCGCGCATGGTGGGAGGAAGACCGTGAAGCCACGCAGCGCTTCTACAACCAAATGCTTGGATGTGAGGGCGACGCCCCTTATTTCTGCGAGCCTTGGGTGGCCGACCTAATAGTGGCCCAGCACATGAAATCTCCCGCTATGCTCGCCATCCTGCCGCTTCAGGACTGGCTGGCCACGGACGGCGAAGTCCGCTATCAGGGCAACCCCGCAGACGAGCGCATCAACATCCCGGCCATCCCTCGTCACTACTGGCGTTACCGCATGCACGTGACCCTGGAAGACCTTGTGGCCAACGACAAACTCAGTGCCCATATCCGCGCTCTAGTGGATTCCGCGGGCCGTGGCAGGTAGCATTATGACAGGAGACTGGAAAGACCGTCTGGGCGTGGTTTACTCCACAAACCCGGACTTCAAATATGAAACGGACGCTCCCCGGGAACAGGAAACCCTCCCTCCCGGGAAGCAGCGTCTCATAGTGGGGATAGACCGCCGCAACCGTGGCGGCAAGCAGGTTACCCTCATAACCGGTTTTGTGGGCGGTGCCGAAGACCTCAAGGAACTGGGCCGAACCCTCAAGACGCGGCTTGGCGTGGGCGGAAGCGCCAAGGACGGTGAAATCACCATCCAGGGGGATTTCCGCGACAAGGTGGTAGAAATCCTCAAGGGACTTGGATACGGAGCAAAAAGAGGCAATTAGATGACGGCAAACATAATAATGGTGCTCTTTGTGGCAGTGGCCATCGGGCTGCTGCCCACATTTTTCCACCTTGCCCCTTACCTCGCAGACTCCGTGTTCCGCGCCCGCGGCTCGGAGGCACTTGAATTCAGCGTGAGGGTTACCCGTGAGCGCAATATGTTCGCCTACCTCATGCTTGTTCCGGCCGTCCTCATGATGTCCCGCTACCGGCTCTACAATCCCACTTTCATGCAGCAGTTTACCGGAGAGTGGCACCTTCTGGCCTGCGCCGGGGTACTTGCCGCATACATTCTTCTGAGAACTCTCATCTACGTGATCCTTAAGCCGCGCCGCCGTTATGAATATTTCAGGCTGGCCCACAGGGCAATTTACACGTTTTTCATCATCCTCATGCTCATTGCCCTCCCGCTGCTTGGAATTCTCACTTTGGCCGATGTCAATGACTTGATTATCAAGACCGTCCTAAGTGCTCTTTTGGCTGTGGTATACTGTGTCTTTTTGGTCCGGAAGGCTCAAATTTTGTCATTATCTTGCAGCGGTTTGCAAACTTTTTTGTACCTTTGCGAGCTAGAATTTTTACCCACTGCCACCCTCGTTGTATCAGCGGTGGCTTTGTAGCGAGAGATTTATAGAAAGATGAGCATCAGAAAGATTTTGGTATCCCAAAACGCGCCCCGCGTTCTTACGCAATATCAGGCGGTTACGCAAAAGTTTGGAGTAGAGTTCACCTTTTGCCCCTTCTTCCATATTGAACCCCTCACTTCACGTGAATTCCGCGCACAGCGCATCAATATCCTTGATTATACTGCAATCATTTTCTCTTCCAGGCATGCCATAGATGCATTTTTCTCCCTGGCAGAGGAACTTCGCGTGAAAATCCCGGAGACCATGAAGTATTTCTGCACCACAGAGGCCGTGGCCATGTACCTGCAGAAACATATCGTTTACCGCAAGCGCAAGATCTTCTTCGGCAACGGTACTCCGGAAAGCGTGGTAGACCTTATCGGCCCCAAGCATAAAGGAGAGAAATTCCTCATCACCAGCTCCGACAACGCATCCACCGGCGCCATTACCTCCCTTTTTGACAAAAAGGGCCTGGACTATTCCACCGGCGTTTTTGTGAAGTCCGTGAGCCAGGACCTTTCTTCGCTGGACATTGGGTCCTTCGACATGATTGTCTTCTACAATGTGGCGGATGTCAAGAGCCTCCAGGAAAACTTCCCGGACTTTGTCCAGGGAGACATCAAGATGGTGTCTTTCGGCCGAACAATAGTAAAGGCCATGGAAGAAGCCGGGCTCAGGATAGATGTAAAGGCTCCCACCCCGGAAGCCCCTTCCGTAGCTAGCGCCATAGAGATATACCTTGAATCCCTGTAATGGATGAAACCCTTCCTAAAAGCGAGCGTCTGAGCGGCCTTACCGGTATCTCCGCTCTCTTTTCCCACGGAAAGAGTTACTCCCACGGCTGCCTCAGGTGCAAGGTTCTGCCCCGCCAGGATTCCGTCATGCCCGGCCCAGACCGGGTATCCCGTATAGTGGTGTCCGTCCCCAAGCGTCTTTTCAAGCGGGCGGTCAAGCGCAACCTCCTCAAGCGTCGTATCCGTGAGGCGTACCGCAGGCAGAAAGGGCTCCTGACAGCGCCCGTAGACATCCTTTTCATATATTCGGCCCCGGAAGTACTTCCGTATGAGGTGGTTTATGCCGATATGACAGCCATTCTATCCCAGTTATGCTAAAAGAGACTGTCAAAAAGATCCTCATTTTCCCGGCGGTAGTGCTGATAAAGTTCTACCAGCTGTGCATCAGCCCTTTCACGCCGCCATCCTGCAGGTTCACCCCCACGTGCTCCCAGTATGCCCTGGAGGCATTCCGCAAGCACGGCCCGTTCAAGGGGCTATACCTTAGTGTAAGAAGAATCCTCCGCTGCCATCCCTGGGGTGGAAGCGGTTATGACCCAGTCCCTTAGTCCTATGCCCAAAAAAGAGAAAGTAGAAAAGATGTTCAATGACATTGCGCCGTCCTATGACAGGCTCAATCACCTGATGTCACTGGGCATAGACAACTTGTGGCGCAAAAAAGCGCTGAAAGAGATTGTGGATGGCTCAGAGCAGCAGATCCTGGATGTGGCGTGCGGTACCGGAGACTCTACCATTGCAATAGCAAAGGCGGCGGGGTCCGGAAGCCGCATAACCGGCATAGACATATCTACCGGCATGATGGAGCCCCTCATGAGAAAAGCAGCCCATGAAGGTGTCCACGACCGCATTAAACTTAAGGTGGCCGATGCCCTTGAAATGCCGTTCCAGGACGGGACTTTCCATCGCGTCACCTGCGCGTTCGGCATAAGAAACTTTGAAGACAAGGCCAAGGGCCTCCAGGAGTTCCGCCGTGTGCTGAAGCCCGGCGGGCGTGCCGTGATTCTTGAGCTGGGCGTTCCCCAAAAACCTTTCCTCAGGAAACTCTACGACCTCTATTTCATGCACATACTTCCACTAATCGGAGGGATGGTGTCCGGAAACAAGGAGGCTTACCGCTACCTTCCGGCATCCGTCCATGCATTTCCGCCCCCGGAGAAGTTTTGCGCCATGATGGAAGAGGCCGGTTTCACCTCTGTTCGTCACCGCAGTTATACCGCTGGTCTTTGCAGACTTTTCACAGGTGAAAAATAATTACTATCTTTGTCTTCCGTATGACTAAAACCGATATCACCATTCTTCCCGTACAAGGGAAGAAAATGCTCAAGGAATTCATTGAATTCCCTTTGAAGCTTTACAAGGGCTCAGACAAATGGGTCCCTGCGTTTGAAGACGACGAATACAAGTCCCTTGGCCCCCAGAACCCGTCTCTGGAGTTTTGTGAGAGGGAACTCTACCTTGCCTATAAAGACGGCGCGGTGGCCGGTCGCGTTGCCGCCATCATCAATCACAACGCCAACAAAAAATGGAATGAGAACTCCGTCCGTTTTGGCTGGATAGATTTCATCGAGGACTTTGACGTTTGCAAGGCCCTCATAGACGCAGTTGTGGAATGGGGTAAGGCAAAGGGTGCAACCAAGATCAAGGGCCCTCTCGGCTTCACGGATATGGACCGCGAAGGCCTTCTTGTAGAGGGCTTTGAAAACGAGAGCCCCTTCACCGTCATCTACAACTATCCCTACTATCCTGAGTATCTGGAGCGCCTTGGATTCACCAAGGACGTAGACTGGACCCAAAGGGTGATGGACATCCCCTCGGAGCTTCCTCCCATGTTCCAGTTCGCCGACAAAATCTCAGAGCGCTTCGGCATTCGCATCTATACCGCCGGCACCATCAGGAAAATGGCAAAGCGCGGCCGTGAGATGTTCCACGTGCTCAACGAGGCCTTTGCAGGGCTCTATGAATACACCAAGCTCACCCAGGAGCAGATAGACGGTTATGTAAGCCAGTATGTCCCTGTTCTCAACAAGGACCTTGTGGCATTTGTGGTCAATGACAAAGACGAGCTTGTGGGCTTCACGGTTACAATGCCGCACATTTCGGCCGCGGTGCGCAAGGCCCAGGGCCGAATCCTTCCCTTCGGCTGGATGTATCTTCTGCCCGCCCTGTCTCCTAAGCGCAACGACACCACGGAGGCCCTTCTCATAGGCATCCTTCCGGAATACCAGGCAAAAGGCGCCGCCCTCCTCATGTTCAAGTACCTGATGGAGAATTACATACACCTGGGAATCAAGCATATGCTCATGAACCCTCAGCTGGAGGAAAACCACAAGGTGCAGTCCCTCTGGGACAACTTCGACACCCGTCTCTACCAGCGCAGGCGTTCATACGTAAAAGATATTGTAGAACCAAAACCTAAAACCAAGAATACAATGACAAACACAGAGTATTTCCACGGCATGCTCCCCAAAGAGGAGTTTGAAAGCATCCCTTATCTCCCCACAATGGGCCAGTTTGTAGACTGGTTCACAAAGCAGTATGCCGAAAAACCCGCTCTCAGCGACCAGGTAAACACCATTACCTATGAAGAGCTTGGCCACCGTGTTGCACGCCGCCGTGCATTCATCAATAGCCTTGGTCTTCCCAAGGGCGCTCACATCGCCATCTTCGACCGCAACAGCCAGAACGCAATAGAGCTTTTCCTCGCCGTTACATCGGCCGGATACGTTGCAATGAATTTCCCTGCACAGCTTCCCGCTCCCGCAGTGGCCGGCTGCTGCATGAAGTTCGACATCGCCGCCATCTTCGTGCGTGAAGAGTTCATGCCCCTCACTGAAGGAATCCAGGGCACCAAGGTGCTTCCTGCCGCTTCCATCGCAGACACCGAGGCTCCCGCAGTTCTGGACGTAGATCCTGAAAGCCCCGCCGCCATCTTCTTCACTGGTGGTACCACCGGCGCTCCTAAGGGTGCTGTCCTCAGCCACAGGGCTCTCATGAGAGGTAACTACAACGCCATCTTCAAGCCCGGCAAGGTAATCGGCGTACACCGTTACATCGCCCTTCTGCCGCTCAGCCACGTGTTCGGCCTCATCTCCGGCACCTGCGGCTGCTTCTACACCGGCAACCTTCTCTTCACCGCAGAGGACATGAAGGCAACGGTTGGCAAACTGCCCATGATCAAGCCCACCCTCCTGGTGATTGTTCCCGGCATCTGCGACATCCTTTCCGGCCTTGTCAAGATGTACGGCCCTCAGTTCCTTGGCGGAGAACTCCGCATGATCATCGCCGGTGCTGCAAACGTACCTCCGCGCCTGATTGACATCTTCACCAAACTTGGCGTAGAGTTCTGCTTCGGCTACGGCCTCACGGAAACCGCCAACCTCACTTCGGCCAATGCCAACGCTGTTGAGAAGCCCACTTCTATCGGCCGAATCTATCCCGGTCAGGAGACAAGGATTGTGGACGGTGAGCTCCAGATAAAGGGCGACAACGTGTTCTCAGGCTACTACAAGGACCCTGTGCGTACCGCCGAGGCCTTCACCGAGGACGGTTGGTTCCGCACCGGTGACCTCTGCCGCTTCGACGACGAAGGCTTCCTGTACATTACCGGCCGAATCAAGAACCTCATCATCCTTCCCAACGGTGAGAACGTGAGCCCGGAAAGCCTTGAGGAGCCCTTCTACGCAGATCCTTGCGTCCGCGACGCCATGGTCAAGGAAGACGACCTCAACGGTGCAAAGGTCATTGCCGTCGAGATCCTCCCGTTCATGCCCGCATTTGACGGAAAGACCCCCGAAGACATCCACGCCTACATGCAGGCCCTTGTGGACAAGGTGAACGCCACCCTTCCCACCACCCACAGGATCCTCAAGATGACTGTGCGCACGGAAGACTTCAAGCGCACCGGCAGCATGAAAGTAGCACGCGTCTAAGTTATGACCAGACAGGAAGTTTTTGACGGACTCAAGGAAGTGATTTCCGTCATAAGGCCCAACACGGACCTCACAAACGTGTCTTTTGACACTCCTCTTACCACCGGCCTTGGGATTGACTCCCTCACCATGATGCTTCTGTCCCTTGCCGTAGAAGAAAAGTTCAAGATGCGTTTCCCGGATGGCGCACCCCTTCCCACCACCGTTGGTGAAGTGTGCGACTCTGTTCTGGCACAGCTTGGCGCATAATCTCCTGACACTGAGTCAGTTGTTAATTCTCGGGTGCACTTGCGGGTGCACCCGTTTTTTTATAAGTTGCTGATATAGATAAGGTTAAGCGCCAGGGATTTGGGTGGGTTGTGAGCCTGCAAAGATTTTGTTATCTTTGTAGACTATAATAATTGATTATGGATAGGAAAACATTCAACAAGTGGAACTGGATAGTGGCCGTGGCGGTGCTGGTTGCATCGTGCGCCACGTATCTTGCCACCATAGAGCCTACGGCGTCTTTCTGGGACTGCGGTGAGTTTATAGCGTCGTCATACAAGCTGGAAGTGGGTCACCCTCCGGGAAACCCTGTGTTCCAGCTGCTTGCACGCTTTTTCACCATTCCCTTCGATGCCGCTCACGCAGCCGTGGCAGTGAATGCCATGAACGCCATCCTCAGTGGCCTCACCATCTTTTTCCTGTACCTTACCATAGTGTTCTTTGCAAAAAGGCTCATAGGATGCCCGGTCAAGCCGGGCATGACGACAGGCTTTAAGCCGGGCATGACGTCGAGCATTAAGCCGGGCATGACGTCTGGCGTCACAGCCGACACCGATCGGCTGTCCTTGGGCAGCGCCATAGCCATCCTTGCATCCGGCGTGGTGGGCGCAATGGCCTACTGCTTCTCCGACACATTCTGGTTCAGCGCCGTTGAGGGAGAGGTGTATGCCATGAGTTCCCTGTTCACGGCCCTGGTGTTCTGGGCCATGTGCAGGTGGTACGACACCGCTGACAGCCCTCACGCAAACCGCTGGATAGTGCTCATAGCTTTCCTGATGGGCCTTTCAATCGGCGTTCACCTTCTGAACCTCCTTACCATCCCCGCCTTTGTGTTCATGTACTATTACCGCATGAACGAGGACAAGAAACTGCCCGCCAAAAAGCTCATCGGCATCTTCCTCATAGGCGTTGTGATAGAGTTCCTCCTGGTTTACATCTTCATCCCGTACCTTCCCAAGGTTGCGGCAGGGGTGGACCGCCTGTTTGTGAACGGCTTCGGCCTGCCTTATAACAGCGGCGCCCTGTTCTTTATGGTGGCCCTCCTGGCCCTTTGCTTCTGGGGACTCTTTGCAACCCTCAAGAAGGGAAGGGTATTCTGGAATACGGTTCTCCTTTGCGTGACCACACTGGTTATGGGCTTCAGCCTGTTCTCCATAGTGATTATCCGCTCCAGCGTGAAAACGCCCACCAACGAGTACCAGCCTGACAACCCCTACACCCTTGTGCGTTACCTCAGCCGTGAGCAGTACGGCTCCACGCCGCTTCTTTACGGCCAGTACTGGGACGCTCCATATGACCTTGACAACTCCACCTACTGGGCTCCCATGAACGGGAAGTACATCAAGGCCGAAGCCCCCACAGAGGCTATCTACAAGCCGGAAGGCAAGATGCTCTTCCCCAGGATGTGGTCTTCGGCAGACCCCCGTTACGTGGAGTTCTACGAGATGTACACCGGTGGCAAGGGAACCCGGGTCCGCGGCACCAAAACCCGCAAGCCCACCTTCGGCGCAAACCTTGCGTACTTCTTTGACTATCAGCTCAACTGGATGTACTGGCGCTACTTCATGTGGAACTTCGTGGGGCGCCAAAACGACATCCACAGCCCCGTTCCCGGCAACGTCTTTGACGGCAACTGGGAAAGCGGCATAGGCTTCCTGGATGCCATAAGGCTTGGAGACCAGAGTGACGCCCCGGCTCCGCTCCGGGAAAACAAGGGCAAGAACCACTACTTCTTCCTGCCGCTCCTGCTTGGCCTCCTGGGCCTTGTGTTCCAGTTCGACAAAGACAAGAGAGGCAGCTGGATAGTGTTCCTCATGTTCTTCATGACAGGCATAGCCATTGTGCTGTACCTCAACCAGCCGCCTTACCAGGTGCGTGAAAGGGATTACGCCTACGCCGGGTCCTTCTACATGTTCGCCATCTGGATAGGCCTTGGCGTGTACGCAATATACAAGTGGATTGCCGATGCCCTCAAGGGCCGCGAAAAGGTGGTGGCAATCGGCACTGGCGTCCTGTGCCTTGGCGTTCCCGCCCTCATGGCCGAAGAAAACTGGGACGACCACAACCGTTCAAACCGTTATACCGCCGTTGAGATGGCGTCCAACTACCTCAATTCCGTGGGCCCCAACGGTCTCCTCATCACTCACGGAGACAACGACACCTTCCCTCTGTGGTACGCCCAGGAGGTGGAGGGAATCCGTACGGATGTCCGCGTGGTGAACACCTCCTTGCTTGGTACGGACTGGTACATAGACCAGATGAAATGGGCCTGCAACGAGAGCGCTCCGCTGCCCCTTACCGTGCCCCAGAGCCAGTATCTCTACGGCACCAACGAGTTTGTTACCATCCAGTACGACGACGGCTCTCCCATGTTCCTCCACGACGTAATGGAGGTGTTCAAGGACCCCAAGATGAAGGCTGTGTTTGAAGGCGGCGGAAAGTACGACTTCATCTGCGCCCGCAACATAGTGATGCCAGTGAACAAGGAGAACTGCCTTAAATACGGCATTGTCCCGGAGAAATTCGCCGATGAAATTCCGGAGCATATTGTCCTTACCATGTCAAAGGACAAGAACTACCTTTCAAAGCCCGAAATCTTCCTCCTGGACCTTCTGGACGGCTACAATTGGGACAGGCCCATCAATGTCCTGAACCAGGGTGGAGACCTCAATATCGGCATAAAGGATTACCTCATGTACGACGGTTTCTCCTACCGCTTCACTCCCATCAAGAACAAGATTTCCTCTACGGATGCCGGCAAGGTGGACGCCCTGCAGCTCTATGAGGACATGAAGACCAAGTACAAGTGGGATGCCCTGAAGAGCAGCGGCTGGTTCGTAGACTACCAGAATTACTACACCTTCCTTGGCGTTATGGGCCAGAGACAGCTCTACCTTACCGTTGCCAACGCCCTCATAGATGCTGGAGAAGATGAAAAGGCCATAGAGATGATGGACCTCTGTGAGGAGAACTTCCCGGAGTCCAATTTCCCTCTTGAGAGCATCTCCATAGGCTTTTCCGGCAACGACTGGATGGTGGCCCAGATGATAGAGAACTACTACTACCTTGGTGCCCAGGACAAGGCCCATGACATGGCCGTCCGCATGACGGACGCCCTCATGGAAGCCGCATCCTTCTACATCAAGTGGGGCGGCCTTGGCGCCAATGAGTTCGAAACCGCCGGCCGCGTGTACCTCTACATTGCCGATGTCTGCAAGCAGTACGGAGACAAAGACCTTTCCGACACCCTCAATGCCAGCTTTGACGCTCTGCTGAAGTCTGCCCAATAACTGCCGGATTATCAGCATTTTATAGAAAATCGGGTGCACCGGCAGGTGCACCCGATTATGCGTAAAGCGCTGAGCTACAGGGAGTAGCGCGCCAGAGGGGGATTAGTCCTCCTGGATGGCAGCAATGCCGGGGAGGATTTTGCCCTCGATGGCTTCAAGCATAGCGCCGCCGCCGGTGGAAACGTAGCTCACCTTGTCGGCGAAGCCCATCTGGGTAACTGCTGCAACGGAGTCACCGCCACCTACAAGGGTGTAAGCGCCTTCCTTGGTTGCATCGGCAAGGTCCTGGGCAATCTGGAGGGTTCCCTTTGCAAAGTTGGGGAGCTCGAAAACGCCAACGGGACCGTTCCAGAGGATGGTCTTGGACTTCATAATGATCTCTCTCCAGATCTCAAGTGATGCGGGAGAAGCATCCATGCCTTCCCATTCGTCCGGAATCTGGTCAATGGGGAAGATCTGGCGGGGAGTGTCGTTGTCGAAGCTCTGACCGCAGACGGTGGCAACGCTCAGGGAGAGGTTTACGCCGCGCTCCTTGGCTTCCTTCATGATCTCAAGTGCATCAGGGATAAGCTCATCCTCATGGAGGGATTGGCCGATATGGCCGCCCTGGGCCTTGATGAAGGTGTAACCCATGCCGCCGCCGATGATAAGGTTGTCCACCTTGCCCACGAGGTTCTTCAGAACTGCGAGCTTGGAGCTTACCTTGGAGCCGCCAATGATGGCGGTAAGGGGCCTCTTGGCATTCTTCAGGACATTGTCGATGGCCTTGATCTCGCCTTCCATGAGGTAGCCGAACATCTTGTCGTTGGGGAAGTATTCTGCGATGAGGGCGGTTGAGCCGTGTGCGCGGTGAGCCGTGCCGAAGGCGTCGTTGATGTAGCAGTCGGCGTAGCTTGCGAGAGTCTTGACGAACTCCTTCTGGGAGGCCTTTACGGCAGCCTTTGCAGCCTTCTTCTCTTCATCGGTGGCGTCCTCTGCGAGACCGCGGGGTTTGCCTTCTTCCTCTGCGTAGTAGCGGAGGTTTTCAAGGAGGAGAACCTCACCGGGCTTAAGGGCGTCGGCCTGGGCCTTTGCCTTCTGGCAGTCCTCTGCAAACTGTACGGGAACGCCCAGGCATTCGGAAACGCGGCCAACAATGTGCTTGAGGCTGAACTTGGGGTCTACCTTCTTGGGACGGCCGAGGTGGGACATGATGATGAGGGAACCGCCTTCTGCAAGAACTTTCTTGAGGGTGGGCATGGCCCTGCGGATACGGGTGTCATCGGTAATCTCGAAGTTTTCGTTGAGGGGAACGTTGAAATCTACGCGTACAATGGCCCTTTTGCCGGCGAAATTGTACTTGTCAATGAATTGTTGCATTTGTATAGTAATAATAGTTTGTTTCCAGTCTGCAAATTTAACTATCTTTGCAGAAAAATCAAAAAGAGAATGGCCGTAGAATTCCCCGCAAGTTATTGGAAAGACTATGAGCTCCTGGACTCTGGAAACTCAGAAAAGCTGGAGCGTTTTGGAAAGTATGTGCTGCGCCGTCCGGAGCCAAAGGCCCTGTGGGCTCCTTCCATGCCTGAGGCCGATTGGAAGCGCCTCACCCACGTTGTCTTCAAGCCTGGTGCCGGATTCGGCAAAGCAGGCAAGGAAGACAGCGGCACATGGGAGCGTTCCAAAAAGATGGAAGACCAGTGGGGGATTGTGTATAACGGCGCCCAGGACCCTGAGACCCACGCCGCCAGTGACCTTCACCTGAGCCTGCGCCTTGGCCTTACATCCTTCAAGCATGTGGGCGTGTTCCCGGAACAGGCTCCCAACTGGGAATTCATCTACAGGGAGACATCCCGCCTTGCACGCATCCACAAGGCAAACGGCCTTCCCGCCCCCAAGGTGCTTAACCTTTTTGCCTATACGGGCGCCGCGTCCCTTGCCGCCAAGTGCGCCGGGGCCGATGTCACCCATCTTGACTCCGTGCGCCAGGTTGTCACCTGGGCCCGTGAAAACATGGAAAGAAGCGGCCTGGACGGCATCCGCTGGGTTGTGGAAGACGCCCTCAAGTTTGCAAAGCGTGAGGCCAAACGCGGCAACAAATACGACGGCATCATCCTGGACCCTCCCGCATACGGCCATGGCCCGGACGGCGAAAAGTGGAAGCTGGACGAACTCCTCTTCGGCCTGCTGCAAAACGTGGCCGCAATACTCTCGGAGCGGGATTCCTTCATGGTTCTCAATCTCTATTCCAACGGCTACAGCGCCGCCCTTGGCGAAACCGTTGTGCGTGAGGCCTTCCACGGCGCCTTCAAGGAAATGACTTCCGGGGAGCTCGCTTTCAATGACTCTTTCGGCAAGGTGCTCCCTCTCTCCATTTACGTACGACTAAAGCGCTAAGATGACGTTTTTTTGCGTATCTTTGTGTAAGTTAATACTGTTGTTATGTCAAGAAAAAGGCGAGGAGGCAGCCAGAAAAGGGCCCGCAGCCAGGAGAAAAAATCCAAAAAGAGAATTGTTCCGGAATATGTAGGAACGGCCATGATGTCCCGTGAGGGATTTATCTTCGTGAGGGTTGAAGGCCAGGAGGAAGACATCTTTGTGAAGGCTTCAAAAACCCGCGGGGCGCTGCACGGAGACACCGTGAGGGTGGCCGTGACCCAGGAGAGGAAGGGTCAGGCCAAGCGCCGCAGCGGCGAAATCATCGCCATTCTGGAGCGCTCCAACAAGCCTTTTGTGGGCATACTCCATATTGTGGGCAAGCAGGCCTGGGTGCTCATGAGCTCCAAGACCATGCCCTACGACATATCCGTCCCGGTGCCGGAAGGCGCTCAGAAGGGCATGAAGGTGGCAGCGGTTGTAGATGGCTGGGAGAAGGGCGGCGGCCCCGTGGGTCACGTGGTAGACGTCCTTGGCATGCCCGGAGAGAACGAGACCGAAATGCATGCCATCCTTGCCGAATTCGGCCTGCCGTACCGCTTCACCCCCGAGGTTGAAAACGCCGCCGACAAAATTCCCGACGAAATTACGGACAAGGACAGGAAGGGCCGAAAAGACTTCCGCAACACCCTCACTTTCACCATAGACCCCACGGACGCCAAGGACTTTGACGACGCCCTCAGCTTCAAAAAACTCCCGGATGGCAACTACGAGGTTGGTGTACACATTGCCGATGTAACATATTACGTGGAGCCCGGAACGCCCGTGGACAAAGAGGCCCAGGAGCGCGGAACATCCGTCTATCTTGTCGACCGCACCGTGCCCATGCTTCCGGAAAAACTCTCCAACAAGCTTTGCTCCCTGCGTCCCGGAGAAGAGAAACTGACTTTCTCCACGGTGTTTGTGATAACCCCGCTTGGAAGGATAGTGGAGCAGTGGTTCGGCCGCACAAACATAATTTCCGACTACAGGTTCGACTACGAAAAAGCCCAGTCCATAATTGAAGGAGCAAAGCCGGAAGACGTGCCCGAGGATATCCAGGAGGCCATTCTTATCCTCAATAAACTGGCCCTCAAGTTCCGCGCAAAGCGCTTCAAGAACGGCGCCGTGAACTTCGAGCGCCCGGAAATGAAGGTGGACATAGACAAGGACGGAAAGCCCATCGGCGTGCACCAGAAACTTTCGGCCGAAGCCAACTGGCTCATTGAGGAGTTCATGCTCCTCGCCAACCGCACGGTGGCCGAATGGGTTGGAAAGTCAAAGCGCACCTTTGTGTACCGCGTGCACGACGAACCCAACATGGAGAAACTGGCCGGCCTCAGGGACTTCGCGGGGCACTTCGGCTACAAGATGGGACCGCTGGACGGAGGCAAGGACATTGCCCAGGCCCTCAACGGACTCATGGTGGAAGCCAAGGACAAGCCGGAGCTTGGCGCCATCCAGATCCTGGCGCTGCGTTCTATGGCAAAAGCCTGCTACTCAGTGGATAATATCGGCCACTACGGCCTTGCATTCCCCTATTATACGCACTTCACTTCACCCATCCGCCGGTATCCGGACATGATGGTGCACAGGCTCCTTGCGCAGTATCTCCGCAAGGGCCCCAACGCAGATTCTATGTACTATGCCCAGCAGTGCAAACATGCCTCCGAGCGTGAGGTTGTGGCCGCCGAGGCCGAACGCGAGAGCATAAAGTACAAGCTTGTGGAGTTCATGCAGGACAAGATTGGGCAGGAGTTTGACGGCCATGTATCCGGCGTCACCGAATGGGGCGTCTACGTGGAAATTGAGCCCACCAAGATTGAGGGCATGATTCCCTACCGCACCATCAAAGGGGACTTCTTCATCTTTGATGAGGACCACTACAGGGCCGTGGGCAAACGCACCCACAAGTCCATACGCCTTGGAGACCCCCTGCGCATACGCGTAAAAGGGACTTCACTTGAGATGAAGACCCTTGACTACGAACTAATCGAGGAAGACTACTTTACCACACGCAGCCTGTAAGTGAGGCCGAATGTGATGTTGGCGCGGTTTCTCACCCTGGAATCCCACCACGCCACGGCGTGAAACCTGAGGTCGTTGTTTTTAAGCGGGAAGAACTCCACTCCGCCGCCCATGATATACGTGCAGGAATTCTCCGGCACCAGGACGTCGTAGACATCGCCTTTGTTGTAATCCAAGGAGCCCTTTGCAAACACGGAAACCACCGGCAGTTTGTATTCCAGCTTGAGGATTGCCGAATAGTTCGCGGGCAAAACCTGCACCTTTGTGCTGCTGCGGTACATAAGGTCAAGCTCCGTAGCAAAATTGCCCGCAGTAAACCTGTTGCCAAGCCCGGTCATGAGGAATCCGTTGTGTTCAGGGTCGTCCATCCAGTTTACGCTCCAGATGGTATGCCACCAGGGCGCAAACCTGCCGGTCCAGAAAAGGGCGGTGTGGAACAGATTGCTGTACCCGAAGCCAAGCGGAGACTGCGTAACCTGTGCCGTAAGGGTGTTCTCCGGGTTTATCTTGAAAATCACGTTGCCGCCAAGGGCATAGACGTCCGGAAAACGGTCTGCGAAAACTCCCCAGTAATAGAGGTCTATGGGGGCGTCGTCAAATTCATAGCCGCCCACAACCACGGGAATCTTACCTCCCTGCAGCGCCCAGCGCTCATTGATATCCCACCTGAGCCAGATGTGGTCCGTGGCATTGAGCGGAATGCCCTGCTTGTAGAAAGGCTTGTTGAAGCGTTGTCTCCAATAGTAGGTTATGTTTGGGCCGATATTACCCTCAAGGATAACATTCACGAAGTCTGCGGAGAACGCTCCGTCATATTTGCCTCCGGCAATGGCGGCTCCGTAGCCCAGCCTGGTTTCTCCGTAGAGTTGTTTCACCTGTGCAAAAGCCGGTGAAATGGTCAGTAGTAATAGTGTGGTTAAAAGAAAGCGTTTCATAGCAGGCACAAAGATACGCAATTTTTGGCAGATAAGCATCCCCGTGTTGCCGGTTCCGGGCTGGAATGTTGCATCTCCTTGGCTTGGATGTTGCAGGTGCTGCCACGGACTGTCGCAGGTCTCGTGCCGGGATGTCGCAGGTGCTGCCACGGACTGTCGCAGGTCTGCAAAAAATAGCTGAACTGCGACGGTTTTTTGCGTCAAAGGCCGATTTGCGTCGCAGTTCGGCCGAAAAACACAGACTCGCGACGTTTCGGCACCGGACCTGCGACATTCTGGTATCTGACCTGCGTAATATTGACATCTGACCTGCTACATTCTGGCATCTGACCTGCAATAAGGGCCATATGTTTACACAAAAATGGCCATTCCCGTGTAACGCGCGGCCCAAAAGGCTTTTGATTACACAAAAACGGCCAAAAACGTGTTAACATCTGCCCCGCACTGGCGCATTGCCCCCCGCTCTATTGTAATGCCGTGCGGGTGGAGGTTAAGTGGCAGATTACAAGGCGCTTACCGGATTGTTTGGGAAAACCGGTAATCCCAAAGAAACGCGTAACGGGCTGTGTGTCAGTGATATAGCCTCCACTGCCACGGCATTACGTAAGAGGGGACCGGCATTACGTAAGAGCGGGGCCGGCGGTATGCGAGGAGGGCGGGTGGCGATGCTGGTGCTGGTGGTGACAGTGGAGGTTAAGTTGCTCATTGTTAAGCGTTTACAAAATAGTCTACCGGAAAAATTTCTGGTAGACTATTGCATAAACATCTGGCAACCAGCACCTTGGCTTGCACCGCCAGGGGAGAAAAATAGAGGGGAGTTAGATGGATGGCTTCTGGAGGGCTTCGTGGAGCTGGTCGTCGTAGCGAAGGCGCACCTTGATGCCGGCTTCCTGGAAGTAGTAGCGCACGGCTATCTCTTCCTCAATAAACGGCACAATCTCGTCTTTTTTGAGCCTGAGGAAGGTGTCCTTATCCATCTCCAGGGACTTCTCAAGGGCGTCCAGCTGGGATGCCATTGCGCCTGCCAGGCCGTCTTCTTCCAGGGTCTTTTTCATTTCGTCGAACATGGCACGGGCGCTGGAGCGGAAGTCAAACTCCTTGTCATGTGCAAAGGCAACAAAGTCTTCATAATCCGTGAAATGGAAATCGTCCACCGCCGGAATTGACTCATGCTCACGGACATATTTCATTGCGTACTGGTCTACAATGCCGCCAAGCACCAGGGAGTAAGTGAGGCGGGAATAGCGGTGGGGCTTCACTTCGAAGTCCGGGGTGATTCCGCCGCCGTCACGGACAATTCGGCCCCCGGCGGTCTTGAACTCATGGGTGAGGGAATCCGGGATATGGCCCACAGAGCCGTCTTCGTTGCGATGGGAGTAGTCAATGGCCTGCACGCACCTTCCGGAAGGAGTGTAATACTTTGAGGTTGTGACCTTTAACTGGCCGTCGTAGGGCAGCGGACGGATGCTCTGCACAAGCCCCTTCCCGTATGTGCGGGTGCCGATTATGGTAGCTCTGTCGTAGTCCTGGAGCGCTCCGGAAACAATTTCCGAGGCCGATGCACTGGCCGAATCTACCAGCACCACTATGGGTAACTTGGTGTCAAGCGGCTCCGTGGAGGTCTTGTAGGATGTTTCCCCGCCGGTTCGGCCTTTTGCGGTAACCACAACCGAGCCCCTGGGGACAAACAATGAGACAATGTTCACGGCTTCCGAGAGCACGCCGCCGCCGTTGCCCCTGAGGTCCAGGACAAGGCGCTTCATGCCCTGCTTCTTGAGGGAGATGACGGCGTCACGGATGCCCTGGCCCACGCCTTCGGTGAATTTGGAGAGCATTATGTAGCCATCGGCCTCATTGAGCATTCCGGTATATTCTATGGAGGGGAGCACTATGCGCTCACGCTTCACTTTAACGTCTACCATTTCACCGGAGAGTTTCTTCACGTGGAAAACCACTTCCGTGCCGGGCTTTCCGCGCATCTTTTCCGTGCACTCTCCGCTTTCAAGGCCGTGTGTGGACACGCCGTCAATGAGCTCGATTTCGTCTCCGCACCTGAGTCCTGCGCGGGCGGCGGGAGAGTCCTTGTAGGGCTCGTTGATAATGACGTTTCCATTGATGTCCGGCTTGTAGATGATGGCCCCTATGCCGCCATAGGCACTTGTGAGCATCATCTGGAAGTTCTCCTGCTCCTCTTCCGGAACATACACGGTATATGGATCCAGCGCATCCAGCATGGCATCCACGGCGGCGCGCTCGATTCGGCCCACCTCCAGGGAATCCACGTAAGAGCGGCTGAGTTCCTTGAGGATGGCGTTATGGACTTCTACCCATTTGCCCAGCGTGAACTGACGGGACTGGGCGCTTGCCGGGGCCACTGCGAGGGCCACCAGCACAACTATAACTGCAAATCGTTTCATACGGTAGGCAAAGATAGCAAAAATAGTGCTATCTTTGCGGCCGAGATGAAAATAGTATTCGCAACAAACAATCAGCATAAAGTACGTGAGGCCTCCGAAATCCTGGGGCCTGGTTTTGAACTTGTAACCCCTGCAGAACTCGGAATTACGGAAGACATCCCGGAAACAGGTAATACATTCAGGGCCAATTCCCAGCAGAAAGCGGACTTCATTTACAAGCACACCGGGCTCAGCTGTTTCGCAGACGACTCCGGCCTGGAGGTTGAAATCCTTGGCGGCGCCCCCGGCATTGAGACGGCGCGTTACTCCGGGCCTGCACGGGACTCCAAGGCTAACATAGAAAAGCTCCTCAGGGAGATGTCAAGGCGTGAGGCCGAAGCCTCTCTGGCGCGTTCCCTTGGTCTCAGCACTCCGCACGCAACCCGCAAGGCTCGTTTCCGCACATGCGTAACCCTTATAATAGACGGTGAGCATCACTTTTTTGACGGCATCATGGAAGGCCGAATAAGCCGCGAGCCCTACGGGAAAGGCGGCTTCGGCTATGACCCTGTGTTTATCCCGGAAGGGTATGACGTTACGGCGGCTCAGCTCCCGGAAGAGGAGAAAAACGCCATCTCACACCGCGGAAAGGCTATGAGGGCCATGGCGGAGTTCCTGGCAAAAGATTCCCGGTCAAGCCGGGAATGACATATGACTGAAGCAGGTACCATAGAGTTTATAGTGCTGGCAACCACCAAGGTTGGGGAAAACGGCCTGGTGCTGCACACTTTGTCCCGTGAATTCGGCCGGAGGGGTTTCATCGTGCACCCCGGCAAAAAAGCTTCGGCCGCCCTGTTCCTGCCCCTCAATATCCTTGAGGCTGATGTTGTGGAGAACCCCAAAAGCGAACTCTGGTCACTGCGCGGGCTGCATGCCCGTGACGCCCTTTCAGGCATCCGCGGGAACCTTCACAAAAACACCATGACAATGTTCCTCTCGGAGGTCCTTTTCCGGACTCTCCGTGACGGCGCCGTGGAGGACGGGCTCTATGAATGGTGCATCGGCAGCATCCTCACCCTCAATGCCCTGGAGGCCGATTTCTCCAACTTTCACATCCGCTTCCTTCTGGAATTCGCCGGGGCGCTTGGATTTCGGCCCACTTTCCAGGACATAGCACCGTTCACTTCTGAGCACGCGATTGAGATGCGCCAGATGCTCCAGAGCAGTTTCTCCGAGGCCATGCTGGTTCCGCTGTCCGGCTCTGTGCGTAATTCCCTCTGCGAGAGCGTCCTCCGCTATCTGGAGTACCACACGGACCAGGCCATCCGCATTAAATCCCTCGCCGTCCTCCGGGAACTCTACGGCTAGTTGCCACGCCTATTGTTCTCCCCTGGCGGTGCAAGCCAAGGTGCTGGTTCTCAGCTGTTTATGCAATAATCTACCAGAATTTTTTCTGGTAGATTATTGCATAATTGCCTAACAATGAGCAACTTAACCTCCACCAGCACCACCACAGCCACCGCCACCACCACAGCCACCGCCACCGCCACAGCCACCGTCACCACCAGCACCGCCACCCACCATCCTCGCATACCGCCGGCCCCGCACTTACGTTATGACGGTTCCCTCTGGTGTAATGCCGTGGTAGTGGAGGCTATATCATTGACACATAGTCCGTTACACGCCTCTTTGGGATTACTGGTTTTCCCAAACAATCCGGTAAGCGCCTTGTAATCTGCAACTTAAGCTCCACCCGCACGGCATTACGCCAAAACGGGAATAGCAATGTTCCAGTGCGGGGCAGATGGTAACACTTTTTTGGGCGTTTTTGTGTAATCAAAAGCCTTTTGGGCCGCGCGTTACACGGGAATGGCCATTTTTGTGTAAACAGACGGCCCTTATTGCAGGTCAGATGCCAAAATGTCGCAGGTCCGATGCCGAAACGTCGCGAGTCTGTGTTTTTCGGCCGAACTGCGACGCAAATCGGCTTTTGACGCAAAAAACCGTCGCAGTTCAGCCTTTTTTTGCAGACCTGCAACATTCAGGCACGAGACCTGCGACAGTCCGTGGCTGCACCTGCAACATCCAGGCACGAGACCTGCAACGCCATGTGCCGAAAAATGAGTATCTTTGCAGCGCTATGGACAGGAAGGAACTGGAAATAATGGCGCCGGCCGGTAATTTCGGCTGCCTTTTGGCCGCAATCCAGGGCGGAGCGGACTCCGTGTACTTTGGGATCGGCCATCTTAACATGAGGTCGCATTCGGCCAATAACTTCAGCCGCGAGGATCTACCGGAGATTATGCGCGTGTGCCGTGAATACGGCGTGAAGGCATACATGACGCTGAATATCACCCTATACGGGGAGGATTTGCAGCCGGCTTATGAGACGCTTGACGCCGCAAAGGCCGCCGGGGTGGACGCTATCATCGCCTCCGACATGGCTTGCATCCTTTATTGCCGAAAGATAGGCCTGGAGGTGCATATTTCCACCCAACTGAGCATCTCCAACATAGAGGCGCTGAGGTTCTACGCCCAGTTTGCCGATGTTGTGGTGCTGGCCCGTGAACTGAATCTGGGGCAGGTAAAGGCCATACATGAAGCCATTGTCAATGAAAACATCTGCGGCCCTTCCGGAAAACCTGTGCGCATTGAGATGTTTGCCCACGGGGCGTTCTGCATGGCTGTTTCCGGCAAATGCTACATGTCCCTGAGCGCATACGGGGCCAGCGCAAACCGTGGTGCCTGCCTTCAGCCCTGCCGCCGGGGATATCTTCTCACGGACTATGAAACCGGCTTTGAGGTAAACGTGGACAACAAATACCTGATGTCCCCCAAGGACCTCTGTACCATAGACTTTCTGGACAAGTTCGTGGAGGCCGGCGTGAAGGTTTTCAAGATTGAAGGCCGCGCCCGCAGCGCAGACTACGTGAAAACCACGGTAAGTTGCTATAGGGAAGCGGCCAATGCCGTTGCCGACGGCACATATACCCCTGAACTCGGTGCCTCCTACAAAGACCGCCTTGCGACGGTGTTCAACCGCGGCTTCTGGGACGGTTATTACCTTGGTGCCAAGATGGGAGAATGGAGCGCGGTTTACGGCTCCCAGGCCACCAGGAACAAGATTTACATAGGAAAAGTGACCAATTGGTTCGGCCGAATTGGAGTTGCCGAAATCCAGGTGGAAACGCGGGACCTCCCCAAGGGCAGTGACATGCTCATAATTGGCAACACCACCGGCATAATTGAATTCAAGGCCGATGACCTCCGCGTTGATTACGCCCCCGCAGATGTTGCCCCGCAGGGCTGCCGCTGTTCAGTTGCCGTGCCGCTGGACGGCATGCCCGAAGACCACGTGGACCCGGATCCGGAGAACAGCCGCCTGCATCCGCACCGCGGAGACAAGGTGTATATCTGGGTCAATTCTTAAAAAGTTCGGCCCACGAGGCTCTGGGCAAAGTCCTTCAGGGTCTGCTGGCCGTCACCTCCCATACGGGCGTCCGTGCCCTTGAATACGGCCCTGGTGCTAAGGTCTCCAATAGCTTTACGGGCATCTTCGGCCACTCCCACACTGTCGTAGAGGGCCTTTACGTGGGCAATCTTGGCGGCCTTTTCCTCTTCTGTTACGGCCGGAGCGTTGAGGGCTTCAATGATGCCTTCTGCACCTTTTTCCTGAGCCCTTATGGTGAGCCAGGACTTCTTGCAGTTGAGGATATCCCCGCCAATAGGCTTGCCGAACACCTTCACGTCTCCGTAGGCGTCAAGGTAGTCGTCGGCCACCTGGAAGGCAAGGCCAAGGTAATAGCCGTATTCATAGAGGCACTCCTGGCTCCACTCGTCCGCGCCGGCAATTAGGGCTCCCATCTGTGAAGCGCACGCAATGAGAACGCCGGTCTTGAGGCCGATCATCTCCATGTACTCTTTCATTGCGACATTGTCCCTGCGCTCGAAATCCATATCCATCTGCTGGCCGTCACATACTTCAGAGGCCGTTTTTGAGAAAAGCTTGAGGGCTTCAGGGAGCACTTCCCGCGGCGCCTCCGCAATGCGCTTATAGGCATCTATGCACATGACGTCTCCACTCAGGATGGCGGTGTCCTCGTTCCACTTTTTCCATACGGTATCGTGGCCGCGCCTGAGCGGGCTGCGGTCCATGATGTCGTCGTGGATGAGCGTAAAGGTGTGAAAAACCTCCAGACCCGCGGCTGGCTGCAGGATGTGCGGCCCCAGTTCATCGGCAAAAATACCATAAGTGGTAAGGCACAGCCTGGGCCTTATGCGCTTTCCGCCAATTTCAATCATATACCGCAGGGGGTCGTACAGCCCGGCGGGTTCCTTTTGGAATTCTATGTTGCCGAAAAGGCTCTTCAAGGCCTCGGAGATGGTGCTTTCAGGTATCATGGTGCCAAATTTTCCGTAAAGATACACATTTTTCGGCACATGGTGTCGCAGGTCCCGGGGTGGGGTGTTGCAGGTGCTGTTACGAACTGTTGCAGGTCCCGGGCCGGGATGTTGCAGTTGCTGCCACAGACTGTCGCAGGTCTCGTGCCTGGATGTTGCAGGTCTGCAAAAAATGGCTGAACCGCGACGTTTTTTTGCGTCAAAGGCCGATTTGCGTCGCAGTTCGGCCGAAAAACACAGACTCGCGACGTTTTGGCCCCGGACCTGCGACATTCTGGTATCTAACCTGCGTCATATTGACATCTGACCTGCAATAAGGGCCGTCTGTTTACACAAAAATGGCCATTCCCGTGTAACGCGCGGCCCAAAAGGCTTTTGTTTACACAAAAACGGCCGAAAACGTGTTAACATCTGCCCCGCACTGGCGCATTGCCCCCCGCTCTATCGTAATGCCGTGCGGGTGGAGGGCAAGTGGCAGATTACAAGGCGCTTGCCGGGTTCTTTGGGAAAACCAGTAATCCAAAAGAAACGCGTAACGGACTATGTGTCAATGATATAACCTCCACTGCCACGGCATTACGATAAAGCGGGGCCAGCGGTATGCGAGGAGGGCGGGTGGCGGTGCAGGTGGTGACGGTGACGGTGACGGTGGCGGTGGCGGTGGCGGTGGCGGTGCTGGTGGAGGTTAAGTTGCTAATTGTTAGGCGTTTATAAAATAATCTACCAGAAATAATTCTGGTAGACTATTACGTAAACAACTGAGAACCAGTATATTGGCTTGCACCGCCGGGGGAGAAATATAGAGGGGAAACCGGCAGGGGAAACCGGCAGTGGCAACTACAGCTCCAGCGTGCCGGTGCGGTAGAAGCCCACCAGGGCGGTTTGGAACAGGTATTCGCAGGAAGCCTGGACAAGGTCCGACTGGGCCTTCATCATGCGGTTGCGGGCGTCGGAGAACTCCGTGATGGTGGCAGCGCCGGCCTCGTAGCGGGCTTCCACCAGCGAGAACGCATCCTGGGCGGCGGCGCTTGCCTCAATGGAGGCGTCGTATTTGGCCTGTGCCGCAACGGCTCCGTTCCAGGCCTGGTAAATCTCCTTGTACAGGCTCTGCTGCACGCGGCGCAGCTGTGTCTTCTGTGCCTCCTGCTGGATTTTGGCCGAACGGACCTGGTTCCTGACCTGGAACTTGTTGAAGATGGGAATGTTCAGGGACAGCCCCACGTATTGCGCGAAATTGGCCCCCAGCTGGTCCCAGAACCCTGCGGTCCAGAAAGTGGAATAGTAGTTGGTCCCAAGCCCGGCCGAAAGCGACAGGGAAGGGTAGTATCCGCTCTTTGCAATCTCTATGGAGCGTTCCGTGCCCTGCAGGCGGAGTTCTTCGGCCTTGATGGAGGGACGGTCCATGACGGCGTCGGCGTAAATGTCGTCCGGGTGCCCAAGGACAATGTTTGAGGGTGCATCAGGGGTAATCCGTACAATGGAAAAACCGTCCCATGACGGCAGTTCCAGCAGCTGCGCAAGGTCCAGGACTGCGGCGCGGACATTGTTCTGCGCCTGCACCAGCGTAACCTTGCTCTGGGCCAGGGATGCCTTTTGCTGGGAAAGCTGGGCCTTGGAGGACTTTCCAACACCCATCATGCCTGAAAGCCTTTCCACCTGAAGGGAGTCGATGCTCACCTGATGCCGTGCAACATCCTCTATCTCAAGGTTGTAAAGGACTTGGACATAAGCCTTGGCAACGGCCACGCGGATGTCGTCGCGGGCTTTCTCAAGGTCCTCCGTTGCCGCATCCAGGTTAATGCGCGCAAGCTTAATCCGGTTTGGCGTTGCAAGTCCGTCAAAGAGCGTCATGGAAGAGCCCACGGAAAAGCCCGTGGTGGCGCTGTTCCCGTATTCATAAGTATTGTTTCCGCCAAGGCCGCGGCCGAAGCTCATGTTCTCGCTCACCTGGCCGTTGAGGCTTGGAAGCCAGGACATTTCGGCCGTATTGCGTTCTACGTTCCGGTTTTCGGCCTGAAGTCTCTGGCCCACCACGGTGAGGTTGTGCTCCAAGGCCCACTGGGTGCATTCCTTGAGGCTCCAGGGGTGGCTGAGGTCCGGAAGTGAATCCGTGGGCTGAGCCAAAAGTGCAAGTGCCAGTAAAAGTGCTTTCATAACGGACTACTGCTTCTTGATTATTATCTGTGCTCCGCGCACCGTGTCTCCTTCCTTGATGCCATTTTTCACCTCTATGTTGATGCCGTCGGAAAGTCCTGTGGTCACATCGCGCCGAACATAACCATCGGCCTCCTTCACCATCACATAGGTCTTTTCTCCTTCAAACATTATGGCCGATTCCGGAAGCGTTACAACGTCCGAGGCCTCGTCTAGCACTATCTCCGCGTTGGCGCTATAGCCGGAGCGGATGGTGATGCCGGAGGGGATTTTCACGGAGGCCTTTATCTCGAACTGGTTGGCACCGTTGTTCACCGTGGCCTTAGGGGAGATGTACTCCAGCACGGCGTCGAAGGTAAGGTCCTGGAGGGCTCCCAGGGATATCTTTACGGGCATTCCGGTTGTGAGGCGGCCTACCTCGGTCTCGTCTATGTTGCCGTCGAAGATGAGGTCGTCCATATCCGCCACGGTGGCAATTGTGGTGCCGTCGTTGAAGGTGTTGGACTGGGTGACGGAGTTACCAACCTTCACGGGAATGTCCAGGATGAGGCCGGAAATGGTGGAACGCACAAGGGTGGAGCTGCCGCTGGCATTTGACGACGACACGCCGTCACGGATAATCTCCAGGGCCTCCTTTGCGCCCGCAAGCTCTTCCTTGGCCTGATTGTAGGCCTGCAGAACCTTCTCATATTCGTCGGCGCTCACAAGGTCCTTGTCAAAGAGGGCCTTCTCACGGTTGTAGTTGGTCTTTGCTTGGTTCAGGTTTACTTCGGCAAGGCGCACGCGGCTTTGGGCCGAACTAAGCTGCCCCATGTCCGGGATCACCTTCACCTTGGCGATTATCTCGTCTTTCTTCACGGTTTGGCCGGCCTCTTTTAGAAGTTCCGTGATGATGCCGCTTATCTGGGGCTTGATGTTCACTTCGTCGCGGGGCTGGATTTTGCCGGTGACCACGGTGGAACGCACCACATTCCCCCTCCCGGCAACCTGCTCTTCATAGAGCGCCTCCTTGGGGCGGGAGCGCTGGAAAAGGTACACGAATGTTCCTATGAACAGCACAGCGGCCAGGACAATCATTAAATACTTACCGAATTTTTTCATATTTCTCAGTTCTTTTTTATTATCTATTTGAGATCCCTCGACTTCGCTCGGGATGACAAGGGGTTATTCATCTCTCATTGCATCTACGGGCTTGATGGCCATGGCGCGGAGCGACGGGGCCAGCCCGGCCAGGGAGCCAAGTACGCTAAGCAGCAGGGCTGCGATTATGGCAACGCTGAACGACACCTGGAAGGTTGCCTTAAGGATGCCGTCTTCCGTCATTCCAAGTTCAATGGCGGCAAGGATAAGCACGCTGGCCACTATCCCCATAAGGCCCGCCACCAGCGTAAGCACAATGCTTTCGGCAATGATCTGCCAAAGTATCTGGTGCGGCGTTGCCCCTATGGCGCGGCGTATGCCAATCTCCGTTGTGCGCTCTTTCACTGATACCATCATGATGTTTGAAACGCCTATTGCTCCGGCGAGCAGCGTCCCTATGCCAATGAGCCACACCAGGAAGTTGATGCCCTTGAACAGGTTGTCTATTATGCCGAAGAGCACCTGTGTGTTAATCATCATCACGGCTTGGCTGTCTTCCGGATGTATGTAATGCGCCCTGGATATAATGGACTGCACACGTGGCATTATGGACGACATCTCCACGCCCTCCTTTGCCGTGAAGCACAGGAGCTCTATCTGGTTGCCGAAGTTGTAGGTGCGGGCCATGGTGCTCTGGGGGAGGGTAACTGATTCGTCGGCCCTTCCGTTCACGTTGATGTTGCCCTCGTTGTAGTCTACGCCAACCACCTGGTAGTACACCCCGTCCATCAGGACTTTCTTTCCGCAGGGGTCTCCGCCCTCCGGGAACAGGGTCTTGTACACTTTCTTTCCTATCACGCACACCTTCTTGTCTTCACTGAGGTCCATCCAGTTGATGTACCTTCCGTAAACTATCTTTGGCGTTTCTATGTTGGAGTAATCCGGGCGCACGCCCTTTACGGAGGCTGTTATGAGCCGGTCTCCGTTGGAGACGCTTTTGCCCCAGAGGCTCATGAGGGGAGTGACGGTCTCCAGCTCCGGGACCATGTTCTTTACACGGTCTACGTCCGTGAGGTTCATGCTCCAGTTCCGGCCTTTTTGGAACCCCTTGTACGGCTTGGTGGTTTCAGAGGGGAAAACTATGCAGGTGTTGTGGGCAAAGCCCTCGAAGTTCTTTTCCAGGAGTTCCCTGAAGCCGTTGCCGCCGCCGGAGAGTATCATGAGCATGAATACGCCCCAGAACACCCCGAAGCCGGTGAGAAGGCTCCTGGAGCGGTTCCTTAGAAGGGAGTCGAGTATCTCCCTGAATGTGTCCCTGTCTATTCTCATTCGGCCCTCAGCGCTTCTATGGGTTTAACTTTGGCGGCCTTCCAGGCGGGGATGAGCCCGGCCAGGGTACCGGCTACAATAAGGAGCAGGGTGGCTTCTATGGCAACATCCAGGCCCACGGTGGGACTGTCCATCATCTTTATGGTGTCAAACCCAAGGTCCATGGTACGTGAGCCGAGGGTTTTGTCCATGATTTCGCACGCCAGCATTCCAAGGCCCATCCCCAGGTAGCCGAAGAAGGCCGTGATGCTTACGCTTTCGGCAATGATGAGGCTTAGAATCTTGCGGGGTTTTGCCCCGATGGCCTTCCTGATGCCGAATTCATGCGTGCGCTCCTTCACGGAGATGAGCATTATGTTGGAAACGCCCACGATGCCGCTCACAAGGGTTAGAAGGCCAAGGATCCACATGCCGATGGAGATGAGCCTCTGCCCCTGGCTTATCTGGGCGTTCTGGGAGTAGCGGTTCCACACCCAAACGGCGTTGGGGTCTTCGGGCGCGGCTTCGTGGTGCGTCTTAAGACGGGAGGTGTACCGGGACTCAAACTCGTTGCTCTCCTTGAGGTTGTGTATCCCGTTGAAGGTGAGGGAAATCTGCCCTATTTCGTCTCCGGGGTAAAAAATGCCCTTCATGGTGGTGTAGGGGATATAGGCCGACACCCTCCAGTCGCTTTCGTCGCTCTGGATTATGCCTATTACCTTGAAGGAAAATCCGTGCATGTTGATCCACCGGCCAAGGAGGTTTCCGCCGCCGAATTCCTTTTCATGCTTGGTGCTAAGAACCACCACCTTCCGCTGCTCCTTGAGGTCCAGCGGGTTGATGAACCGCCCTTTCTGGAGGATTATCTTTTCAATCGCCTGGAATTCAGGGGTGACGCCGGACATGGATGTCCTCACGGCCTTGGTGCCAAGGATGAGGTTGTCGTTTACAGAGTTGGTGACAGGAGCCACCACACCCACGTTGTCCTCGAATTCCTTGCCGGTAGTAATCTGGAGGTCGCCTTTGTCAAGTTCTATCCTTCGGCCTTCCTTGTAACCGCCGGAGGGGAGGGAAGTGATGCCGCCCCAAACTGCCATGGAGTTGGTCACAAAGCGGTCACTGCTGCCCTGGAAGGCGTTGATGATGCCGTTTCCGGCGCCAAGAAGGCATATTAGGAGGAAGATGCCCCAGCTCACCGCGAAGCCCGTGAGGGCAGTTCGCAGCTTGTTGTTGCGGACGGAATTCCATATTTCGTTAAGAAGGTCCCTCATGGTTACTTCATCATGCTTCCGGTCCAGGCGCTATGGCTTGCGTTTTCTTCTATCTCTCCGATGATGCCGTCCTTGATGTGGATGATTTTGTCGGTTTCGTTGGCCACGCCGCTTTCATGGGTGACAACTATAATGGTGATGCCCTCTTCCTTGTTCAGTTGCTTTAGGAGCTGCATCACCTCCACGCTGGTTTTTGAGTCCAGGGCGCCGGTAGGTTCGTCGGCAAGGATGATTTCCGGTTTTGTTATGAGGGCGCGGGCGATGGCCACGCGCTGCTTCTGGCCGCCGGACATCTCGTTGGGGAAGTGCCGGGCCCAGTCCGTGAGCCCGAGTTTGCCAAGGTATTCCATGGCCATCTCGTGGCGCTTCTTGCGCGGGACGCCTTGATAGAAAAGCGGCAGCTCAACATTCTCCACGGCCGTTTTGAAGCCGATGAGGTTGAAGCTTTGGAAAATGAATCCTATCATCCGGTTGCGGTATTCGGCCGCCTTTCCTTCAGAGAGGTCCTTGATAAGCTTTCCGGCAAGATGATAGGTGCCGGTGTCGTAGTTGTCAAGGATGCCCAGGATGTTGAGGAGGGTGGACTTTCCGGAACCGGATGCCCCCATGATAGAAACGAACTCTCCGCGCTCTATGTCAAGGTTGATGCCCTTGAGCACATGAAGCGGCTGTCCGTTGTCGTAGGTCTTGTTTATGTCTCTAAGCTCTATGAGCGCCATTTCTGCTGTATTAGTATTCTATTACACTGCAAAGATATCACGGTTTTTCCAAACCGCCAAACATTTTTGCAAAATCTTTGCCATTGCGCTACGCGGAACCATGATTTGCCAGCTCCGTCCACGTTTATGACGTTTTTTGTGGCCGAATGTTAATTGGGAAAGGGCTAAAATGAGGGAATTGAGTTCCGGCAGGTTATCTGTTTGGAGCATCCAGCCGCAGTTCCGGGTGGCGGGCCGAAGTCCGGCGGAAGATAATGGCAACGGCAAGGGCGGCTATGCAAAGGCCGAAGAACATGAGTTCCACGGCGACGGGACCGCCGGCATCGGCCGAATGTGCCCCCAGGATATTCCCGGCTATCATCTTGAAGCTGAGAAGCCCCAGGTTCTGCACCCAGTAGATGAGGGCGAAGGTGGTTCCAAGCACCTTGTCCGGGACAATCTTGGGAACGGAGGGCCACAGGGCGGCGGGAACAAGGGAATACCCGAAGCCCAGGAACACCATGGCGAGGTAGCCCCAGAACGGGACTCCGGCGGGCGCGAAGGCAAGGATTGCATGGGCCACAAGCGACAGCACGGCGCCAAGGACCATCCAGCGGGTTCCCTTGCCGGCCTTGTCCACCATCATGCCGAAAAGCGGCGCGAAGATGACCGTGGAGAAAGGCAGCATGGATACCATCCAGCCCGCCGCCTGCGCGGGAATGTCAAAACGGGGCACCAGGATTGCTCCGGCAAACTTCTTGAAGGCTATGATGCTGCTGTAGAAAAGTACGCACAGAAGCCCCAGGAGCCAGAAGTTCTTGTTTCCCAGTACACCAAGCACATCCTTGAAACGGAAGGTGTCTTCGTCTTTCCCCGGCTTTTCCTCCAGGGACCCCTCACTACGCGCATCAAGGGCCACGAAAACGGCCCAGAGGATGAGGCCGACGGCCATCAGGCCCATGCCCACCAGGGCGGGACGGGCGGTTTCGGCCAGGGTGTAAACGTGGCCGGGGACCTGCTGCACAAGGCGGGGGCTGAGGACCAGCGCAAAGGCGGTTCCAAGGCGCGCTATTGCAAGCTGGAGGCCCATTGCAAGGGCCATCGGCCCGCCTTTGAACCATTTGGCGATTGAACGAGTGACGGCGGTTCCGGCGATCTCCGAGCCAAGGCCGAAGAGCATGGTGCCGGCATAAGCAAGCTTCAGGGCCGCTGAGCCGCCCTGAAGCACGGCCCATGTGACCATTCCGGCGCCAAGCACCATCATGCCCACAAACAGGGAGCCGCTGATGCGTACGCCCCACTTGTCAAGAAGGATGCCGCCTATTACCAGGCCGCCGAAGACGCACAGTACGCTATAGCCGCTGGTGTAAAGGCCGTAGCCTGCGGCGTCCCAGCCAAGCTCTGTAAGGGAAGGGTTCTCAAACAGGTAGGAGATGCTGGAGAACATGTCGTCGAAGTAGTACGATGCGAACATCGGCACTACCAAACAGGCCAGCGCTATCCAAGCAGCCGGCCTGTAAAAGGATTTGCGGGCAGAAGCCATTACTGTTCCGCTTTCACTATGTTGGGCTCTTCAAGGCCGAGGTGCTTCTTGGCATCCAGGGCTTTGAGGTATACAGCCACAATTAGGGCCAGGATTCCGAAACCGGCGAAGATGATTAGCGGAATGGTGTAATTGTAGGGGATGAATTCCGCACCGGCCTGCTGGGCCGCAATGACTGCCGGATTGTTGGCGTTTGCGCTCTGAAGTACAGACCCAATGAGAAGAGGTACAAAGCACAGGCCGATATTCTGCACCCAGAAGATTAGGTTGTAGGCGCTGCCAAGGATTTTCTCAGGGATGATTTTGGGAACTGAAGGCCACAGGGCGGCGGGAACAAGGGCAAAGCTGATACCCAGAATTACGATTGTTGAGTATGCAAGGAGCTTGCTGTGCGTTGCAGGAAGTGCAAAGGCAAAGATCAGGTGGCATGCGATAAGGAGCAGCGAACCCCAGATGAGCATGGTTGCGCCCTTTCCCTTGTGGTCCAGGAATGCACCCAGGAAAGGAGTGACGATGGCGGCGCCGATAGGGAACCAGCGGAAGATGTTGGCCGCCTGCTGAGGGGTCATGTCTCCGATATTGCACTGCAGCATGTTGGCGCCGTAGCGCTGGAACGGGAATATGGCGCTGTAATAGAGCACACAGAGGATGGCAACCGTCCAGAAGCTTTTGCTGGAGAACACCTTTCCAAGGTCACTGATATGGAACTCGTCCTCTGGATTGCGCTCTTCCTTGGCCTTGACAAGGCCGGCGTCAATAAGCTGGGCATCGAACTTCCTGTCCATGAAGCTGAATACAATCCAGTTGATTACGCCGATAAGAAGGAGCACGGTGCAGAAGCCCACCGGAGCGGCGATAGTTCCAAGTTTGGCGGCGATAGCCGGGGAGATGCTGAAGATTGCGAACACGCCCACGCGGGCGATGGCCATCTCAATACCCATTGCAAGGGCCATTTCCTTGCCCTTGAACCATTTGGCAATGGCTTTGGACACCGTAGTGCCCGCCATTTCGCAGCCGCAACCGAACATCATGAATCCAAGGCAGGCGAGCTTTGCGCTGCCGGGGAGGTCGGTCCACCAGGTGCCCAGCCATGCGTTGAAAGCCGTTGTCTGGAACCAGTCTGAGACAGCTATGTATTTGATTGCGGCGCCGCAGAACATAAGGCTGGAAGAGAGTATGCCGGTGAACCGCACGCCCATCTTGTCCAGGATGATGCCGGCAAGGATCAGGAAGCCGCACACGTTGAGGATGTACTCGGAGGCGGCGTATGTGCCGAACACGTGAGGCGTCCAGCCCCTCTGCTGCTCCACAAGGCTCTGCAGCGGGCTCATTACATCTACGAACATGTAGCCGAAGAACATGGCCAGGGCAACCAGTATGAGTGCCGACCAACGGGCTACGGGATTGTCGTTCAGGAGTTTGTACACTTTTTCTGACATTTTCAGTATCTTTTTTGTTTTACGAGGTGTAAAAATAGTGATTTTTTGCGGAATAATCTTATTCGCCAACTCAAATCCCTCATTTTTGGCCTTATTTGCGGGATTTCACTTGTGCCGAAGACTGAGTTCCCGCAAAAAATACCTATATTTGCGGAACTATGTATAAACTGCTGGAAAAGATAGATTCCCCCCAGGATCTTCGCAAGCTCTCCCGCGGAAAACTCGCCGAAGTTTGCAAGGAGCTGAGGGATTATATGGTGGAATGCTGCAGCGTGAACCCCGGCCATCTTGGCGCAAGCCTTGGTGCCGTGGAACTTATAGTTGCCCTACATTATATTTATAATACCCCCCAGGACAAGATTGTCTTTGACGTGGGTCATCAGGCCTATGCCCATAAAATCCTTACTGGCCGAAGGGAGCTTTTCCGCAAGAACCGCATGCGTGACGGCATCAGCGGCTTCCCCAAAATGGACGAAAGCCCCTACGACGCCTTCGGCGCAGGCCATTCCTCCACATCCATCTCCGCGGCGCTAGGTTATGCCGAAGCCGCTAAGATTACCGGAGCCGCCTACAAGTCCGTGGCCGTAATAGGTGACGGCGCCCTTACCGGCGGCCTTGCCTGGGAGGGCCTGAACAACGCCGGCAGTTCCAAGGCCGACATCCTTGTGGTGCTCAACGACAACGATATCTCCATTGACGGCAACCTGGGCGGCCTCCACAACTATCTCCTCAAGGTAACCACGTCCCAAACCTACAACAGGGTGAAGCGCGGCATATGGAACCGTCTTGGGGAAGGCCGCCTCAGGGACTGGATTCAGAGGCGCGTTACGGACACCAAGGCAAATCTTGTGAGAAGCAGCGGCGGCGCTCTCTTCGAGGCCCTCGGGTTCCGCTACTTCGGCCCCCTGGATGGCAACGACATCGGCCAGATGGTCTCCGTCCTTTCCCGCATCAAGGACCTCCACGGCCCCAGGATCCTTCACATCCACACCAAGAAGGGCGCGGGGTATGCCCCGGCCGAAGAAGACCCCACCACATGGCACGCCCCCGGCAAGTTCGACGCCGCCACCGGCACCCGCATCAAAACCGTCAACGCCCCGGACCGCTACCAGGACATCTTCGGCAAGGTGCTTGTGGAGCTGGGCCGAAAAGATTGCCGCGTAGTTGGCGTCACACCCGCAATGGCAAGCGGCTGCGGCATGAACCGCTTCCAGGATGCCTTCCCGGACAGATTCTTTGACGTCGGCATAGAGGAAGGCCATGCCGTGACCTTCTCTGCCGGCCTTGCCGCCGCAGGGCTCAGACCCTTCTGCAACATCTATTCGTCGTTCTCCCAGAGAGCCTACGACAACATAATCCACGACGTCGCGCTTCAGAACCTTCCCGTAACCATCTGCCTTGACAGGGCGGGCCTGGTAGGGGAGGACGGCGCCACCCATACCGGCGCGTTTGACATGGCGGCGTACCGTAGCATCCCCGGCGCGATCATTTCGGCCCCGCGCAACGAGCTTGAACTGAGGCGCCTCATGTACACCGCCCTGGAGTATCCCGGAGGGCCGTTTTTCATCCGCTACCCCCGTGGCGCCGCAGAAGGCGTGGAGTGGGAGAAGGCCGAACCCCAGACATTCCCTATAGGTAAAGGTGAGAAGCTCATGGACGGGAAAGGCGTTGCGGTGCTGGCAATCGGCCCCGTTGCAAACAGGGCCCTGGAAGCTGCCAGGAGGCACAAGACCGATTACTGGGTGGGCCCCGCGGTATACGACATGCGCTTCCTCAAACCCCTGGACCCCGACATCATGGATGAAGTATCCGGCTACAAGGCAATCCTTACGGTAGAGGACGGCTGCCTCAAGGGAGGCCTGTACGGCGCCGTAAGCGAATACTTTGCCGCAATGCCGGACGCCCCTGTGATAAAGGGAGTTGGCATTCCAGACAGGTTTGTGGTGCAGGACACCCAGAAGTCCCAGCGTGAAGAGTGCGGCCTTGATGCCGAATCTCTCCTGGATCTTTTGAGGGAGATGATGAAAAATGTTTAAAAAAGTTTGGCAGATTCAAAAAAAGTCTCTACCTTTGCAGTCCTTTCAGCGATGAAGGATTCGGTAGCGCCGATATAGCTCAGTTGGCCAGAGCACGTGATTTGTAATCTCGGGGTCGTGGGTTCGAATCCCTCTATCGGCTCAAAAAAGGGGCTTTGACATATTGTAAAGCTAATTATTGGGAGGTTCGCATAGTGGCAATTGCGGCGGACTGTAAATCCGCTCCCTCAGGGTTCGGTGGTTCGAGTCCACCACCTCCCACAACTTTTATGGTTTGCGGAAGTAGCTCAGTTGGTAGAGCATCAGCCTTCCAAGCTGAGGGTCGCGAGTTCGAACCTCGTTTTCCGCTCCAACAAAAGCCGGTGTAGCTCAGGGGTAGAGCGCATCCTTGGTAAGGATGAGGTCATGAGTTCAATTCCCATCACCGGCTCTTTTTTTGGGTTAAGGCCCTTTTAAAACGCAACAATTGTTTAAACAATAATAAAACTATGGCAAAAGAAACATTCCAGAGAACCAAACCGCATGTCAACATCGGTACTATCGGCCACGTTGACCACGGTAAGACCACCCTCACCGC
>OCTW013435055.1_pt1 | contig 80340 bp, 65 predicted proteins | sample 1539671 | NCBI WGS metagenome assembly OCTW01 (sample SAMN02144230, study PRJEB22623) | gut metagenome | biome: sheep rumen | host: Ovis aries | place: New Zealand | reverse complement strand
GTATTTGTTTCTCGACAACTCAATTATACCAAGGCTCAGGTGACTGTGCCTTTTTCATTGCCTGTTTTTATTGAATTTTCAAGGTTCAGCGCACCTTTTGGGTGTGGGAAGTTTTAGATAATTACTAAAGTCCCATTATTGATATGGGAAGTATTCCTGTTATTTATTTTTGTCAGGAGGCTGGCGAAGGCCTCCTGATGGTCTGTAAATGATTCTATTGAGTATCGGCTGTGAAGGAAACTCGATTGATATTTCCTGAGATATCTGCATATAATCCAATCTCAGCACCTGGTATTTTTTCATCTAACGCGTAGTCAAAATATAATTTACCATCTGGATATACATCAATAAAAATTAACGTCATCCGATCGGCAAACTCCTGTCTCTTGACGGAAGATATTGTCATCTTGTTGGTAGCTATCTGATCAACTAGCATAATATCATCATTGACAGGATCAATATGGGTGGCTGCGTATTTTATCAGCTCGTATTCCCAAATTTTACTTTTTTTAATTAGCATGTCAGATATAGACAAGGATGCCGAAAATGTTTTGGGGTCTTGCATACTGCCATGTGCATATAGAAATACTAATCTACCATTCCAGTTTATTTCGCCCATAAGGGTGATTACTCCACCAGTTTGATCACGGTGAAAAAAGCATGATTCTGCTTGAATGATTGGTACTACATGTAAATCTATAATATCTTCGGTGGGAATAGAAATTATATTTTCAGGAGATGTTTGCAAATACAATTCATGTGGCTGTGTGTCCTGCTTTTCTGCTTTTTGGGGGTATCTTACTATTCCAAACAATCTATCTCCGTTAATGGTTGTCAGACAAACCCCCTTTCCATCATAATTATTTTTTGAATTCATTGGAGTCCTCGCTTCTGGATAGGAATAAATAATGGGTGAATCATTAGTTGTCGCTATTGTTCAGATCAGACAATTCCTGCGAGAGTTGCTGTATTTGTTTTTCGATACGCGCTTTTTTCTGTTCTTTCGTTTCACCTATTCTATGATAAATGGCTTCAGGAAATGTCCACTTCCACATATTGTATTTCAGGGTAATTTGTCTTTTTCCTTTATCCGAAGCTACGTTTTTTAACTCTTCGCTATAAGCGCTATACTCCTGCTCCCATTCATCCAGGAAATCATTGGGCGAACCAGAAAAGCCATCTCCGAAAACAAGAGAGAGCTTACCGTCCTTTCGCAATACTTTTAGCCCAAATAATTTTTCCATTTCAAAACATGCATACATAATACCGATAGTGTTTGCAGTTACAGGATCAGAAAGCGCTGTCGACTGTACTCCGAGGGCAGCGGCGATCCGTTTTAATACATCAGATTTGGGACGACGAGCACCGTTCTCATATTTTTGTATGCGATCTGCTGACAGCCCCACTCTTTCACCCAATTCAGATTGGGACAGTCCTATAGCTTCTCGTATCTCACGAATCCTTCTGCCTACGCGCGCAGCGGCTGTTTGGTCGTTGAAATCCAGCGGATCCTGTCCTGATTTATTTTCAATTATCATTGGTTATCCTCCCGACAAGCACATAAATGTGCTTAATACACGATACAGTCATATTATCACAGTCTTTAACTACAAACAAAGACTGTGATTTATTTTAATTCAAAAAGCACATGAAAGTGCTTGACAAGAACATAGAGTATGGTATATTACAAATAAGCACATGAAAGTGCTTTAGAAGCACAGGAGGAACGAGATGAATACGGGTAAACAGTTATCTGATTATGAAGAAGTCCTTCTCCCAAAAGATATCATGGAGATTCTTCATATCAGTCGAAGCACGGTCTATAAACTTCTGGACACGGGTGAGATCAAATCCATACGCGTTGGAAACGCATACAGAATCCCAAAGAGGAATTTGACTGCCTTCATGTTTCCGGATAGTAAGGACCTTTCATCGACTTCTGAATCCGCCCGTATTGAAAAGAAAAAGGGGGGATTAGAATGAACGGCACGACAGCATTTTCACTTGAGATTCTTTTTCTCAATGATCTTTTGAACAGCAAAGTAATTGATGAGGACATCTATAACAGAGCAGTTCAAAAGATAGCAACTATTGGAAACATCAAGGCTCCAGAGAAAGCGGAATACCGAGCAACAGCTTGATTAAGAGGCGCAAATGTCACAGAAGAAAGCAGCAATCTATCATTTTACAGATGGTTCTCAGAAGAGACCGATAGTAAATCAAAAACAAATTTTCAGACTTACAGAGTTTGCAAAGTCCAGAGGGTTTGAGGTTGCAGAAGTCTTCTGTGACAAGAGCCTGCTCCGTTATCAACGGACCGAGTTCGATCGCTTTATGTCAGAGTGCAATCAGTTTGATGCGTTAATCGTTAAGGATTTTTATCATCTCTCGAAAAATACGATGAAGAGTATGTCGATTTTGAAACAGCTTCGAGATAAAGGCCTTGAAGTACATACGCCGGATAATGGGAGTTTTGTCTGGAGTACAGCACCTTTTGAGAAGAGCCTGAAGGTTGCCACATATACTTGCCACCTTGCAACACCGAAGGAAATGGAAGAAGTGTTCCAACTCAGGCAGGATATCTTCAAAGTTTTTACTGAGAAAAAAACTGACTGGATAATAACAGATCAGTTCGCGGATATGACTCTTCATCAACGAGATGGTGAACAGCATGAGCTTCAGAAACTGATTGCCAACAGAGATAAATACGATTTGCTACTGGTACAGAACCTAAACGATATCCATTGGAGAACTTCGAATTTCTGCAGGATCAGAGAAGCGCTCGAGTTAGATATCTATTCTTTGCAAGATGGTTATCTAGAGTTCTGTTAAGAGGTATGGAACATGAATTATGCGGAAGAGATAAGGAAAAGAATAAATGATACTAATATGGAAAGCGTAAGAGCAGTCATTTATGCGAGAGTGTCGACAGACACTGATGGACAGAAAGAATCGTGTGCCAATCAGGTAGATTTGGCAAAAAAGTATATAGAAAGCCACCCCAACATTTATCTGATGAATGTATATGTTGATGATGGTATTTCGGGAAAGAATGATTTCAATAGACCTCAATATAATCAAATGGTAGAGGAAATTGAAACCGGCGGTGTTGACTTGATTATTACGAAAGCCCTTTCCAGGCTGAACCGTGATCAGTTGAACTCACTTCAGCTTACAAGCATTCTTATCGAGTACAATACAACGGTTCTTACGCTTGAAGATGGTCAAGTTCATGACTTTGAAGATATGAACTCTGATCTTCTCCATAGTATTAAGTATGCCATTGACGCACAGTATGTAAAACAGCAGAGCATCAACGGAAGAAAGGTTCAGGAACTCAGGTGTGAGCGCAAAGAACTTTCTGCCAAGGACTGTGCTTTTGGATATGACTGGCATCGTGACAGTAAATCAATAACTATCAATGAAGAGCAGGCGAAAACGGTACGCAGGATTTACGAGGAATACGTGTACTATAATCGCTTCCCAGCGCAGATAACTAAAGAATTGAATGCAGAGGGCATAACACTGTGCAACCGGAGCGTTCTTAATATCCTGCGGGACGAACGCTATATTGGGAAGTTCTACATCAACAAACGCACTACAAAGCTTGGAATGGGGAGAGTGAAATCAAAGCGCGTCAAACTCCCTAAAGAAAAGTGGGTGCTTGTAGAACGACCAGATCTTCAGATAGTAGACCCAGAGCTGTATGCGCTTGCGCAGAGAGTCTACCATGCTCGGCTGACTGTCTACACAAAACCAGACAAGAAAATTTTACAGACATACTTTCAGGGAACGCACAAGTATGCAGGTAAAATTTTTTGCAGTGTTTGTGGCAAGCCATACCGTTTTGGATATGCTGATAGAAACAAAACAATTCCAGTCTATAGAATCGGGAATCATTCGGATTGCACAAGCAATATTAACCGCGTATTCGAAGAAGACCTGGATGGAATAGTAAAAGAGTCTCTAAAAAGGATTATGGACCAGCAGGACATTGTCTTTGCAACACTTGAAAAGGTCCTTCTGGAGTGTGTTGAGTCATCCCAAAAAGAGGGTGACACGGACAGTCTGAAAAAACAGAAAACGGCTCGTGAAAAGCAGATACGGACCTTGCTTGATACACTTTCTGAAGATGTGCTGACTGGGCCTGCAAAAACCAGAGTCCTTACAAGAATCAATGAAATTACCGATGAAATTGACAGGCTGTCGGAGCAGATCCGTGTTAAAGAAGAAACAAAACTGGACGATTCCTATGTGACGGCTAAAATGGCAAGCATCAGGGCAGCAATCACTGATCTCAGGAATTTTCAAACGATGGATCGGGAAAGAATTGTAAACTATATCGATCACATCGATATATTGCCGACTAACGATATGAAAATTCTGCTGAAGTCGGGTCATGTGATTCTTTGCAACACAACCTATGGGAAAGAAAACTCAGCTGGAAATCATGTAGTTAAGAGGGATATCCAACATGGCCGGTGTTGAGACTCTGGAGCATATCGATGGTCTCAGCGCCTCGGACTTCCCCTACAATAATCCGGCTCGGACGCATTCTCAGGGACGCCCTGATCAGATCACGGATGGTGACCTCCCCGCCGCCCTCAGCATTTGGCCGACGTGCTTCCAGCCGCACGAGGTTCCGGACGCCCTGGATCTGAAGCTCTGCATTATCCTCGACTGTAATGATCCGTTCGTCTTTCGGGATGAAGTTGGAGAGTGCGTTTAAAAAGGTCGTTTTCCCGGAGCCGGTTCCGCCGGAGATAAAGATATTGTAGCCGGCTTTCACCAGTTTTTTCAGATAGTCGACCGCTTCCCGGGAGACAGAGCCCCATTCGACCAGCTGCTGCATGGAGATGGGATGGTCGGGAAACCTCCGGATTGTGATAGCGGGTCCGTCGACAGAAACAGGATTCATGACAATGTTCACGCGTGCGCCGTTCTCCAGACGGGCGTCGACAATTGGGACAGCCTCATTCGCCACACGGTTGGAGAGCGCGACAATGCGCTGGATGACATCCTGGAGCTTTTCCTGTGACGAGAAATGCTCGGGGCAGCGGAACAGGCGGCCGGAGCGTTCAATAAAAATACTCTGAAGGCCGTTGACCATGATTTCCGTGACGGAGTCGTCATCGATGAAATTCTGAAGGACATCGAGCCGACGGACGGAATTGAACAGCTCCTTGCGCATTTCCCAGCGGTCAGAGAGGCGCATTCTTCTGCGGGGGTCACTTTCCTCGATCAACTCGTCAATGATGGCATAGATCTCCGCATCGGACAGATCACGGGTCACCTCGATGCGCTCCATGAGTTGGCTGCGGCATTCCTGAAAGCGTTTCTGATCCATAAGAAGGTACCTCCGGGGGTTGGCGGACGAGCCGGGGCTGACAGATGAAAGGGAAAAGAGAGGGTACCGGCAGGCGCCGGGAATGATTAGGGCCGGAGAGGGCAGAAAGACAGAGAAAAAGAACAAAGAAAGCGAACCGTAAAAGAAAGTGAATCGTAAAAGAAAGCGAACCGTAAAAAGAAAGCAGCAGCAGGTATGGGTGGCGGCAGGCCGATTATCCCCGAAGCTGCCGGATATAGGATGACAAAATCTGTGCGGCTGCCTGATGCGCAGCGCGCCCGGGATGCTGCCGGGCACCGAACATGCCTGGCTTTGTCGGAGGCAGAAGCAGAAAATGGGTGTCTGTATCGCCTGATTCTGTGCGGTATGTGCGCACGGCGCCGGCGATTTCATGGGACAGGAAGTCTCCCAGCATCCCATAGCACCAGATGATCTGCGCATGCGGATTGTACCTGCGGATTTTCTGAAGAAAAGCGACGACAGCCCCCTGAAGCCGCTCCGCATCCTTCATCTGCGGACGGCCAAACTCATCGAGCTGCTGGCAGAAAACAGACATTGTCTCCGGGTCGAAGTATGGTTCTGCGTGAAAGGCTCCGTCGTCATTGGTTCCGAGATTCACAACGACAATGTCGGAAGGGTCTGCAGAAAAATCAAACGGATCATGAGCATGCGCCAGGATATTCTCCCGGCAGCATGTGACACCGCAGATCTGCTCGTAGAAACGCGGAAGAACACGGTGCGGATTATTCTGGTAATCAGACACAATCCCCCAGCCGCTCTGGGAGATACAGCTGAACCTGGCATTGAGGATGTCCGCTGTCATCCGGGCGTAGTTGTTTTCCACCCCGAAATAGGGACTGATCCAGTCCTCCTCCATCTGGGCACCGCAGCTGCCCTCGCCGCTGGTGATGCTGTCGCCTACAAACTCAATGGTCAGGCTGGCTTCCGGGGGAGCAGTGATCTCTCCCTCATACTGCAGACAGTCCAGGGTCAGAAAACAGGCGCTGTCATCCGGAATCATCTGGACCTCACGGAAGAGGCGAATCCTGTGCACAACGCCGGCATCCAGCCCCTGGAGAAGGTCGATCCGGTTTTCACCGCGGTGAAGCGGCATGCGAAGCAGGAAGAAACCGTCCAGCTCCATTGAGATCCACTGTTCCATGGAGGTAAAACCAGCCGTAAAGACCACACTGATGCGTTCTCCGCGGAAGCAGAAGTCGATCCCGGAGGCTGTCCAGAAAAGATAGAGTTTTCCGCCTTGAATGGTTGTCCGCCCCATTCTTCTGACCATAGGCAGAAGGTCAATTGTTCGGTTCTCCATAGACAGCTTCCCTCCGTGGATATGAATCAGCGCAGTTTCTGTTATTCAAAGAGATCCAGAATTTCCTTTCGGTCCTCATCGGTCAGCGTGCCGGGCTTCCAGCCGACATGCACGGTGTCTCCCTCGTAGCGGGGAATCAGGTGGATGTGAAAATGAAAAACCGTCTGTCCTGCCGGCTCCCCGTTATTCTGGACGATATTGAAGCCGATCGCGCCGAGGCCTTCCGACAGCCTTGAAGCAACCTTTTTTGCGACCACAAAAGCTTTTCCGGCAAGGTCCTCGGGAAGCTCAAAGACGTTCGCATAGTGTTCCTTTGGAAGAACCAGCGCGTGCCCCTTTGAGGCGGGATTCAGGTCAAGAATGACACGGAAATCCGGATCCTCGTAGAGCGTGGCTGAGGGAATCTCTCCGTTGGCGATTTTGCAGAAGATGCAGTTACAGTCTTTCATATTGTGTGCTCCTTTTCTGATGGTAAAGAAGAATGCCCAGAAGAAAGCCGCTGATCAGTCCGCCAAGATGGGCGGCACCGTCGACCCCCTTGTCAACCGTCCCCTGCATGATCATCAGGACGATCATGAAGACCAGCTTCTTCATGTTCCGCTCTCCGAAAGTACCTCTGTTTCGCAGGGCGATGTAAAGCAGTGCTCCGATGACGGAGAAGATCGCGCCGGAGGCGCCTGCTGAGACAGCGTAGCTTCCGGTTCTCATGCTGACGGCCAGTGACAGAAGATTGCCGCCGATTCCGCCTGCCAGATAGATGATCAGGTAGCGGGCAGGTCCTGCGATGGTCTCCAGAATGTCGCCCAGGAAGATCAGACTCAGCATGTTGTAGACAATGTGGTAAAAACCAAAGTGCAGGAACATGGAGGTAAACAGCCTGTAGTACTCACCGTTTATGACAGAGGGGAGGTAACAGGCGCCATGCCTCAGCATGAATGCGGAGTCAGCAGGGTCGCCTGTCAGGGCAAGGACGATGTAGACTACGACATTGATGATGACGATGGTCAGGTTTGCCTTTTTTCTGGTTTTGAAAAAATAGATCAGCTCATTCATAGCGCCATGATAGCACGTTTGCTGCCGGTGGTGAACTGCTTTCCTTTACAGATTTGCCCGGTAACGGTACCCGGCGATCCGGATCTCCGCACCAGGCAGGATGGGAGAAGCATGGTTGGGCTCCAGCTTGTGTCCATCCAGGAATGTGCCATTCGTGGAGAACAGATCGGTCAGATAATAGGTGTCCGAGACTCGTTCAATTCTGGCATGAATCCGGCTGACGGTGTCGGACTTCAGACAGATGTCACAGTCTCTGGGGCTCTTTCCGATGATGAGAAGCCGTCTGCGAATCGGAATGTCGTTGTACTGCCCTGGGGAGAGGCTTTGGAGGCAGGACGAACCCGACGCTGCGTCATTCTCTGGAAAGGGCTGGGAATTCTGAGAAATCCTGCCTTGGGGAAGAGACGAAGAACCTTGCGGGGGACTGTCCTGGGGATAAGACGGAGGCCCCTGCGGGATGCTGTTTTGGGGGTAAGACGGAGGCCCTTGCGGGATGTTGTCTCCGGGAAAAGGCGTGCTGCTTCGCTGCGCAGCATCTGCGGAGGTGTGCGGATCCGCATACACTTCTCTCAGAAGCGAACGGTAAAAGGTATCATCGTCTTCCATCTCCTGCTCCTCGTCAGACCAGATATTCTGGAGTTCACTTCTTTTTTTGACCTGCTGCTGCCTGACCAGCCAGATGACGGAGGCAGTCAGAAATCCGATTCCGCCGATCTGTGCAGCGTCCATTTTCAGGGCGACAGCGCAGCCGATGCCCAGCAGGGAGCAGCCCAGAAGCAGCAGGATCAAGGTTTTTCGGTCATGCTCCATCCTTTCCCGGATGATCTTCGGGACCGCTGGCCGGGGCGCCTGGCAGCCGGTGTCTGAGAGAGCGGGATGGGAATGAGGGGGAGAGGAAGGTTTCGCTGCATAGGAGGCCTGTGCTGTGGAAATTCCGGATTCGGAAGAGTTCTGAAAAGCAGGTGAGGGACTTTTTCCGGTTGGAAAGTCCGATGGCGGAATGGAAGAAGCCGCAGATTCCGGATTCGGGTCGGTACCGGGCTGGCTTTGGAGCGTCCGAGCGAGGGCATCAGACAGAGACCGGCTGTTCTCTGATACCTGTTCATAGAATTGGTATGCCAGGGTGGAGGCGTGCTGGTCTGCATGGTCGGTGCGTTTCAGAAAAAACTCCGCAAGCAGCATCCGGCTGGAAGGCAGCATGGTCGGGAGACCGGGGATATAGCAGACGTGTATTTTACTGCTGCCGGGACTGATGAACAGTTTTTCCGGATCGAGGAGAAGATCCTCTGAAGACAGCAGGTATTCCGGAAGCCGCTGGCAGATATCGCGGAGGGTATAGAGGATGTTCCGGATATCAGACAGCCGAAGCAAATTGTCATCGAAACGTTCTGTCAGGGATGTAAAACCGGTGATGCGGTATCGCACAAGGCTTTTTCCATCGCAGAAAAAGATATGGATCGGCAGAAGGCCTTCAAGGGGGCAGTTCTGTACCATGTTGACAGCATAGCCATATTCCTGTGGATCAAATCCGTCCAGAGAGAGGTATGCCTGGTCTGTTTCTTTGATAACGGTGATATTCACGATGTATCCTCTTTTCCGTTCAGCCTGGAGCTGAGATACCGCAGTCCCCGGATTTTCCGGATGGCGGGAGTGGGAGAAAACAGTTTCCTCGAAAAGGTCCGTCCGGTCGGGAGCGTTTCCCGGCCGAAAAGCCGCGGAAGAAGGCCAGGAACCTTCATGCTTCCTGTGTAAGAAACCTGGACAAAATCCTTGCTGAGCGAAAAAGAAGACTCCAGGCTGCGGGACACAAGAACGGCATCCTTTCCGATTTCTTCTGTGAGGGTACGCAGTTTGTCTGCGCGGGCTTTATCTGGAGCACTGTTGTCAGCCAGGGCGGCAGCCTCACAGGCAGCCCCCTGCAGAACACCGCGGTCATGGTCCAAAAATCCCAGATAGATCAGACTGAGCAGGACAGGAAGGATCAGGGCCATCAGAAGAGCGGCTTCCACGGTGAAGACTGCGGAAAGGCGTGTTTTGGCAAAGATAAAAGCGGCAGAAAACAGGTTCGGCATGATGTGGATCCTCAGGTGATCAGATTAAGAGTGAAGACAGTCAGGTGGCCGGCAAACAGGAAGGGCAGAAATGGAAGCGTGTCCTTTCTTCCGGCTTTTTTTCGCAGAAGAAGGGAGAAGGACCATATGGCGCAAAGCAGGAAACCGGATGTCATGCAGGCAATCTCTTCGGAGAAACCGATCAGAAAGCCGCAGGCGGTGATGACGAAGCAGTCACCGGCTCCCAGAGCGAAGTGACTGGCAAAGGAAATCAGAAACAGGAAAGCCCCGCCGCCGAGCAGATATACAAGCTCCGCCGGCGGGTACAGGCCAGTCAGCAGATTGAAGGGAACCGCTGCAGCAGCGGTCAGGATGGCGGAAATCGGGCGGATTGAACGGTACTTCAGATCGCTTCTGGCACTCAGCAGGAGATAGATCAGGGCTGCGAGATAGGGAATCAGCAGGTTCCAGGTCATGCCGCAGTCCTCCTTTTCGCACAGTCCAGACACTCGCGCATGTCATGGACATCCTCTGTATGGACAGTCCGGATGCTTCTCTTCAGTCCCGGACAGGCGGAGCTGGTGTGCCAGGCATCGCCGTAGGGGTTTACAAGAACGGTGCTGCTTCCGGGATCCTTCGAGCCGCAGTACCGGCAGCTTTTATAGATGGAGCCCTTATAATTCCGGACGGTTTTCAGCTTCGGACGGGTGATCTGCGCGACGGTCAGTTTCAGATGAGAGCAGTCAGCATCCGTGTGGTAGACCGTACCGGAGTCTGTCACATAAACCTCCTGGTTTTCCTTTCCGCTGTCTTCGCTGTTTTCCTCATCCGAGATACTTTTACGGCCGGTAAAGCCGCGGATGGTGATCTTCTGAACAAAGACCTTCCAGGGAAGCCGGATGATCGAAACAGGAGCTTTGATCTGATAGGTGAGGACAAGGGAGATGCGGCTGTCCTCCTTCAGAAAAGATGAGAGCAGAAAGGAGGGATGCTGGATGGCCTCCTTGTCTGTGGTCTTCGGGATGACCTGGCTGTGTACCCAGGCATCGGAGAGCGCTCCGCGAAGCAGATGGTTGGAGTCCTCATAGGCGCGGGAGTAGGCAAATAAGGAAAGCTGTTCCGCTGCCTGGGTCATTTTTCCGGAGAATTCTGCAGCGGCTCTGAAAACGACGGACAGGTGCAGAATCAGCACCATGCACAGGAAAAACAGGGGGAGTTCCAGCGCGGCTTCGACTGTAAGTGAGGCGGGAGAGGATGTCCTTCTTCGGCGCGGTTCAACCCGGCGGACTGAGGGGAATCCTGACCGCTTTTTTGTGGGAGAGAGTGCGTTTTCCTTTCCTGATTGTGTTGGTTGAATGCTTCCGCAGCCGTATTGATTCTTTACAGCCAGCGTCGGCATGGCAGATTTGTCTGGGTTCTCAGCCGGGCGCGCAGAGCTGCCGCCTGTTGATGGGATGGAGAGGGGACTGAGAACACATAATTGTAATTCGGATTGGATTCTGCCTGGAAAGGACATCCTTTCTCACCTCACTTGTATGGTCAGCGTTGATGGGACAGAAACAGGGCGCGGTCTGGTGGCCGGAAAGCCGTGTCAGTATGCAAAGCCGCCTTCAATCCGGATTTCTCCGCCGGAAAATCCTGTACCAAGGAAAGCCTTTGGAACGGCAGAGAAGACGGGACGGACGCGGAATGTACAGACATTCTTCATGGCGATGACGCAGGCGTCTGCCCGGAACGTCTCACAGCCTTCCTCACTCTGAAGATTGAGTTCGAGAAGGTCGAGAGCCCGCTCTTTCTGAACCTTTACAGACTGCATATTCAGAAGAAGCCGCAGATAATCAGCATAGGCAAGCCCTCTCCCGGCTGTCCGGTCAGCCTTCTCCAGCCGGGACGGAAGGTCATGGAGCTGACTTAAGGGGACGTGCCAGTCAGCAGCGGTCTTGATCAGGGGAACCTTTCCTTTGTGCATCAGAATCCGGACATCGTACAGAGATTCTCCGTATGCCCAGTAGATCACGAGAAGTTCCCGGAACGATTCAATCAGAGCAGCATTGCCGGTCCAGCCCAGAATCAGCGCAGCAAGGGTGGAGGTTTCCTTCAGTGCCTTCGGGTCTTTCTGAAGATGGAGATAGTTGTACGCCTCGCGGAGAAGAATCAGCCGATTCACGGCCTTTTTCAGGTTTTTTGAATCGGAGGCAGTCCCGCCGATAAGATATTCAATCTGGTACTTCAGGCGGGCAGCCGGCTCATCGGAATGCCATCTGGGAAAATGATCGAGCAGGTATTCCCGAAAGAGCAGGTTATCCGCCGCGCCGCCGCGTTTCTGATCAAGGTCGAGCGTACCGGACTTTTTCCGGCGTTTGGACAGAAGCTTCTTTCCGGGAAGTTTTCCGGAGGAGATATTCAGATCTCCGCAGACGAGCGGAAGAACATTCTTCCAGCTGAGCGTGACCATCTTCCAGAGGGGGTTTTTGACCCTGGAGGCTTTTTCTTTTTCAGCCTTCATCTGCTGCTGAGAAGGAGACAGACCGCCGGGGGAGGATCCCACAGAGGAGGAGGCGTCCGGGCCGATGATGACGACGGAGCCCGTCTGAGAAGAGCCGGTGTCCGGATCGGCCTCAAGGGTCCCCTCAAGCTGCGTTGTCTTCTCTTTGAGCTGTCTAGCCTTTTTGTCAGCATCTTTTTTTGATTGTTCATAGGTTTTCAATGCCTCCTGTGCGTCTTTAGAGGATTTTGCAGCGTCTGAAAGCTTGCCAAGCGCATTCATCCATGCCGTTTCATGCATGAAATCCACTGCCTGCTGGTAGAAATACTCGCCTCTTTTGTCTGAGAGAAGAGCATACGCGGTGATCTCGGTCGATTGGACTGTTACCTGGAAGGGGTCAAATGTCAGTCCGGGCAGCTTTTCGCTGATCGATCCCCGGACATCAGCGTTTTCATCCATCCAGGATTTCAGGGATTCATTAAGCTTCGGGATGGACAGGCTTGTGCCGCCTCCCGCGCTGTGGATGCCGAACAGGTCGAATTTTTCAAGCAGCCGGTTCTCAAACCCGGAGAATACCGACCAGCTGCCGACCGCCGTCAGATTGGCGCAGTGCGCACGCGCACTGCGATATCGGACCGCCTCGGCGCATGTGAACATCAGACTGAGAAACAGAATACTCAGAAGACTGAAAAAAACGGTGATAACCGCACGCGATCGCCTCATATGCCCTCCGGTTACGCGTCAGGATGCGTCATCAGACACCTCCGGCATCTATTTATTGCCGGCGCGTGGGGATGCAGTGCCATCAGACACCCCTTGCGTCTCTTGCAGCCCGGTCAAGGATGTCCTTGACGATATTCGTGAGCTGCTTTCTGAAGATGACGACGAGTGAAATCAGAACGACGAGTACCAGGATGATTTCAACAACGGTGACACCGTCCTCGTCCTGGATGAAGTCCTTGGCGGCAGAATGCGCGAGAGAAGAGAAATGAATGAGATGGGCAGCCAGTCTGTTCATACGGGGGCCTCCTTTCTTTGGAATTTTCCGTCAGGATCCTGCTGCGGAGAGGGACTCTTCAGATGCCTGTGCAGTGAACGGCGGACTTGTGCCTGTACACATCAGCGCAAGAGGTTTATGCGTCTCCGGAGACAGACCTGCTGGAAGCGTGAAGAGAGATCAGGGTCCATCGGCTTCCCAGCTGGGATCGGGAGCTCTTCAGGTTATGGAAGAGGATGGATGCTCAGAGTGGTTTTCAAAGAGAGGTGTAAAAGAAAAGTAAATTGGGAATGATGGTTTTATATCATTTGAGATGCGGGCTGTAAACCCTTCCAGAGGCAGAAAAAAGAAATTCGGAGGTCTGCACAGAGAACCTCCGAATGAAGTGAAAATGTATCATGCACATTTATGTGACATTAGAGCAGGAAGTGATCAGCCCGCAGATGATATCGATGGCATTGCTCTGGGCTGCCCTGCTCATGGCGCCGATATAACGCTGTCTGTTTTCATACAGAGCCTGGAGCTTCTCCGGAAGAATCTCCGGCGTGAGCTGTTCCTCCTCCAGAACCATACTGTAGCCCTGTTTTTCATAGGAGCGCGCGTTCAGGATCTGGTCCCCTCTGCTGGCCGCTGCGGAGAGCGGAATCAGAAGATTCGGTTTTCGCAGCGCGAGCAGCTCGCAGATTGCGTTGGCTCCGGCTCTTGAGAGAACCATGTCGGCGAGCGCGAAGAGGTCCTTGAGCTCGCTTTCGATATACTCATACTGGACATATTCGTCCGGATAATGGATGGATGGATCCAGATTGCCCTTTCCGCAGAGATGGATGATCCGCATCTGTTTTAATAGCTCCGGAAGGCAGGCGCGCAGTGCAGCGTTGATGCAGGCGGCTCCCTGGCTTCCGCCGATGACCAGGAGGACGGGTTTTCCGTCATCTGGAAAACCGGTAAACCGCAGTCCGTTTTCACGGGTCCCCTCAAACAGCTCCTGACGGACAGGGGAGCCGGACAGGACAGCCTTGTCCTTCGGGAGGTACTGCAGGGTCTCCGGAAAGGAGCAGCAGACCTTCTGCGCTGCCGGGATGGCCAGTCTGTTGGCCAGTCCGGGCGTCATGTCTGACTCGTGGATGATGGTCGGGATGTGGAGGCTGGCAGCGGCGCGGACAACAGGCACACTGACAAAGCCGCCCTTTGAGAAGACAACGTCGGGCTTTGTCCGTTTCAGGATGCGTCTCGCCTGGAAGTAACCGTGCAGGACGCGGAAGGGATCCGAAAAATTCTTCCAGTCGAAATACCTGCGGAGCTTTCCGGAGTCGATTCCGCTGTATGGAATCCCCTGCTCTGTAATCAGCTTTTTTTCAATTCCGTTGTAGGAGCCAATATAAGAGACCTCATACCCGAGTTTTTTCAGTGTCGGGAGCAGCGCAATGTTCGGTGTGACATGGCCGGCGGTTCCGCCGCCGGTCAGAACAATTTTTTTACTCATCATGAAACAATTCCCTGTAAATGAATGAATCGCTGTCAAAGAGCGTATGGTTACATCCCCGAGAAGAGGCAGTCCCAGACGGTTTCCATGATCTGACCCAGGTTCTGGATGTCCGTCCGAAAATCACCGGTCTCAAGAGAGTGGTTTGCGCCATCAAAGGAAAAGAGCGGGATCTTGCACCTGTGGCAGGCGTTCAGAATGGCATCATTTTCCGCCCAGGGATCTTTTGTGCCGTGAAATGCGATCCCGGAGCCCCTCAGAAAATCAAAGGTTTCGGCAACGGGTGTGTACAGGACATGCCGGACTTTCCGGTCGAGGTGGTGGTCGTCGGCATAGGATGCGCCGATCACTGTCCCGATGCTTTTCGAGAAGAAAATCAGATCGTCGCAGGCCTCCAGATGTGCGTCCTTCAGAAGCACTTCCGCTTCGTTTCTGCCAATCTGAAAGGCCTTCAGCAGCATGTCGTGACTTCCCGCCAGCTTTTTCGGAAAGCCAGAATACGGTACCGGGATGATATCGTATCCCTGCGCTCTTGCCATTTTTCCGGAATAGTAAAGCAGCGGTCTCTCGATGCTGTAGCCGATTCCCGGAAACAGAACAGCTGCTTTTCTCATTTGTATCCCCTCCGTTCCAACGATCTCATCCCGGACACACGGCCGCTTTTCGAACAGGACGGTGCTGCCCGGAAAACCTGGGCTGCACGCAGGCCGGTGCGCCTGGTAATCTGACGCGCGCTTCCGGTCTCAGGCTTTCCTGCCCTGCATGACCAGCCAGCCTTTTTCCTTGTCCCAGTCATACGTCACGTCCGTGAATCCGGCCTGCCTGTAGACTTCAGCGAGCTGCTCCGGGGCAAGCACATTCATGTGAAGGTGCTCGGTGATCTTCTCGAAACGGTCGCTCATGTCCCCGGCAACCATTTCCACGATGATAGCAAAAGTGCCGCCGGCTTTAAGAACGCGGCAGATTTCCTTCATGTCATTGGGAAGATCCGGCCAGAAGAAGTAGCTTTCAATCGAGTAGACCGTGTCAAAGAAGCTGTCCTCGAAGGGCAGGCTGCTGACAGAGGCCTTCTTCAGGCTGAGCCGCCCGCTCATCACGGCTTCCCCGTTGAAGGCCATCGCTTTTTCAATTGATACGTCGGAGTAGTCGATGCCGAAGAATTCTGCGCCGGGATCCTGATGCATGGCAAGGCGGAGTGCATTGCCACCGCCGCAGCCCACATCCAGAACGGTTCTTCCAAAATGAAGGTGCGCAAAGCCCCACTCGGTAAGGGCGGCATGACTCTCGTTCATGTCATCAAGGACGGTTCCGCCCAGCTCGCCGACTGGCTTTCTGGCGTTCTCAATGTAGGTGAAGTCGATCGGCTCCGATGCGTCCGCCTGAGGGACGGCTGCATTTTTCGAACTTTCTTTCTTCTCTGTATTTGTATTCACGATTGTTTAAATTCCTTCTGGTGATCTGCGATGTATCTTGCAACATACACGCCGCTTGCGGAGGCGTGTGAAAGGGAATGCGTGACGCCGCTGCCGTCCCCGATCACAAACAGACCCTTGTGGCAGGTCTGGAGATCCTTGTCGATATCGACGGTCATGTTGTAGAACTTGACCTCGACGCCATAAAGCAGGGTGTCATCGCTTGCGGTGCCCGGCGCAATCTTGTCGAGGGCATAGATCATCTCGATGATGTCGTCAAGGATGCGCTTCGGGATGACCAGGGACAGGTCCCCGGGGACCGCTTCCAGTGTCGGGTGCGTGAAGGATTTGGAGATACGCTTCGCCGTACTCCGCTGGCCGCGGATCAGATCGCCGAATCGCTGCAGCATGACACCGCCGCCCAGCATGTTCGACAGGCGCGCGATGCTCTCGCCGTACCCGTTGCTGTCGGTGAAGGGCTCGGTGAAGTGCTTCGAGACCAGCAGCGCGAAGTTTGTGTTTTCTGTCTGGCGGGACGGATCCTCATAGCTGTGTCCATTGACCGTGACGATGCCGTTGGTGTTCTCCGTAACAACAGCGCCCTTGGGGTTCATGCAGAAGGTACGCACCAGATCCTGATACTTTTTTGTCTTGTAGACGATCTTGCCTTCATACAGCTCATCCGTGATGTTCTGGAAGACCGGAGCGGGAAGTTCGACACGGACTCCGATATCGACACGGTTCGATTTGGTTGGAATGTTCAGGTCAGAGCAGACCGTTTCCATCCATTTGGAGCCGGATCGTCCGACCGAGACGATGCAGTCGTCCGCAGTGAATGCGCCCTTCTCCGTCTGGATGGTAAATCCTGGTTCATCTGCCCGAATGCTGCTGACCGGTGTATGGAAATAGAAGTCCACCTTATCCTTCAGCTTGTCATAAATGTTGCCCAGCACCTGGTAGTTGATGTCCGTCCCAAGGTGGCGGACGGAAGCGGAGAGCAGATGCATGTCGTTCTGCAGGCAGCGCGTGCGGAGCTGCGAGTTGCCCGTCGAGTAGAGCTTCGTCTGACTGCCGCCGTTCTCCACATTGATCTGGTCGACATACTTCATCAGGTCAATGGCTTTTTCACGCCCGATATACTCATAGAGCGTGCCGCCGAACTCGTTTGTAATGTTGTACTTTCCGTCGGAAAATGCGCCTGCGCCGCCGAACCCGCTCATGATGGAGCAGGTCTTGCAGTGGATGCAGTTTTTAATCCGGTCGCCGTCAATCGGGCATCTGCGCTCCGGGAGCGGCCCGCCGTGCTCAAACACGGCAATTTTTATATCCGGACACAGACGGACCAGCTCGTAGGCAGAAAAAATGCCGCCGGGGCCTGCGCCGACGATAATGGTATCGTAATGATTCATATAGATCCCCTCTTTATTCTGTAAACACTGTGAATGATCAGGTATCTTGTGCAGTGCCTGCGTTGACTGGGAGCGCCAGACGCGGGCAGGCACGTCGATTGCACACAACCGGTTCTAGGATACCACAACCGGAGACAGGTTTGTACCTGAAAATGTGCGGAAATGAGCGTTAAAAACGGTTGAAACTGTTTGACCGGCTCATCTGCTGCATGTATCATATCCCTGCTGTATAAAAAAGCCCGGAGGTATTGTCATGAGTCCCTTGCATACACTTGAGCAGATGGTGGTTGTGCTGATTATCATTGCTGTCGGCTTTGCCGCCTACAGACTGAAGATGATTTCCGATTCGGGGCTGAAGACGCTGTCCAGACTGACAGCGGATGTCTTCAATCCCGCGATCATATTCTCAAGCATGGTGATTCACACGGAAGGAAAGCGGCCTGAATTCTCAAGAGGGATCTTCGCGGTTGCGGCACTGGTCTTTCTGGTCGCCATTCTGACAGGCTGGCTGTTTGCCCGCTTCCTGTCGAAGGACCGCGTCCGGAGACTTGTCTATCAGATGATGTTCATATTCTCCAACCTGGGATTCATCGGAATTCCGGTTGTCACAAGCCTGCTCGGGTCTGAGTATGTTTTCTACGTTGCCATTTATATCTTTGAATACAACCTCCTGTTCTACACGTTAGGCATCTATTATCTGGACCAGATGGAGCCGTCGGAGCGAAAGGCGGAGAAGGGGTCTCTCTGGAAAAAGGTCCGGCCGATGATCAACATGGGAACGATCGCCTGTCTGGCCGCTCTGATCGTATTTGTCTGCGGCACGAAGGTGCCAAACGTGATCGCTTCCCCGATCTCGTATCTTGGCGACGCAGCGGTTCCGGTTTCACTGATCATCATCGGTGTCAGCGTCGGCCGGGAGAAGAATCTGCTGGCAATTTTCAAAGACCGCCACATGTATCTGTTCATGCTGCTGAAGATGATTGCTCTTCCGGCCATCTGTGTCGTCATTCTCCGGTTTGTGCCGATGCCGGAGAAGATCCGTCAGCTGAGCATGATCATGATGGCGATGCCGGTCGGTACGATGCCGCTCGTTATGCTGTCAGAGCGGGGAATCCGGTCGGAGGAGTGCTCCAACGGCATCATCTTCACGTCGGTCGTTTCCATCGTGACGCTGCCGGTCATGGCTGTAATCTACCAGCTGATCATGAGCATCTGACACCGGCCCCGGGCCGAAGAGTTCTGGATGCAGCACCTGGCTGTGTCATGCGGCCAACAGTGCATTGAATCCGAAGCCGGCTTCGGGCGGAAGAGGTCCGGTTGTGCAGACCTTGAAAAGTCAGGAGCCTGGTTCATCAAACTGTACCAGCCGCCGGAGGGCGGCTGCAAGCTCCGCCTCGCTGCGGACGGTGATGTCGGCATCTGCGCACTGCAGACTGCCGGCGTTTCTGTTCATCCAGATCGTATGCCATCCCGCAGCATGAGCGCCTTCGATGTCGTGCTTCAGGGAATCTCCGACAAGCCAGAGGTCTCCGGGCGGCAGACCGATCGCATCTTCCGCCGCGCGGAAAATGCCGGGATCCGGCTTGGACATTCCGACGTCCCCGGAGACGGTCACATATGCCTTCGGGATGTAACGTTCCAGCCCGAGCTGCCGGTATTTCTTCCACTGATGGCCGGATGCCCCGTTTGTGACGATACCGAGCCGCAGCTGTCCGGCTGTCTTTCCGGCACATCGAGCCAGGTCCTCCAGCAGTTTCCTCATGATCGGAGAGAGCATAATCTGATTCTGGAGCTGCGTGTACCGGTCCGTGAAATACGCACCCTGCCACGATTCTGTGGGCAGTCCCATTGTCAGAAACGTCTGCTGAAGGCGCCAGATGTTCGACTCTCTTGCCGTGATTGCGCCGCTTTCCACAAGCGCGAAATTCTCGTCGCTCTTTTCGTAGAAAATCTTAAGAAAAACTTCACCGGAAAAAGACGTCTCGTCTGACATAATAAAACCATCTGTCCGCCTGAGCGTTTCTTCAGCGGCCTGGATCAGTAGTGCCCCGCGGCTGTAGAGAGTGTCATCAATATCAAAACAGATTCCGGTCATGTTTTTTCCTCCATCTTTCCTAAGTCCGGTCTTTCTGGTGCCACAAGCTGCTCGGCAGTTGCAAAGCCATACACAATCGATAACCCGATTATACCGGAAAAAGTTCATCAAGTCCCTCAAATAGGATATACTGTCATTATCTGAAATAATTGGTGAAAGGGAGGATTTGTCCATGAAACTGACTTTTCTTGGAGCGGATCACGAAGTCACAGGAAGCTGCTACTATCTGGAAGCTGCCGGAAAAAAGATCCTGGTTGACTGCGGGATGGAGCAGGGCCCGGATTTATATGAGAACAAACCACTTCCGGTGGCGGCGGGGGACATCGACATGGTCCTGCTGACGCATGCGCACATCGACCATTCCGGGAACCTTCCGCTTTTGTACAGACACGGGTTCCACGGCCAGATTTTCTCGACCTATGGCACGGCAAACCTGTGCAGCATCATGCTGCTCGACTCTGCCCATATCCAGGAATTTGAGGCCGAGTGGAAGAACCGCAAGAATCAGCGGGCCGGCCGTGAGCTGGTCGAGCCGTTGTACTCAATCGAGGACGCGCAAGGCGCGATCAAGTGTTTTGTGAACCTGAACTACGAGGAAGAGCGCTACATTGCCGACGGAATCAAGGTTCGCTTTTTTGACGCGGGTCATCTGCTTGGATCTGCCTCGATCGAGGTGACCATCACGGAGGGAGACACGACGCGGTCAGTCATTTTCTCCGGGGATATTGGGAACACGAATCAGCCGCTCATCCGGGATCCGGTCTACCCGAAGAAGGCAGACTATGTGGTGATGGAATCTACCTACGGTGACCGTGCACACCCGCGCCCGCCGAGATCGGACTACGCGCAGGCGCTGGCGGAGGTCATCCAGCGGACCTTCGACCGGGGCGGGAATGTCGTGATTCCTTCATTTGCCGTAGGCAGAACCCAGGAGATGCTCTATTTTATCCGGGAAATCAAGGAAAAACACATGGTATCCGGACACGAGGGGTTCAAGGTTTATGTGGATTCTCCGCTTGCAAATGAAGCGACGCAGGTTTTTCAGAAGCGGATGTATGAGGATTTCGACGAAGAGGCGACGGCGCTGCTTCAGAAGGGGATCAACCCGATCGGTTTTGACGGGCTGAAGACGGCTGTTACAGCGGACGACTCCAGGGCGATCAATTTCATTGAAGAGCCGAAAGTCATCATCTCCGCGAGCGGCATGTGCGATGCCGGGCGGATCAAGCATCACCTCAAGCACAATCTGTGGCGGCCGGAGTGCACCATCCTGTTTGTCGGTTACCAGGCAGCGGGAACACCGGGACGGGCGCTCCTGGAGGGAGCGGATCATCTCCGGCTGTTCGGTGAGGACATCGATGTCGAGGCGGAGATCTGTCAGCTGCCGGGGGTGTCCGGACATGCCGACAATGAAGGACTCATGCGCTGGATTTCTTCGATGGAGGCAAAGCCGCAGAAGGTTTTTGTCACACACGGCGAGGACTATGTCACGGAGATCTTCAGGGACAGGCTGAAGGATGAGCTTGGGCTGGATGCCTATGCCCCCTATTCCGGCGCAGCGTTTGATCTGGCCAGCGGCCAGATCACGGTTGACGCGCAGCCGGTGCTGCTCTCGAAGGAAAAACAGAAGGGTCTTGCGGAGGCGAAGGCAGCCGGAGGCGCATTTGTCCGCAGAAAGGGTTCCGACAGGGGGGCGGCTGTGCGTGTGACCTCGCAGACCAGAAAAGCAGCCCAGGTGTACACAAAGCTGGTTGCTGCCGGTTCGCGGCTGATGAGCGTGATCCGGGACAGCGAGGGCGGAGCCAACAAGGATCTCTCGGAGTTTACGCAGGATATTCTGAGGCTCTGCGAGAAGTGGAAGCGCTGAGCTGCCCGCCCGGCTGTATATCGTATGAGGTTTGAATGGAGCGAAAAGAGAAAAGAGAGAGAAGAGAGAGAAGCCGGACGGGAAGAGAGCCGGCCGGAAGAAGCCGGGGACTTCTGAAGAAGGGAACTGCCATCCTGATGATGACCATCGCGGCGCTGACGCTCTGCGGCTGCGGGGCGAGGCATCTGGTGGTCTCTGCCGGTCTGGAGAAGAGTCCCTACTACCATCTGGGGGATACGGAGTGGGATCACGGGGGGATTGAGGAATATTACTTTGACCACCTGGACAGCAGCTACAACGAAATTTACAGAGAGCTGTATTCCAGACTCAGCAGCCGCGAGGACAGCGGGGATCTGTACGCGCAGGTCAGCGCGGACGACTTCTGGAAGGCGTACTTTGCCGTCCTGGCGGACCATCCGGAGCTGTTCTGGGTCGGATCCAGCGCGCAGACGGCTGTCAGCAATCTCACCGGAAAGGTGGTCAGCTACCAGATCGAGTCAACCGTTCCGGCAGACCAGCGCGATGAGATGAAACAGCAGCTGGACGCCGCAGCGGATGCGTGTATTGCCCAGACGGATGAAACCTGGTCAGACTACGGACGGATCAAGTCGGTCTATGAGTACCTGATCAATCAGGTTGATTACGATGTGAATGCACCGTCCAGTCAGTGCGCACAGAGCGCGCTTCTGTATCATAAGTCGGTCTGCGCGGGTTATGCCAAGGCTTTCCAGTACATCCTCCACAGGATGGGCTATTTCTGTACGTATGTGACCGGAAAAATCAAAGATGGCGGTGACCACGCCTGGAATATCGTCCGGATCGGCGATCAGTATTACCATGTCGATGTCACCTGGGGCGACCCGGTCTTTGCGGACGGTCAGGAGAGCGGAACCGGCATTACCGTCAAGAACTACAATTATCTGTGCTGTACGGACGATGAGATCCTGCCGACGCACATCCCGGACGGGAGCATTGCGCTGCCGGCCTGCACGGATGATTCCTGGAACTACTATAAAATCAACGGCATGTATTATGAGACATTTGACTACGATACGGTGTATAATGCGCTGATGGACTCCGTGGAGAGCGGCAGACAGAGCATCGTTATGAAGTTCGGGTCAGCCGATGCCTACAGCGAGGCCAAAGAGCAGCTGTTCACGGACAGGATGTACAACGACGCCGTCCAGTACCTGATGCAGCAAAATGGCGTGGATACCTGGAACACCCGGTATTCCTGCGATGACTCCTTTCACGTGATCACGATTCAGTGGTCCTGACACTGACAGACGGGGAGAAACCCTTGAGAGAGAATGTTCTGTATATCCGAAATCTGCTGATCCGGATTGTGCTTCTGACGGTGCTGTTCATCGTCAGTGTCATCGGATTCAGCCGCATGATCAACAAAGTGACACCGGACACCGCGGCAGTCATGAGCAGTTCTACATTTCCGCTGGTCTGCATGCAGAAGGATGGCGTGGACTTCAATGAGCTGCATGGGTACAGCCGGGAGATCAACGCCTCTCAGCTGCGTGACAGCATCACACCGCTCTCGGATACAAGAGGGATCACGATCAAGATTGAGACCTTCGGAACAGCAGTGGATTCCGTGTCCTACGAGGTATCCACCATCGACGGGACCAAGTCGCTGGAGAATACGAAGGTGATCAAGCTGAATCAGGACGGCGACACGATCACGGCAGATCTGACGCTGATGGACAAGATCCTGATGAATCAGGAATATGTGCTGAAGATCCAGGTCGCTACCGGCGGGCGGAACATTTATTACTATACGCATGTGCTTCTGGCGGACGGGCTTCACACGTCCGATTACCTGAACTTTGCCGCCGGCTTCTGGGATAAATGCATCAATAAGACGGACCTGGATTCTGTCGGACAGGCGATCGAGCCGGACGATACGACCGACCAGGATGACACGCTGGCGTATATGGACATTCATGACAGCGTTCAGCGACTGACATGGGGGAAGCTGAATCCGCAGATTTTTTATAAGCCGACGCCGAGGCTGACGGAGATCAATGAAAATACAGCGACGATGACGATGGATTACCGCATTTCCGCGGTCTCGGAAGCCGGGGCACAGGAGATTTATGATGTCCATGAGTATTACAGACTGCGGTATACGGACAGCCGTGTCTATCTGTTGAATTTTGAGCGGATGACGGACCAGATTTTTGATCCTGAGAACAACAGTGTCCTGACGAAGGATGGAATCGATCTGGGCATCACCCAGAAGGAGGTTGAGTACAAGGCGGATTCCAAAAACCGCTGCATTGCATTTGTTCAGGAGAATGTGCTCTGGACCTATATGACGCAGAAGGGTTCCTTCACGCGCGTCTTCGGCTTTCCGCAGACAGAGAACATGGATGCGCGAGACTTCTACAGGCAGAACACAATCCGGATCATCCGGGTGGATGAGAACGGGAACGTCACCTTCGCGGTCGGCGGCTATATGAATCGGGGCAGCCATGAGGGAGACAATGGGATCGCACTGTATTACTACGATGCGGGATCCAACATGGTGTCGGAGCTGGCATTTCTCCAGAGCGATGGCAACACGGAGCGGATTCAGCTGGACATGGAGGACTGCCTGTATCTGACACAGAACGACAAAACCTGTTATGTCTTTCTGTCAGGGGTATTGTACGCGGTCGACATGTCGACTGGCGGGGTGAAGGAAGTGCAGACAGGAATTGCCAATGAGTGCTATGCGGGCTCGGAGTCCGGCCGGTATTTTGCGTGGCTGAAGGAGGGGAAGGTTTACGGCTCCTCCGAGCTGGAGGAAATCGATCTTGAGAGTGGAGAGACCCGGGTGTATTCGTGCGGGCAGGATGAATATCTGAGACCGCTCTCCTTCATGAAGGAGGACCTGGTATACGGAATCGCAAAACAGGGAGATGTGCAGGTCCCGCATGGCGGCAATGGCATCTTCCCGATGTACCAGCTCCAGATTGTTGATGCGGACGGGAATTCAGTCAAGACCTACCAGTCGGAGGGCATCTATGTCAGGGATGTCCGGAAGACCGGAAATATGCTGATGCTGAGCCGCGTGACAAAGAAAGACAGCGGTTATGAGGATGCGCCGGCAGATCAGATTGTCTCATCGGATACAGCGGCGGATGTTGAGCTTGGGATTGCAACCCAGGTTGACGACAGAAAAAGGACGGAGGTTTTGCTGCGGGTCGGCGGGACGATCAGCTTCGAGAAGGCAGATACAGCTGCAAGCAGACTGGTGACGGGCACATCGAAGACGGCTGTGATCCCGATGAATCCGGATATGCAGGAACTCTACTATGTCTATGCGTCCGGCGGCCTGACGGCGATGTACACATATCCGAACGATGCCATTGTGAAGGCAGACAGTGTGTTCGGCGTTGTCATCAATCAATCGCAGGATTACGTCTGGGTCAGAGGCGATAAGGTGGACCAGGTGGAGATCCCGATGAAAAAGATTCCGGAGGCGGTAAGAAGCGGGACGACAGACGTCTCCCAGCTTCAGATCGGCATCGGAAAACAGGTGGTTGATCTGAGCGGATGCACACTGGACGAGGTGCTCTACTTTGTGAGTCATGGAAGACCAGTCATTGCACAGACTGCGGAAGGCGTCAAAATCATCGTCGGGTATGACAAGTACAATACATATCTGATGAATCCGGGTGACGCAGAGTGGACCTACTTCGGCATGCAGGATTCCACGGATCTGTTTGCGGCTGCCGGGAATATCTTCTACAGCTACCTGGATTCAGCAGCCTGAACCGGGGACCATTCACACCATCAGCAGCCGGAGCCATCAGCAGGCAGGAGGACGATATGTCGGGAACTTCAAAATACCAGCAGGTGGCAGACTGGGTACGCGGAAGGCTGGAGGCAGGAACGCTGCGCCCCGGAGACCGCCTGGAGACAGAGACGGAGATTGCACAGCGGTTTTCCTACAGCCGGCAGACGGTACGGCAGGCGCTTTCTAAGCTGGAACAGGAGGGGGTCATTGAGAAGATTCAGGGCAGCGGGTCCTACATCCGGGGACAGGCCTCCGGAGGACGCCGGGATCCACTGTCAAATTCCGTCACAATCATTTCATCCTACACAGATTCCTATATCTTTCCGCGGATTCTCCAGTCGATGGCGACAACACTCCAGAAGCACGGGTATGCAACCCGGATTATGTTTACGAGCAACAGGCGGGAGACGGAGCGGAGAATCCTTTCGGAGCTGGATCGGCAGCAGGTGCGGGATCCGCTGATTGTGGAGCCGGTTGCATCAGCCCTGCCGAACCCGAACCTGGTTTACTATCAGAAGCTCAGAGAGCGGGGAATTCCGGTCATCTTTTTCAATACCTTTTATCCAAGTCTTGACATTCCGCATGTTTCGTTGGATGATGTGGCGGTTGGAAAAGCGGCAACCGACTATCTGCTCTCGCTGGGGCACAGGAAAATCGGCGGTATCTTTAAAAATGATGACGGCGAAGGACTCTGCCGTTACCAGGGATATCAGGACGCGCTCATCCGGGCCGGACTCCCGGTCGAGGAGGAACATGTCAGCTGGGTGGATACCGTCATGCTGAAGGGCATGTTCAAAAAGGACGAGTGGATTCTGGATCGCCTGGAGGGGTGCACGGCAGCGGTCTGCTACAATGACGAGGCAGCCTATATGCTGACGGAACTGTGCGCAGAGCGGGGCGTCCGCATTCCGCAGGATCTGTCGATTGCGAGTGTCGATAACTCCAGGCTGGCGGAGCTGTCTCCGGTCCCGCTGACATCGGTTCATCACCCGATGGAAGCGCTGGGGGAGAAGACAGCGCTGACACTGCTGGAGATGATTGATCATCCCGAGAAGCCATCGTCAGCCTTCACCTATGAATTTCAGCCGGAAATGACGGTCAGAAAATCGACCGGGGCTCCATCAGGCAGGACAGGAGGAAGGGCCGCTTTACAGGTATAAGTGGGTTTGAAGCCATCCCCACTCTAATCAAAACCAGGGAGGTAACTGAATATGAGAGACAAAAAAGTCCTGTACATCACACAGGCGGCCGTGATTGCGGCGTTGTATGTGGTGCTGACGGTGCTGTTCGCGCCGATCAGCTTCAAGGAGGTCCAGGTCCGGATTTCCGAGATGCTGACAGTGCTTCCATTCTTCACGCCGGCTGCAGTGCCGGGGCTGTTTGTGGGCTGCATCATCGCCAACATGCTTGGCGGTGCGATCCCGCTTGACATTGTGTGCGGAAGTCTGGCGACACTGGCAGGCGCGTGCGGAACCTGGGCGGTCGGAAAGGCAGCCAGGAAGAAGACTGCGGATGGGAGCAGGATGACTGCCCTTACAAGGACGGCTGCGACACTGCCACCGGTCATCGCGAACATTATCGTGGTACCACTTGTCCTGTACTATGGATATGGGGTCAATCTTCCGATTCCGCTGCAGATGGTGACGGTTGGAATCGGCGAGATCGTCAGCTGCACGCTGCTTGGCGGCATCCTGATGACGGTGCTGGAAAAGTACAGAAGTCAGATATTTCGGACAGCGAACATAGAAGGCTGAAGGAGCATCGAAGCCGGGGATTCCAGACAGGATCCCCGGCTTTTTGCAAAGGATTCCTTAAGGAAGTCCGACTTCCATTTCGGGACATTCCTGTTTATAATAAGAGACCAAAGCAGCACCCCCCGCCGCCGGAAGACTGGCGCAGCGCGAGGAAGAGAGCTGCAAGATGATTCTTCCGGAGGAATACATACATGGATGTAAAGTTTACAACAGTCAAGGAGATCTACAGGGACAGGGAAGCCTACATCGGAAAGACGATCACCGTCGGCGGCTGGGTCCGCTCGATCCGCGCATCGAAGACATTCGGATTTCTGGTGCTTCACGATGGAACATTTTTTGAGACGCTTCAGGTCGTATTCGGAGAGAAGCTTTCGAATTTTGCAGATATCTGCAGGTTTAACGTCGGATCTGCTGTCATTGTGACGGGTGAGCTGGTCGCGACGCCGGATGCGAAGCAGCCGTTCGAGATCCAGGCAACGGAGGTTGTGCTGGAAGGCGCATCCACGCCGGACTATCCGATGCAGAAGAAGAGACATTCTGTGGAATTCATGCGGACGATCCCGCACCTTCGACCGAGAACCAACCTGTTCCAGGCAACCTTCCGCGTCAGATCGCTTGCGGCATATGCCATCCATCAGTTCTTCCAGGAGCGGGGCTTTGTCTATGTCCATACGCCGATCATCACGGCATCGGATGCAGAAGGAGCAGGTGAGATGTTCCGTGCAACGACGTTGGACATGGAGAATGTCCCGAAGAACCCGGATGGAAGTGTCGACTATACGCAGGATTTCTTCGGTCAGTCTACACATCTGACCGTGTCCGGGCAGCTGGATGTAGAGCCATTTGCACAGGCTTTTCGAAATGTCTATACATTCGGACCAACCTTCAGGGCGGAGAACTCCAATACAACCAGACATGCGGCGGAGTTCTGGATGATCGAGCCGGAGATTTCGTTCGCAGATCTCGAGGATGACATGGAGCTGGCAGAGGCGATGCTGAAGTACATCTTCCACTATGTTCTGGAGAACGCACCGGAGGAGATGAATTTCTTCAACAGCTTCGTGGACAAGGGACTTCTGGAGAGACTGAACCATGTCATGACCTCTGATTTCGGACGTGTGACCTACACGGATGCGGTGAAGATGCTTGAGGAGCACAACGACCAGTTCAGCTACAAGGTATACTGGGGCTGCGATCTGCAGACGGAACATGAGCGTTATCTGACGGAGCAGATCTTCAAAAGACCGGTGTTCGTCACGGATTATCCGCGCGAGATCAAGGCTTTCTATATGAAGCTGAACCCTGACAAGAAGACTGTCGCGGCGATGGACTGCCTGGTTCCCGGGATCGGCGAGATCATCGGCGGCTCCCAGCGTGAGGAAAACTATGACATCCTCAAGGCGAGGATTGAGGAGCTGGGGATGGATGAGAGCGAGTACACGAACTATCTCGACATCCGGAAGTATGGGACGACCAGACATGCCGGTTTCGGCCTCGGCTTCGAGCGTCTGGTCATGTACCTGACAGGTGTCGGTAATATCAGAGATGTGCTGCCGTATCCGAGAACGGTCGGAAACCTTCAGTAACGATAGGAAAATCATGATAGAGGAGGTGGCAGCAGCTTGGGAAGACGCAGTGACCGCAGAGTGTACGATGAACGATACGAAGGAGAGAGGCGCGGGGGCAGCAGCTACCCGGATGAGCAATACGAAGAATCGGATCCACATGCTCCGGGTACCGGAACCCGGAGGAAAAAGAAGGGTGGCTTTGGTTCTTTTCTCACCACCCTGCTCCTCGTGATTGCAATCGGAGTATTCGGCTATTCGGCCTACAAGCTGTATGGCTACTGGCGGGAATACCGCGCCGGGGAAAATGAGTACAGCGACCTGAACAAGAAGTATGTCCAGATTGAGCCCGCGCCGGAAACGGCGCCGGACAGCCAGACGAAGGCAGAGAGCGGGGAGAAGGACGAGGGAGTGATTCTGTCTGATGTCCGGGAACTGGAGACCGAGGCGACCCTGCCTCAGAAGATCGAGGAAGCGAAGAAGGAAGAGGTTGAGGAGAACGGGACGACACAGAGCCTTCCGGAGATGTACAATCCGGTTGATTTCAGAGAACTTCAGTCGATCAACCCGGAGGTGATCGGCTGGATCCGGGTTGGCGGAGCCGGGATATCGTACCCGGTGGCGCAGACGGACAACAATGATTTCTATCTGCACCATACATTTAAGAAGGAAGCGGTTTTCTCCGGCTGCATTTTCCTGAACTGTGACAACTCAAAGTACTTCACAGATCAGAACACGATCATCTATGGCCACAATATGAAGGACGGTTCGATGTTCGCATCGCTGAGAAAGTTCTGGGAGGACAAGGGCGCGGCGGACAACCCTTATTTCTGGGTGTTCACACCAGACTTCATCTATCAGTACCGGATTTTCTCCAGCTCGATTGTGAGCAAGATCGGGGATCCGTACCGGACAAGATTTCTGACGGAGGATTTCCAGTCCTTCATCGATACATGCAGGAAGGCATCGGAAGTGAACTGGGGCGACGTTCCTGTCACGACGCAGGACAGAATCGTGACACTGTCCACCTGTACGGGCGATGACAACACGCGCCGGATTGTGCAGGGAAAGCTGCAGCAGGTGTATGTGGCAAAGTACAGGGATTAATCATGAGGCTGCTGAGGCGGAGGCTTTGGCAGCCTTTTGCGAAGCGACCGCTCATCATCGAGTGCGGAGCACGAGATGACAGCGACGCCGAATCGAGCCGGGCAGATTTTATCTGCCCGGCTCGAAGGCGAAGGCAGGAGGATGAAAGAAACCGACAGATAAAGAGGCTTTCAGGCAGGGAGCATTTCAAGCAGGGAGGCATGAAGATGGATCTTGAAAAGGTACAGAAGCTTCAGGAAATTGTGGACGGAAGCAGCAATATTGTCTTTTTCGGTGGTGCCGGGGTATCGACCGAGAGCGGCATACCGGACTTTCGGAGTCAGGACGGACTGTATCACATGAAGTACAAGTATCCGCCGGAAACAATTATCAGCCATTCGTTCTTTCAGACGAATCCGGAGGAGTTTTACCGGTTCTACAAGGACAAGATGCTGGTGCTCGATGCACAGCCGAACGCAGCACATAAAAAGCTTGCGGAAATGGAGCGGGTCGGGAAGCTCCGCGCGGTGGTCACGCAGAACATTGACGGTCTTCATCAGAAGGCTGGAAGTCAGAACGTTTATGAGCTGCATGGCTCTATCATGAGAAACTATTGCACGCGGTGCGGAGCGTTCTATGATGCGGAATATGTGAAGAATGCCGAGGGAATCCCGAGGTGCAGCAAGTGCGGAGGAATCATCAAGCCGGACGTTGTGCTCTATGAGGAGGGACTTGATGAGCGGATTCTCACGGCATCTATCACGGCGATCTCAGAAGCGGATGTCCTGATCATCGGCGGAACCTCTCTGGTCGTCTATCCGGCAGCGGGGCTGATCGATTACTTCAGCGGAAGATGTCTGGTTCTGATTAATAAGGGAGCGACCGGACGGGAGCCCCGGGCAGATCTGGTGATCCGGGATCCGATCGGGGAAGTCTTTTCAAGGATTGCGGTCTGAGTACTTTTCCAGCGCTGTGGTGCGTACGGTGCAGGCAAGGCTGTGTGAAGGCGCGTGAAGGCACGTGCAGGCAATGCTGAAAAAAGTGGTTGCGCGGGATTGCAAGCCAGCGTATAATACCACAACGTGATGTATCATTTTGCCTTGCTCACCCGCGTGCAAGGGTGGGCCGAGACCATAAGGAGGTGCAAGGAACATGAATAAGTATGAACTGTGCGTTGTTGTCAGCGCAAAGCTCGAAGACGAGGAGAGAACTGCACTGATCGAGAAGATCAAGGAGCAGATCGTCCGTTTCGGCGGAACGGTTTCCGACGTCGATGAATGGGGCAAGAAGAAGCTTGCTTATGAGATTCAGAAGCAGACGGAAGGCTTCTACTACTTCGTACACTTCGAGTCTGAGGCGTCCTGCCCGGCAGAGGTTGTCGACAGGGTCCGGATCATGGACAACGTTCTCAGATATTTATGCGTTAGACAGGATGCATAAATAAAGAAGAGAGGTATTCGTATGAACAGAGTCATCCTCATGGGACGTCTGACAAGAGATCCCGATGTCCGCTATTCAACAGGTGATCAGTCGATGGCCATTGCAAGGTATACACTTGCGGTCGATCGCAGGATGCGCAGGGACAACAATGACCCGAATGCGCAGACCGCTGATTTCCCGAGCTGCGTGGCGTTCGGGCGTCAGGCAGAATTTGCCGAGAAGTATCTCCGGAAGGGCACGAAGGTTGTGGTGTCAGGGAGACTTCAGACTGGAAAGTACACGAACAAGGATGGCCAGACCGTCTACACGACCGATGTCGTGATAGACGACCAGGAGTTTGCAGAAAGCAAGGCGGTGTCTGACAGGAACGCCTCGCAGGCTGCGTACGCGGGAGCTCCTTCAGCAGGTGCACCGGCACCGGCCTCAGCAGCTCCGGCGATGCCCGCTCCGGCAGGTGCGGACGATGGATTTGCCCAGTTCCCGGAGGGAGTTGACGAGAAGCTCCCGTGGGATTGAATGCTTGATTTGAAGAAGTGAACAGATGGAGGTGTGAACAATTATGCCGTATTCAAAGGACAGAAGCGATTCTCCGAGACGCAGACCGATGCACAGAAGAAAGAAGGTCTGTGTGTTCTGCGGAAAAGAGAACAATGAGATCGATTACAAGGATGTTGCAAAGCTGAAGAAGTACGTTTCCGAGAGTGGAAAGATTCTTCCGAGAAGAATCACCGGGAATTGTGCAAAGCACCAGAGAGCGCTGACTGTTGCCATTGAGAGAGCACGTCAGGTCGCCCTGATGCCGTATGTGGCAGAGTAATTCTGATTCAGAAGGAACCGTTCCAGCCGGGACGGTTCCTTTTTTATGAAGTCGACCGCTCATCATCGAGAGGAGAGCATGAGATGATGACGGAGCCGCCGAATCGGGCAGGGCAGCGTGAATCTGTCCTGCCTGATTGGCAGAATTGACAAAATCTTGACAGATTCGAAAGAATGGAAAAGTTTACAATCTTTCCACAGCAGTTTATATTATATGGTAGCGCAGTCTCTTTGAATATGCAGCGCAATGAGAAACATCATGCGTGGGAGTATGTCCGCTGGGGAGCGGGGACTGCGAGAAGATCGAAGCATTACGATGAGGGGGATTGTTCTATGAAGATCAGATCACGCAGGCTGATAGCGCTCATGCTGTCGGCAGCGATGGTATTCCCGGCAGCTCCTGCGGCATCCGCAGCGGAAGGGCAGGAATCGCTGCAAAGTCAGGCACCCGAAGAAACACAGGTGAAGCCTGCCCCGGAGACTGCGGCTGAGACACAGCCGCAGACAGCAGCGGAAACGCAGGCACAGACTGCAGCCGAGACACAGCCGCAGACGGCAGCGGAAACGCAGGCACAGACTGCAGCCGAGACACAGCCGCAGACGGCAGCGGAAACACAGGCGCAGTCGGCTTCAGAAACGCAGGCCGCACCGGAGACGCAGCCGCAGTCGAAGGAAGGGACAGAATCAGGCACCCAGATATCGGAATCTTCCAGGGAAACTGAGGCGCAGGAAGAGACAGAGCCGGATAAGGCAGAGAAGGAAAGCTTCGAGGCGAAGGAGAAGGGTGTTTCACTGAAGCTGACGCTGCCGAAGGGGAAAAAGCTTCCGGCTGACACAAAGCTTACGCTAAAGATATCAGATGCCAAGAGCGGTCCAAAGCAGATGGTGCTTGTCCAGAAGGCACTCGAAAAGGCACAGCACACGGTCGAAAAAGTTCGTCTTCTGACCATCACAGCAGTTGGTAAGGATGGAAAAGCCGTCACGCTCCCAAAAGGGACGACCCTCAGCTTTTCATTCGGGAACGGGCTTGATCTCGGAATCGCAGAGAGAAGAGAAGGGAAGATTCATTTTCTGACAGTGGGAGATCAGGCATCGGATGCCGGCGGATCGCTGAAATTATCCCAGGACCAGACAAAGCTGGTTTCTGCATCCGTCAGCCTCGGCAGCGAAGGGAAGGGAAGCCTGACCTACGCAGCTGTGAGTCTCCAGAACAGGAAAAACAGTGGTGGAAAGCTGTCGGCTGGTGATGTGAGCGGTTTTGCCGGAGCAGGTGTGTATGCGGCTGCCGCAGAGCACTTCGATGGAAAGAAGGATGAAAAAACACAGGTTCTTGCGGGAGACAGGGGAGAGGATGACGAGGAAAAGGCGGAGAATCTGAAGAAGGCGCAGACCCTTCTGGGGAAGCTTGCATCCTACTCGGCATCGCTTGCGGATGCGCAGGATTCGGACAGCGTGCGCATTGTGAATCTGTATGCAGATGATGCCGGCAATGTGAACACAGCGGCTGAGGACGTTACCGACCCGATGTACGGCGTGAAGGCGGCGGACGGGACAATCGATGTCACCTCCGGCTATGTAGTCGTCAACATCATTGCCAAAAGCACGGATCAGACCATCCACATCCCGGACTTTGCTGTCACTTACGCAGAGAACGGGAGGGCACAGGCGGTGACAGCTGATTCGCATCCGGAGTTAGCGCAGCATCTGATCGTCAACATCACTGCGGGAAATGGCAGGGATGGGAAGGATTTTGGCTTCGTCTCTTATACGGGGACGGCTGACCGGGGCGGCGCAGTCGGGGTGTATCTGGCACCGGCGGGAACCATCCGGTTTGCAGGGGCGCTGACAGGGGCTGTGTATGCGAAGAGTGCAGCAGTGGAGGGGAAGCTGTCCCATGTCACTGAAGCAGACCAGGCAGGAAAATCGAAAGAGGATACAGAAGAGGCCGCTACAGAGAAGGATGCGGCAGCTCTGATGGAGGAGACAGCAGCGGAAGCCAGTCAGAATGCTGCGGACAAGGACAGCACAGATGACAGCCCGAAGACATTCTCCGGAACACTGAGAGTGAATGCTTTCAGTCAGAACGCAGAGGATCCACAGAAACAGGAGCCGCTGAAAGGCGTTGTCTTCTCCCTTTACGAAAGGGCGAATGGACAGACTGACGGGCAAAGAGACCAGCTTGTGTACAGCTGGACATCAGGCGAAGAGGCCAAGCAGATCCCGGCAGGCCTTTTGAAGAAAGGAGGAACCTATGTTGTCCGCGAGGAGGCGATGCCGGTTTCTGAGAACAGCACAGGTAGCACAGACACGACTGTCTATGCGAAGCTGGCGGAGACGGTGTTCACTGTAGGGGCAGCAGAAATTAAGCTAACGGAAAACGATAATAAGGGGATAACTTTGAAGCCTCCGGTGGAAGGCAGCAGCGATTATGAGCTGGATTACACTCATGAATTTCAGGCGCCTAAGACGCCGCAGAATCTTGTCACCATTGAGGCAAAGGACCCTTCCGGAATAGGTGTACCGGATGTACCGGGTGTACCGGGTTCTCAGGTTACGATTGAAAGGCAAACGTCGGAGACAGATGCGTCCGGAAATGCTCAGTGGGAGCAGGTGGCGGCATTCACCATGCAGGGAAAAACGGTTGCCTTTGATTTCGGAAGCAATCTTCCAACGGATGACGGTCAGCTGAAAGAGGAGGCTAAAGCGTTCTTTCATATCACCGAAAGTGCACCGTCAGGGATGACGTCCCTGGCTTACGGAAATGACGGCAAAGCCCAGAAAACAGAGCAGGCTTCCACAACTCTGACTTTTACCTATAAGGGGGAGCAGGCGACGGGGGCAGAGTGGCAGCTGACTTCCAGGACGCGTGTATATGCTGATAGAAGTTCGCAGGATACAGAACGGGAGATCACAGGGCAGGCAGCTGCTTCAGTCACCTTTACAGACGCCTATCTCGTATCCCTGACTTCCAGCCAGGTAAACTACTATAAAGAGAGCGACGAAAAGACGCTTGTCCAGAATCTGGGTGGGGCATCCATTACGGTTCAGGCAGGCGGTGCGTCTCTGGTCGCTGGCACTGATTATCTGGTTGATCCGGTAACAGAGGGGAAGACGGCAGGTAATAGCTTCACGATGCCGAATAGCCCGGTTCAGCTGGTTCTTCTCAATGAAAAAGCAGGAAGAAACAGTGTAGTCAAGGTGACCGGAACATGGGAGAAATCTTATCATTTCATCAAAGTTGGAAATGAGGCCCCCGGTGAGGCTTCCGGCACACTTACAGGACCGGCTGAAGATGCAACGACTGGAACCTATTCCAGCCAGATCCCAACGCTGACCCTGAAGAGTCGCATCCAGGCAGTTGTAAACCTCAGCTCGGTCGACGATGCCGGAAATGCACATCTGTCCGGGGAATCCAGAACCGTCAAGGCAATGGTTGCGGGGACAGAGGGAGAGATCAGTGCGAATCCAACAGCATTTGCTCTGAACGATCCGAAACTGGATGATGAAGTCATCGGGATGCTTCAGACAGGGACAACACCCTATATTGTCGGAACACAGAACTGGGGTGACTATAACTTCAGTCCGGTGAACGGTTCCATCACAGAAGTAAATCAGCCGCAGAATGGAGACACGGTGACGATCAAAGCAAAGCTGACCAGTGTCCAGACACCTGTCACTGTTGATGGAAAGATCGTAGTGTACATGGATCTGTACCGGGCATCCACTGGAAAGCGTCTTCCGGTTACAATTCAGAAACAGTATCGGGTGCGGGTCTTCATGGATGCTGGGGGAACTCTTCCGTATGGAGATGCCCAGATACTGACAGTGCCGAAGAACAATTCGACCTCCGGGACAAACGGAAGCGCGCGGTTCACCGTTCCGGTCGATGCACTGCATGGGACGACCTATTATGTATATGAGGTCGATGCAGAGGGAAGGCCAATTCAAAACAGCAGTGACATGAAGATTCAGATCAAGGGCGGCGATCGCACCGGCGAAAATGGTGCAGCCGTCACGATGAAGGCGATGGAGGTGGACTCCTACGGGGCCAAAGGAACTTATGTGGTCACGGACAGGGCCATCAGGATCCAGAATCTTTATACCGATTCGTATTACAATGCACACCGAAGCGAGTTTATGTCAAACGGAACGTTTGACATTCAGCTGAAGGTAGTCGATGCCTCCGGCAATGAACTTCCGGTTGATAACCTGGTCGCGGAGTTCAGGGTGCGGACCGGGGACGGGAAGCTGGCGTTGAAGAACAACCAGAAGATTACGCTGAAGAATACATCTGTCGGAGAACGGAGGAATATCTCTTTCCCGGTTCCGATTGATACCGGAAAGCAGACGATGGGGGTCACGCTGATGTCGATCAGGACGACGGCAGGCGTGAGCCTGGCGAAGGACTACACGCTGCTCACGGCATCGTACGACGGAAGCTTCTCGAAGGTTGGGAGCAGAACCGGCGAACGGACATTTACAATCCATGCAGATGCTGAGAACCAGGGACCGGTCGTCTTTGTCCTGAGAAAAAATGAGACGAACGAGAAGGCTTCACTGACACTGACAAAGTCGGTGATCTATAAAAAGACACCGATCAGGGTTAATGCGACCTATTACATCGGAATCTTCGCAGATGCGGCGCACACAAAGCTGCTGTTCAAGAAGGCGATGAGCCTGAAGGATGCCAGCTCGATGTCCGATACGTTGAAAGTCAACATCAATTCACAGAAGGGAAGGACCATTACCCTGTACTTTGCGGAGACGGACAGGAATGGCAAGGTGGTCGAGAGCGGGAAGAAGACAGGCTACAATATCTCGATCAGCCAGTCGCAGGTGACGCTGTCCCAGTCCAATATGACAGCCGGTGTGACTGTGACAAACGAAATTCTTGATGGTTCCAGGGCAGCGGAGCGGCTGACCGATCCGGATTCCGGGTTTGCGGGTGATTCAGCCGCTCTTGCGGATGCGCAGGCGCTTGCCTCCAGTTCGAATCTGAACAGCAGGACCGGTGATGATTCGCCGCTGATGCGCTATGTGCTGCTGTTTGTGATCGCCTGTGCCGGTGTGGCTGCGGGTCTTTATCTTGTTCTTCGCAGACGCAAGACCTGAGGGCTCAACGCCTGAGGGAAAGGCATCTTTGGTCGTCTGGCCTGGTTCGGCAATCGAACTGACAGGGCTCAGAAGAGAAAAACAGATTTGTGTCTATTGCGAACCGGATTCAAAGCAGGTATAATGCGGGTGGATGCGGGCAGAAAAGCGTCTGCCCGCCCGCGAACAGATTTTATCAACTCAAAAAGGGAGGAAAAATCATGTCATTAGTCACATCTACCGAGATGTTCCAGAAGGCATACAAGGGCGGATATGCAATTGGCGCTTTCAACATCAACAATATGGAGATTGTCCAGGGAATCACCGAGGCAGCTGCCGAGCTGAATTCTCCGGTCATCCTTCAGGCTTCCCAGGGAGCAAGAAAGTATGCTAACTCCGTCTATCTGGTAAAGCTTGTAGAGGCTGCTCTTGAGATTCATCCGGATCTGCCGGTTGTTCTTCATCTGGATCACGGTGCAGACTTCGAGGTCTGCAAGGACTGCGTAGACAACGGCTTTACTTCTGTCATGATCGATGCTTCCTCCAAGCCGTTCAAGGAGAACATCGAGCTGACAAAGAAGGTTGTTGAGTACGCACACGCTCATGGCGTTGTCGTCGAGGCTGAGCTTGGCACTCTGGCAGGCATCGAGGATGCTGTCGCTGTCAAGGCGGAGGATTCCTCCTACACCAATCCGGACGACGTTGAGGAATTTGTCGGCGAGACCGGTGTTGATTCCCTTGCAATCGCAATCGGAACCAGCCATGGCGCATACAAGTTCAAGCCGGGCACAAAGCCGCAGCTTCGTTTTGATATCCTCGATGAGGTTGTCAAGAGACTGCCGGGCTTCCCGATCGTCCTGCACGGAGCTTCCTCTGTCCCGCAGGAGTATGTCAAGATCATCAACGCAAACGGCGGTGCGCTGAAGGATGCCATTGGTGTTCCGGAAGATCAGCTTCGTCAGGCTGCACGCAGCGCTGTCTGCAAGATCAACATCGATTCCGATCTTCGTCTTGGCATGACCGCTGGTATCCGTAAGACCTTTGTTGACGATCCGTCCATCTTCGATCCGCGTCAGTATCTGAAGGTCGGCCGCCAGAACGTCCATGACATCGTTGCACACAAGATCAAGGATGTCCTTGGATCCGATGGCAAGGCTGCTGAGCTGTCCAAGAGATAAGGATCAGGCTGCCTGATGAAGAAGGCCTGAATAACCGGAGGGGGTATCCTCAGGGTCTGAGAAGATCCCGGGAATACCCCTTTTGCTGTACCCGGAGATATGATGTAACCAGCGGCGGATGCCGGAGATCATGGCGTCCTCATGTACGAATACAGGAGAAGATATGGAATTATCTGAGAAGGGTGTATACCTGGTCAATGGAATCGATATCGTGCCGGATACGGAGGAGGCCTCGGCCCGGATCCGGCAGATGACCGGAAAGGAACCGGACAGGCAGCAGGCGCGCAGGGAGACGATGGCATGGTCGATTCTTCACAGCCATAACCTGTCCGGAGATGATGAGAAGCTCCAGATCCGCTTCGATAAGATGGCATCTCATGACATCACATACGTGGGCATCATCCAGACAGCGAGGGCATCCGGCCTGGAGCAGTTTCCGATTCCGTATGTCCTGACGAACTGCCACAATTCGCTCTGTGCTGTCGGCGGTACGATCAATGAGGATGACCATATGTTCGGCCTCTCAGCGGCGAAGAAGTACGGCGGCATCTATGTTCCGCCGCATCAGGCCGTCATCCACCAGTTCGCACGGGAGATGCTTGCCGAGTGCGGGGCGATGATCCTGGGTTCTGACTCCCATACCCGCTACGGGGCACTGGGGACAATGGCGATGGGAGAAGGCGGCGGCGAGCTGGTCAAGCAGCTTCTCAGTCAGACCTACGACATCGACATGCCCGGCGTCGTCGCAGTCTATCTGGAGGGAGAGCCGGCAGCCGGGGTTGGACCGCAGGATGTTGCGCTGGCCATCATCGGCGCGGTGTTTGACAAGGGTTATGTCAAGAACAAGGTCATGGAGTTCGTCGGCCCGGGCATCGGACGCCTGAGCGAAGACTTCCGAATCGGTGTCGATGTGATGACGACGGAGACAACCTGCCTGAGCTCGATCTGGCGAACAGATGAGAAGACAAAGAACTTCTATGAGATTCACGGCAGGAGATCCGCCTACAGAGAAATGAATCCGGGCAGCCTTGCGTTTTACGATGGCTGCATCCGCGTGGACCTTTCAAAAATCCGGCCGATGATCGCGATGCCGTTCCACCCGAGCAATGTCTATGCCATCGAGGATGTGCAGAGGAACCTGAAGGATGTGCTTCACGATGTGGAGGAACGTGCGAAGGTTTCCTTCGGCGGAAAGATCCACTATTCGCTTCAGGACAAGATTGTGGACGGGAAACTCTATGTCGACCAGGGCATCATCGCCGGCTGTGCAGGCGGTGGATTTGAGAATATCTGCGCGGCTGCGGACATTCTCCGGGGCCATTCGATCGGCAACGACGAGTTCACGATGAGCGTTTACCCGGCTTCCATGCCGATTTACATGGAGCTGGTGAAGGATGGCCGCTTTGCTGATCTGATCGAAGCCGGTTGTGTTGTCAAGACTGCATTCTGCGGACCCTGCTTTGGTGCGGGCGACACCCCTGCAAATGGGGCCTTCTCCATCCGCCATTCGACCCGGAACTTCCCGAACCGGGAAGGCTCGAAGGTGCAGAATGGCCAGATTGCTTCGGTTGCGCTGATGGATGCGCGTTCCATCGCAGCGACGGCGGCAAACAAGGGCTTCCTGACAGCTGCGACAGAGATGGATGTGAAGTACAGCGAGCCGGAGTACCATTTTGACAAGGCAATCTACGAGAATCGTGTGTTCAATGCCTGGGGGAATGCGGAGCCGGAGGAAGAGCTGGTGTTCGGGCCGAATATCAAGGACTGGCCGGCGATGAGCCCCCTGCCGGAGAATCTTCTCCTGCGTGTTGTGTCCGAGATCCATGATCCGGTGACCACGACCGATGAGCTGATTCCGTCCGGTGAGACAAGCTCTTACCGTTCCAACCCGCTGGGACTCGCGGAGTTCACGTTGTCCCGAAAGGATCCGGCGTATGTGCCGCGGGCAAAGCAGGTGCAGCTGGCGCAGAAGGCGATTGAGGCGGGAGAAGATCCTGCATCCGCGCTTTCCACATCAGAGACAAAAGATGCGAGCTCGAAGCCACTTGCGGACTCCTATCAGGACGCAGTCAGCCTGATCGCAGAGAAGCTCCCTGGTGTCGTTGAAAGCTTCAAGGACCCGAAGACGTTCGGTGTCGGCTCGACCATCTTCGCAGTGAAGCCGGGAGATGGCTCCGCGAGAGAACAGGCCGCTTCCTGCCAGAAGGTGCTCGGCGGCTGGGCGAACATTGCATTTTCGTATGCGACGAAGCGCTATCGCTCGAACCTGATCAACTGGGGCATGCTTCCGCTTGTGATTGGGGAGGGCGACCTCCCGTTTGCAAATGGAGACTGGGTCTTCCTTCCGGATATTCGGGCTGCTGTCGCTGAGAAGCGTGACCGCATCATGGGCTTTGTCGTGAAAAACGGCGCCATGAAAGAGTTCTACATGACACTGGGTGAGCTGACCGACCATGAGCGTGAAATCATCATGGACGGCTGTCTGATCAACTACAACCGGAAGCTGCATGAGCGCCAGGCCTGAGCGGCGTCTTAGTGTGATGCGGCAGGATGGGCATCTGGTAGAACTGTCTGGATTGTATAAATTATATACACAATAATAAAACGAAACAATCATAATACAAAAATAATAAAAATATGATCAAATCGTATTGACAATCAAAGAGCCCTTTGCTAGTATGTAGTTACACAAAGAACATCGGTTGAAAGTCAGAGGAAACAGAAGAATCAATAACCGATGGGTCTGATCGCAGAAAGGAGGGCTGGACCGATGGAAATCGACAGTGGAACACCGTACAGTTCAGTTCAATATAACAGAGGCAGAGTGACAGGTCCCTGCGAAAAAGATTTCTGTTGATCGGTTTTCTGGAATCGCAGTATAGAGCGAGAATCGGAGAAGAAAAGTAGAGAACCGACAGAAGCGCCTTTCACTTGTTATATTGAAAGCAAGCTGCCGGAAAAGATTCTATCGTTAAGAATTTTTGCAGTAGAAAGTTGGGAAGATGATTTTCAGAATCCGTTCCTGACGAGAAAGGGAACGAAGATCGATATCAATTATTTATTTTATGCGATGGTGCTGTAGAGCACAGCATCTTGAGTCATAGAAGAGCAGGGAAGAATCCTCCGATTCGTATGTGAGAAAGATCAGAACTGAATAGCTACTCGAAGTGTAAATCGTTCAAGTCAATCGTTTCGGAGCCGGTGAGATGAGTCATCGGCTCCTTTTCTAGTGCCCTGATATTCACGGCAGCTTGTGAGAACCGTTATTCGGCGTTTCATCGGCAGGAGTCTGAGAGCGGCAAGGCAGAAAGCTGCTCTGCCTGACGGATCAAAACCGGGAGCGTTGCCTCGAATTCGACTCCATAGCTGTCCGGTTTACCGGATGTCTGCGTTACACGGATTGTTTCTCCGACATAGTCGACCGCAAGCCGCAGGGCTTTCTTCAGTGGAAGCCCCCTGGTCAGGGCGCCGGCAACAACGGAGGCGAACAGATCTCCCGTGCCATGATAGTTTCCTGGAATACGTTCGGTAAAACAGGAGACAACCTCCCCGGTTCTGCGGTTTCTTGCCATGGCGCCCGTCTGGCCTTCCCTGAGGGAGACCCCGGTCAGCACAGCCCATTCCGGACCAAGTGCGCACAGCGTTTTCAGCAGATCGAGAATATAATCCTCCCCATATCTTTCAAGGTATGGAAGACCTGTCAGATAGTGTGCCTCTGTCAGGTTGGGCAGGATGATGTCCGCAGAGCCGCAGAAGGCAGCATATTGTTTCGCAAAGGCTTCGTCGAAACCGGTATAGAGCTTTCCATAATCCGCCATGACAGGGTCGATGATGACGAGCGGATTCTGAGCGCTCTGGAATTTCCGGATAATATCCCGGACAATCTTCATCTGCCTCACAGAACCCAGATATCCGGAATAGATGGTGTCAAATGAGAATCCCAGGCTTTTCCAGTGATCGGTGACGGGGATCATCTGATCTGTCAGATCCAGAAAGGTGAAGCCGTCAAAAAGGGTATGGGTGGAGAGCAGCGCGGTTGGGAGAACGGCCGTCTCGACACCCAGCGACGAGATGACCGGGAGCGCAATGGTGAGGGAACATTTCCCGATACAGGAGATGTCCTGTATCGTCAGAAGCCGTTTGCCGGAGGGAACCTCCGGTTTCGCCTGGCCCTGACCTTCTGTCTTATTTCTCAGATCCAGTTGATCCGGATGATGCATCGTTCATATCCTCCTTCTGCCGTTAGTCTATCATCAGTGTTCAGGATAAACAACCAGGACACACCGTCCGTTTATGCTACGTCCCTTTACGCTGTTTTCCCTGTGATTGCCACTCATCGACAATCGTGGTATAGTTACTGTGCATTTTTGTCTTCTGTACAGGCGGCCGGGATGGCACCTGCAGACAGCCTGCATCGGGCTTCAGGGCAGGATACAGAAAAACGGACTGCTGAGGCGCAACAGAAATATCGGAATCTGAACGGATTCCAGTAAAAGATATGAATATCATAGTCGTAGGGTGCGGGAAGGTCGGAGCGAAGCTCTGTGCCGATCTGTGCCGGGAAGGGCATGATGTCACAGTCGTGGACAAGAGCGATTCTGTCGTGAATCAGATCTGCGACCGGTTTGATGTCATGGGTTTTTCAGGAAATGGGGCAAGCTACCAGGTTCTGCAGGAAGCGGACATTGTACATGCCGATCTGGTGATCGCGGTGACAGGCGTGGATGAGGTGAACCTGCTTGTCTGCCTGATTGCCCGAAAGGCAGGGCATTGCCAGACCATCGCAAGGGTTCAGAACCCGGAGTATAACCAGGAGGCAGGGTTTCTGAAGGAAGAGCTGGGACTGGCGCTGGTTATCAATCAGGAATTCACCTCGGCGCAGGAAGTGGCGAGGGTTCTGAAGTTCCCGAGCGCGATCGAGATCAATACTTTCGCAAAAGGAAAGGCAGAGCTGCTTCATTTCCGGATCCCGAAGGATTCTGTGCTGGATGGAATGAACCTGAACGAGCTTCACGAACGGCTCAGGTGCCATGTGCTTGTATGTACGCGGGAGCGGGATAACGAGATGGTCATCCCACAGGGAAACACGGTGCTGAGATCCGGGGATGTTATCTCGATTGTAGCCCCCGGGGATGAGCAGACCGAGTTTTTCCGAAAAATCGGACTCAATACTCATGCGGTCAGAAACGTGATGATCGCCGGGGGAGGGGATATCGCGTATTATCTGTCCCGGATTCTGATCCGATCCGGGATTCAGGTCAAGATCATAGAGAAGGAGCTTGCGCGCTGCGAGCAGCTTGCAGATCTGCTTCCAAAGGCGACCATCATTCACGGTGACGCCTCTGACAAGGAGCTTCTGGTCGAGGAGGGAATCGCCCGGACGGAAGGCTTTGTCGCATTGACCGGAATTGATGAGGAGAATGTCATTCTGTCGCTGTTCGCACGGTCGATGGGCATTCGGAAAATCGTCACAAAGGTTGACAGAAGTGCATTTGCGGAAGTGTTTGACCAGCTGGACCTGGATACGATGATTGCTCCGAAGAACATAACGGCGGAGCACATTGTGACCTATGTCCGGGCGATGCAGAATTCTTTTGGAAGCAACATCGAGACGCTTCACCGCATGATGGATGACCAGGCAGAGGCGCTGGAATTTCTGATCAGGGACTCGTTTACCCACAAAAATATCCCGCTCAGGGATATGAAGTTCCGGAAGGGGGCACTGGTCGCCTGCATTTCCAGAAAGGGAAAGGTGATTCTTCCGAGAGGCGATGACTGGATCGAGGTGGGAGATACGGCAGTGGTCATCACCTCCATCAAGGGAGTCAGTGATATCGATGATATTTTTGAAAAGTGATATATCATGAATTATGCAATGATATTCCGGATCCTGGGGTGGATGCTGGTCTTTGAAGCCGGGTTTATGGCGCCCTCCGCCATCGTGGCGGCGGTTTACCGGGAAGCCAGCGTGATCTGGCTGTTTGTCTCGATGGCGATTGTGACGGCAGTGGGACTCTTTCTGAGAGCCGTTTCCAGACCGCACCACCACAGAATCTACGCGCGGGAGGGAGCTGTCATCTGTGCGCTGATCTGGTTTCTGTACAGCATCTTCGGGGCGCTTCCGTTCAAGTTATCCGGCTATATTCCGGATATGTTTGATGCTGTATTCGAGACAGCATCCGGTTTTACGACAACCGGCGCCTCCATCCTGTCAGATGTCGAGGTGCTTCCGCACTGGCTGCTGTTCTGGCGTTCCTTTACACACTGGGTAGGCGGAATGGGCATTCTGGTCTTTGTCATGGCCATCATTCCGCTGGCATCCGGGGGGAGCGCAATGTATCTGATGAAGGCGGAGAGTCCGGGACCCAGCGTCAAGAAGATGGTGCCGAAGGCAAGCCAGACAGCCGGCCTTCTTTACAAGATGTACATTTTCCTGACAGTTCTGCAACTTCTGATCCTGGTACTCGGACGGATGCCGCTGTTTGACGCGTTCTGCATCACCTTCGGGACGGCCGGGACGGGCGGGTTCTCGGTCCTGAATTCGGGCTGTGCAACGTATACGATCTTCCAGCAGGTCGTGATCACGGTCTTCATGATCCTGTTCGGGACAAATTTCAGTGTGTTTTACCTGATCATGCTGGGCAGAATCCGGGAAGTGCCGAAGGTATCGGAGGCGATGACCTACTATGGAATCATCGGCGCGGCAGTAGCTCTGATTACTGTCAATATACGGGGATCCTATACAAGCATCGGACTGTCGATCAAGGATGCGGCATTCCAGGTTGGATCCATCATCACGACAACCGGATTTGCGACCACAGATTTTAATATCTGGCCTGCCTTCTCCAAATGGATTCTGATTCTCCTGATGTTTGTCGGCGCCTGCGCCGGAAGCACGGGAGGCGGCATCAAGGTGTCCCGCGTTCAGGTGGTGTTCAAGGCGATCATGAAGGAGCTGGACAGCGTCATTCATCCGAATGATGTCCGCAAGATCCGTTATGACGGAAAAGTGCTGGATCACGCTGTGCTGAGAGGCATCAATGTCTTTATTACGGCATATTTCGTGGTTTTTGGGCTTTCGGTTCTGTTGGTTTCAGTCGACAATTTCGGACTTGAGACGAATTTTTCCGCGGTGGCGGCGACATTGAACAACATCGGCCCGGGGCTTGGAGGAGTTGGACCGGCTTCAAACTTCAGTGGCTATGGGGCATTTTCCACCTGTGTGCTGATTTTTGATATGATTGCCGGGAGACTGGAGATCCTTCCTGTGCTGATTCTTCTTTCTCCCCATACATGGGTGGAGGGACCTGTTCTGAGAGGAAAGCGTGTCAGAAGAAGCCGGGAAGTGGAAAACGATCTGATGATGTGCGGAAGCCTTGAAATGGAGCTTGGCTGATGCCAGTGAGGTGACAGAAGTGGATAAAAAAGAGTACCAGGAGAAACTGAGTGAGATCAACCGGCTGATTGCCGTTGAGGACTACAATTCTGCGGCCCAGGTAGCGGATTCGATCGATTGGAAGAGAGTCCGCAATGTCCAGACGCTTCTGATGATCAGCGAAGTTTATGAGGCAGTGAACCGCTATGATATGAGCAAGAATCTTCTGCTCAGGGCATATCGCAGGAGCCCCCTTGGCCGGACAGTTCTGTACAGGCTGGTGGAGTGTACCATTGCTCTGGGACAGTTTGATGAGGCGATCGAGTATTATTCCGAGTTTGTTCAGGCGGCGCCGAGGGACAACAACAAGTATATCCTGAAGTACAAAATCTACAGAGGCAGAGGATCGTCACTGGATGAGCAGATCAATATTCTGAAGGAATATCTGGCACAGGAAAAGGACAGCGAGCGATGGTCCTATGAACTGGCGAAGCTCTACAAGGAGGCCGGAAGGACACAGGAATGCATCAACACCTGCGACGACCTGGTGCTCTGGTACCAGAGCGGTAAGTATGTAATCAAAGCCCTGGAGCTGAAAAAGAAGATCGCACCGCTTACCCCGAGGCAGCAGGAGATCTATGACAGCCGCTTTGATGAGGTGGCCCAGGACGATGACCAGGACGAGGAGTCCGAGGCTTCCTATCTGCAGCAGGCGAGGGCAGAGCGCGCAACAATCCAGCAGGATGCGATCAAGTCGGAGCTTGCGGAGGATATCTCGAGGGCAGCGCGGTCAAAGCAGCAGGCGGAAGCTGAGACAGACAGGCAGGCATCAGGACAGCCGCTTGGTCAGCCCCCTGCACAGGAACCTGCAGGGGTACCGCAGCAGGTGCAGTCAGTCGGACAGTTAGATGAACAGCCTGCCGGACAGCCGGTCGGACAGCCGGTTGAGCAGTCCGCCGGTCAGTCAACTGAACAATCAGCCGGGCAGCCTGCCGGACAGCCCAGTGAACAGGTGGCGGCGCAGGCGGCGACTTCCGCGCAGGCGGATCATACAGAGATGCTGCAGCGCGAGGCAGAGGATTCCATGCGGCCGGAGGCGGTCTCCCCGCAGACACTTTCTGCGGACAGCGACAGTGCGCAGCCTGCAGCAGACCAGCGGTCAAAGCCGGTTGATGAAGGTATTCATTACGATGAGAAAAATCTGAAGCAGAATCTGTCAGAGAGCATGAAAAAAATCATATCCGGAATCGGACCGAAAGATATGGTCGATGAGGAGGAGGAACAGCTTGACCGCGTGATCGAAGAATCGAAGGAGGATCAGGAGGAGGCTGTCGTATCCAGGGGGCTGGGGATGTCCCTTGGGATGAATCAGCCGGAGGAAAAGAAAGCAGAGGCACCGAAGCTGACAATTGACGACATCCTCTTGTCCATGGAGGACAAGGGGGATGCCGTCCGCAGAGTGATCTCGGAGGAAAAAGATATGGATCACGTCACCATGCAGCCGCAGGAAGCAGATGGTGCGCTGTCTGAAAAACGCCCTGGTGCTGTAACAGAAGAAAGTGCGGAGGCAATACAGCCGTCAGCAGTCGCAGAAGCACCGCAGCCAGTGGATGCAGTGGTGCAGCCGTCAGCAGCCGCAGAAGCACCGCAGCCAGTGGATGCAGTGGTGCAGTCGTCAGCAGCCGCAGAAGCACCGCAGCCAGCGGATGCAGTGGTGCAGCCGTCAGCAGATCCCGCAGGACAGCGGGCGGTATCTTTCCACTCGGAGGACTGGAAGACCAGACCGGTAGAGGATATCCTGGATGCAAAGACGAGAGTTCTTCCGACTGCAGAAATCGCGAAGCTTCATGAACAGTTCCGCCAGAGAGAACTGAAGGCAAAGACGGCCGGAGAGAGAGTTGCGGAGCAAATTGCGTCGGAGGCTGAAGCACAGGCCAAGGAAGAAGATGCAAGAATGACAGCGGCATCGCAGGAACAGCCGGAAGATGGGATTCAGTCTTTTGGACAGGCAGCTGCAGCCCGTGCGGAAGCATCAAGGCAGATACAGAACGCGCAGCCGTCAGAAGAGCAGCCGCATGCTGCCGCAGAGAAAGAGGCTGTCCAGCTGACTCCTGAGCAGTCCATGCGCGAGGTTCTTCCACAGGCACAGGCGGATGTCAGAGAACCGCAGGTAACAGCCGGCAGATCCTATCTGAAGCCTTACCAGAGAGAGCTGTTCTCGGGATTCCTCGGGATCGGAAATCTGGAGGAACAGATCGCAAAGGCAATCGAGCAGGCAGAGAGCCGGAATGGAGACCGGACATCCCGCACAGGCAATGTCCTGATTCTGGGCGGCCACGGCTGCGGAAAAACGACGATTGCGACGGGCATCGCAAAGGCCGTCGCGGAGGACATGGGAACGCATTCAGTCAAGATGGCGCGGATATACGCGGCTGACCTGAATCGCAAGGACATTGCGGCAACCATCGCAAAGATTGCGGGAGGTGTCCTGATTGTCGAGGAGGCTGGAGATCTGGAAGACAGCATTGTCGACCAGCTGACGACGGCAATGGAATTCCGTACAGACGGGCTGATCATGATTCTGGAGGATGAACAGCGTTATATTCATGATCTGTTGATGCGCCATCCGCGCTTTACGATGAAGTTTACGGCGCAGATCTATATCCCGACGTTCAGCAGCCAGGATCTGGTGAACTTCGGTCAGCTTTATGCTGAGAGCCAGGACTGCACGCTTTCGGAAGACGCAAGGGAAGCGCTCAGGGCAAGGCTGGATGCAGCAGCCAAGTCGGGCGAACAGGTATCGATCACCAATGTTGTTGAGCTGACAAGCCGTGCGGTCCGAAATTCGCAGAAGTTTTTCCGCAGGATTCAGTCAGCGAAAAAGCGCTACGATGAACAGAACAGGGTGATCCTGAAAGCAAGGGATCTGCGGTAATATCTATATAATTCCGAAATAATTACGGAATCTTGCAAACAAACCAGAATCATTCTGATTTGGGCATTCAGACAGAAAATGTTGGGTTATTGGAGGGATATTCTAACATTTTGTCAGCTTATATAAAAATATTTTGAATTCATGGTAATATCGTTCATTGACACTGACAAAACCCGCTGTTATACTCTAGCTAGTTCCTTATTAATTTTGCGTTTTTGCTGACGCCAGGAGGTAGTGAGGATGAAAAAACAGATTGCTGTGTTTCTGAGTTTGGCAATGGCTGCAACAGCCTGCAGTCCGGCATTTGCTGGGGAGACGGAAGCCCAGACGGAGGGCCAGGCAAGCGGCGGCGCTTTCATTGCGGGAGCTGAGACGGAGGCGGATGTGACGGTCCCGTCCGACATGAAGTTCGGCTTCATTTTCCTTCACGATGAGAATTCAACCTACGACCTGAACTTCATCAACGGAGCGAAGGAAGCAGCAAAGGAACTTGGTCTTTCCGATGACCAGGTTATTCTGAAGACCAATGTCCCGGAGGGTCAGGAGTGCTACGAGACAGCTGCGGACCTTGCAGACCAGGGATGCGCGGCAGTCTTTGCGGACAGCTTCGGACATGAGGATTACATGATCCAGGCGGCTCAGGAGTACCCGGATGTACAGTTCTGCCATGCAACCGGAACGAAAGCACACACCGAGGGACTGAGCAATTACCACAATGCTTTCGCTGCCATCTATGAAGGCCGCTATCTGGCTGGCGTCGCAGCAGGCATGAAGCTCAACGAGATGATCAAGGATGGTAAGATCACTGAAGACCAGGCGAAGATCGGCTATGTCGGCGCTTTCACCTACGCAGAGGTTATCTCCGGATTCACCTCCTTCTTCCTCGGCGCAAGATCCCAGTGCCCGAGTGCGACGATGGAGGTCACCTTCACCGGATCCTGGTATGATGAGACGGCTGAGAAGGAAGGTGCAAAGAACCTGATCAACGACGGCTGTGCGCTCATTTCCCAGCATGCAGACTCCATGGGCGCTCCGACAGCCTGCGAGGAAGCAGGAGTTCCGGATGTCTCCTACAATGGCTCCACGCAGGATGCATGTCCGAACACGTACCTGATCTCCTCCAGAATTGACTGGGCTCCGTACATGAAGTTTATGATGCAGTCCGTTGCAGAGGGCAAGGAGATCCCGGCAGACTGGACCGGAACACTTGCAAGTGGCTCTGTCAAGCTGACAGACCTCAACACGAATGTCGCTGCAGAGGGAACACAGGAGAAGCTTGATGAGGTTACCAAGGAGCTTGAGGCTGGTACCCTTCATGTATTTGACACTTCCGCCTTCACGTTCAAGGGCGCAGCGCTTGACGACAGCTATCTGGCGGATGTGGATACCGATGACAACTACACGCCGGATACCAAGGTCGTGTCGGATGGATATTTCCACGAGTCTGAATACAGAAGTGCTCCGTACTTCGATCTGGTTGACGCGGACAACGCAGCCGGCATTGATGGCATCAAGCTTCTGGATACCAACTTTGGCTGATGACACATTGAATACCAGGCAGAGAGATCGTCTCTGACAATTAAGAGGAGGGCAGTACGGGAGCAAGACCTGTGCTGCCTTCTTCAGTGAAGGGAAGGTGCGACAGTGGATAACAAACAGCCCGCCGTCAGCATGCGCGGCATTACCAAGACATTCGGAAAGGTAGTTGCAAACGATCACGTGTCGATCGACATCTACAAGGGGGAGATTCTCTCTCTTCTGGGGGAGAACGGAAGCGGAAAGACAACACTGATGAACATGCTCTCCGGGATCTACTACCCGGATTCCGGCCATATCTACATCAACGGCAGGGAGGAGTTTATCCACTCTCCGAAGGACGCCCTGGATCTGGGAATCGGCATGGTTCATCAGCATTTCAAGCTCGTGGACGTCATGACGGCGACCGAGAACATCATTCTTGGGCTCAATGAGGGAAAGTTCGACCTGAAAGCAGCCTCGAAGCGTATCTCCGAGATCTGTGACAGGTATGGTTTTGAGCTGGATCCGAACCAGAAGATCTATGATATGTCGGTCTCACAGAAACAGACGGTTGAGATTGTGAAGATGCTGTACCGCAAGGCAGACATCCTCATCCTGGACGAGCCGACAGCCGTTCTGACTCCACAGGAGACAGAACGCCTCTTCGATGTCCTGCGGAACATGAAGAAGGACGGTAAGGCCATCATTATCATCACACATAAGTTGAACGAGGTTCTGGAGATCTCTGACTGGGTGGATATCCTGAACAAGGGAAAGTTCATCGGCAATCTGAAGACTTCGGAGACCAACACTCAGGAGATGACCGATATGATGGTCGGCCATGCCGTGAAGCTGGATATTGAGCGTCCGGAGCCGAAGGATGCAAAGCCGAGGATCATCGTGAAGGGACTGACGGTCAGCAGTGCGGACGGCATCCGGAAGCTGGATGATGTCTCCTTTGATATCCGCTCAGGAGAAATACTGGGAATTGCGGGAATTTCCGGGAGTGGTCAGAGGGAACTCCTTGAGGCGATTGCAGGTCTTCAGAAGATTGATACCGGCGAGATTACCTACATTGATGATAGCGGCAAAAAGAGCAATCTGGTTGGGGAAGATCCGGAGGCGATCGCGGAGATGGGTGTGGCGCTTTCATTTGTCCCGGAAGACCGTCTTGGCATGGGGCTGGTCGGGAACATGGATCTGACAGACAACATGATGCTGCGTTCCTTCCGGAAGGGCAAGGGACCGTTCACAGACCGGAAGATCCCGCAGAACCTGGCGAAAGAAGTCGTCGAGGAACTCTCCGTCGATACACCCGGCCTTTCCACACCAGTTAGAAGACTTTCGGGCGGCAACGTCCAGAAGGTGCTTGTCGGGCGCGAGATCGCGTCCAATCCGACCGTCCTTCTGACGGCCTATGCTGTGCGAGGACTGGACATCAATTCGTCCTATGTCATCTATGATCTGATGAACAGGCAGAAGGAAAAGGGTGTGGCGGTTGTATATGTCGGCGAAGATCTGGATGTGCTTCTGGAGCTGGCGGACCGGATTCTCGTCCTGTGCGGAGGAAAGGTGTCCGGTATCCTGGACGGAAGGACGGCAAACAAGAATGAAGTTGGCCTGCTGATGACTTCACTGGGAGGCGCATCATGAAGAATAAGACAAAAAACGGTACAGGACTCCATATCGTAAAGAGAGCTTCAATCTCCTGGTATAAAGCGATGGGGATCAGAGCGATCGCCCTTGTGTGCGCTATCCTCGTATGCGCGATTGTCACCTGGGCACTGACAAGGGAAAGCCCGCTCGAAGTCATGGCGACCATCTTCGGTGGAAGCTTTGCCTCGCAGAGACGGTTCTGGGTCATGATGCAGGATCTTTCCGTCCTTCTTCTGATCTCTCTGGCGATGGCGCCGGCGTTTCGCATGAAGTTCTGGAACATCGGAGGCGAGGGACAGGTCATGATCGGCTGCCTTGCAACGGCTGCCTGTATGATTACGCTTGGAAACCGTCTGCCGAATGGGCTGGTGATCCTGCTCAGTCTTATCTCGGCGGTCATTGCCGGAGGAATCTGGGGGCTGATCCCGGCGGTCTGCAAGGCAAAGTGGAATACCAATGAAACCTTGTTCACCCTGATGATGAACTATGTCGCCATTCAGCTCTGCGCATATTTCATCATTTTGTGGGAGAAGCCGAAGGGCTCCGGAAAGGTCGGCATCATCAACCAGTCCAGCCACGCCGGATGGCTGCCGGTCATCGGGCGGTACAAGTACCTGCTGACCGTCATCGTTGCGGCTGCGGTGACGATCTTTATCTTCTGCTACATGAAGTACAGCAAGCATGGATATGAGCTGGCAGTTGTAGGAGAGAGCCAGAACACGGCAAGATATGTCGGCATCCGTGTCGGTAGAGTCATCGTCCGGACGATGCTGCTGTCCGGTGCGGTCTGCGGACTGACCGGCTTTATGCTTGTCGCAGGATCGGATCATACCATCACGACGACCCTTGCAAACGGGCGGGGCTTCACAGCCGTCCTGGTTGCGTGGATGGCGAAGTTCAATCCATTCGGCATGATCTTCACGAGCTTCCTGATCACGTTCATGTCCAAGGGCGCCGGCGAGGTGGCGACAAACTTCAACCTCAACGAGTCGTTCTCGGATATCCTGACGAGCATCATCATCTTTTTCCTGATTGGATGCGAGTTCTTCATCCAGTACAGAATTGTCCGGAAGAAGGAGGCGAAATAAATGTTTAACTTTGTAGCGTTTATTCCAAGTGCGGTCAAACAGAGTATTCCGCTTCTGCTCGGCAGTACGGGTGAGACTCTGACTGAGAAGTCTGGGAACCTGAACCTCGGTATTCCGGGCATCATGTATGTCGGCGCCATCTCGGGTGTCATCGGGTCTTTCTTCTATGAGAATCATCTGACGGCTGTGAATGCATCCATCAATCCGATCCTTGGGATCGCGATTCCGATTCTCTGTTCACTCCTGGGGTCTCTCCTGATGGGACTGCTCTACTGCTTCCTGACGGTCAACCTGAGGGCAAACCAGAATGTGACCGGTCTTGCAATGACGACCTTCGGGGTCGGATTCGGGAACTTCTTCGGCGGGTCGTTGATCAAGCTGACCGGGTCAGATGTTCCATCCATTTCGCTCCGGGCGACCTCCGGATGCTTTCAGAAGACGCTTCCATTTGCAAATAAGACGGGAGTGGTTGGGAAGCTGCTGTTCTCATACGGCTTCCTGGCGTATACAGCGATCATTATCGCAATCCTGGCTGCGCTGTTTCTGAGAAAGACAAGGCTTGGCCTTCAGCTGCGGGCGGTCGGCGAGAATCCTGGTACGGCGGACGCGGCCGGGATCAATGTCTCGAAGTACAAATACATTGCAACCTGCGTTGGATCCATGATTGCAGGACTTGGCGGTCTGTACTACGTCATGGACTATGCGTCCGGTGTCTGGTCGAACAACGCCTTCGGCGACAGGGGCTGGCTCGCCATCGCACTTGTCATCTTCACGGTCTGGAGACCGGACCTGAGCATCTTTGCATCTATCCTGTTCGGCGGTCTGTACATTCTGTATCTTTACATCCCGACCGGAACAAACATGGCCATCAAGGAAATCTATAAAATGTTTCCATATCTTGTCACGATTGCGGTGCTCATCATCATGAGCATGCTGAACAAGAAGGAGAACCAGCCGCCGGCAGCACTGGGCCTGCCGTACTTCAGGGAAGACCGCTGAGACGGCAGGATCAGAGATAGCAGCAACAGAGACAGCTTAAACAGACTGAAGGCCAGTGCGCTGAAAGCCTGTACGCTGAATGACAGCAGACAGACGGGCATCGGAAAATCGGGAGGACCCTTTTCCGGTGCCCGTACGCATATATATACATTCATGTATCGAATGCACACATTTGAAAGCACACGCTGCTGGCGGATGGATGAAGCACTGCGGGAATAGAGAAGGATCCCGGGCAGGCAGGTTTGCCCGGAAATGGGGCCTTCGTTGACTTATGTTTGTGCAAATCATATAATTATTAGCAGGCTGACGGCAGCTCTTTTAAGTGGGTTGCTGAAAGCACTGGATGCTATAGAAAAGCTGCGGGAAAGTGCAGGAAAGGATGGGTGGCACCATTGAGCGAATGGTACGATAACACGGTTTTTTATCATATCTATCCACTGGGACTTCTGGGAGCGCCTCATGAGAATCATGGAGGAGAGGTGGTTCACCGCCTCAGGAAGCTGAACGGATGGATTCCGCATCTGAGAGATCTGCATGTCGGGGCGATTTATATCGGACCGCTCTTTGAGTCATCCAGGCATGGGTACGACACAATCGATTACCGGATGGTGGACAGACGTCTTGGAGACCAGGAAGATTTCAAGGTATTTGTCCGCTCCTGCCATGAGGCGGGAATCCGGGTGGTCGTCGACGGGGTCTTCAACCATACAGGACGTGAATTTTTCGCATTTCGGGATATTCAGAAGAACCGGGAGCAATCAAGATACAAGGACTGGTACAAGGGCATCAATTTTGACTGGGACAGCGCTTACCACGATGGCTTCTCCTATGAGACGTGGCGGGGATCGGGCGATCTGGTCAACCTGAACCTCAGAAATCCGGAGGTGAAGGACTACCTGTTTGATGTGATTCGTTTCTGGATTGATTCGTTTGATATTGACGGCATTCGGCTGGATTGTGCGGACTGCCTTGATTTTGATTTCCTTCGGGAGATGCGCCGCGTAGTCCTGGAGAAAAAGCCGGATTTCTGGCTGATGGGAGAGGTGATCCACGGTGACTATGCGCGCTGGGCAAATCCGGAGATGCTTCATTCTGTCACAAACTATGAGCTGAACAAGGGGCTTTGGTCCGGACATGAGTCGCACAATTACTTCGAGATCGCCCATACCATCCGTAGACAGTTCGATGAAAATGGCGGAATATACAGGGGGCGCGTGCTGTACTCCTTTGCAGACAACCATGATGTTTCGAGGGTTGTGGAGAAGCTGAGTGACAAAAAACAGCTTTTCCCGCTGTATACGCTCCTTTACACACTGCCGGGAGATCCGTCCATATATTACGGGTCAGAGTGGGGCATCGGCGGACGGAAGGAAGACGGAGACTGGGGGCTTCGGCCTCAGATCGATCTGGAGAAGATTCGTCAGAACCCGCCCATCTCGGGATTGGAAGAATTTCTTGAGAAGCTTGGAGGGCTCAGGCAGGAGTATCCGGTGATTGGAAATGGCCGGTACAGGGAACTGCTTCTGACAAACAGGCAGTATGCATTTGCGAGGATCGGAGATCAGGAAGCGGTTGTGGTCGCGGTCAATAACGACGATCAGCCTGCCGAGATGTGGATCCGGATTCCGGATGTTGGAGATACTGTGGTAGACCTGCTGTCGCTGGATGAGGTTACGAGGGAACAGGGACAGCTTCACGTCACGCTGCCGGCGGATGGCTGCGCAGTTTATCTGCTCAATCAGGGAGGAAGCGAAGCGATGAAAAAGAAACAGGCTGGGAAAACGGAGCCGAAGAAGGTGACGATGGCAGCGGAGCCAAAGAAGGTGACAGCGGCGCCTGAGCCAAAGAAGGTGACAGCGGCGCCTGAGCCGAAGAAGGTGACAGCGGCAGCGGAGCCAAAGAAGGTGACAGCGGCGCCTGAGCCGAAGAAGGTGACAGTGGCAGCGGAGCCGAAGAAGGTGACAGCGGCAGCGGAGCCAAAGAAGGTGACAGTGGCAGCTGAGCCGAAGAAGGTGACGGCGGCAGCGGAGCCGAAGAAGGTGACAGCGGCGCCTGAGCCTAAGAAGAAAACGGCGGAGAAGGTTCCGGAGAAGGGGCCTGAATTTATCGGGGATCTGGATCAGTATCTGTTTGACAAGGGCGTTCATTATGACATCTATAAAAAGCTGGGTGCGCATCCCTCCACGTACAAGGGACGGAAAGGCATTCACTTTGCCGTGTGGGCGCCTCATGCGGCGGCTGTCACGCTGATCGGGGAGTTCAACGGCTGGAACGAAAGCAACATCCCGATGGAGAAGAGAGAGCCCTCCGGGATTTGGGAGACGTTTGTCGAGTCGGCACAGCCGGGGCAGATGTACAAGTATCTGATCTACACACAGGATGGCAGAAAGCTGTACAAGGCTGATCCGTATGCGAATCAGGCAGAGTACCGCCCGGGCACGGCGTCCATCATCGCGGATCTGAATCCAATCAAATGGACGGACGGGAGATGGATGAGAAGGCAGAATGACTTTATCCAGGACAAGGCGCCGATTTCTATCTACGAGTGCCATATCGGGAGCTGGATGCGTCATCCGCACGGTGAACATGAGGATGGATTCTACAACTACCGGTATTTTGCGCATTCCATCACCGACTACCTGATGAAGACGGGCTACACGCACGTCGAGCTGATGGGGATCGCGGAACATCCGTTTGATGGCTCCTGGGGGTATCAGGTGACGGGCTACTATGCGCCGACATCCCGGTACGGAACTCCGGAGGACTTCGCCTACATGGTGAATTATCTGCACAACCATGGCATTGGAGTGATTCTGGACTGGGTGCCCGCTCATTTTCCGAAGGATGCCCATGGACTGTCGGAGTTTGACGGAACACCGTGCTATGAATATGCGGATCCGCGCAAGGGAGAGCACCCGGACTGGGGGACAAAGGTCTTTGATTTTGGCAAGTCTGAGGTCAAGAACTTCCTGATCGCCAATGCACTGTACTGGATCGAGGAGTTCCATGTGGATGGTCTGCGGGTCGACGCGGTGGCGTCCATTCTGTATCTGGACTATGGCCGCAAGGACGGACAGTGGGTACCGAACAAGTATGGCGGAAATAAAAATCTTGAGGCGATTGAGTTCTTCAAGCATCTGAATTCCGTCGTCAGGGGCAAGCACCCGGGTGTCATGATGATTGCCGAGGAATCGACGGCATGGCCGAAGGTCACGGGAAGGCCGGAGGACGATGGGCTGGGCTTCTCAATGAAGTGGAACATGGGCTGGATGCATGACTTCCTCGAGTACATGAAGCTGGATCCGTATTTCCGCAAGTTCAATCATAACAAGATGACATTTGCGATGACGTACGCGTATTCCGAAAAGTACTGCCTGGTGCTCTCGCACGACGAGGTTGTCCACTTGAAGTGCTCGATGATCAACAAGATGCCGGGTCTCTACGATGACAAATTTGCCAATTTGAAGTGTGGGTATACATTCATGTTCGGGCATCCAGGCAAGAAGCTGCTGTTCATGGGACAGGATTTTGCGCAGGAGCGCGAATGGTCGGAGGACAGGGAACTGGACTGGTTCCTTCTTCAGCAGCCCAGGCACAGGCAGATGCTTGACTTCGTGACAGAATTGTTGCATCTTTATAAAAATACGCCGGCTATGTATGAGGCAGACTGTGATCCGCGCGGATTTGAGTGGATCAATGCAGATGACGCAGACCGCAGCATCTACAGCTTCCTGCGCCATTCGGAGGATGGGAAGAGCAATCTGCTTTTTGTCATCAACTTTACGCCGGTAGCGCGGCCGGATTACCGCGTCGGCTGTGTGAAAAAGTGCACGTACCGGCTGGTGCTTGACGGAGACGAAGCACGCTTCGGCGGTCACGGGATGAACCATCCGGTGATGTACAAGGCTGTCGAGAGTGAATGCGATGGCAAACTGTATTCCTTCGCATATGACCTGCCGGCGTACGGAGTTGCGGTGTTCCGTTATTGAGCAAGTGGCACCCGGCAGCGCGGGCGGCAGAATCTGCGGAAAGAATGGTAGGATATTAGCATGAAAAATAACCCACGGATCAGATACAGCGGGAATCTGGGGATGCACTGGAGCTGGAGCGTCGTGCTGTCCCTTTCCCTCGTTGTGCTGGTGGCGCTCAATTTCAGGATCAGTACAAAAGCGGGCATTGTGACGCTGCTTTTTACCTGCTGCTACTTTGTGCTGATCCTCGGAGTCTATCTGTATTACCGGCCGAGAATTCTGAGAGGGCTGGTTGACTTTGCGACGAGCTTCGGGCAGAAACAGGAGGAAATCCTGCGTCAGATTGAGCTTCCCGTGACGATTGTGTCGGCGGATGGCCGGATTCTGTGGATGAATGACAGACTCTGCGAGCTGTCAAAGAAACCTGAGGACTACGATAAGAATATCGACACTCTGTTTCCGGAGCTTCAGCAGGATACATTTCCGGCCGCGGAGTGGGATAAGGATGTGCAGGTCCATTATGAGAATATGGACTTTCGCGCTCACATGCAGCGGATCGTGATCGATGACCTGATTGACGGGACGGAGCTGATCTCCCGGGAAGCAAGGGACGGTGAGAGTAGTTATTTCTATATCATCTATTTCCTGGATGAGACAGACCTGAATCGGCTGCGTCAGGAAAATCGGGATCAGCGGTTTGCAGTGGCACTGGTGGACCTGGACAATTATGATGAGGCGCTGGAGGGAGTTGACGAGGTGCACAGCTCCCTGATCAGTGTCCTGGTGGACCGGCAGATTATGAAGTACTTCACATCGTACGACTGCCTTCCGAAGAAACTCGAGAAGGACAAGTACATGGTTGTCTTCAACCGGAAAAGCCTTGATTCGCTGATGGCCGATCATTTTTCTGTGCTGGAATCGGTCAAGACCATCAATATTGGCAATGAAGTCAGTATTACGCTGAGCATCGGTGCAGGAATCGGCGGGAAAACCTATATCGAAAATTATGAGAAGGCCCGCTCAGCAATCGAGATGGCGCTGGGCAGAGGCGGTGACCAGGCGGTGGTCAACAATGCGTCCCAGATGACCTTCTTCGGCGGCAAATCCCAGAGGAATGAACAGCATACGCGTGTAAAGGCGCGCGTAAAGGCGCAGGCGATGCGTGAGATCATGATCACAAAGAACTCGGTGATCGCGATGGGGCATCGCTTTATGGATATGGACAGCCTTGGGGCAGCGGTTGGAATCTGCCGGGCGGCGCGGGCACTCGGAAAGCCGGCGCATATTGTGATGGGCACGGAAACCGGTTCGATCAGCCAGTGGCTGGAGCTTCTGAAGGAGAGCAAGGATTACAAGGATGGGTTGTTCATCAGTCATGACCAGGCGCTGGCGATGACCGATGAATCGACAGCCGTCATTGTCGTGGATACGAACCGGCCGTCGCTTCTGGAGTGTGGCGAGCTTTTAAACCGGACAGACACTGTGGTTGTGCTGGATCACCACAGGCAGAACACGGAGAAGATCGAGAATGCTTCCCTGAGCTATATTGAGCCGTCGGCATCCTCCGCTTGTGAGATGATCGCCGAGATTCTCCAGTATTTCGAGGAGAATGTCCGGCTCAGGAGCCTTGAGGCAGATTGTATGTACGCCGGCATTCTCATCGATACCAACAATTTTGTGGCAAAGACAGGAGCCCGGACATTCGAGGCAGCGGCTTATCTGAGAAGAAGTGGTGCGGATATCACGAGAGTCCGGAAGCTGCTTCGAGATGACATGGACAGTTATAAGGCGCGGGCCGAGGCAGTCCGGAATGCGGAGATCTATATGGGCGCCTATGCCATCTCGATCCTCCCGCCGGGAGGGCTCAAGAGTCCGAATGTGGTCGGTGCGCAGGCGGCAAATGAACTGCTGAACATTGTCGGCGTCAGGGCTTCATTTGTCCTGACTGACTATGAGAATGAGATCTTTATCAGCGCTCGGTCGATTGATGAGGCGAATGTCCAGCTCGTCATGGAGAAGCTGGGCGGTGGTGGGCATATCAGCATGGCAGGCGCCCAGTTGAAGGGGATGAAGATTGAAGAGGCACGGGACAAACTGAAGGAAGTCCTGAAACAGATGACAGACGAGAAGCTGATCTGACTGCAAAGAACGGTCAGAGCAAGGCAGAAAGCCGGAAAGGAACGGTTTGGCAGCTGCGGCTGGAAGGCTCAGGCTGCGTGAGAGATGGAGGAGAATTATGAAGGTCATTTTGCTGGAAGATGTGAAGAAGGTTGGAAAAAAGGGGGAGATCGTCGAGGTCTCTGACGCCTATGCAAGAAACGTTCTGATACGGAAAAACCAGGGTGTGGAGGCGACCAGCGCGAATCTCAACACGCTGAAGCTGAAGAAAGCCAATGACGAGAAGGTTGCGGCTGAGAATCTTGCGGAGGCAGAGGCGCTGAAGAAGGAGATTGAGGAGAAGGCAGTGCTGCTCAAGGTCAAGACAGGGGAAGGCGGGAAGCTGTTCGGTTCGATTTCGAATGGGCAGATTGCGGATGCGATGAAGGAGCAGCTCGGGATCGAGATTGACCGCAGGAAGATCGTGATTGATGCGCCGATCAAGAACACGGGCGAGATGACTGTTGATGTCAAGCTTCACCCGCAGGTGAAAGCGGAACTGAAAGTCAAGGTGGAAGCGCTCTGATGCCGGATGAGGAACTGATCAAAAGAATACTTCCTCATGACCAGGCAGCAGAATCATCGGTCATCGGTTCCATGATGATGGACCCTGAGGCCATCTCTGTGGCACAGAAGTATCTGAGTCCGGAAGATTTCTATCAGAAGTCCTTCGGCCTGCTGTTTTCTGCCATCGTCTCTCTGGATAATGAGGGCCAGCCGGTCGACAGCGTGACGATTCAGAACAGACTCAGGGAAATGGACGCGCCAGAGAATATCGCAACGGACAATTATCTGGCGCAGCTTGTCACAGCTGTCCCGACTTCGACGAATATCGAATATTATGCGAAGATCGTAGCGGACAAGTCCAGGCTGCGGACGATGATCCGGACGATGGAATCTCTGACGAACAGCTGCTATCTGAACCGGGAGAGTGTCCAGGCGCTGATGGCGGAGACAGAGGAGAAGATGTTCCGGGTCCTCCAGACGAAGGAAAGCCAGGACTATGTACCGATCCAGGATGTGGTGATGGAGGAGATTTCAAAGATCTCCGCGGCGGCACGGCAGAATTCCAGTGTGACGGGACTGTCGACAGGCTTCGCGGATCTGGATTTCAAGACCTCCGGATTCCAGCCATCCGACCTGATCCTCATTGCCGCAAGACCGTCGATGGGGAAAACAGCATTTGCCCTGAACATCGGGGATTATATGGCGATCCGACAGCATAAGAATGTCGCGATCTTCAGTCTGGAGATGTCGAAAGGGCAGCTTGTCCGCCGCCTGTTTGCGCAGGAGGCCAACATTGATGCCCAGAAGCTGAGGAATGGAAATCTGGCAAGCACCGAGTGGGACAGTCTGATTGCCGGTGCGGATATGATCGGCAAGTCCGGTCTGATCATTGATGACACGCCCGGCATCACGGTACCGGAAATGCGGAGCAAGTGCCGGAGATACAAGCTTGAACAGGGGCTTGATATCATTATCATTGATTATCTGCAGCTGATGAGCGGTTCATCGAAGCGCAGCAGCGATTCCAGGCAGCAGGAAATATCAGAAATCTCAAGATCCCTCAAGGGGCTGGCCAGAGAGCTGAATGTCCCGGTCGTCGCGCTCTCACAGCTCTCCCGTGCTGTCGAACAGAGGCCGGATCACAGACCGGTGCTCTCTGACCTCCGGGAGTCCGGTGCAATCGAGCAGGACGCCGATGTCGTCATGTTCCTCTACAGAGAGGATTACTACAAGCCGGACACTGAGCGGAAGGGGATTGCGGACTGCATTATCGCCAAACAGAGAAACGGGCCGCTGGGTGACGTGGAGCTGGCATGGCTGCCGGAGTACACCAAGTTCGCCTCAATCGAGCGAAGCATGCCGCAGGTGTAAGAACCGGGCGGCCGCAGGGAAGCGTGTTTCACACACCTGTGCCCGGTATGTGCGGTGCGGCCTTGCCACAGGACACAGCCCGGATGGACAGCCGTAGATGACGGGAGAGGCGATCCATGCCGGCAGTCAATCGGGGATACGGAATCAGCACGGGAACGAAAGAGATCAGGAGACCAGAAAACATGAACAATGCGAGTGTAGAGGAATTTTTCGACAAGGTACTGACCGTCAGGCTGACGCCGGACAGGCAGGCACTGGATATCATTGACCAGACGCTTTTGCCGGGGACGGTGAAAAGGATCAATCTCAACACGAAGGAAGAGATCTGGGAGGCTATCAAGAAACTCAGAGTCCGCGGAGCGCCGGCGATCGGAGTAAGTGCCGCATACGGTATGGCTGTCCTGTCCTCCAGAAGCCAGGCAGCGGATTTTGATTCATTTTATAGTGAATTCAGGGCCAACAAGGAGTACCTTGCCTCCTCCAGACCGACAGCTGTCAATCTTTTCTGGGCACTGAACCGGATGGAGAAGACTCTTCTGGACAACCGGGCGAGGAGCATTCCGGAGATTCAGGAGATTCTCTATCATGAGGCAGACAGAATTCAGGCGGAGGATGTCCAGATCAGCCGGAATATCGGAGAGATCGGATTCGGCCTGCTGAAGGATCTGAAAAAGGAAGGGCGCCCGGTGGGGATTGAGACGCACTGCAATGCCGGAACACTGGCAACTGCCAAGTATGGAACGGCGACTGCGCCGATGTACATTGCGCTGGAGCATGGCTGGAAGGGAACAGACATGCATGTCTACTGCGACGAGACCAGACCGCTGCTTCAGGGAGCCAGACTCACATCGTTCGAGGTTGCGTCGGCAGGCATCACCACGACTGTCCAGTGTGACAACATGGCTTCCAGCCTGATGAGAGCCGGGCTGATCGACATTATCTTTGTAGGCTGCGACCGTGTCGCAAGAAACGGTGATTTTGCGAACAAGATCGGTACATCCGGGCTTGCCATTATTGCAAAGCACTATGGCATCCCGTTCTATGTCTGCGCGCCGTCCTCGACGATTGATATGGAAACACCGTCCGGCGACCAGATTCCGATTGAGATGCGCGATCCGGATGAGGTCACGGAGATGTGGTATCAGGAGCGGATGGCACCGAAAAACGTGAACGTGTACAATCCGGCATTTGATGTCACAGATCATTCCCTGATCACTGGAATGATCACAGAGAAGGGACTGTGCACAGCGCCATTTGAGGATGCGTTCCGGAAGATCGGGCTGTGAGAAAAAACGTTGTACCATGTACGGTATTTGCAGAATGGGCTGGGTGCGCAGGCACCCAGCCCATTCTGCGCCTGGCGCACAGGGTACGCTGTTCAAGGATATATATGCATAAATGTTACAATAATGTTAAAATATGAAGCCTAGAATCTTGACAATGCTCCGCATAGATGTTAACATAGCGACAGTTGATTTGTAACATATCCGTAATATTTGAAACGAATTCGAAAGAATATGGAAATCAAGGGGGCATGGCCAATGAATAAGGCAATGGCAAAAGCAGTAGCGTTCTGTCTGGCGGCGGGGCTTACCTTCACTGGTACAGGAGCGGCGGTATATGCTGGAGGTGGAGATGTGGCGCTGGTAGGCGTCGGGACTCTGGCAGATGCAGGGAATCATAAGAAGACAGAGTCTGAAGCACAGACGGAGGCACCGCAGACGGAAGCGCCGGCACAGACCGAGACTCAGGCCCAGTCTGAGACGGCACAGTCAGAGACAGCTTCGCAGACAGAAGTCGACAATAGCATGGTGGGAACGACGGGTTTTGCACTTTGTGATGGACAGATCAATGTCCGCGCATCCGGGGATACGGATGGCGAGATCGTCGGCGTTCTGAACAATAAGAATGCGGTTCAGATTGAGGATGTCGATGAGAACGGCTGGTATAAAATCAAGTCCGGCAATGTTGAGGGCTATGTGGCAGGACAGTATATTGCCACAGGGTCGGATGCGCAGCAGATCGCGGCAACGTCCGGCTATACAACTGCGGAGGTTGGGGCGAAGGTGCTGAATGTTCGTGCTGAAAAGAGCACAGATTCAGACGTAGTTGCGACGGCGACACAGTCCGATTCCCTTGAGGTTGTTCAGGATGATGGCGACTGGCTTAAGGTTTGTATTGACCATGATACCTATGGATGGGTTTCCGCAGACTATGTCTATGCGAGTACGGCATACAGTTCCGGTATGACTGTGGCAGAGGAATCTGAGAGTACGGCGCAGAGCGAGGCACAGGCAGCCGCGGCAGACAGCCAGGCATCGAATGAGGGAGTGGCTGCGGCAGAGGTGGTTTCAACCGATGCGGCACCTTCCGAGACAGCACCGGCTGACGTTTCCTCTGCTTCATCTGACGATAGCTCTTCGGATGTGACCTACACGGATACAAGCACCGCCTCGACTTCCGAGTCGGATGCCCTTTACCAGGCATATCTTGCAGCACAGGATGCGGCAATGCACCCGGTCAGCGAGGAAGACGCAAAACAGAAAGCAGATGCGGCGGTCAGTGCATACCAGGCGTATCTCCAGTCGATTGGCGTTTCAGACGGGACTTCCCAGACGACAGACAGCCAGGCATCCCAGAGCACAGATCAGAGTACGGATACCTCCAGTCAGCCGGCTGAGACAGCGGTATCCTCGGTTGGAACCGATGCAGATGCTCTCTATCAGGCATATCTGCAGGCGCAGGATGCGGCCAACCATCCGACAGATGAGGCAGATGCGCAGGCAAAGGCAGATGCGGCAATCGCTGCTTATCAGGCATATCTGAATGCCATCGGAAGCGGAAGCACTTCGTCTCAGACGCAGGAGACCACCGCTGAAACCACCGCGCAGGAGACCACCGCCGAGACATCGGCACCGGAGACATCGGCACCGGAGACATCGGCACCGGAGACGACTGCTGAAACCTCTGCGCCGGAGACAGAAGCGCAGCAGACCTCTTCACTGGGGGCTCAGATTGCATCATATGCAACACAGTTTGTCGGCAACCCGTATGTGTACGGCGGTGCAAGCCTGACCGGCGGTGCTGACTGCTCCGGATTTACGATGGCCGTCTTCAGTCACTTCGGTATCAGCCTTCCGCACAACGCGGCAGCTCAGTCCGGATGCGGAACGCAGGTATCGCTTTCAGATATCCAGCCGGGCGATCTGCTCTTCTACGACAACGGCGGCGGAATCGGACATGTCACGATCTATATCGGAAACGGGCAGGTCTGCCACGCATCGAACGAAAGAACGGGTATCACCATCTCCTCGATCAGCTACCGCAATCCGGTATGCGCAGTCAGAGCATGGTAAGCAGACAGTTTGAATAGAGGGAGAAAGGATTCTCACAATCGTGGGGATCCTTTTTTTGTGCAGGCAACGAGCCAGAAGCCATGATGCAAGCGTTTGCTTGCATCATGGCTCATGGCGGCCGCTGTTTCCGGCAAAGCGGTCAAGTGGGAAAGAATGAACCGCATTGAAAGGATGCACAGCATTGGAAGATGTAACCTTATGGGGGACGAGGATGCCGCTTGACGAAGAAGAAAGGTAAAATATATAGATTAACAATAATATCAGACAACACAAGAAATATAATGATAAAGTTGAACAAAACACCCCTTGCATTATTCCGGATTGAGGCATATAATTCTTTTTGTGCTTCGGAAGAGAAAACACCGAGCCACAGATAAGAATAAGCGCTTTTAGCTCAGTTGGTAGAGCACCTGACTCTTAATCAGGGTGTCCAGGGTTCGAGCCCCTGAAGGCGCATTGGAAAGCACCGATTCTACGAGCATTCGCTCTGGGGTTGGTGTTTTTATTATGTGCGTATCATTCAAGTCCTCCCCCCCCCTTCATCATGAACAGACAAGCGTTGCACTGGCTGGCAGCACATTTTCTCTGATCCAGTTCCAGGCGCCCATCAGGGTGCTGTCAATATAGTAGGCATCATCTGTGACGCCCTTGCTGTTTCGCATATATGCCTTATGGCGCATGCTCAGCCACTGTCCAAAACTTCCGGTTACGGCCGCCGGATCAAAAGGCCGCGTCTTGAGAATCTTTTCAGTCAGATGATGAAGCCTCCACTCATACTTGATATGCTCTTTGCTTCCGTAGTGAAAAACCGGGTTGTGAGGCCTTGAGAAGGAATCTCCAAGGTAGTGAAACCGAAGCCCGGCGGTATACCACCAGAGCCAGTTGTCCCTGTAAGCCTTCCCGAAAAAAGAAACGATTTCCTTCCGCCTGACCGCATAGCTGTGCCCGTATGACCAGTCGTTTATGTGGTAGCCCATGTAAGAGAATTTGTTGTAGTCAGGCATTACACACCCAATGCAGAAGGCCAGCTTCTCTGTTGTCGATATGTGCAGCGGACGAACCATCCGCTTTGCGTAATTCCAGTGATCAATTGTTCTCATTCGGTCGTTCCTTTGCTGTCAATTCCTGCCGCTGATGGCCGACGCACATACGCCCTATGGCCTGTCATGCCTGCCTTGTCTGCGGTGATTGGGTATAAGTTGTTTGTATTGAAAGAAATATTGCTTGAATTTCTACAAATGATTGTACATTCATTTGTCAATGGTTTTCAGGCAAAAAAGACGGAAATGCTTCGATTTATCAGATTGAACAAAACACCTGAATTCCGCCGGGGAGAGGTCTTGAATGTGGATAATGTGGATAAGTTCGTGTATAACTCGACTTTTCCGGTCTTTTCTCCTCCCCGATGTGTGGATAAACAGGGTGGAAAACAATTCCCGATGGTCGGATGACCGTGCGTCAGGAGGCTTGATTTTGTGCAGTTTCGAGGTGGAAGGTCATTTTCTGAAAACAAGGGGAAATGTGGCCAGACACAATTTACAGTAATTATCTGACAACAATCCGGCACTCAGTGCTCTTCAGCCGGTGGGCGGCTGACCATCTTGCAGATCGGATTCCCCTGGGCGGAAAAACGTTCCTCATACTCTGTCATAACGTTCCCGGCACAAAGCAGGGGATCCGCATGAAGGTCATATGTGCACAGATCGATCCGCCAGCCTTCCTCCTTTGCCTCGCTGAGCGCAAAGTCAAAAAGTGCCCGGTTGTCCGTCTTGAACTCCAGCCGTCCGTCCGGAGCGAGAATCTGTCTGTACCGCCTGAGAAAGGTTCTCCCGGGAAGCCGTCTTTTGGCGTGGCGGTCCTTCGGCCAGGGATCTGAGAAATTCAGATAGATTCTTCCGACCTCTGCCGGGGCAAAGACATCGGTCAGCTTCTCTGCATCCATCCGCAGGTAGAGCAGGTTGTTCAGGATGGTGCCCTGCGCTTCAAGTGCTTCGCGAAGACGGACAGCACGGACAAGGACGGAGGAGTATTTCTCAATCCCGATGTAATGGATGTCCGGGTTCTGCTGTGCAAGGCTGGTCAGGAACTTTCCTTTTCCCATTCCGATTTCGATATAAAGCGGGCGGGGAACCGTTCCGAAACGTCTGGCCCAGTTTCCCTTCAGGTCGGGCTGCAGGTCTTCCGGAATCACGTAGCGGTCCGCCGCGATTTCCTCGCGTGCGCCGGGTATATTTCGAAGCCTCATTATGATTCAATCTCCATTCTTCCACCTTTGCATGGCGGCATGATTTTTGTAAGAAAGATGATATCATATCTGATGCATACTTAGTACCTTTACAGGAGTGGATATTTTGATTACAGTGTCAGAAGCTGGCCGGAGGCTTCCTTCATCTGGTTGGGAATTCACGGCACCGGCGGATTTTCATCGGCATCAGGAGGATCCATATGCTCAGGGCAAATTTTCATACACACACCACATTGTGCGATGGCATCAGTACGCCGGAGGAAATGGCGCGGCGGGCTGCTTTGCTGGGCTTTACACAGCTCGGCTTCTCCGGTCATATGGACCCGGATAATCATATGGATATGAACCTGTACAGAAACAGAATTCATGCTCTGCAGGAGCAGTACAGAGGGAAGATAGATATCCTGATGGGGATCGAGCTGGACACGGTTTACAATCCAGTGTACACACGGCAGGCGGAATATACGATCGGCTCCACTCATTTCCCGGATGTGGCTTGTAATCGGGGATATGAAAGCGATCGCCCGTTGTCGGTGGATGCCTCCCCTGAGGACCTTCAGCTTCTGGCGGACAGGTATTTCGGCGGCGATTTCTATCAGTTGGCAAGGTGCTACTATGAGACGGAAGCACAGGTATACGATCGTCTGCACTGTACCTTTATCGGACATTTTGATCTGATCACGAAGTTCAACGATCAGATGCACGTGCTTGATGAGACAAATCCAAGGTATACCAGGCCGGCGATTGAAACGATGGCCTATCTGGTGGAGGAAGGCGTGCCGTTTGAAATCAACTGCGGTGCGGTCAACAGAGGGCTGAAAAAGGAGTTCTATCCGAATTCATTTTTTCTGCGGACACTTCATGACATGGGCGGGGAGATCCTGATAAATTCCGACGCACATCAGGCAGAGCTGCTGAACGGGGCCTTTGACAGGGCTGTGAAGCAGGCGGTGGCCTGTGGATTCACCCACACAAATATCCTCGTGCACGGCGAGAACGGAGCCGTTTCGTGGAGAAGTCTTCCGCTGGACACACTCTGACGATTTCTTTTCTTTCCATATACAGGGAATCGGTGTTACAATACGTCCAGACAGCCCATGTATAGAATTCAGTACAATATAGGGCTGATCTTCGGATAATCGTGAGGAAATCAGTGCAATGCGAAGAGAAAAACTGACAAAAGGCGATGTGGAGAAGATCCAGAAGGAGCTGGAGCATCGCAAGGTTGTCGTCAGGCATCAGGCGGCGAAGGAAATCGCCGAGGCTGCGGCGCAGGGAGACCGCAGCGAGAACTTTGAGTACTATGCGGCAAAGAAATTCAGAGGGGAAAATGAGTCCCGCATCCGGTATCTTGAGAATGTTCTGAAGACCGCGATTGTCATATCTGACCAGAGCGCCGCAGACGAGGTCGGAGTGAACAACTCGGTAACAGTCTATGACAGGGATATGGAGGAGGAGGAAACCTACCGGATCGTGACGTCAATGCGGGGGAACCTGCTGGAAAACCAGATTACGATCGAGTCACCGCTCGGAAAGGCGCTTTTGCGCCATAAGGTTGGGGATGTAGTGACGGTACGAGGAAATGACGGCTGTTCCTACGAGGTCGAGATCCGGAAGATCGACAAGACGAACGATGAGTCAGGCGACAGCCTGCGGTCCTTCTGACAGGCAGCTTTGGATATGGAAACGGGGGAAGAATGAGACGGATCAATCTCAGGGCGATGGCGAAGATTAACCTCAGCCTGGATGTCATCGGGACAAGGCCGGATGGGTATCATGATCTTCGAATGGTGATGCAGTCTGTCAGGCTCAGCGACCAGGTGACGGTGAGCCCGACGCGGGCACCGGGGGTCCGTATGAAAACGAATCTCCGCTATCTGCCGGCGGATCAGACGAATCTGGCCGCCCGGGCGGCAGCACTTGTAATGGAGGAGTGCGGGATCCGGGACGGCGTCTTCATCAATCTTGAAAAACACATCCCGGTCGCTGCCGGCCTTGCCGGCGGAAGCTCGGATGCGGCGGCCGTTCTGGTCGCGATGAATCTGCTGTTCGGACTGAGACTCCCGCAGGAGAAGCTCAGGGAGATGGGGAAGCGTCTCGGTGCGGATATCCCCTTCTGCGTGATGCGCGGGACGGCGCTTGCGGAGGGAATTGGCGAAATCCTGACCCCGCTTCCGGCGCTCCCGGACTGCAGGATCCTGATTGCGAAGCCGGATATCCATGTATCCACGAAGGCTGTCTTCGAGGCGCTTCATATGACAGCCGATATCCGGCACCCGGATACGGATGCCCAGGTACAGGCGACGCAGAATCGTGATCTGGCAGGAGTCTGCAGCCTCTGCGGCAATGTTCTGGAATCCGTGACGGAGGTCCGGTACCCGGTCATTTCCAGAATCAAGTCGGTTATGCAGCAGCAGGGGGCCCTGGTGTCCATGATGAGCGGAAGCGGTCCGAGTGTATTCGGTATCTATGATGACGACAGGAAGGCAGAAGCGGCAAGGGATGCTCTTGCACGGGGGACAGATGCATCGTTTGTCTGCCTCACAAGACCCTATAACAGGAGAACGGAGATATATGACTGAAGCGGCGATTGACAAACTGAAACTGGAAGCAGATGATTCGCTCCCGCTCAGGGATGTGGTTTTCCATACACTTCGCGATGCCATCCTGGAAGGCACGCTTCCGCCGGGGACAAGGCTGATGGAGCTTCAGCTCAGTAGTGTCCTGGGGGTGAGCAGAACGCCCGTGCGGGAGGCGATGCGGCTTTTAAGCATGGAAGGGCTCGTGCGGATGAGCGTGCGGCGGGGAACCATAGTCGAACCGATCAAGGAGTCCGATCTGAGAGATGCGCTGGAGGTCCGGGAGGCACTGGAAGAGCTTGCGGTCCGCAAGGCATGCCGCAACATGGACGAGCTGACGATCCAGACGCTGAGAAAGCTGGAGCAGGAATTCGAGCTGTCCCTTGAGAAAAACGACATGCAGACATCTGCCCGGCTGGATGTTCAGTTCCATGAGCGGATCACAGAGGCGGCGCATAACCGCCGTCTGACCCAGTCCCTGACGCAGCTGCGGGAGGAGCTATACCGGTACAGGCTGGAGAATCTGAAGGATCCTGAGACTTACCCGATCCTGGTGCAGGCGCACAGAAACATCATAAGCGCGCTTGAGACACACGACGAGGACCGCGCCGCTCAGGAGCTTCAGAGGCACATCGAGAGCCAGGCGAATGTACTGGCGGAACACATCCAGTAGCTTCATTGACAATATTTTCACATCATGCTATGATGCGTGAGATGTATGAAGATTCATACATGATTTCTCTGTTAGAGTTGGAAAGTCACATAGACAATTCAGGAAGGGAACGAATATGGCAACCAAAATTACAATTATCGGAGCAGGCTCCGTAGGAGCAACAATCGCTTACACACTTTCACTTGAAACACTCGCGACAGAAATTCTTCTGATCGACATCAACGAGAAAAAGGCAAACGGCGAGGCACTTGATATTGTGCAGTCCACTGCATTCCGTGATCCGATCAGCGTCACTTCAGGTGACTACGCAGATGCGAAGGGGTCCAACATCGTCATCATCACGTCCGGCATGGGAAGAAAGCCGGGAATGACCAGACTGGATCTCGCAAAGACGAACGTCAGCATCATGCGTGATATTGCGGGTAAGATTGCTCCTGTATGTCCGTATGCGAAGTACATCATCGTTTCCAACCCTGTCGATATCCTGACCTATGTGTTCATGAAGGAGTCCGGAATTCCGGAGAGCCAGATCATCGGATCCGGCACACAGCTTGACTCTGCGAGACTGAGACATCTGATTGCGGATGAGTGCGGCGTTTCCTCCAAGAACGTTCACGCTTATGTCTTCGGCGAGCACGGCGATTCTTCCTTCGTTCCGTGGTCTGTTGCACATGTGGCTGGTGTTCCGGTCGCTGAGTATTACAAGACCTATGCAAAAAACAAGGATGCAGAATTTGATCCGGACCGCATCATTGATACCGTCCGCAAGTCCGGCGGCGTCATCATCGCAGACAAGGGAGCAACCTTCTATGCGATCGCTGTCTCCGTCGTCAAGCTTTGCCGCATGATCCTTTCCTCCGAGAATTCTGTCACGACCATCTCCACGATGATGCATGGCGAGTATGGCCTGAGAGATGTCTGCGTTTCCGTATCCTGCCTGGTCGGCCCGAACGGTGTTGAGAAGAAGATCATCCTTCCGCTGACAGATGAGGAGCTCGGAAAGCTGAAGGCTTCTGCAGCTGTGATGCATCAGATGGTTGAGCATATCTACGGCGAGGACAAGCAGTAAATCATTCTTGGGAAGATTTCCCGAATGTGTCTGAGAATGCTCCGGAATCACGTGAATCTGTGAGCAGGCAGGTAAATTAACAGGTTACTGAGAATACCCGTGGGCGGTGCATGTTTTGTGCACCGCCCTTTTTCTTTCTGCCCTGCCTGCGCGTAGTCTGGGAGCACTTGCGGTACAGGAGCATTCGGGGGGAAGATGTTCACCGGATATAGAACATGAGATTAAAGAAGAAAAAGGCCGCACGGTTAAAAATCGTGCGGCTGTTTTGCTGTTCAGATGTATGATTCAGCGGTTTGCCTCAGCCTGCGCTCTCTGCGTGCGGGCAATGTTGGCTCTCTTTCTCAGAAGCGGGTCGAGGATCTTTTTCCGGATTCGGATGGACTTCGGTGTGACTTCCAGAAGCTCATCGGTATCGATGTACTCGATGGCCTGCTCCAGCGACAGCTCCTTGTGCGGAACGAGCTTCAGGGCTTCGTCAGCTCCGGAAGAGCGGGTGTTGGTCAGGTGCTTGGTCTTGCAGACATTCAGCTCCACATCCTCCGGCTTGCTGGATTCTCCGATGACCATGCCGGAGTACACCTTGTCACCCGGCTTTACAAAGAGGATTCCGCGGTCCTGAGCGTTGAACAGACCATAGGCAACCGCGACCCCGGTCTCGAATGAGATCAGCGAGCCCTGCGGACGGTAGGACAGGTCTCCCTTGTAAGGTGAGTAACCGTCGAAAATGGTGTTGATGATCCCAGTGCCCTTGGTGTCGGTCATGAAATCGTTCCTGAAACCGATCAGGCCGCGCGACGGAATCTCAAACTCCAGGCGGGTTCTTCCGTCCGAAGTCTTGCCCATCCCCTGAAGCTCGCCCTTCCGGAGGGACAGCTTCTGGATGACCGTTCCGGAAAACTCATCCGGAACGTCTACGTAGGCAATCTCCATCGGCTCGAGCTTTCTGCCGCGCTCGTCCGTCTTGTAGATGACCTCCGCTTTGGAGACTGCGAATTCATAACCCTCGCGGCGCATCGTCTCAATCAGGACGGACAGGTGAAGCTCACCTCTGCCGGAAACTTTGAAGGTATCGGTGTTGTCGGTATCCTCGACGCGGAGTGAGACATCTGTGTTCAGCTCACGGTACAGACGGTCTCTGAGATGACGGGAGGTGACAAACTTGCCCTCCTGGCCGGCAAATGGACTGTCGTTGACACAGAAGTTCATGGAGATGGTCGGATCCTCGATCTTCTGGAACGGAATCGCGTCCGGTGTGCCGAGATCGCAGACGGTATCTCCAATATGCAGGTCCTCGATTCCGGAAAGCGCGACGATGGAGCCCATTGAAGCCTGGGGCACATCAACCTTCTTCAGGCCGTCAAACTCATAGAGCTTGGTGATGCGGACCTTTTCGTGCTTGTCCTTGTCGTGATGGTTGACCAGAAGAGCATCCTGATTGACGCGGATGGTCCCCCGACTGATCTTTCCGATACCGATTCTTCCGACATACTCATTGTAATCGATCGTGGATATGAGCATCTGGAGCGGGCCTTCCGGATCACCCTCAGGCGCCGGGATATGCTCCAGAATGGTGTCAAACAGCGGTGCCATGTTTTTGCGCTCATCATTCAGATCCTTTACCGCAAAGCCTTCCCTTGCGGAGGCGAAAACAAATGGGGAATCCAGCTGTTTGTCGGAGGCATTCAGGTCCATCAGAAGCTCGAGCGTCTCGTCGACGACCTCATCCGGACGCGCGCCCGGACGGTCGATCTTGTTGACGCAGATGACAAACGGCAGGTCAAGGGCGAGCGCCTTCTCGGTAACAAAGCGTGTCTGCGGCATCGGCCCCTCGAAAGCATCGACAAGAAGAATGACACCGTCGACCATCTTCAGGACACGTTCTACCTCACCTCCGAAGTCTGCATGACCTGGGGTATCCACAATGTTGATCTTCGTATTCTTGTAGGTGACGGCTGTGTTCTTGGACAAAATGGTGATTCCACGCTCGCGCTCGATCGCGTTGGAGTCCATGACGCGGTCGACAACCTCCTGGTTTGCGCGGAACACACCGCTCTGCCTCAGCAGGCAGTCGACCAGTGTCGTTTTGCCGTGGTCAACATGCGCGATGATGGCAACATTTCTCACATCTTCTCTTACCATAAAGCTTCCTTCCCTGCGCGGCTGTGATCAAAGCTGCGTACATTCAACATTTCTGACAAAAATACCGCAGATATTCTATCATAAAAACTTCCGAATGCAAGTGAAACCGGGAAACCTTGCATTTGCAGGGCTTCTAGTGTATATATATCGATGCCGGAAGATTGATTGCTTTTTATCGTTTCAAGGCGATTTATGGGCTGCGGAGTATTCCGTATCGCAGGGCGCTGCGGCGGTCTGGCTGCAGGTCTGAATCGGAGAGGGTTTGAGGCATGGGAAAGAGCTATGTCCACATCTATTGTGGAGAGGGCAGCGGGAAGTCTTCCGCTGCGATCGGACAGGCGGTCAAGGCTGCCTGCTCGGGAAGACGTGTGTTTGTGATCCAGTTTATGAAGGGAAAAGAGGCTGCAGGCCTGGATTTTTTGAAAAAACTGGAGCCGGAGATCAAGCTTTTTTCATTTGACAAGTTTGCAAAGCCGTTCAGTGAGCTCACGGATCAGGAAAAGGACGAGGAACTGATCCATTTCCGGACAGGATACAGCTTTGCAAAGAAGGTGGTTTCAACAGGAGAGTGCGATGTCCTGATTCTGGACGAAGTGCTGGGACTGTTCAACATCGGCGCTCTCAAACAGGAGGATCTGACGGCGCTGCTGGACCAGGCACAGGACGGGATGGAGATCTATCTGACAGGGCAGACGAAGGTCGAGAGCATCTGGCCGTACGTGGACGAGGTCACGGAGGTCGTGACCGATTACAGAAATCCGCGGGATTGACAGGCAGCACAGAGCATTGCGCCCGTCAGGGTGAGGTCACAGGAGCTGAGACCGATTACAAAACCCGAAGAAAGGAACAGACCGCTGGAACAGCAGTTTGTATGACAGAAGGAGGAACAGGGAATGGAACGAGAGAACAGGTGGAAAACATATACAGCGCAGCAGCTGGAGAGCCTCAGCAGCCTCTGTGAGGATTATAAGGATACGCTTTCCCGCTGCAAGACGGAGCGGGAGTTCGCCGCGGAGGCGGTTGCCCGTGCGGAGCGCGCAGGCTTCCGAGATCTCAGGAAGATTGTTGAAGACGGTGAAACGCTGAAGGCAGGGGACAAGGTTTATGCGGTCTGGATGAAGAAGACAGTGGTCCTCTATGTAATAGGAAGAAAGCCGCTCGAGGAAGGAATGCGGATCCTTGGCGCGCACATCGATTCGCCGAGGCTGGACCTCAAGCAGCATCCGCTCTACGAGGATACAGAGCTGGCATTTCTTGACACGCATTACTACGGCGGCATCAAGAAGTACCAGTGGACGACCATTCCGCTGGCGATTCACGGCGTTGTCGCGAAGAAGGACGGCAGCGTTGTGAAGGTGAATGTCGGGGAGGATGCGTCAGACCCGGTATTCTGTGTCAGCGACCTGCTGATTCATCTTTCAAAGGACCAGATGAGCAAGAACCTTGCGGATGCCATCGAGGGAGAGAATCTGGATGTCCTGGTCGGATCGAGGCCGCTTGCTGAAGACAAAAAGAGGGGCGATACGGATGGCGGAAAGAAAGAGACGAAGGATCTGGTGAAGCAGCAGGTTCTTAATATCCTGAAGGACAAGTATGGGATGGAGGAGGAGGACTTTCTCTCGGCAGAGCTGGAGATTGTGCCGGCAGGCCCGGCAAGAGACCTTGGTCTTGATCGCAGTATGGTCGCGGCATATGGGCAGGACGACCGCGTCTGCGCCTTCACTTCGCTGGATGCCATCCTGCGCAGCGAGAATCCGGAGTATACGAGCTGCTGCCTGCTGACGGATAAGGAGGAAATCGGATCAGTCGGCGCGACAGGCGCACATTCTCATTTCTTCGAGAATGCAACAGCGGAGCTGATGGACAGATGTGGGCAGTACAGTGAGCTGAAGCTCCGCAGATGCCTCTCCGCCTGCAGGATGCTTTCGAGCGATGTCTCCGCGGCATATGATCCGCTCTATGGATCGGCCTACGAGAAGAAGAATTCCGCTTACTTCGGCAAGGGGATTGTGTACAACAAGTATACAGGCGCGCGCGGAAAGTCCGGCTCCAACGATGCCAATGCCGAGTACTTCGGATGGGTGCGCAAGGTCATGGATGATGCGGATGTCGCTTTTCAGACGGCAGAGCTTGGCAAAGTGGATGTGGGAGGCGGCGGAACCATCGCCTATATCTCTGCGGCATACGCGATGAATGTGGTCGATGCCGGTGTCGCTGTGCTCAACATGCATGCGCCGATGGAAGTCACGAGCAAGGCGGATATCTTTGAGGCGAGAAATGCATACATGGCGTTCCTGAAGGCCTGAGAAGGGGATTGACAGATGAGAGCATATGAGAGACTGCTCCGGTACGCGAGGGTCTGGACAACCAGTGACCCGGATAATGGATCCTGCTCGCCGAGCGCGGAGCGGGAGCTGGATCTGGCCAGAATCCTGGTGGAGGAGATGAAGAGTCTTGGCGTCGGGGATGCCAGTCTGGATGAAAATGGTTATGTGACGGGTCATATTCCGGCGACGCCCGGACTTGAGAACCGGACAAAGCTGGGTTTCATTGCGCACATGGATACCGCGCCGGACGCTTCCGGAAAGGATGTCAGGCCGCAGATCCATGAACACTATGATGGGAAGGCGGTTGCGCTCGGGGCCGGCAAGGTGCTGGATCCGGCGGACTTCCCTGAGTTGACTCAGATGAAGGGGAAGACCCTGATCACAACCGACGGGACGACCTTGCTCGGGGCGGATGACAAAGCCGGGATCGCAGAGATTCTAACGCTGGTTGAAACGCTGAGAGATCAGAAGCTTCCGCACGGGCCTCTCTCGATTGCATTTACGCCGGATGAGGAGATTGGCTCGGAGGCGCATCTGTTCGATCTGAAACAGTTCGGTGCGGACTACGCTTACACGGTGGATGGCGGGGCAACCTCCGAGATTACCTATGAAAACTTCAACGCGGCAGGTGCGCAGTTTGAAATCCGCGGAGTTTCGGTCCACACCGGAAGTGCAAAGGACCTGATGATCAATGCAGGGCTTGTCGCCTGTGAGATCAACGCGATGCTCCCGGCGGCAGATATCCCGCGCCTGACAGAAGGACGCGAGGGCTTCTTCCATTTGGAGAGCATCAGCGGGACGGTGGAAAAGGCAGAGGTGTCCTACCTGGTAAGAGACCACAGCGAGGGTCATTTTCAGGCGAGGCTGGATCTTCTGCGGCATATCGAGAAAACGATCAATGAGAAATACGGGGAGGGAACCGTAAAGCTCACCCTCCAGCAGCAGTACCGGAACATGGAGGAGAAGATCCGTCCCTGCATGCATCTGGTCGGGAACGCGAGAAAGGCAATTTCAGCACTTGGGATCACCCCGGACAGTGCCCCGGTGCGCGGCGGGACGGACGGGGCGGCGCTTTCCTTCCGCGGGCTTCCCTGCCCGAATCTGGGGACGGGCGGCTATGGCTTCCATGGTCCGTTTGAGCATATCACAGCCGAGGACATGGACGACGAGGTGAAGATCCTGGCCGGTATCGTGGCGGCGTACGCCGGACCGCAGGCAGGCTGACATATTCGACTGTCAGGGAAAACAGCATGGACTGTCTGCGCAGGTAAAGGAGATGGACATGAAGAGAACGAATCATCCCGGACAGAAGGCAAGACTCAGGAGCAGGAAGCATATTCGGTGCGGTCTGCTTCTGGGTCTTTTTGGCGTGGCGGTTCTTTTGCTGTTTCTGAGAAGGAAAAGTTTTCTTCATGCCCAGGCACCGAAGGTGGCGGCCAGCCGCAGTGCCAGATCCAGTGTGATGGTCAGGACGCAGTCCGCGCAGAAGGATGGAGGCCTTGCGGAGGTGGGACTGTCGATGGACGAGGTGCCGGCGTCTTATACCTATGAGCCAGCCGAAAGCGGCACAATCGAGAAATTCTGGTACACGACGAACACGTATGGCCTTTACGGAAGGGCAGAGAAGGAGATCCGCAAGTATGCGGAGGTTTACCTTCCATACGGATATGACCCCTCGGAAAGGTATCCGGTTTTTTACCTCATGCATGGAGCGGGCGGAAGTGCCGAGCGGTTTTTCGGCTCCTCGCTCCAGCCGAAGGAGCTCAAATATGTTGTCGACAACATGATTGCCCTCGGGGAGATCCGGCCGATGATCTTTGTGGGGCTGACCTACTATCCAAAGCAGGGACAGCAGCGGGAGGACGACTGGGACGCAGAATATACCAAGGGATTTGTGGACGAGCTGCGCCGGGACGTGCTTCCTCAGGTGGAGAGTCACTACAGCACCTTTGCAGAAACGGTCGATGAGGCCGGCCTGAGGGCATCCAGGTGGCAGAGATCCTTCGGAGGGTTTTCGATGGGGAGCGTCACCACGTACTACCGGCTCTGCGACTGCCTGGACTATTTTCACTCATTTCTGGGGATGAGCGGTTCCCTGTACTGGGGGCCGGATGCGCAGGAGAGTGGAACGATGGCCGACTTCGGTGCGCAGTATATCATGGATGCGGTCGCTGCCCAGGGATACACGAAGGATGATTTTTTCCTGTATTCCTGCGTCGGGTCGGAGGATTTCGCGCTGAATGTCGTGGAGGCGCAGGTGCGGGATGAGAAGAATCATCCGGAATTCTTTTCCTTCGGGGACGGCGGGACAGCCGCCAATGTTGTTTTTGAAATCGGGGACGGCGAGGTGCACCATGGGAGCCACGGGACAACCCGGTACCTGTACAATGCGCTTCCAATTTTCTCAAAGCTGATGGAGGTGCCGGATGAGACGTGAACAGTCGATCGGGGAGATTTCGGACGGAAGGAGGTACAGGGCGGATGACCTGGTGAAGATCGGGACAAATGGCTGTCTGGGATGCTGTGACTGCTGCAGGATGGATGCGCTGATTGTGCTGGATCCATGGGATATCTATCAGCTGAAGAAGGCTTCAGGCTGCGGCCTGGAGAAGCTTCTGAATGTGACAGTCAGGCTTGAGGTGATCGACGGGCTGATCCAGCCGGTGCTGGCCATGGCAGGGGGCGCGTGCCCTTATCTTGGGGCGGATGGAAGATGTGAGATCCACGCGTATCGCCCGGGAATCTGCAGGCTTTATCCGCTCGGGCGCTGCTGGGAGGACGGGGACTTCTCCTACATTCTGCAGGTCGGAGAGTGCACACACTGCACCGGCAGCAAGGTAAAGGTGAAAAAATGGCTGGGCATTCCTGATCTTTCGCGGTACGAGGCATACTGCAGAACCTGGCACACCTTTCTGAAGGCAGCGCAGGCGTGCTGCGAGGGCGGGGAAGGAAGCACGGGGACGGAGCAGATGCGGGGGACAGCTGCCGGGCGCACGGATGCCGCGCAGGATCATCTTCGGAAAATTGTCTGCATGCAGATCCTGGAAAAGTGCTATCTGGCCGGATTTGACACAGAGAAGGACTTCTACCCGCAGTTTGAGGATCAGCTTCAGGCGGCTTGCCGCTCCCTTGGGATCGGCAGTATTCAGAGACTGTAATCAGGCCGCCGCGTCGGGGTCTTCGTCTTCTGTCTGCGGCATCGCCGGATGGCACTTTCACACAGAATCATGGACAGAGATTCCTTCCGCAGGCAGACAGGAAGATGCCGGCAGGGTGATCCTGTGGTATACTCTCTGCAGCCGCAGTCAGCCTGGAATCCGGAGAACATCAAATTGTCCGGCACGCGTGCGAGGCAGGAAGCCGAGTTGTGCAGAGCAGATGGAGAAAAGTGAGAGAAGCGGCAGACGATAAGGGGGCAGGACATGAGAGAAGAGAAACAGGAAGCGGCAGATAACGGACGACAGGGGATCTCCGGCAGGATGGACCTCGGAGAGGTGATCCGATATCTTGTGATGGGCGGTCTCACAACGGTTGTGAGCTGGGGAACCTATGCCCTGTTCGCCAAAAACCTTGGGATGGGCATTACGGCTTCAAACATCCTGTCGTGGGTCTGCGCGGTCATTTTCGCCTACCTGACCAATAAAGTCTGGGTCTTTCATTCCTACAGCTGGAAGATCGGGTTCATCGTTCGGGAAGTAGCCCTGTTTATCTCGGCAAGGCTCATGACCGGCGTCATTGAGATGGCCGGCGTTCCGCTCCTGGTGAAGGCCGGACTGAATCAGAAACTGTTCGGGGTCAAGGGGATGCTTGCCAAGGTCGCGGTCAGTATCCTTGTCGTGATTCTGAACTATGTATTCTCAAAGCTGATTATCTTCCGGAAAAAGGAAAAGCAGGCAGCAGGAAAGGCCTGACAGACGGATCCCTCTACATGATATAAAAATATCGCTGTGAGACAAGATCAAGAACAGATCAAGAACAGATCAAGAACAGATCAGCAGGAGGAGCAGTTATGCCATCGTTATCGGTGATTCTGCCGGCATACAATGAGGAAGCGATGCTTCCGAAGACCGCAAAGGTACTGGCGCAGGTGCTGGAAAGTGAAAACATTGACTATGAGCTTGTCTTTGTG
>OCTW011608134.1_pt1 | contig 80914 bp, 70 predicted proteins | sample 1539671 | NCBI WGS metagenome assembly OCTW01 (sample SAMN02144230, study PRJEB22623) | gut metagenome | biome: sheep rumen | host: Ovis aries | place: New Zealand | reverse complement strand
ACAAGGATTAAGACAAACTGCAACTGGTTCCATACCCAGTTGCTTTGAAATTCTCGCAGACCATCTTCCATTAAAACAAGGATTAAGACAAAGCATTCCTTCATTAAAAAACTGGATGCCCTTCTTTCTCGCAGACCATCTTCCATTAAAACAAGGATTAAGACAAGTTCTCCTTCCTCTTTTATTTCTTCAACATCTTCCTCGCAGACCATCTTCCATTAAAACAAGGATTAAGACTGGATACCCTTCTTTAATGTGTCGGCATCTGACACTCTGTTCTCGCAGACCATCTTCCATTAAAACAAGGATTAAGACTACACCTGCAGCAACGCAGATGAAAATTTCTTTCTTCTCGCAGACCATCTTCCATTAAAACAAGGATTAAGACTTTTTCTGGATTTGATTTTACTTGTTCCAAAAGTAAAACTCGCAGACCATCTTCCATTAAAACAAGGATTAAGACAGATCATGTGGAGTACAATTGATAAACTGTCTCTTCATGCTCGCAGACCATCTTCCATTAAAACAAGGATTAAGACTAGTGTGCTAATGCGGTCTAAGATTTCGTTTAATACTCGCAGACCATCTTCCATTAAAACAAGGATTAAGACGACTCTTCTGAGTCTTCATACGCTTTTTTTATTAACTCTCGCAGACCATCTTCCATTAAAACAAGGATTAAGACTTCTCTACAAAAATCGTTAATACATCACAAGGGCAGCTCGCAGACCATCTTCCATTAAAACAAGGATTAAGACTTTTGTCTTCATATCTTTAATATTTAATATTTAATATCTCGCAGACCATCTTCCATTAAAACAAGGATTAAGACACAACACAAATCGCTACTACCATCATTTGTCCTCCCTACTCGCAGACCATCTTCCATTAAAACAAGGATTAAGACAATAGTTTCTATATGTTCCGCCGTTACATACACGCTCGCAGACCATCTTCCATTAAAACAAGGATTAAGACGCAGAGACGTTGTGCACAACGTCTCTACAACAGGCCATTTTCCATTAAAACAAGGATTAAAACAAGCCGTAGAGACGGTGCGCGCACCGTCTCTACACAAAAATCCAACATTCTCATCTAAGATATGTTTTTCTATTCTGAATTTTTTACGTATTTTTGCAACCAGAACGAAATTGGCAATGCAACAACTCAGCCAAACAACATTTTATAATGCGAAACGGCTGTCTGTATATATAATATGTAACACACAATCAACGTGAAGGAACTTGACATCAAACGATTTAGGATAGCAAATGTCTTGCTGGCGGTTTATCTTACGATACTCGCCGGTAGCTTTATGCACTTCCATGAGTCGCAGGATGAAACTGTCATCTTCGGATGTCAAGACAATTGTCACAAACATGAACAGTGTCACGGACACCTGATAAAATGGGTTCCCACTCATGACGACTGTTTCCTATGTGATTTCTTCCACGAATCCATTATTGTCCCACCCCCATTCTCTTTCTCGGCAGCACTGCCAGAGGTCTCAACCTCTATTTTATGGCTGTCAGAAGATGCCATCCGTCGCGAGGTGTGTCTGCCGAGCCAACGTGCCCCTCCTGCCTTTTGTTAATCTATTTTCTTATAATTAACTGAAGGGAGAAGATCATGTCTTCTTCTCAACAAAAGGCAAATACAATGAGGATAAAACATACCATATTCTTTCTGCTGGTATGCTTTTCATCCCTGACTATTCATGCGCAAAACACAGATCTGGCGGATACATTTCAGCTGGAAGAGATTGTCGTGGCCGGCACAAGAATGCCGGTGACGGGAGTGGTTGCGGCCCCTTCCGTAAACATTGCTTCCGAAGAAATTAATCTGCACATGGGTCATAGCCTCATGGACGCGCTCTCCCACACGGAAGGAGTGCAGGCCATGGACATCGGTGTGGGATTCAGCAAACCGATGATCCGAGGATTGGGGTTTCAGCGTGTAGTGGTCTCGGAGAACGGTGTGAAGCAGGAAGGGCAACAATGGGGAGCCGACCATGGACTCGAGATTGACGCGTTCCATGTTGACGGGGTTATGGTCGTCAAAGGTCCGGCTTCCGTACTGTATGGAAGCGACGCTATGGGTGGCGCGATTGAGATCCTGCCTCCCGTCATTCCTTACGAGGACACTTTGTCTGGAGAAGTATTATTCCAGCATCAGAGTGTATGCTCCGGGATGAGCGGTTCGGCCATGCTTGCAATCAAACGCAAGAAAGTCTACTCCCAGATTCGATATACAGAACGTCATTGGGGAGACTATCGTGTGCCGGCAGACAGTTTCACCTATCTGAGCATGAGACTCCCTATCAATGATAGGCGCTTGAAGAACACAGCAGGTAAAGAACGAAGCGCGAACGGTCTGTTAGCCTTCCGTCATAAGAAATACGAAGGTCGGCTTAACATCAGCGACAACTATCAGAAATCAGGATTCTTCAGCGGAGCTCACGGCATCCCCAACAACAGCAACATGCTGTCGGATGGAGACAAGTGGAATATCGACCTGCCATACAGTCTGGTCAACCACTTCAAAGTGTCGAGCACCAACAAGTGGACGACAGAAAAGACGCAGACGATGTTTGTTTTGGGATTCCAACAGAACCACAGGGAAGAATGGAGCAAATTCCATACCCACACTGTTGGGCAACAGCCTCCTGCGGTTGATCCAGACAAAGAGCTGATGCTCGACCTGCGGACAATCTCTGGCAAAATGCAATTCCGTCTCACCTCATCCGATGAATGGGAACATTATATAGGAGTGTCCGCCTCATTCCAAAAAAACGAGATCGGCGGCTACGGATTCCTTATCCCTTCGTACCGACGTGGGGAATATGGGGCCTATTATCTTGTGAATTATAAGCCGAGCGACGTGTGGGCATTCAACGCCAGCGCCAGATACGACATTAGCCATATCCACACAGAAGCCCACGGCAATGATGTCGGAGAAGTCGTTCGTGACTTCAATGATTATTCATTGGCAATTGGAGCCGTATACACTCCAAAGGACGGGCATGAATGGCGCGGATCCATCGGACGTGCCTACCGACTCCCGTCGGCTAATGAACTGACATCCAACGGCGTCCACCACGGAGCTTTCCGTCATGAGTTGGGAGACAGCAGTCTCGTCGGCGAACAGGGTTGGCAGGCAGATTTGTCTTATTCTCTGCGTAGGGAAAGAGTCGAATTATCTCTTTCACCTTTCTTCAGTTATTACCCACATTTCATCTCTTTACATCCGACAGGACAGTGGTCGACGCTGCCAGACGCCGGACAGATATATAAATATGTAGACGCTCCAGCCACATTCTTCGGTGGAGAGACACGTCTCAAAGTGAAACTTGTGCGTGATCTTTTCTATCAGTTTTCTGGGGAATACGTGCGTACATATGATTATGAATCGCACACAGCCACTCCATTCTCCCCTCCTGCCACTATGCGCAACACCATAAGTTGGGAGCGTAAACGATGGCAAGCGTATGCGGAATGCCAAAGTGTGGCCACACAGAGACGAGTGTGCCATAATGAGGATGAGACGCCTGGATATAATCTGTTGAATGTGGGCGGCAAGGTTGAGATTAAGATTTCTTCAAGAAAACTTTCTTTGCATGTAAACGCAAGAAACCTACTCAACACTTACCATCTAAATCATCTTAATTTTTACAGGAAAATCGAACTGCCAGAAGCAGGAGTCGATATCCAATCAACTATTCGTTTTACTTTTTAAAATTCGATCAAAATGGGAAAAAATATTTTGTTTTTCGTTCTATCAGCTATCATGTGTGTTTCATTTTCTGCTTGTGATGAAGAGGATGCGGACACAACAAAGCCAGTCATCACGTTGGATGAGCCAGAAGACGGTGATTCTCTACGTATCGGAGAAAGCGTTCATTTTGAATGTGATTTTTCCGACGACGAGGCTCTTGGCAGCTATCTGATAGAGATCCACAACAATTTTGATGGTCATGGACATAAGACTAGAGCCGACGAGACTGTGCCATTTTCAATTAAGAAATCGTATGATCTGAGCAATCTCCGTAACACTCATGTCCACCATCATGACATTGTGATTTCAGATAACACGACTCCAGGAGCATACCATTTGGTTGTCTATTGCACCGACGCAGCTGGCAACCAGTCTATGGTGGCTCGTGATATCATTCTGTCGCACGACGCAGAGTCGCACCATCACCACGATCACGACGATGACCATGAAGGAGAAGAACATGATCATGAAGACTAATATTATATAGCAATATCTAAAAGAAGAGATTTACAAACATGCGAACTGGTTATGGGAATAATCGGTTCGCTTTTTTCTTTCTTACCACTTATTTTTTATGGCAAAATTCCACAAAATCCATCTTCAAACCTTATTTTTTGCCCACATCACCCCAAACATCACAAAATCTATCACCACCGTCGTAATATATTCATAGAATTATCTTCTACATTCTGCATTTGAAACAGGCGAAACAAAGTATAGTATACTACAATTTTTAGATTATATAGTTTTTATATCCGCAGTTCAAATTTTCTTTTTCGGGAATTAAAAACCGCCATAAATTTGCAAAAGAAAAAAACAAGAAACCAAGAACAAAAAATAACAAAATTATGGCTAATTTTATTGAAAGTACATTGGAGTTGATTGGCAATACGCCACTTTTGAAACTCAACAATTATTCGAAGAAGGCAGGAGTTAAAAACGCAACTATTCTTGCAAAGTTGGAGTATCTTAACCCAGCAGGTTCAGTGAAGGACCGTATCGCTCTTGCGATGATCGAGGATGCCGAGAAGAAAGGCATTTTGAAACCAGGTGCAACAATCATCGAGCCAACATCAGGTAACACAGGTATCGGTTTGGCAGCAGTAGCAGCAGCCAAGGGATACAAGGCAATCCTTACCCTACCCGACACCATGAGTGTTGAGCGCAGAAACCTTCTTAAGGCTTACGGCGCAGAGATCGTATTGACAGAAGGAGCTAAGGGAATGAAGGGAGCCATCGCAAAGGCTGAGGAGCTAAACAACGAGATCAAGGGATCAGTCATCCTAGGTCAGTTCGTCAACCCAGCCAACCCTAAGATTCACCGTGAGACAACAGGTCCTGAGATTTGGGACCAGACAGATGGCAAGGTAGACATCTTCGTAGCAGGAGTCGGCACAGGCGGAACATTGTCTGGCGTTGGAGAATTCTTGAAGTCAAAGAATCCAAACATCAAAGTGGTAGCTGTAGAGCCTGCCACATCACCAGTATTGTCGAAAGGCACAGCAGGAGCACACAAGATCCAGGGTATCGGAGCAGGTTTCGTTCCTGAGACATTGAACACAAAGATCTATGATGAAGTGATCGCCATCGAAAACGAGGACGCATTCACAGAAGGAAGAAACTTCGCAATCAGTGAAGGAGTCCTAGTAGGAATATCTTCAGGAGCCGCGCTAAAGGCAGCTACCATCTTGGCAGAACGTCCAGAGAACAAAGGCAAGAACATTGTAGTGTTATTACCAGATTCAGGTGACAGATACTTGTCAACAGCATTGTTCTCAAATAATTAATCACAAACACATACATTTTCAACGTATGCCGATGGTAAAAAAGCCGTCGGGAAGGGAGTATAACTCCTGACTTGACGGCTTTTCCAAAAATCACTATCACTTAGTTTCAAATATATCTTCTATGTTCATCGATGGCAGAAACGCCGTCGAAAGGGGGATTTATATCTAAAAATTTATGACTGAAAATCAAGAAAAATTACGCAATAACCATCCGTGCTTTGCATCTAAGCCAGGCAACCTCGGAAGAATTCACTTGCCTGTCAGTCCGGCTTGCAATATCGGCTGTCGATTTTGCAGTCGTGTGCTGAACGACACGGAACACCGTCCCGGTGTCACAGCGAAAGTGATCACCCCTGAAGATAGCATCGCCATATTGAGAAAGGCATTGAAGATATGTCCGGACATCAAAGTGGCAGGCATCGCAGGACCAGGCGACACATTGGCAACAGACACAGCCCTAGAGACATTCCGTCTGATTGACAAAGAGTACCCACAGCTGCTGAAATGTATGAGCACAAACGGACTACTTCTAGACGAGAAGGCAGACAAAGTGATCGAGGCAAAAATCGACTCGCTGACAGTCACAGTAAACGCAATCGATCCTGAGATAGAAGCCAAGCTAAACAAGTTTGTCATCTACCACGGCAAGAAATACGACGCGTTGGAAGGAGCCAAGATTTTGATTGAAAACCAATTGAATGGCATACGTAAGATTGCGGAGAGCGGAATCACAGTAAAAGTCAACACTGTATTGGTGCCAAGAATCAATGGAGAGCACATCGAGAAGATAGCAAAAACAGTTTCCTCTTTGGGTGCATCTATCTACAACATCATCCCATTGATTCCGACATACGAGCTGAAGGACGAGAAAGCGCCATTCTGCTTCCAGATTGAAGAGGCAAGAAAGAGCGCCGGCAAGTATATCGACGTCTTCCGCCACTGCAACCGATGCAGAGCAGATGCTGTGGGAGTGCCAGGAGTAAGCGAGTTTTCTAAAGAGGTTTATTCAGAAGATTTTGCAACAACAGAAACATTTTCACATGGATAACAAAAAAGAATACAATGCTTTTCGAGTAGCGGCAGCCTCAACCGACGGAGGATACACCGTCGACACACATTTCGGCAGGGCCTCAGAATTCTACATATACCAGTTCTTCGAGGGCGAATGGGTCTACGTCGAGAAACGCACGGTGCCACCAGTTTGCCAGAACGGAAGTCATTCAAGGGAATCGATGGAGAAGACGGTGGAATGTTTTTCTGATTGCCAATACGTCACGGCGTCACGCATAGGAGCAGGAGCCAACGCGTTGCTGGCAGAAAAAGGAATTGTCGCAATGGCTTTGCCAGGTGAGCTGCTCGATGCTCTAGACAAAATTTACAAATACAACGAGATTCAAAACTTATTTAAATAACTGATCGTCACAATTGAGTGGCACAAAACTAAAACATCAAAACAATGGGAGAAATAAGACAGATAGCAATTTATGGAAAAGGTGGTATTGGTAAGTCAACAACCACTCAGAATCTAACAGCAGGATTGGTAGAACATGGCAAGAAAGTAATGGTGGTAGGCTGTGACCCTAAGGCAGACTCTACACGTTTGTTGTTGGGTGGTCTTGCGCAGAAAACAGTATTGGACACAATCCGTGATGAGGGTGAGGACATCTCACTTGACAGAATCATGAAAGAGGGATTTGGAGGCACACGCTGCGTTGAGTCTGGTGGTCCAGAGCCAGGTGTAGGATGTGCAGGTCGTGGTATCATCACATCAATCAATATGTTGGAGAATCTTGGAGCATATACAGACGATCTTGACTATGTGTTCTATGATGTCTTGGGAGACGTGGTTTGTGGAGGATTTGCAATGCCTATCCGTGAAGGAAAAGCCAAAGAGATTTATATCGTAGCATCAGGAGAGATGATGGCATTGTATGCTGCCAACAATATTGCGAAGGGTATCCAGCGTTACGCAAAGACAGGTGGAGTACGTTTGGGAGGTATCATCTGTAACTCAAGAAATGTAGACCGTGAGTTGGACTTGCTTCGTGCTTTCGCCAAGGAGTTGGGAACACAGCTTTTGTACTTCGTGCCTCGTAACAATATTGTTCAGCGTGCTGAAATCAATAAGAAGACAGTTATCGAATACAAACCAGATTCAGACCAGGCTCAGGAATACCGTAATCTTGCACAAGCTGTTATCGACAACACTAGTTTCGTTATCCCTACCCCAATGACAGCAGAGCGTCTGGAGGAGATTTTGCTTGAATACGGTTTGATGGATAATGCGGACGATTATCGCATCTAAAATAATATCTATGTGGACGCACAAAAACGCGTCCACTTATAAAATTTAGAATTTGGAGGCGTATGAGTTATAAAATCGCAGTTGCAACCTCCGATGGTCTGAATGTCGATTTGCATTTTGGTTCAGCCCCAAGCTTTGAAATTTACGAAGTAGAAGGTCTTGACTTTCAAAAAGTTGAAAAGAGGGATGCACCAGACTTGCCAGAACAAAAACAATTTAGCAATAACGCTGGATGCGGCACAGGATGCGAGACTGGCAGCAATGACGGTTGCAATTCTGGCTGTGGAAGCAGAAATGGCTGTGGAGGCAGTGAAAGATCAGAATCCGTCGAAATGCTTTCCGACTGCAGAAGTGTAGTCTGCAAGAAAATCGGACGTAACATACTGAAACAATTTGAACGAAAAGCCATCTCGGTTTTCGATGTCGAGTTGCCCATCAAGGAGGCTTTATCAAAAATCGTCAGCTACTATAGCAAGCTCGACGAAAGAAAATTGAAATTTAAAAATCAAGAAGAGTAAAATTCACTATGGCAAACAGAATCAATCTAAATATGACCACCGTCGAAAATCGCGAATTACGACTTGGAACGATTATCGGGTGGGACGGCTCGGCAAAAGAACTGATTGAACAATCGGCATACGATGAGCGAAGCATAAAAAAACATGGAGGATGCAAAGGTGCAGGACAAGGTTGTAGACTTTGTGAGCTACAGAGTCCACTGAACCAGGAGACCATGTGTTCAAATGCCATCGTACAATGTCAGATTGGAAACCTTACTGACTGCGTATTGATCAACCACGCTCCTATCGGCTGTAGCAGTGAGGATGCGAAATTTAATCTGACAATGCACATGGGTCTTGCACGTCGCGGTAAGCCACAGCAGAACACACTGAATATCAGCACTAATCTACAGGAGAAAGACATGGTGTTCGGTGGAGCCGCAAAACTGAGACAAGCCATCCGCATCGCTAAAGAGAGATATAATCCTAAAGCCATCTTTATCGCTATGGCATGTGCCACTGCAATCACAGGTGAGGACATCGACAGTGTAGCAGAGGAGATGGAGCCAGAGGTTGGTGTTCCAATCATCCCATTGCACTGTGAAGGATTCCGAAGCAAACACTGGAGTACAGGATTTGACGTGGCATTCCACGGTGTGTTGAGACAAATTGTGGAGAAGCATCCGAAAAAGAAGCAGAAAGACCTTATCAACATCATAGCATTGTGGGGAACAGACTGGTTCACAGACCTTTTGAAGCCACTTGGATTAAGAGTCAACTATCTATTGGACTGTGCTTCATTTGAGGAGATCCGTCAGGCATCAGAGGCAGTAGCTACCACAACATTCTGTGAGACACTCGGAGGATACATGGGAGCTGCGCTTGAAGACCAGTTCGGTGTGCCACAGATCGACGCTCCACAGCCTTATGGAATCAAAGGCACTGACGCATGGTTGAGAGCCGTCGCCAAGGTTGTAGGCAAAGAGAAAGAGGTCGAGGAATACATTGAAAGCGAACATAAACGTATCGCTCCTAAATTGGAGGAGTATCGTGAATATTTCAAAGGCAAGTATGGAATGGTATTGACAGGTTCGGCCTACGCACACGGACTAATCAGCGTATTGGCAGAATTGGGTATCAAGAATGAGGCAGCGCTTGTATTCCACCACGACCCAGTCTACGATGGAGCAGGTAAGAACCAGGATACTCTTAAAGAGTTGGTCGAGACATACGGAGATATTCCACACTATACAGTCAGCAAGACACGTGCATTCCAATTGCCACAACTTTTGAAACGTGTTAAGACAGACTTCCTTATCATCCGTCACCCAGGTTTGGCATCTGTTGCCGGACACCTTGGTGTACCTACATTCGCACTTGGAGACGAGCATATTCCAATCGGCTACGACGGAATCTTGCGTGTAGGTGAGATTTTGAAGGGAGTTTTGGCACGTACAAAGTTCAACAAGACATTGCAGCGTCACGTCCGCCTGCCATACAACGACTGGTGGTTTAGCCAGACAGATCCATTCAAACTCACCAACGACAAAGATGTATTCAAGGACATCGAAGAGAAACTCGGTGAATAATTTCACAAAATTCAAACCATCAAAAGAAATATTCAAATGAGCGAAATACAAAAGAAAAAGCCTTCGGTTATATCCGATGTCAGATATGCCTGCGCGGTGGGTGCGACAAACACCGTAGTTGCCATCAAAGGTGCTATTCCAATCGCAAACTGTAGTCCAGGCTGTCAGTTGAAGACGACAGCAATGTTGACCTTTGAGAATGGATTCCAGGGAAGTATCGCAGCTGGAGGCGGTAACATGCCAAGTTCAAATGCCACTGAAAACGATGTGGTATTCGGAGGAATCAAGACACTTGACAATCTTATCAAGTCGTCACTAAAGATTTACGACGGTGATTTGTTCGTGGTTCTGACAGGTTGTACCGGAGAGTTGATCGGAGACAATGTCCCAGACTTGGTTGGCAAATACCAGAAAGCAGGATATCCAATCGTCTACGCCAATACAGCAGGATTTAAGGGCAACAACCTTTATGGACATGAAGTAGTTGTAGACGCGATTATCGACCAATTCGTCGGCGACTACAGCGGAGAAAAGAAGAAAGGATTGATCAACCTATGGTTTGAGACTCCATACTACAACCAGAACTGGAGAGGTGATTACCAGGAGCTTGCACGTATATTGCGAGGAGCAGGATTCGATGTGAATGTGCTTTTCGGTCCTGAGAATCCAGGAGTCGAGGCATGGAAAAGAATTCCACAAGCTCAATTCAACTTGGTTGTATCTCCATGGGTGGGTGTGAAGAATGCGGAACATCTACAAAAGAAGTACGACCAGCCATACCTTCACATTCCAGAGATTCCTGTAGGTGAAGAGGCTACAACGAAATTCATCCGTCAGGTGGTTGAGTATGCGGGAATCGACAAAAAGCAGTCTGAAGAGTTTATCAAGCAGGAGGCTAGCATTTACTACTACTATCTTGAGCATTTCTCAGAATTCTTCGCTGAGTATTGGTACGGAATGCCAAGTGAATTTGTAGTTACAGCAGACGCTGCGTATGCTTTGGCTTATTCTAAATTCTTGGCAGACCAAATCGGATTGATACCAAAGAGAGTGATTATCACAGACAACACTCCTGCTAAATTCCGTCCTGCCATCACAGAATACTTCAAGAATAATATATCAGAAGGTGTAAGCATAGACGTCGACTTTGAGGAAGACGGTTATGAGGTAGAAAAATTAATCGAAAGCGTAGAGTTCACAGCAGGTAAGCCATTAATTTTGGGTACTTCTTGGGAATTGACACTTGCTAACAAAAAAGGAGCTTTGTTCTTCGAGATCTCTACCCCATCGTCAGAGACTCTCATTGTCAACCGTTCTCACATCGGCTACAAAGGTGCATTGCAATTCTTGGAAAGAATCTACAGTGCATCAGTAGGCGGAAAATGATCTAATTAAATCTTACATCCAAAAATGTCGTCTGGATTAAATTCAGACGGCATTTTTTTTGATATACGCATCGTCTCTTCAATTTTACATCTTAATATAAAGGTAATATTCCGTCTACCTCATATTCGTTTCTACGTTTCGATTATCAAATAGCAGAATATTCTATTTACTTTCCTAATTTCAAGCACCCCATAGAATAAACACACTGCAATACGGCAAAGTATAGGCAAATATTCCATATTTTTCAATTTTGTTGTAACAAGTTCGTAACAGCATTAATTTTGCAATATCAAAAAAATAAAGGCAAAAACATGACTACATTAATTAACATAGACATAGCTACAATGGTAAGACGCATGATGCGAATGCGTCTGTCTATGGTTATCGAGCGTGTTTCATTTGCCGAGATCATTTCAGCATTCACTATGCTGTTATTCCCCAAAAATCCACGTTGGATACTCTTCCGATGTCACGTTGATGGATGTTGTTGCCGATGTTGTAAATCGGTTTGTTAAGGAACTTCTATCTTACAGTTCTTATCTATCAAATATTTCCACAAAGTTTGTATTTTAAAGTAGATTGCAAATTGTAGGAGCATACATTGTATTCTCTCCACTTTCTGCAAACCGCACAAACATTTATTTGGATAATTTTTTCAATCATTCATCATTTTATCTTTCAAAATTCGTTAAACATCTAACAATGACGGATATGGCAGTGTATAACAACGTTTTGGATTTGATTGGCAATACGCCACTTGTACAACTTTCAAGATTAAACACAGGAAAGAGCTCACTCTTCTTGAAATTGGAAAATCAAAATCCTGGAGGCAGCATCAAAGACCGTACAGGATTGAATATGATTGTTCAAGCGGAAAAGCGTGGAACCATTCGTCCGGGACAACTAATTGTTGAGGCTACGGCAGGAAACACAGGTTTGGGACTTGCCCTAGCCTCTCGGATGAAGGGATACAAATTATTGCTGGTGATTCCGGACAAAATGAGCAATGAGAAGATCAATCATCTTCGCGCACTTGGAGTAGAGGTTGTCATCACCCGTAGCGACGTGGGCAAAGGACATCCAGAATATTACCAAGATTTGGCAGCAAAAATCGCAAATGAACGAGGTGGTTACTACATCAACCAGTTTGAGAATCCAGACAACCCCGACACGCACTTCCTGACAACAGGCCCTGAGATATGGGAGCAGATGGAGCATAAGGTAGACGCGGTTGTCGTTGGAGTTGGTTCAGCAGGAACATTGACTGGTTTGACAAAATTCTTCAAAACAGTGAGTCCGCAGACCGAATTCATCCTAGCCGACCCCAAAGGATCTATTCTTGCAGACTACATCAATCTTAAAAAGCTACGTGACAACACAGGCTCATGGTACGTGGAAGGAATCGGAGAAGATTACATTCCAAAGTTGGCAGACTTCGATTTAGTGACAAAAGCCTACGAAGTGACCGACTCTGAAAGTTTCACCGCAGCACGACTGCTTCTGCTAGAAGAAGGAATATTGGCAGGCTCGTCAACAGGAACTCTTTTAAGCGCAGCTTTACGTTATGCTCAGGAACAAACAACACCAAAACGAATCGTCACTTTGGCTTGCGACAGCGGAAATAAATATCTTTCAAAAATGTTCAACGACGATTGGCTGAAAGAGAAAAAACTGACTCTCAATTTATAATTCTTGATTAATCAGAAGCTTTAAATATGATCAAAAAATGGCGATAAAGATTGAGGATTGTTAATGGCGGAACGCCCTAACCTCCATCACTTCTGCGAGTTCGCAAGAACGAACAGTAAAAAATCAAGTTTGAAGTTAATAATGAGTATTGTCCCCAACTCCAGTTGCTATTTTTTATCAAACAAAATCCAACTATAAACTATTTAATTTTACTATTATGTCATTAGGATTTTCAACACGAGCAATTCACAATGGTGAAGAACCCGATTTCAGAGATGGAGCAAGCGGCGACGTTGCAGTCCCTATACATTTGTCGACAACTTTCGCAAGAGAGAAGGCTGACAGCCCTACCGCAGGATACGAATACACACGTAGTCTTAACCCTACAAGAAAAGCGTTGGAAGAGAAACTGGCATCATTAGACGGTGCTAAATATGGACTTGCCTTTTCTTCCGGATTAGCAGCCGCATCCACAGTCATCATTTCACTCCTAAAAGCAGGAGACAACGTAATTGGCTTCGACGACCTATACGGCGGAACAAGACGTTTGTTGAGCAACGTCTTCATAAATTTCAATATCTCAACGACATACGTAGATGCAACAGTGCCTGAGAATATTGAGAAAGCGATAAAAGCCGAAACCAAGCTTATATGGATAGAGTCGCCAACCAACCCATTATTAAAGATTGCAGACATCAGAGCAATTGCAGGAATTGCAAAAAGACACAATCTAATTCTCGTGGTAGACAACACTTTCTTGTCGCCATACTTCCAGAATCCACTTGAATTGGGTGCAGACATAGTGGTTTACAGCACCACAAAATACATCGGCGGACACAGCGACACTTTGGGTGGATCCGTCGTCTTGAACAATGAAGAATTTTATAAGAAAATATCCTACAATCAGAATGCCGTGGGTGCGGTGCTCTCTCCTTTCGACAGTTATCTGACACTACGTGGAGCAAAAACACTTGCAGTGCGTATGGAGCAACATCAAAAGAATGCTTTGGCATTGGCTGAGTTTCTACAAAGTTCGCCAAAAGTGAAACGAGTGCTATATCCAGGATTGAAAAATCATCCACACCACGACATAGCAGCATCTCAAACCAGAGGTTTCGGCGGAGTCTTTTCTTTTGAGTTGGAAGGCAATCTTGATGACGCACAACGTTTTCTATCCAAATTGAAACTTTTCGCAACAGCCGAAAGCCTCGGAGGAGTGGAGAGTTTGGCCGAGATTCCAGCCATCATGACACATGCCTCAGTGCCAAAAGAAGTGCGTGAGAAAAACGGAATTTCAGACACTCTGATCCGCATCTCCGCAGGTATTGAAAACACAGAAGATTTAATAAACGATTTTCGACAGGCGTTGAAATAAATATTTATCAATCTGCTAAAAACTAAAACAAAAAGTTATGGGTAAAATTAAACCAGAATTCCAAGAGAATGTTTCTGAAACGCTCTTGATTCCACTCTACATGAGAGCACAAGAATCCAAAGAAGAGAATCCGATTATCGTCGACACAAAATCGGTGGAACTCCTTTCAAAGGTTGATTATGACTTTTCAAAATTTTCAGCAGATGAACGATGTCAACGCTATATCTCTCTCCGGACAAAATACTTTGACGAGGCTGTAAGAAAATTCGTCGACAAATATGACGATGCAGTTGTTGTGCTGATTGCCTGCGGTTTGGACCCTCGCGTCGAACGCATCTCTATCGAGAAAGAATATCAGGTGTACGAACTGGATCTTCCGGATGTCATTAATCTAAGAAAGAAATTTTTGCCTGAATCATCAAACAACAGATATATAGCAGGCAGCATCACAAATGACGAATGGATCCAGACAATCAAAGCAAGTCATCCTTACGGCCATTTTCTGTTCATTTTGGAGGGAATCTCCATGTATCTTACAGAGGAAGAAATGAAAAACGTCTTTAAAAATATCGACGACAATTTCGACCATGCCGAGGTCCACGTGGAGCGTATGAACAAATTTTTCAGCAAACGCACATATCTCCAAAAATCTGTCAACAATACCAACGCGACATTCAACTGGGGATGTGATAATCCCAAAGAGATTGAGCAATGGTGTGAATCCTTTAAGCTGAAAGATGAGTATTACTACTCAGACGAAAAGAAAAACGATTTGGAGAAAAAAGAATCCGACGCTGCGAAGAGTAAGTTCGTCAATATTTTCAGTCGTTCCTTGGGCATTTGGTCTTACGAAAAAGACAAGAAATATCTCAGACTCTGTTGTTAACAGGTAACGTCTCTTGATTTATATATGACTATTTTTTAGGCTCTCTTCATCGGTCATAATGTTAAAAAGAGCCTTTTACTAACCCATTACTGTTAGAATTTGCGACATAGAGAGAGGAGGAAAAAACAAGTCGCAAACCAAGTTTTTTTAACAACAAAATTAAGACGAGAATGAAAACAAAAATATTTTTTCAAGCATTAGTACTGTTTCTATTACAAACAGTGACAGTGAACGCACAGAACTCCATTTCTGTAAACAAGGAACAAGTATCCAAAGAAACGACGTCGAACACACAAGACATCACTTCTGAAACTGCAAAAGATTTGATTCCGGTAGTGAGATTCGGAGATGATATCAAAGTGAAGTTAGGTGGTTTCTTCAGAGCTGAATATTATGTTGATAGCCGTGAGATAGTAGGTGCCTGCGATGGACTTTTCGGTTTCTTTCCACAAGACAAAGTTTACGACGCTAACGGAGACGACTTGAACGAAGTTGTGAGACAAAACTTCTCAACCCAGGCGACTCGTTTCACCGCTACGGTAGACGGTCCGAACCTAGGAGGAGCAAAATCAAAAGCCTATGTTGAGTTTGATTTCTCCGGAGGAAACACCGTAAATGTCAGATTGCGACAGGCTTGGGCAAAATTCATTTGGCAAAAGGGAGAGTTGCTTTTGGGTAAGGCTTGGAATCCATTTGCTGATATTCCATTCCCTTATGTGGCAGGTTTGCATGTCGGTATTCCGTTCCGCCAGTTCAACAGAGGAGACCAGATACGCTACACATTTAAGCCAACAGAACATGTAAGCTTTGTGGCAGCAGGAGTATACCAGACCGAGCACAAGTCGATACTTGAGGAGTCGTCAAACAGCGATATACGTCAGAACCCAGTGCCGGAATTCCATTTGCAGTGGCGTTACAACTCGTCTAAGTTCAGTGCCGGACTGTTTGGTGAATTCAAGAGCATACGTCCGGCTACTAAAGTCACAAACGAACAAAAACAAGTGTACAAAACTGATGAGACTGTAAATTCTTACGCATTCAGCTATTTTGCACAATATTTGGCAGATCGTTTTGGACTGAGAACTGGTGGTTTGTATGGAAAGAATTTGGGAGAATACTTCCAGCAAGGAGGCTACGCAGTGAAATCAATTGACGAGCAGACAGGCAGACGCACATACTCAACATCAGCTGTCACCTCATATTGGTTGAGTCTTTCATGGGGCAAGAAATGGTCTCCAAGCCTATTCTTCGGTTATTCTAAGAATCTAGGTTTTTCTGACAACATCTTAGCTGGCGGCAATTTCTTTGGCAGATGGCAAAACGTAGACCATATAATAAGAGTGTCTCCTTCATTGAAGTTCTCCCATAAACAATGGACTCTACAAGCAGAACTCGACTATAATTCTGTAGCATACGGAAAGGTTGACTACGCCGACCACGGAAAGGTGAAAGACACACACAACGTATCTAATGTCAGAGGTCTGATCGCAACCACATTCTTCTTCTAATAATCACAATAAAACGTAGAAACTGTATAAGTTTTATTTTAAGGATTGTTATAATCACACTTCAACAATGCAATCCTTAGACAATAATAGAGTTTAGACACAAAAACACAGACATAGTCTACTTTTTAGATACATCTTCTTATTGTTTAATTAAAAAATATCGAACTGTATGAAAAAAATTAACTTAATCACAGTAGCATTGCTCTTTTTTTCTTCATTCTTTTTCTCTTCATGTGGCAACGCGACAAAAGATTCTAAGGAATCAAGTGTAGAAAAGAAAGAAATTTCAGTAGGTTTTTCTCCTGGTCCATATTCCGACCTATTCAAAAAGACTATCCAGCCAGCGCTTGAGAAGAAAGGTTACAAAATCAAGATTGTGGAATTTACAGACTGGGTGACTCCAAATCTTGCGTTGGCAAACAAAGAGATAGACGCCAACATTTACCAGAACACACTATACAGACAAAATTTCTGTGACACAAAGGGCGTTGACCTGACAGCCACATTCTCTGTTCCTACTGCCGCACTCGGTCTTTTCTCAGACAAATACAAAGTGAAAAGCATCGACGAGTTGAAAGCCCAGCTTCAGCCAGGAGGCATCGTATCCGTACCGAACGATGCTGTCAACCTAGCACGTGCGCTGCGATTCCTTCGCTCCATCGGTCTGATTACAATTAAATCAACAGTCGACGACAAGACGGCAACAGAAAACGATATCGACGAGAATCCATTCCAACTTAAAATTGTACCATTGGAAGCTGCTCAATTGCCACGCTCACTCGATGGCAGCACGCTTGCTGTCATCCCTGGCAACTACGCAATATCATCCGGATTGAAACTATCGTCTTCCATTGTCGGAGAGACATTGCCATCCGAACTGCTGATCTGGTTCGTTGTACGTTCAGAAAATGCGAACGCTCAATTCGTAAAAGACGCTCAAGAAGCTTATGAATCAGAAGAATTCAAAAACTATTTTGAAAATCCTGAGAACGAGTTTGACAGATTCCAACGTCCACAGTGGTATGTAGACAAATGGAATATCCAAAACAGGTAATATTAGGTCCTTTTGTAGATGCTCGATTAAGTTAATCGGGCATCTATTATAAAAAAGTTAAAAGATAGAAGGTATGATTAAATTTGATAATGTTAGTGTATCGTTTACCAATAAAAAAGGACAAATAGTAGATGCTGTCAAAAATGTCTCGTTTAATGTAAATGACGGTGAGATATTGGGAATCGTAGGAACGAGTGGAGCCGGCAAGAGTACACTTCTACGCACAGTCAACCAACTGCAGCTTCCTACTGGCGGACATACAATAGTAGACGGAAAAGATATCGGCAGTTTATCGGGAAAGAGTCTTGCTAAATTCCGTCACTCAATAGGCATGATTTTTCAGCAATTCAATCTCGTCAGCACCAAAACCGTGGCTCAGAATGTTGCCTTTGCCATGGAGATCGCCGGACACAGCAAAGAGGAGATCAAACGACGTGTGCCTGAACTATTGAGCCTTGTAGGATTGTCTGACCGTGCCGACGTCTATCCAAGCACATTGAGTGGAGGTCAGAAACAGAGAGTGGCTATTGCTCGTGCCGTCGCCAATAATCCCAAAATATTGCTTTGCGACGAAGCGACTTCAGCACTGGATCCTGAAACCACAAATGATGTCCTGCAACTTCTGGAAGTGATAAACATAAAATTCGGCATCACCATTGTGCTTATCACCCACGAATTTGATGTGGTCAAGAAAATATGCCATCGTGTGGCAGTGATGAACAAAGGCGAATTGGTAGAAATCGGCGATGTATTCGATGTTTTTACGAAGCCTCAGCACGAATTCACAAAAACGCTATTGTCTCACACCTTTGATCTCGACCTTCCTGGACGTCTGACAGAAGACAAGTCGAAACCACTGGTGAAAATCATATATAATGGAGAAAAAGCAGAAAACGCAATCGTTTCCAACGTAGTGAAACTCTACGACGTAGACGTAAATATTCTTCATGGCAAGATTGAGTATATCAACGACAAACCATTTGGCATACTGATTGTCCAATTGATCGGCAAACAAGACGATATTTACAACAGCTTGGATTACTTGAGTAATAACACATATAGAACGGAGGTGATAAATGAACGAGACTAATTATTCCGAACTGCTCAACAACCTGTTGCCAGCGTTCGGAGAAACATTGGAGATGTGTGGAATAGCACTGTTACTTGCAGTCGTATTAGGCACTCCACTCGGAGTGTTGTCATATATTACTAGCAAACATAGCATATGTCAAAATAGAGTTGTGAACCTTATAGTCGGCTTCTTTATAAATGTCATCATGTCGACGCCGTTCGTCATTCTGCTTGTGTTGCTGTTGCCATTCACACGTTTTATGGTCGGCACATCAATAGGTCCTGAGGCAGCTTCAGTACCTCTTGGAATAGTGGCAATCGCATTCTACGCCCGTTTGGTGGAAGGAAACCTTCATGCTATAGACAAAGGAGTGATTGAGGCATCATTGGCTATGGGAGCCACATGGTTTAGGATTGTAACCAACGTCTTGTTGCCAGGTGCATTCAGTGGAATGATCCGTGGACTTACCGTTCTGGCAGTCACATTGGTCGGCTATTCTGCTATGGCAGGTATCGTAGGTGGCGGTGGTGTCGGCGACCTTGCCATCCGTTTCGGATATTATAGGTATCAGACAGACATCATGATCATCACTGTGCTTTTGCTTATCATCTTAGTGCAGATTATTCAGACTATAGGAGAAAAAGCGTCAAGAAAAGTGCAGAAATAAACATCTGAAGACAACTATCCTAATCTTCCATCAGAATAGTTTTTCTAAAATATTGTTTATTTTCATAATAGTCCAAACGAATATTCTATAAAAATACCCAATAATAGGTAGATTATCTATAATCACGCTTATCATTGGGCAATTTATCCAGTCGCAATACCTTTGCAATACAAAACAACAAGTAAAACTAAAACATCATATATGGCAAATATTCATCAGTCCATCGCAGAATTAGTGGGTAAGACTCCCCTACTGCAGCTTAACGGATATAAAAAGGCAAAAAATCTTGGTGCGAACATCATCGCAAAATTAGAGTACTTCAACCCCAACCAGTCTGTCAAGGACAGAATTGCCCTTGCAATGGTGGAGACAGCAGAAAAAGAAGGCAAACTTAAAAAGGGCGACACAATCATAGAGCTAACCAGTGGCAACACAGGTGTGGGACTTGCAGCAATCGCAGCAGCCAAGGGTTATAATTTCCGCGTCTACATTCAAGACCAAGTGTCGAAGGAGCGTTTTCAAGTGATTCATGCATTGGGTGGAAAGACAGTGAAACTTTCAGAGGTTCCTGAAATCGTGGAGAGTTTTGAGAAAAACGGTCCTGACTTCATCGAGTGTGTAAAGGCATTGGAGCGTCACGTGGCAGGAGAAAAAATCTTTGGTTTGCCGACCAGACTCGCAATCCAGCCAATCCAAACGTACATTTCAACACTACCGGCCCTGAAATTTGGAACGACACAGACGGAAAAGTCGATGTCTTCGTAGCTTGTGTGGGTACAGGAGGAACATTGTCCGGAGTTGGAAACTTCCTAAAATCCAAAAATCCTAACGTAAAAATATACGGTGTGCAGCCTACAGAGGACTCATTCCAGTCGCCAGAACGACCAGACCAGGAAGAAATCACAGGAGTACACCCATTCGAAAACACAAAAGAGGAATATATTCCAGCAAACTTGGACCGCAAAGTGTACGACGGATATTTTGAGATACATACAGACCAAGCCTACGAAGCTGCACGTCTTTTGGCAAAAAAGGAAGGTGTGTTGGTTGGAGCCTCATCTGGTGCAGCTCTTTACGCAGCCACTCAACTTGCTCAAAAAGAAGAATTCAAAGGCAAAAATATAGTTGTGCTTTTGCCAGACACAGGTTTAAGATATCTATCGACTCATTTGTTTGAAGAATAAAAATTAAAAAATCCATGGCCATAAATTTAAACAATTCCAATGTAGCTGTGCGTGAGAATCGTATCGGTTCGATCACCGGCTACATCGGTTCATTAAAAGATTTAGCAGAGAAATCACAATGCGGCACATTGAAAGGATGTGCACGATGTTTCTCTCAGTCAAGCACTTGTCTATCCCTTTGCGGATTGAGTCAGTTGGCAGGAATCCGCGACGTCGCTATTATCCATCACGGTCCTTCAGGATGCTCTGTGACCAGTTCGACCAGCTACTATATGTCGAAAGTAATGTCGAAGAAACGTGGTGTCACATCAGACACTGTCTATGTCGGAACTGACATGAACGAAAAAGACACGATCTTCGGATCAACGGAAGCTCTGAGAAAAATCATTCTGGAGACATACAAACGTTACAAACCCAAAGCGATATTTGTGTCGAGCAGTTGTGCAACAGGAATCATCGGTGAAGACATCGACAGCATCGTCGACGATGTGAAAGATGAAATAGAAGTACCGGTTGTAGCTGTACACTGTGAAGGATTCAAGTCGAAGATCTGGGCAACAGGATTCGATATCTCCGACCATGCAGTCATGCAATCGATCGTCCAGAAGCCACGTCCTGGAGTAAAAACCAACAAAATCAATTTCAAGAACTTCTTCGAGTCAGCACGTCCGGAAATTATCGAGATGTTCAAGCAGTTTGATCTGGATCCAGTCTTCTTATATTGCAATTCGACGGTGGAAGAACTTTCACATCTTTCAGAAAGCCTTGCCACAACATGTATCTGTGGCACTTTGGGCAATTACCTTGGCAACGCGTTGGAGGAGAAATACGGAGTGCCATACGTACGAAGTATCAACCAATGTGGAATCATCGGTTTTGAGACATGGCTTCGCGAGATCGGAAAAGTGACACACAGAGAAGATAAGATAGAGAAATATATCCAGGAGCAACGTGCCATCTATCTACCAAAGATAGAAGAGGTGAAAAAAGAGTTGACTGGATTGACCGCCGTCCTCGGTATGGGTCCGGGCTACACATTTGAGGTTTCCAGAGTGTTGAACGAGCTTGGAATCAAAGTAGTGTGGGCTTTGGCTTGGCACTACGACAAAAAATATGAGAACGGAGATGTGCCTCCATCAATGAAATATCTGTTGGACAACGATATTGATTTCGAGACATCTGTGGCCGACCAGCAGAACTACGAGGTGATGAACATCCTCAACAAATATAAGCCAGACATGTATCTTTCACGTCACCCCGGCTCTACAGTTTGGGCGATAAAGAATGGAACACCAGCGATCTATGTAGCAGACGAATACATGATTTTCGGATACAAACACACATTGGAGTTTGCAAACGCAATTCTCGACACTGTCAGAAACAGAAGTTTCGAGGAAAATCTTGCGAAAAGAACCAAACTTCCATACACACAATGGTGGTACGAACAAAAGGTTGATAAATTTTTTGAGGAGGCAAAATAATGGCAAAGATACTTGACAAACAAAGATATAAATGTGCATTGGCGGCTATGCAGACCGTCCAAGCAATCGACCGTGCATGCCCAGTGCTCCATTCCGGCCCAGGCTGCGCGCAAAAACTTTCAGACACGACTGGAAGTTCGGGATACCTGTCACCACAGATTTTCCCTTGCACATCCATCAACGAGAAAGATGTGGTGTTCGGAGGAGTGAAAAAGTTGGAATCCACTATCGCCAACGCTTTGAAGGTGATTGACGCGGATTTGTATGTGGTGTTGACGGGATGTATTCCTGAGATTGTGGGAGACGACGTCGCAGATGTTGTATCTAAATTCTCCGATGCTGAAAAACCTGTAGTTTTTGCACCGACAGCCGGCTTTAAGGGCAACAACTACAAAGGACACGAACAGGTGGTGGAGGCAATCGTCACCCAGTATCTCAAAAAGTCGGACGACAAACAGAAAGGACTTGTAAACATCTGGGCTGACGTGCCTTACCAGGATCTGTTCTGGCTTGGAAACATCCGTGAACTGGAGAACCTGTTGACTGAAATCGGCCTTACACCAAACACAATATTCGGCTATCAGCGTGGCATCGAGAACATCAACAAGATTCCTCATGCTGAATTCAACTTGCTTGTCTCACCATGGGTAGGATTGAAGAACATGAAGACGATGGAAAAGACGCTTGGAATTCCATATCTCCACTACCCTGTGTTGCCTGTAGGAGCCACAGAGACAGGCAAATTTCTCCGTGAAGTAGGCAAATTCGCCAATATCGACGAGGGAAAAGTCGAGGCAGTCATCAAGAAACATGAGGACTACTTCTACTACCTGATCTCACGTTATGCCGATCTCTTCTTGGAAAACCGTGTGATCAACAAACAATTCAGTGTTGTGGCTGACGCTCAATACTCTTTGGCTATCACAAAATTCCTTGTGAACGACTTGGGTTTGACTCCGGCCAAGCAATTCGTCACAGACGATACGCCAAAAGAGTATCAGGAAGCTATAAAAGCAGAATTCAATAATCTCAACTTTGGAATCAAAGCCGACGTCGCCTTTGAGACTGACGGATTCAAAATCCACGAGGCGATAAAAGAGCACGACTATCATGGCTATCCTTTGGTGTTGGGCGGATATTACGAGAAAGAGTTGACAGAGAAACTAAAAGGAAACTTCCTCAATATTTCATGGCCAGTCCTAGACAAAGTAGTCTTTGACGATTTTTATGTGGGCTATACAGGAGGAATCCGACTGATCGAAGATATCTACACCGTAGCGGTTCAGCGATTCAATTAGTCATTTATGACTCTGTAAAAATTTAATTCTAAAGACTTTTATTTTTATGGCCGGCATCTTGTTGACATGCCATAGGTAGCGATTAGCAGCTTCACAACCCAATGGAATACAACAAGATGCTTTATTAATTATATCATGAGTGAAAGGAATTTAGACTTTGACACGATAATCGAGCGTCGCAACACAATGTCATTGAAATATGACTATGCGGAACGATTAGGTTTTCCAGCGGACATATTGCCACTTTGGATTGCCGACATGGATTTCAAGACATCTAGTTACGTGCAAGACGCGCTGAAAGAAGTTGTCGAACATGGAATCTTCGGATACAGCGAGGCATTGTCAGATTATTATGTCGCTGTAAGAGAGTATTTTCAAAAGAAATATAATTATGATTTTGAAGAAAGAGAATTGATAAAAACGCCAGGCGTCGTATTTGCCATTGCCGTAGCCGTAAGGTCGCTGACCAATGAAGGCGACGCGGTTATGATCCAAAGTCCTGTCTATTATCCATTTTCCGCCACTATCGAACACAATGGTCGAAAAGTTGTAGACAGCACTCTGATATACGACGAAAAAGAAAACAGGTATGTCATTGATTTCAAGGATTTCGAGCAAAAAATCGTCGACAATGATGTGAGATTATTTTTGTTGTGCAATCCCCACAACCCTGTATCAAGAGTATGGAGAAAAGAAGAGCTGCTGAAACTTGGAGATATATGTTTGAGGCATAATGTGTTAGTGGTAAGCGACGAGATACACGCCGATTTCACATTCGTAGGAAAGCACCACGTGTTTGCAAGTCTACGACCTGAATTTGAAGACATTACCGTCACTTGCACATCTCCGTCCAAAACATTCAATCTTGCCGGTCTGCAACTGGCAAACATAATCATAAAAAATCCGACAATCAGGAGAGCTTTCGTTCATGAATACAGAGTCTCGGGATACAGTGAACTGAATGTTATGGGATATGTCAGCACCGTCGCAGCATACAGGAATGGAGGCGAATGGTATGATGCGATGCACGAATATATAAGGAAGAATGCTGAATATGTAAAAGAATTTGTCGACGCGAATCTTCCCAAAATCAGGATGATCAACCACGAAGCCACATATCTGGTGTGGTTAGACTTTCGAAAGCTAGGATTGTCCGTCGATGAACTGGACAACAAAATCATCTATCAATCAAGATTATGGCTCGACAGCGGAAAGATATTTGGAAAAAGTGGAGAAGGATTCCAACGCATCAACGTAGCATGTCCGAGAAAAATACTTGAAGAGGCAATGAAGAGATTAAAAGAGGTGTTTGGATGAAATAGCATCGCTATACTAAAATCTTATTTCGAATGTTATAATGTTAAATGGTGTATCTGATTTCCGATACACCATTTTTTGTAGAATCCAGCAACTCAAACCGAAAAATTTAGGGTAAAATTGGCGGTCATAACCGAAAAATTCAGTTAAATTCAGCGGTTATAACCGAAAAATTCAGTTAAATTCAGCGGTTATAACCGAAAAATTTAGGGTAAAATTGGCGGTTAAAACCGAAAAATTCAGTTAAATTCAGCGGTTATAACCGAAAAATTTAGGATAAAATTGACGGTTACAACCGAAAAATTCGGTTAAATTCAGCGGTTACAACCGAAAAATTAAGTTAAATTCAGCGGTTACAACCGAAAAATTTAGGATAAAATTGGCGGTTACAACCGAAAATTTTAGGATAAATTTGGCGGTTACATATAAATCCGTTACATTTGCAACAAAACTAATAATATGATTAACAGAGCCATAGAGAATTCATTAAAGACCGATTTCGGAAGAAAAAAGGTGATTGTAATACTTGGTCCACGACAAGTAGGGAAAACCACCTTGCTTGAAGCTTTGGGCACATCAGATAAGAAATGTTTAATGCTGAACTGTGACGACATAGATGACGCTATGCTAATTGAAAACAAGACATCCACAGAGTTGAAAACACTAATCAGCAGCTACGACTTGGTCTGCATTGACGAGGCACAACGAGTAAGAAACATTGGAATGACACTGAAAAAAATTGGAGACCTCAAACTTGATACACAAGTAATAGTGACAGGATCTTCTTCTTTTGATCTATCCAACGACATCAATGAGCCAGCTACAGGCAGATTGTTGGAGTATCAGTTTTTCCCCTTGTCGATGAGTGAGTTAGCAGCTAATTCATCAGCTCGTGAGCAACAACGTTTACTAGGGAACAGGTTAGTATATGGACTTTATCCAGAGGTTGTCACATTGCCATCAGACGCAAAACGCACCTTGACAACCCTTGTGAATAATTATCTGTACAAAGACATTCTTTCTTACAAGGGCATCAAAAAACCGGAGCTTCTTCAGAAACTTGTGCGTGCATTGGCCTTACAACTAGGTTCGGAAGTTTCTTATAATGAGCTAGGCAACCTGCTTGGCGTGGATAAAGAGACGGTAGAGACTTATATCGGACTACTAGAGAAATGTTTTGTGGTATTTAGATTGGAGTCTTTCAGCCAAAACATACGGAACGAAATAAAAAAAGGCAAAAAGGTATATTTCTACGACAACGGAATACGTAACGCAGTGATTTCCAACTTTGCTCCTATAGAAATGAGAAATGACGTCGGAGCTTTATGGGAAAACCTGATGGTGAGCGAGAGAATAAAACGAAATGCTTACCAAAAGAGTTACGCCCAACTCTATTTTTGGCGGACACATGATCAAAAAGAGGTCGATCTCGTGGAGTTGGAAGACGGTGGAATACGAACTTTTGAATTCAAATGGAATGCAAGAAAAAAAGCATCTCTACCAAATGCTTTTGCAACAGCCTACCCAGGAGCCACTTTCAATGTTATAACGCCCGACAATTTTTGGGATTTTGTATAAGCGGGCAGGTTTCAAACCTGCTCCTGCCCCATCGATCACTCTATCCCGAGACTTTGTCACGGGTTACTCTCGCTTTGCTCGGTAGCGTTTTTCAGACGGTTCTTCCTCACCGCAGGCAAGTTTGAAACTTGTCCCTGCCCCATCGATCACTCTATCCCGAGACTTTGTCACGGGTTACTCTCGCTTTGCTCGGTAGCGTCTTTCAGACGGTTCTTCCTCACCGCAGGCAAGTTTCAAACCTGACCCTGCCCCATCGATCACTCTATCCCGAGACTTTGTCACGGGTTACTCTCGCTTTGCTCGGTAGCGTCTTGCAGACGGTTCTTCCTCACCGCAGGCAAGTTTCAAACCTGCCCCCTGCCACATCGATCACTCTATCCCGAGACTTTGTCACGGGTTACTCTCGCTTTGCTCGGTAGCGTCTTGCAGACGGTTCTTCCTCACCGCGGGCAAGTTTCAAACCTGACCCTGCCCCATCGATCACTCTATCCCGAGACCTTGTCACGGGTTACTCTCGCTTTGCTCGGTAGCGTCTTTCAGACGGTTCTTCCTCACCGTAGGCAGATTTCAAACCTGCCCCTGCCCATCGATCATGATCTTATTTTGTTAGTTCTTTGTTGTCGGCCATATCTTTCTTTTCTCCATTTCTGGCCTTCTTTATATTGAAGAAAGTAAGAGAATCCGTCTGGTGAGCCACACCGTTCACCACCACAAAATAGTTTGGCACCTTCTCCCCTTTTTCATTCAACGTACACTTGACATACGTCTTCTCCACCGTCGCTGGAGAAATCTCGTCTGCTAACACAGGAAAATATGCCACTACCAATAATGCCCCTAGAACAACTGTTCTTAAAATTGCTGTCATCATAACCTTAAAATTTAGTCGTTAAACATTTTGCTCGTCTGCGGAATATCATTCATTCCCGTCGACATTGCAAAAGTAGATCAAGGCATCGCGGAGGCACGGACAAAAAAAGAAAGCCTTACGGACAGGTTGTGAATTTCACAATTTGCACAAAAAATTCACAGATTGTACGGAAATGGGAATTAGTTAAATGATTGAGATTGTGTATGAGAAAAAATCATTTCATTTTTTCTTTGCGTTCTTCATCAAGTTGCTAAGGATCTTCTGAATTTTATTAGTTCATCACCTTTCTTAAAAACAGGAGAGCCATCTTTAGAAACCAAATCTTTTATTTCGAGTTCACCAAGTGTTACTTCCTCATCAAACACATAACAAAAATATTTTTCTGCGTTTGGTTTATGAGGATATAATGATTTCTTAAGGCGGTCTGCATTCATTGTAGCATGGTGATGAACGTGAAATACCCTATATTTATTCTCTGATTCTTTACCGAATTCATAAAGAATCACAAAACTAACAACCATTTTGTCTAGTTGGGCCTTTGTTTGACCTCCTACAATATCTTTTCCTAGACGGAGATTGTAAATAAGAGTTCCTTTATCATTTTTGCCTAGGATCCAATCAAGATGCTCCTGACTCTTATAACATCCAATGACAATAGATTTATCAAGATATTTTTCGAGATAATGCATAGTCAGGAAGTTCGTTGTTGGGATTGTACCAATTGTTGTATCTGAGGTTACATTCTTCAGTATTTTCCTAGGATTATCACCAATATTGCATGGTTCGACATAGAATGCATCTTTAAGCTGTGCAATCAACACTTCATTTTCATCCTTAAACTTCTCATCACTACAAAGAGCTAAAGAATAATATCGAGTCACACCCTCGTTATCATACGGAGTGAACACTTTTCCTAACAATTGTTGAAAATGATCTTCTATGTAAGCAGACGCATTCACATCATGATGTGCAGTCATCACATAAAAATCAAACTGATCTTCAAGCATTCTCTGTATGTCCTTTCTGAACATATCCCTTACTTTATTACGCCATGCTAACTTTTCTCCGCTTTCATTACGTCCATATAAAGCGACAACAAAAAGAAAATTCACATCATAGTGAGCAATAAGGAAAGTATCCCTATCAAACAATCTGTTTTCAAACTGACGAGAGGAAAATACTTGTTTTTCATTATCAGTTCTTTGTATATTGTCGTTTTTATCGAGAGTTTTCTGTTCAGCGGAAATAAAAAAGTTTGGAATAATATTATATCCTTCAGTGACATCATCACGCAATTTTATATGTCCCTGCTGTTCTACTTCCGAACCATCATTGAAAAGATCAAGATTCCATTGTATCACATTCCTTGCATAAGTGAACTGTTTGTATACAGATTCCTTACCAATATTATGACGACGTTTATAATACTTAGAATCTCCAATGTAATATATAGGTTTCTCATCTTCATTGTTTGTGAGGTTTTTGTACTGATACATGTGGTCAACACGTTTTCCATCACCCTGATTTATCAATTCATCTGGAATATTCTTTCTATCTCCTATAAGTTCATCAATGATAGCCTCAAATACAATATTGAAATTATAAGCTAAAACATATTCCTTATCATCAGTGTCAACACTGACTTTCTTACTCTTGTCGAAAAATGCGTAACAAAGTTCCCATAGATAAAGCGCCTTATCAGAAAAGTATTTATACTTTATCTGCATCATACGTACTTTACCCATACCATCCATATAGTTTTTGAATCGATCTCCCGTAATAAGAGGAAAATTCACATTTATCTGGACTGGGAAGCCATATGTCTCTTTCAAATATCTCAATATAGAAAAGAAGATAACCAACAACTCCTCATCAAAATTGACCATTCTCTTCTTGTTGACAGGATTAAGATAAACAGGAACATTCTGCTGAACAATAGCAGCTGAATGAGAAATAGTACGAGTCCAATTGATTTTATTAAAACCTGAATGTAGATTCTTCAAAACAAAAAAGAAAAAATCTTGATTCTCTCGATTAAACTTTTGTAAAGCGAGCAAGATGTCAAGAAATGTATTGCACTTATGCAAACGTCCCTTATTCATCTGAGGCAAATACTGTTGTCTAATTATACTATTATCTATTGCGCTATCTCTATATACACAGATAGCACGATAAATCCACACAGACAGTTGATATATGAAATCATGTTCCTCTTGCGTCAACTGATTCTGTTCCTCCAGATTGACAATATCTTCAGGCAAACAATGACCAAAAACCATTTCTCCATTAGGAGTTTCTTCCATCAACACCTTAGGAAGAACAAAAACACAATCATTCAACGTAGGGTTATAGAAATACCCCACGCATGTCACGCTTACCTTTCCATCAATATCCCTAAGATTTGTTATTCCATCAAGGATATTTTTCACAAGATCAGCAGGATATCTATGTTCTTCTATAAGAATTCGCATAAAGAACTATAAATCAATATATTTCTTAAATACTTCACGCATTCGTAATAATCTTTTAATTATCACATCAAACTGGGAGCTTTCACGATCATTTGCTTCAAAGTCAATATCATTAATTGTAGCAACAATATAACTTGCTTTCTTTTCTGGAAGTTCTTTCCAATCAAATGGATAGCCTATTTCGTTTTCTATATTTTCTTTATTTTCTCTCAATTTATAGAATAAAGCCATAGACTTTGGAATATAAAGACCTGTAGCCAACTCATTACGCGATCTTGTTTGTTCTACAACAAGGTGACAATCTTTTGAACCGATAGAGAAATTAAACCATTTGTCAGTTGATGGGGTTCTTCTTCTATTAAAATACTTTCTATATTCCTCGCTCGAATTATTCGCAAATTTCAAAAATGCTTCCCAATAAGCTTTACGAAGTTGTTGAGTTTCTGTAAGTTTGTCACCAACGACATCCTCTGACTCTTGAGGAGCATCATTACTATCTACATCGTCAACTCCATCAACTTCAAGATTATCCAAAAATTTCTCTACCTTATTCTCATCAATAGATCCATCCGAATTATAGTAAGAATGGAAAGATATATTTTTTCCATCATCACCCTTGAACATTTCACGAGAGAATCCATAATCCTTAAACACATCATTATAGACGTAGAATAGAACTTTTCCGACAAATTTTTCTGAAGAGATAACGCCATCATCTGCCTTACAGAAATAGAATCCAAGCATTTTATCCTCAGAATGAGTTGTCTCATCTATCTCATAATTGATTTTTTGAAGGAATGAAGACCAAGAGTATTCCTTTTTAGCAGTCTTGATTGTCCAGTTCTCCTTATTAGTATCAATAGGAATATATTTCCAATCCCATCTTCTCTTGAATGCAGAATCTATTGGGAATAAACTCTGATCACTGGTATTCATCGTTGCCCAGATGTAGAGGTTGTTTGGCAAAACCATCTCCTCTCCGCTAACGACCGACTCTGGAGCATTTCCAACAGGAGTCTGCATATTTTCCGCTATGAATCGACCCAAGTCCGCATCTGGTTTTATGGGGTATTCGCTCACACCGTCCGTGCCTCTGTCGAGCAGTTGAAACAAGTCTCCGAATATCTGAGCACAGTTTCCACGGTTGATTTCCTCTATGACGAGATAGACTGGCTCCTCAGTTTGCCAAGCACGCAGGTAGGCGTTGGTGAAGGCTTGGGAAACAAAGTCGTATGTGATTTCTTCGTCTTTACCAGCCACGGCCTTATACTTGTCTGCGACAGGTTTCATTGTTGGCTTATAGCATCCCACAAAAGTTGAATAATCACTATCTGGATGGAAGGTGGTACGAAAAACATTTTCTTTCGGCTGATTTTCTGTCACTTCCTTAATAGTATGTGATTTTCCTGTGCCAGGTGCTCCATAAAAGATTTGCTGGAGAGGGAAATCTTGTGAATATGAATTTAATTTGTTTTTGCTTAAACTAAAATTTAATTGATTATAAAAATCTTGTGTAAACGCCGCATTAGATTTCTGTAAAAATAATTCCTTTTCCAACAAAGCAATCAATTGCTGAGCAGATTCTTTATCTATTTGAAAAGTTTGTGATACTTTATTGGGGTTTTTACGAGTTTGATTGCCATAAGTATCTATTTGAAATAGCCCTTCTTCTGTATTCACAGAATATGTGGCAGTCACATAACTTTGTTTAATTATAGATTTCTCCTTTTTCTCACATTTTGAAACTATTATTCTTGCCATATTTTTATAGATTAATAACCAACTTTAAAATATTATCTCTTAAACTACAATATATTTGACTTTGATACTTTTCTGATACTTCGTTTATGTCTTTATCTACAGTTACCACGAGTTATTCATTTTTATTCAAAAAACTAATTTGTCATAGAAGCCGCCTATACCGGCGAAAAAATTTATGAAAGTGTATTTTCATCTTAATATATCACTTATGGTAATGGTGTTATCTCCTTTCAAAACCAAAGAATCTCTATTTGCCTGAAACCAACGACGTTGAAATGGTTCAAGATTAGAATCGTGAACAGCTTTATCATAAGCATTTTTTAAGTCGTTCAGTGATTCGCCAATTGTTTTGCCATCAATAATGGAATGTATAAAACTCATAACAATATTTTTTGTGACTTCATCTAAACCTAAAGGATAGTTGGCTTTGTCTTCATAACCTACAAATACTTTGGCATTATTTTTAATTAAGGTGTCTGCAAGTTCGTCACCATTGAGACAGGAAAAAGTGTAGATAATTGCATTGGAAAACGAATAATGATTAGTTTTGTTCGTTACCAGTTCATCACCATCCATCAAAAGAGCGTCTTTTCGTCCATGAGCATACCAGCAACACAAGAATTTATCATCATTAACTAATGCTATTTTTTCTGAAATGTTAGCTTTATCAACAGAGGCGGATGTGCATTCAATGCTGTTAATTTTACAAGATGAAGTTTTGCTATACTCATGTAATAAAAATATAGTCGAATTCTTCAATAATGAAAAAAATCCATTTGTTTCAGAATCATCAGCTATTATAACAGAATTCAATTTCATTTCTTCAAATTATTAGTAAATAACTCAGTGGCAAGCGTCATTATACCTCTGGTGGTTTCTTTCCCCAAGTCATCTTGCTTACGTATAGAAGTCAAAATATCATTCAAAGTATATGTCTTGTCTCCAGAACACATATAAGGCTTATTCCGTTTCTCCTCATCTTGTTTTAAAATCCATTTTTCCATCACAAAACGGATATCATTCTGTATTCTGTTATAAGCATTTTGTATCGCACTGACCAATGTTTCTGTAGATGCATCTTTAGGAACACAGCTGAACGCATTCCCATTAAACATTTTGTTCGCCTCGGCCGCATCAATACTTGCACCAGTAAAGACTATCACAGGTACCAGAACAGAAATTTCATCAATATGTTTAAGAACATCATCACCTTGTAACGAGCTACTATTAAATTTCCAATCGAGTATCACGACTAGATTCTTATCGATATTATTTTTTAGATATGACAATCCTTCAGATGGTTTTTCAAAATATTGAATATCATCCACATCATCCCTGATGTCATCCAGGAATGCGTCATCTTGCATTTTTTCATCATCGTCTATATAGACAATTGTTATGTTCATCTTTTTTTTATTATCCATGTTTTCAATGTGTTAAAGGTATGATAATTTTAAATGTGGCACCTGTTGGCTTAAATTCATTTGGTTCAAGGGTTATTGTTCCATTAATAGAATTCAGCCGTGTTCGAACTATATAAAGACCTAATCCAGCACCACCCAAATCCGCTGTAGTTGTGTAAAAAACATCGAATATTCTATCACGGATTTCTTCAGGAATCTCAGGACCATTATTAGAGAATAAAATCACTAAATTGTTATCTTCTCTACAGGCAGAACATCTAATTCTTTTGTCAACAGAATTGTGCAAAGCCTTGACAGAGTTGTCAATCAAATTGCCAAACATATCTTGAAATGCTTTTTTGTTGTAAGATAGCTCAAAGTCATCTTCTACGACATACTCAGCTTTAATATTTTGTTCTTCAAACAAATAGTTATATCTGTCTTCAAAAAGTTCCCTTATTGCTTCTTTCACGCCAAAATATTCAAACATCGAATCATCCTCAGCGTAACTCAACATAAAGTTCATTGCTTTTGACAGATTGTTCATTTCATCAAATATTCTTCTAGAATGCTTCACTGACTTCTCATACATTTGTCCTAATGGAATCCATTTGGCTACAAATTCAGCAGAACGCTTGATAATACCTATTGATATTCTTAAAATATGGGAAATCTGTCCAGCATAGGCCTGTAATGACACAAGGCTAAACATAATGTTTTCTTGTTGCCGTCGGTCTTCTTCCATCCGTACATAATCTTTGGAAGATTCGGAAACGTTTTGCTTGATTTCTCCCAGTCTTGACGTTATTTCATTCAATTCGGATTCCACCTCTGGAGAAGCAAAAAAAGATTGACTTTTTATACGACTTATTTTCTGTCTAATATCTTCTATGTCATCATCTGCCTTTTTCAGTCTTTCCGCATTTTCTTTCTTCCTGTTATCTTTTTGATGTTTCAAGAAAAGCTCTATTTGATGAATTTGGTTTATAACAAAATCTTTTAAGCCAGACCATTCTTTGTTATCCACAAAGTCTTGTCTATTTGTAGAGTCTTTTATTTCCGGATTTAATTCATCTTTAATATCTACCCAACCAATAATGTCCCTTGTACTCAGTTTTTCAAAAAAACCTGACCAACGACGTTTATCAATACCAAACAAGTCTTTTTGTTCATCTCGGCTTGACTTGTATTCTGCAAAAGGTGTTGCTATAATGCCATCTCGATAGACTTTGATTCCGTCAATACGATCTTCTTTTGTGAAATTCTTTTTACCCTCTTGGTCATAGTAATAGATTGTAAATCCTATTGGTCCAAAAACTTCGGCTTTCTTTTCTTTTACTATAAGTTTACCTTTGTTTTCTTCAAGATACTCCTGAATGTACTCTTGTTTTTCTTCGTCAAATCTGTATTTTAAGATATAAGATAGTGTAGCCTTAGTCAACGCCAAACTTTCAACGCGTTTATTATCATAATCCTTGTATTCTTGAACATGGAACCAAATATTAAATGGGTATTTGATATCCATAGTAGGTCTTACAATTTTTGAAAGTTCACGATAAGCACGAATAACATCTTTTTCTAACCATACATCATTTAATGATGAAATTTCAAGTATTGTTCCCTGAACACCAACTTCAGCAGGTTCGGTCCAATATCTATTATCAATATCTGTAAATAGTTTTTGTTCATCAGGCGTTTCATCAAAATTTATTTTTAATTGACGATTTTCTTCTTCTGAATATTTTGTCCAATCAGTTTCCAAACAATGCCATATTGGAGAATTCTTTTTTTTCGTTTTCATTATCAATTTGCCGCCAAGTTTGTCTACAGCAAAACGACCGACACCTTTTTTTCCCGCAACAATACGATAGAATGGAGCAGGAGATGTTCTTTTCCTTCTCTTGCTACTAGTGCCTATAACCATCCATTTGTCTCGGATATCCTCAAAAGTCATTCCTAAACCATTGTCACTGATAATGATTTTACTTTTGATGGATAATGGATTTAAATGCTCAAATGTAATGTTTACATTCTCTGCATTAGCATCATAGCAGTTTTTTATAAGTTCAAACAAAGCTGTAATTCTATCTGTAATCAGTTCCCTTCCCAACAAACGAAAAGTACTGACATCAAACTTAAAATGTAATATAGAAGGACTATTATTCTCCATATTCCAAAATTTTTTCAAATACAGCCTTAGCCAATAATGGAGGAACAGCATTACCAATCTGTTGCTGTATGTGTGATAAACAACCTTTAAAAATAAACTTGTCAGGGAAGCTTTGCAAGCGAGCTGCTTCTCTTACAGAAAGACCTCTGTCTTGATAAGGGTGTATTAACATGTTTTTCCTATAGTTAGATATTACCACAGAGGGTTTATTGGCAACAAGTCGCTTATAAATGCCACTATGACAATTGCTTTTGTTTGCATAGTTGAGCATTAGTTCGTCTGGAATTGCCATCCAATTTTCTCCTTGACCGATATGTTTGTATCTCTCAATAACATAATCTGCATTTCGTGAAACGTAGTTTTGTTTTGAATTTTGAGAATTTTCCCTCATAATCTTTGCATATGGACTTGCTTTTGATTTAGAACATTTATAAGGAAGACTATCTGTCATTTGACCATTTTCTAAATCTGGTAAATCAGAAATCGCATCCGCTACGGTATTTTGTTGCTTTTGTTTTTCTGGAAATGAAAATAGAATACCATTTCGATTTCCTACCATAATAAACCTATTTCGATTTTGTGGAACACCATAATCTGAAGCTAATACAATTTGGTCATTTACCGTATATCCTAAATCTTCAAAGCATCTTTTCACTTTATCTCTCATTGCTCCATGTTCAAAACGAAGAAACCCTTCTACATTTTCAAACAAAAACCAATCAGGTTGCAAAACAGAAACAAAGCGGACAAACTCTTCAAACAAAGAATTGTTTGGATTCTTCATGTTACGAGTCACTGTATTTGAAGTGGAAAAACCTTGGCATGGAGGACCTCCAAATACTATTGAAATATGTTCACCTTCTTGAATATGATCCAAAGGATCAATGTTGTGTATATCGTCTTCTAAAACAACTGTGTTTGGATGATTATGCCTATATGTTTCAGCAGAACTATTGTCTTTTTCCACAGCAAATCTTACTTGGAAACCAGCCATTTCTGCTCCCAAACTCAATCCGCCAGCTCCACTAAATATGTCAATACCTATAGGCATAGTTCGTATTCTTTTGTTAATAAATTAGAATCAAAATCAATCCTAACAATCACATCAAACCCTGCCTGCCGCAGTTCGCACATCATGCTTCCTCCTCCGCAGATGAAGTCTATTGCTTTTATATGTTCATTTCCTGATTTCATATTTTTATTTTTCTTCCAAATTCTTATACAAAAACTTCTTCAACAATTCCTCTTAATTCCACATCATTTTCACATGCTCCGCTTAGTCCTTCATAGCTATATTTATATGCCTGATGACCTTTGGTTAAGGTTTTTGCGATAGTATACAATCGCATTTCCTGCTGGTATTCCGGATGTTCCTCCAACATCTCGTTCAGATGAAGGAGCGTCTCCTTGCTGTGGGTTGTGACAAATACCTGTTTGTTGGTTTGTGTAGCCAATGCAAATATAGCCTCCCAAAGTTTCTTGTGGGCGGAGTAATGAAGACCATTTTCGATTTCATCGATCAGGATAATATTGTTCATAGGGTTTGCGGATGCTGCCACGATGTTCAGGTAACGTCGTAATCCGTCGCCCATCATGTTGACTGCCATCAGCTGGTCGATCCCCTCTAGATTGATGAATACCGCATTATTTAGTATTTCGACCCCTGTGATACGTTTGTCGAAATATTGCATACGTTCCACTACAAGATCTTTTTTCTTTCGTTTAGCCAATTCCACCAGATCATTTATAGGATTGCCCGAGGCTAAGTCAGCAGGTATAAAAGTCACACTGTTTTTTTCCATATAATCATCCGCCATCTTTTTGCCTGTGACAATACCATTGGGTCCGTATGTTATCCAACACTCATAATGTTTCGTTTCTGCTTTTGATTCCAAATCAAATAGCATTTTAAGCGTGTTGATAAAAGCTTTTGTCTCTGAGGTCGGAATTTGTCCGTTTTGAAAATTTCCCTGTGACTTATCGTCAAAGGTATAGGCCATTTCCAACATTAGGTGTCGTTTGGTCTCATCCTGCAAATAAGATGTGATTTCTGGCTTCAAATTAAAATCTCCATTGTGGAAAATGTAGCTCAAATCGGAGAAACTGCTAAAACCACGAGCTCTGAGGGAGTTCATTAGTTGTGGTAAGTCTGGATTAGACATACCGACCATAAGTAGCAAGCACTCCAATACCGAACTTTTTCCAGAGCTGTTTTGTCCCAGCAACACATTCACCCTGGAAAAATCCTCTATCTTCAGAGATTCAACACCTCTGAAATTCTTTATCTCTATGTTTTTGAATCCGTCCATGCACTTTGTCCGCTCGTTGCAGGCTCATTGGCATATTATAAATGAAATCATTGTAAAATAATGACTTTTAGTATTATAAGCCATATCGGCACACCACGACAGCCACACAACTGTTTGATTTGCAAATATATGAAAATTGTAGTAGAAAAGCAAATTCGGAAGATTTGATTCATAAAATGTAGGCATACATTTTCATTTTCCCCAACCGTCTTCCCCCATCCTATTTTTCCAAAATACTCATTAACAAATATTTGATCTCATTAGAATCTAATCTTCCACAAGAAGATAATTTGTGCTTCTGCCTCCAGAGTCTGCCACTCTGAGAATTCCGTATGAGACAAGTTCCTGTAGGTCGCGAAGTGCGGTAGAGGGAGAGATTTTATTGATTTTAGCCCACTTGGCGTTTGTCAGGTTTCCTTCAAAACCATCCCACATCATATTCACCATCTTTATCTGCCTCTCATTCATCGCGACATCCCTATGTCTTTGCCAAAACTGAGTTTTTTTTATGATGTTTTCTGTCGTTGCTATCGCCTCTCCCACTGATATGTCAAGCGTGTTGATAAACCATTGCAGCCACTTTGTTATGTCTGTATTCCCGACTGTCGTGGACTCAAGAGCCGCATAATACTCTTTTTTGTTTTTGCATATAGTGTTCGACATACTATAGTATCTGTGAGGCAATCCATCCGCCCTGCATAAAAGCATGTCTGTTATGGTGCGTGTGAGACGTCCGTTTCCATCGTCAAAAGGATGTACAGCCACGAACCATAAATGCGCAATCCCAGCCTTCAAAATAGGATCTAATGACGTATCTTCCTTTTCTACCCAGTCAAGAAATTCTTTCATCATCAACGGCACATCTTTTGATGCCGGGGCTTCATAATGGACCACTTCATGCCCCATGGCTCCAGATACCACTTGCATAGGTTCTTCACCTACTCGCCAATCGGCTACGGTTATCTTATACATTCCGCTTCTTCCCGTAGGAAACAAAGCAGCATGCCATCCAAACAGTCTTTCCTGCGACAAGGGTAACGAAGCATTTCTCACCGCATCCATCATCACTTCCACGACCCCTTCCGTATAGTGGTCGGGATTGGGCAGTCCTTCCGTCTCCACTCCTAAATGCCTTGCCACAGATGATCGAACACGCTGAGAATCAAGTACGACTCCTTCTATTTCACAAGACTTGACAATATCCATTGTTATCATCTCTAATGATGATGCATTCTGCACATCCAATCCAAGCACCTTCATCATGCCTGTGAGCAGACCATGCTTGTAGCGGACAGAAGCCAATTGCGTCTGAAGTGCTACCTCATTCCATGTGAAATGTGGCCATTCTGGATATTGCCAAATATATACCGGTCTCATATTCTCAATCTAATTATGACGCGATTCCATCCGCTATTCACTTCATATTTTGACGCGAATAATCGATTCATTCACGTCATTTTAGCTATTTAACAACAAAAAATAATAACAAATCTAACAAACTATCCCATATTCCACAAACAAATCCGTCTAAAAAACATATGGGAAATTTTCCATATTCTTTTTCACATCATCCTATTTTCCCCACGTCTCCGCAAACGCTTATTCATGGATATTTTTCTCTATTATTTTGTCTATCTGACCGACATAATAAAAAGGGATGTTGATGAGACGGAATGGCTTACAATCCGGAGCCGGAGTAGCTATATCCTGAACACTATATTCACCACTCCAAATTCGGATTCCTGTGACGTACTGATCACAATTATTTACAAATGCATGAAGCGATCTAAGATGAGCATTTGTCCCAGTCTTCACCTCTATAGGTATTATGCGGTTGCCATACTGCCAAACAAAATCCACCTCCGCAGATGTTCCTTTCTTGTCTCGAACCCAGAAATATTGGTTCTCCTTATAATGGGCATCCAATACAGGACGAAGTTCCTGAGCCACAATATGTTCCGCTGCACGACCACGCCAAGTGTCAAGCAATTCCTTGTTCTGGAGATATTCCAACTGAATACCAGCAAAGAAATTTGTCAACCCATTGTCCACCATCATCAATTTGGGAGAACGCCGTTTGGCTGGCATTGCTGGAGCTGTGGTTGCAGTCACAGGATAATCCAACGATAGAATAAATGCTCGCTCTAAAACGTCCATCGCGTCATGTATTTGGGTAGACGTATAACTGCTGTCTCCAAACTTATCAAATGTTATCGTTTCTGCTGCAGAATACCACGCAGTGGACAATACATGCCTTAAAATCTTCACTTGATCCTCACTTTTCACAAATTTCTCCGCATCCTCATTATACCCCTTAAGCAAAGAGTTGAATATTCGCGACAATCGCTCAACATCATTTGTTTGTATGTATTCAGACACTGCTTCTGGCATTCCTCCTATCAAAGCATAAGTGTTGAATGAAGATATCATATCATCATGCAACATTTCCGGCACTGAAACATTGCGAAGCATATCTGCCCATTCAACCCCTTCCTTCGCTTCTATATATTCGTCAAAGGAAAATGGTCGTAATGTCAAATACTCCACTCTTCCAACAGGAAATGAGATATGCTTACTTGTCAAACTCTGCAATCTGCTACCTGCCGCTATCACATAAATCCACGGCATATCTTCATAAAAATAACGAAGCATCGCCACCGCAGCTGGTTCTTCTTGTATTTCATCTATAAATAGAAGTGTTTTTTTATTTCTATCTTGCACCAGATGATGCTTCATACATACGTATTGCCATACATCTTCTACTTTGCTGAATTTTCTAAATATATCAGCATCTTCTTTCTCTAGATTCAAAGATATAAACGCATCAAATTCTTTGCCAAACTCTTTGACCAATGTGGTTTTTCCTACTTGTCTGGCACCTCTAAGAACCAATGGCTTTCGATTTATATTTTCACGCCATTTTCTCAACTGTAAAATCAAATTTCTAACAAACATAGCTAATAAATTGATATACCGACACAAAGATATAATTTTCTTTCTAAAACATAGGCAACTTTCAGCCATTTTTTTTCTAAAACATAGGCAACTTTCAGCCATTTTTTTTCTAAAACATAGGCAACTTTCAGCCATTTTTTTTCTAAAACATAGGCAAGATTCAGCTATTTTCTTTCTAAAACATAGGCAGGATTCAGCCATTTTTCTTCTAAAACATAGGCAGGATAGGTCTCACGACCTATCCTTTGGTATGCCGCGCCTACGGTGCTAAAAGTGGTGTGTTCGATGGTGATTTCGGATAAAATAATTAAATTTGCATCGTCAAACAACCGAATATTTTAATGAACTCATACATATCATCTATTCAGTATTTAGGCATCATGGTGCAGGGCGGAAATATCTTCTACTTCCTGATCAACGCCATTTTCCTTTTCTTCATAATGCCCAAACTGCAACCTAAACGTAATGCGGCTGCCGCTGCCATTCATAACTCTCTTGGCTGGTTGTTGCTGGTCTTCGTCGCTAACTATAGTTTGTGGATCGTCCCCGAACTCTTCCAACCGCAGTGCGGCTACTACCGAATCGGAAATGTTTACCCCAATTATAAGACGCTGATGGAGTATATGGACCTCGCTGTCCTTCCGCTTTCCATGGTGTTCGGATCCACCGTCCTTCTTGGCAAAATGCCTCCAAAATGGATCGGAGCATCTATCCTTTTGCCATACTTGACCTACAGTCTGAACGATATTTTTGAAATTCTTCCATTCAAACTCTACACATTCGCTTATATATCCACAATCATCGTGGTGATCGCACAGCTTGCCTGGTACGGCTTCTTCATACGCAAATTCGACAAAAAACTGATGGAAAACTACTCAAATATCGACCGTCGCTCCATCAAATGGGTGTTTTGGACGCTCGTGCCCCTTCTTGTGCTCACGCTCCTATATATTCCTCTCAATATGATGACCAACGTGGATGAATGGATGGTGCTTTATGATTTTCTCACTCTGCTTATCATAACCGGCATCGTCGGTCATTCTCTATCTCATAAGGTCGACGAGATGACAATAGAGCTTATCTCCGAACAGATTGAGGAGATGGAAATCAAAGTCGACGGTGGGAAAAAGGATGTAGACGCGAATGAGCCCGAATCTGTCGACGCTACACCGTCGGCAAATATAGATGCTGAGACAGGGGAACCGAAAAGCCAGGCAGACGAATCTTCTGCATCAACTGATAATGCCAAAGCCCAAACTTCTTCATCTCTCAGCAGCAAGTTTATGGATTTCGACGATGTCTTCAAAAAGCTGGAGGAGGAAAAATTCTATCTCGACACAGAGGTCAACATCGACTGGATATCAAGCAAGCTCGGAACCAACCGCCACTATGTGTCAGACTATCTCAACCGTGTCAAACACGTCTCTTTCTACGAATATGTGAATTCCCTCCGTCTCATCTATGCCGAACGACTGCTGAAGGAGGGAAAAGAAAAATTGGCAGACATCGCGTTCATCTGCGGTTTCAACAGCGACCATACATTCCGTCGACTTTTCAAAGAAAAATACGGATGCACTCCGTTGCAATATCAAAAAAACGCATGATTTGGTAGCGATTTATTTATGTTTTTTGAGGATTGTTAAGGACAGAACGTCCTAACCCCTTTCCAAGTGCGAGCCGTAAGGCGAGCACATAAAAATAGGCTTTGTCCTATTTATGACTGATTTTTCCATCTTTTTTCGTCTGAAAGACGTTACCGAGCGAAGCGAGAGTAACCCGTGACGAAGTCTCGGGATAATGACACAAAAACTTTGCCTGAAAGGCAATACCATAAGTACTGCCTTCTCGTCTCTTTTTCTCAAAAAAAAGGCGTAGCCTTTCTCTGTAAACCTTGTGCCTCTGTGTTTTTTATTAAATTTATGTGCTCGCCTACGGCTCGCATTTTGAGAGAGGTTAGGGCGTTCCGCCCTTAACAATCCTCAAACCACAAAAAAAGTTCAAACAATCCGATTTAGTGCATATCACTAATACACAACACCTTACCAATTTGTACAATTTGTGAAAACGTACAAATTGTGAACTTCACAAACTGTCCACACACATTTCCTAAACTGTCCGTCCAGCCCCGTAATCATAGTCTATCTTTGCTACGTCGATGAGAACGAAAGAGATCTCACCTGACACAAGAATTAAGATATTCATTCATTAAAAATTTACGACTATGAAAAAGATATTATTTACAATCGCATTTGTGGCTGTTTCATTTATGGCAAACGCATTAGAGACACAATTCTTCTCAGTTGATTTCGACAAGATGGAATTAGTGAAAGACGGAGAGACATTCGAATTATTGGAGGTCAGCAAGAAAGAGCTGGTAAACGGCCGAGTTGTGACATACCGCTGCATGGATCAAAGTTTGAGAGCAGTAGCATTCAAATTATTGGTATCCAACAAAGGAAGATTCTTGAGATTCAGAAAATGTGTATTGGAATCGAAATAAAATTATAAATGCTAAATGCGGAATGCTAAATTGTATAGACGCGCGGTCGTGCGTCTCAAAATATTGTACGTGCGTCTCAATTTGATTTCAATATTATTTGACGTGCGTCTCAATTTGATTTGACATACATTTCAATTTGATTTCACGTGCGTATAAATCGAATAAAATTCCATTAGTTTAGAATAAAGCTTCTCATGATTGAATGCGGTGGTTATTGACTAATCACCGCATTCTTACATGAATAAAAAAATTTGATGAAGAACAAAATATATTAGGTCGTAGGGAAGAACACTTAGACAAAACCTTAATTGATTTTGTGTTCTGTGTTTTGTATGTTATTGTCCGCCACCTTATTGTCGGCCATATTTTTCTTCACGTAGGCTCTTGCCTTCTTGACCTCAAAGAAAGTGCGAGAATCAGTTTGGTGAGCCACACCGTTGACAACGACGAAATAGTTTGGAACTCTATCGCCTTTTTCATCAATAGTACATTTAATGTATGTCTTCTCTACTGAAGCGAAATCAAACTCGTTTGCCAAAACTGGAGTAAAGACAAATGCTAAAGCAATTGAAAGCGTCTTGAAAAATGTAGTTTTCATAGTCGTAAAGCTAAATACCTTTTTATAATATTTGTTTGTGTTCACGAAATTGTTGATTTCGTTTACATTGGCAAAGATAGAGCATAGACAAAGACAGACGCATTAAAAATACTCCAAAATATAGGAAATTTACGCCATGTTTAAATCAGATGAAAAAAACGTCAGGAATAAATTGATTTTCCATAATAAAACCTACAAACCAACGCCACATGTTACAATAATATTTAAATGATGTTACATTTGGCATTCATATATCATGATATTTTTAGCGTGAGTTTGACGAGCTGTGATTGATAAGGGTCTAAATTTGTTTTTAGAACTATTGTATTATAATTAAGGAAATTTACACCACAATTTTTATAATTGAGCGAAAATCATTAACTTCGTCAGATTCTCATTACAATATTTTATTAATAGAAAAGTATATTTCCACCAATACCATATTTGGTACAATTTATATATAAAGGAACTTGATTATTTTATGATTCATTCGGAAATTAACTATGGAATATAAATATACACCAAAGACTAAGGACGAATTGATTTCTGCGATTAAGAAAGAAATCGATTTTCAAGGCTACGAAGCAGATCTAAACTGCATTGATACTTCTGCCATTACAGACATGAGTAAACTCTTTAAGGATAATGAGTTCAATGGTGACATATCTCAGTGGAATGTTGGCAATGTGACTGACATGTCTGGTATGTTTTATCATAGTTCATTTAATGGAGACATCTCAAAGTGGAATACAGGAAATGTGGTTAATATGAGCAGCATGTTTGCAGGATCAATTTTCAATGACGACATTTCCCAATGGGATGTATCCAGTGTGACTGATATGGGATGGATGTTTGAATCAAGTCTTTTCAAAGGAGACATTTCCAAATGGGATGTTGGCAATGTGATTAACATGGCTAACATGTTTTCTTTAAGTATGTTCGATGGAGACATATCACAATGGGATATACGCAATGTCATAAATATGGAGAAAATGTTCTATGATTGTAAATTCACGGGAAATCTGTCTAATTGGAGATTGAGCAGCGTGGAGGAAAAAAATTCCATGTTTGGTAAATGTTATTGTGTAATACCTGATGATTTTTATACACATAAGTATTTTCCCAAGACGAAAAAAGAGTTAAAAGAAGCAATTGATAACGAGATTAAATTGCAAGGAGAAGATGCAGATCTAAACTGTATAGACACATCTGCCATAACAGATATGTCAGGATTGTTTTCAGGAAGCTCTTTTGACGGAAACATTTCCAAATGGGATGTGGGCAATGTCACTAACATGAAATGTATGTTTGATTGTAGTGATTTTACTGGAGACATATCCCAATGGGACGTCTCTAAGGTAAAAAATATGTCAGGTATGTTTTTTGACAGTCTTTTCAAAGGAGATATATCGCGATGGAATGTAACCAGTCTCACAAAAATTGAAGGTATGTTTGAACAAAGTGTTTGTAACATCCCTATATGGTATAAGAAATTGGTTACAAATCGCAAATACTATCCTAAAACAAAAGAGGAATTAATAGATGCAATCAGGACAGAAATCAATATTGAAGGTAATAATGCAAATCTAAACAATATAGATACTTCTGCCATTACAGATATGAGCGAATTATTTGCTAAAGTCGATCCATATTTTGATACAAATGGACTCAGTGAGTTTAATGGCGACATATCACAATGGAATGTGAGCAATGTCACTAATATGAGTGGCATGTTCTATAGAAGTTGCTTTAATGGATATATATCCAAGTGGGATGTCTCTAATGTTACAAACATGGCTTTTATGTTCTGGAATAGTCAATTTAATAAAAGTATATCCAAGTGGAATGTCAGCAGAGTTAAAAATATGACAGCAATGTTCCAGGGTAGTAAGTTCAAGGGTGATATTTCTAAGTGGAATGTTTCAAATGTCACTGAAATGTCATTGATGTTTCAAGGATCTAGATTCAATGGCGACATATCCAAATGGAACGTATCTAAAGTAAAAATCATGTTGTGTATGTTCCAGGACAGTAAGTTCAAGGGAGATATTTCAGGATGGGATGTTCGCAAGGTAAAAGAAATGCTTGGCATGTTTGACAACTGCCCATGCAACATTCCAGAATGGTATAAAGGTTAGGACTATGGAATATAAATATACTCCAAAAACTAAAGAAGAATTGATTTCTGCGATCGAGAAAGAAATTGATCTTCAAGGCGACGATGCAGACCTAAACTGCATTGACACTTCTGCCATTACGGACATGATCTTCGTTATGTTTTTTGCTGTTTTGAAGGAGATGTCTCAAAATGGAACGTAAGCAAAGTAACTGATATGTCTGGCATGTTCTTTGAAAACCAATATTTCAGAGATATATCCCAATTGGAGGTCTCTAACGTGACGTCACCGACATGTCTCGTATGTTTTATGCCAGTCATTTTACCGGAGATATTTCAAAGTGGAATGTCTCCAATGTGACAAATATGAGCCAAATGTTTCAACGAAGTTCGTTCAATGGAGACATATCGGATTGGAATGTTGGCAATGTTACAGACATGAACGAAATATTTTCATGCAGTGATTTTGCTGGGGATATTTCAAAATTGGATGTGAAGAAAGTGAAATATAAGTTTGATATGCTTTTCGGTTGTGATTGCGACATTCCTGAATTGCATGAAAAGTCATTTATTTAGAACAAGTTATGGAATACAAATACCACCCTAAAACTAAGAAGAGTCTTCTTAAAGCCATTGGAAACGAGATACGTATTCAGGGCAATGAAGCTGATTTGAACTGTATAGACACTTCTGCAATTACCGATATGAGTGGATTGTTTGGATATGAAGTAGACAGAGATTACAACTTCCTTTGGAATGAATTCAACGGAGATATTTCCCAATGGGATGTCAGTAACGTAACGGACATGTCATATATGTTTTTTGGCTGTATTTTCGATGGCGACATCTCACAATGGGATGTGAGCAGCGTCACAAATATGGAATGTATGTTCGGTTGCCCTAAAGACGAAGAATTTCTCTTAAATCCTTTTAATGGAGATATAAGCAGATGGAATGTAAGCAAGGTTACAAACATGCGTGAAATGTTCAAGAGAAGCATGTTTAACCGAGACTTGTCCAGATGGGATGTGAGTAACGTGACCGATATGTCTGGACTGTTCTGCTATTGCGATTTTAATGGAGATATATCCAAGTGGAACGTCTCCAATGTGGTAGATATGTCTGATTTATTCGGCAGTGATTTTAATGGTGACATTTCCAAGTGGGATGTGAGTAGCGTGACTAACATGTCTAGTATGTTTTCCTCTTGTACGTTTGACGGAGACATCTCAAATTGGAATGTTTCCAATGTAACTGACATGAGCTATATGTTTTGTGGTTCACTTTTCAACGGAGATATTTCCCAATGGGATGTAAGCAATGTGACTAATATGTCAGGCATGTTTAAGCAAAGTTTTTTTAGTGGTGACATTTCTAAATGGGATGTGTCCAATGTGACAGATATGTCACAAATGTTTAGTTTTAGCGAATTCAACAGGGATATTTCCAAATGGAATGTATCCAATGTGAAGGACATGTGTTATATGTTCAGTAAAAGTATGTTTAATGAAGACATCTCAGACTGGAATGTTAGCAACGTAAGAAATATGGAAAGGATGTTTTCGTATTGCGACTTTAATGGAGATTTATCTAAGTGGAACGTGCGAAATGTAAGAATTATGGAAAACATGTTCGAAGGATCCAAATTCTTAGGAGACTTGTCTTCATGGAATGTAAATAAATTAGCACAAACGAAGGGCATGTTTGACTCATGTGGATGTTCTAAACCACGATGGTATAAAAAATAGCGGAAAGAAACTGAATAAGGCATGCTATAACGAACACTATAGTATGCCTTATATTCACACCAGAATGTATATCAGTTTGCATCAATATTTCTGATGCATCTCTCGAATTTTCTTATATATTCCATATTGAAAAGGGAATCTTTTGTATTCACCTATCGAAGCGGACTTCCAGAGTAAGTATATAATCCTATTCAAAGCGAATCAGAAATAAGTCAGAACATTATGAATCTCATTTTCTATATTCCTCTTGAGTTGATAGGGTTCCGGTCGAATAAAGAAGAACCACCGTAAGAATCTCAGATCTCACAATGGTTCTTTCTTTAACAGATAAAACACTCTTTTGACCTTTAATCTGCTAAAATATAACAGATGTTCTGTTTCTTCAAATTCGTCTATTTTCTCATTGACTTTTCCCACCAAAGAGTAGGATCAACGAAAAAGCCGTGCTTACGACCTCGATAGATTTTTGTCGTTGGATCATAGAATCCCCAAAACATTTTTCCATCTCCTCCGAGATCCCATGTAGAAGTTATCTCAATAGATTTGAATGGAAGTTTGTCAAACTTTCCCTGACTGATAAGAATTTTTGTTCTGCGACGAAAACGACGAGATGCATTCTTCTTACCTCTGTGTTGAGACTTGCAACAGCAGCAAGTGCCAGCAGGAAAGTGTTTGAATGAATGTGACATGCCAAAATAATGTTTATGAAGCACGTACGATACGTCCGTTGGCTTCGGTTGAACATTAACTGGCTGTAAGATTTAGATGCAACATATTCTTATGATGATTAGTCATTATTATCAAAGGTTTGCCCCAAAACTTGTCCACAAAGTTACAACTTTTTCTGAGATCATCTCATTTTTGCACTTATTATGATAATATAACGTGCTGAAATATTTATCTATAGGTCGAGAAATTGACAGGTGGAAGGTCAGACAACATCTTTATCTTTCTTCTATGATTAAAAACTGGGCATAAACAAAAAGACACTCGCTTTTGCAAACGAGTGTCTTTCTATTTAATAATCTTTGATTCCGATTATTATCCGCCGAAGTTATCGAAACGGATCATGTCGTCCTCGACACCTAGGCTGTGAAGCAAGTCAAGAACTGTCTTTGCCATCATTGGAGGTCCACACAAGTAGTACTCACAATCCTCTGGATTCTCGTGCTGCTTCAAGTAGGTATCACCCATCACTGGAGCAACGAATCCTGGTGTGTACTTGATTCCTGCCGCATCTGCCTTTGGATCTGGACGGTCCAAAGCCAAATGGAAATGGAAGTTAGGGAAATCCTTCTCAAGCTGCAAGAAGTCGTCAAGGAATGGAATCTCCTCAAGTGCACGTGCTCCGTAGAAGTAGTGCATTGGACGGTTGCGGTCCTCATCTGAGATTCCGTGTCCCTTTAGCATATGCATAATCTGCGCACGTAGAGGAGCCATACCGGCACCACCACCTACCCAAATCATCTCTCTGCCTGATCCATATACAGGACGGAACTCTCCGTAAGGTCCTGACATGATCACCTTGTCTCCTGGCTTCAAATTGAAAATGTAAGAAGACGCGATACCTGGGTTGACATCGATGAATGGGCTCTCACCTGGTGCCAATACATTTGGAACTGGCTTGCCATCCTCTCCCAAGATAGGCTTGTTTGTCTTTGGATCCATCTTGAAGCGTGGCTTCATAGGAGGAGTAGCGATACGAACGTTCAATGTGATGATATCACCCTCATCTGGATAGTTGGCCATTGAGTATGCACGGATTGTCTCTGTTGGATTCACACAACGAAGATCAAACATCTTGTTGTTGTTCCAGAAAGGAAGATAGACATCTCCGATCAACTCTTTATCAAAGTCGTTGTAGCTGATATCAAATGCAGGAATCTTAATCTGTGCGTAAGAACCTGGCTCGAAGTGCATGTGCTCACCAGCTGGTAAAGCAACCTTGTACTCCTTGATGAATGTAGCGACATTTCTGTTTCCAATAACTGTACACTCCCACTCCTTTACGCCCATCACAGACTCAGGAACCTTGATTGACATATCACATTTAACCTTTGCCTGGCAACCAAGACGCCAGTTGGCTTTCTGCTCCTTACGTGAGAAGAATCCCTTCTCTGAATCTAGGATCTCACCACCACCCTCTGTGATCTGGCACTTGCACTGTCCGCAAGCACCCTTACCACCACATGCTGAAGGCAAGAACACTCCGTTGGATGCCAATGTTGAAAGCAATGATGAACCAGACTCAACCTCTAGCTCCTGCTCTCCATTGATCTTCAATTTTACAGGACCTGATGCCACCAAAAACTTCTTTGCAACAAGAAGGATAGCAACAAGTGTCAAAACAACTGCGAGGAATACTCCAATACTTGCTAAAATCAAATTCATGTCCATTTTTTATTCCTCCATTTTAGATTTTAAGACCTGAGAAACACATGAATGCCATAGCCATAAGTCCTACAGTGATAAATGTAAGTCCAAGGCCCTTCAACGCTGCTGGAGCGGCATTGTAGCTCAATTTCTCACGTATAGCAGCCAAACCTACGATTGCCAATAGCCAACCAAGTCCTGAACCCAATGCGTATGCAAGACAGTCTGACACACCACCGATGTACTGTGTGCTGTCTGGTGACATTGTGATTCTCTGCTGCATGAATAGAGACGCACCCATGATTGCACAGTTTACAGCGATCAAAGGCAAGAAAATACCAAGTGACGCGTAAAGCGATGGACTGAACTTCTCAACTACCATCTCCACCAACTGCACAATACCTGCAATCACGGCAATGAATAGGATGAAACTCAAGAATGACAAATCAACACCTTCAACCAAACAATCTGGTCCGAGAACCTTTGTATAAAGTAGGTAGTTGACTGGCAATGTCACGCACAAAACGAAAATTACAGCAAGACCAAGTCCTAAAGCTGTCTTCACATTTTTCGAAACTGCAAGGTAAGAACACATACCTAGGAAAAATGCGAAAATCATATTGTCGACGAAAATCGACCTTACAAATAAACTAATAAAATGTTCCATATTCTTTTCCTAAATACCTGTTGTTATTTCTCCTGCAACTCAGGGTTCTTTGCTCTCATCGCCCAGATGATACATCCTAGGATGATCAATGCCATCGGTGGCATAAGCATCAAACCACAGTTCATATAACCTGCCTCGTATAAGCAATCAGGAATAACCTGGTAGCCAAACAATGTGCCGGCTCCGAATAGCTCACGAATGAAAGCTACAATGACCAATATGATTGCGTAACCAAGACCGTTGCCAATACCGTCGACCAATGAATCTACAGGTCCGTTAGCCATTGCGAATGCCTCTAGACGACCCATCAAGATACAGTTTGTAATGATCAATCCGACATATACTGACAATGCCACACTAACATCGTATGCGAAAGCCTTCAAAACCTCACTTACGATTGTCACCAATGTAGCGACCACCACCAACTGAACGATGATACGTATACGGTTTGGAATAGTGTTTCTCAACAAAGAGATAACAACGTTTGCTAGAGCAAGAATGATTGTTACCGACAATCCCATTACAATTGCTGGCTCAAGCTGTGCTGTAACGGCAAGCGCAGAGCATATACCAAGCACCTGCACAGCCACAGGGTTGTTCAAACCTAGCGGTGTAAGAAATGTTTCTTTAAGATTACTCATTTGTATATCCTCCTAATGTTATTTTTTCAACTCGTCTTTAACTTCCTTAACGATAGGTTCAACCTTTGCTACGATTGTATCCTTCACCGCATTGATCGTTGAATCCACAACAGCCATCTTTGCTGCGGCTGAATCCTGTGCAGCTGCCTCTACCTTTGTTGCGCCAGATGTCGCATCTGTAGCAGAAGACAAGAACGAGCTGTATCTCTTCAAGCAAGTCTTCAACATCTCATCAACACCCTTTGATGTGATTGTACCTCCTGAAATACCGTCAACCTCGCAAGATGAATCTGAAACCTTTCCGTTCTTGACAACACTCAAAACGACATTGCCATCTCTTGTGACTGTCTTGCCTTTGAACTGCTCTGTGAAGAATGGCTTTGTGATTTCGGCTCCTAGTCCTGGAGTCTCACCCTCATGTCCGAAATAAGTTCCAAACACTGTGTTCTTGTCTGAATTCAATGCGACATAACCCCAGATTGGACCCCAAAGACCAGCACCTCGAACTGGGAAAACATACTTCTTCTCTCCGTTTAGTGTGCACTCGAAAACATGAAGTTCTGTTGTGTCAGCATAATTTGTTTTGAACTCGTCTGTATACTCTGCAAGAGAACCATCTGCATTCAAAACGAAATCTGTAACCTGCTCCCAATTTGTAGCGACGTCTCCGTCAGTGATATTCAAAGCACTCAAAATCTGCTTCTTTGTATCCAACTTAACATTCTCTGTCTGCTTCTCTTTCAAAGAAGAAGAAATGAAAGCTAGAAGGAATGCCACGATAATAACCATTATCGAAGCATAACCGATAGTATAAGCATTACTATTTGTATTCATTTTCCTGCTTTTTTAATGATTATTTATTATTAAGACGGCTCAATCTCTTATTGATGTTACGCTGTACGAAACAGTGGTCTATCAATGCTGCGAACAAGTTCATCAACAAGATTGCCAACATCATTCCTTCTGGATAACCAGGATTCATACAACGAATTATAATTGCGACAACACCGATCAAGAATCCGAAGATGTACTTACCGCAGTTTGTACGTGGAGATGTAACTGGATCTGTTGCCATAAACACAGCACCGAAACAGAAACCACCGACACACAAATGCTCCATCCAGTCGAGATTCCAAACCTGATTTGTCTCGCTTCCGATTGCGTTGAACAAGAATGCTGTAAGTGCTCCACCGACGAATACACTGATCATTGTTCTCCAGTTTGCAACTCCAGATACCAATAGGATAACTGCACCGATCATGATGGCGATGACACTTGTCTCACCGATTGAGCCTGGCATCAAACCTACAATCATATCGTTAAGACCTACAGGATTACCAAGAGCGTCTGTCACTGTTGTTGTAGAACCGGTTGCCACCTGACCTAGGGCAGTAGCGCCTGTGAAACCATCTACAGTTCCATTAGCCAAATCGTTACCTAGTCCGAAAATAGACTCCTTTGCAATCCAGACTGAATCACCACTCATCTTTGTAGGATAAGCGAAGAACAAGAATGCACGAGTGATCAAAGCCACATTGAAGATGTTGTAACCTGTACCACCGAAAATCTCCTTAGCGAAGATTACTGCGAATGCTGTTGCCACAGCGATAATCCAAAGTGGGCACTCAATAGGAACGATCAATGGAATCAACATACCAGAAACCAAAAATCCTTCCTGAATCTCCTCATGCTTCCACTGTGCTACTGTAAACTCAATTCCTAGACCGACTACGTATGAAACGATGATCTTAGGAAGAACTGCCAAGAATCCGTAGAAGAATACCTCCATGAAGCTTGCCTGATCAAGTGTACCTGCCACCAAATAATTCTGGTAACCGACGTTGTACATACCGAAAAGCAAAGCTGGGATCAAGGCAATCACGACAAATGACATCACACGTTTGCTGTCGATTGTGTCGTGAATATGTGTTCCGCTCTTCGAAACTGTGTTAGGCACGAACAAGAATGTTTCAAAGCCATCAAACACAGAACGGAACGCTGAAAGTTTGCCGCCCTCCTCAAAGTTTGGCTTCACTTTATCCAGAAAATTCCTTAAAGCTTTCAATTTATCACTTATTTAAATTATTACTCCAATTATGCCAACTCCTTACGCAAGTAATCCAATCCTTCACGAACGATTCTCTGCGTTTCAATCTTGGATGTGCAGACATACTCACATAGGGCGAAATCCTCAGGTGCAACCTCGTAAATACCAAGTTGCTCCATCTTGTCGATGTCCTTGTCCATGATTGCTTTCACCAAAAACTCTGGCAAAATATCCATTGGGAATACAGCGTCATACTCGCCACTCATGATGAACGCGCGCTCACCACCGTTAAGGTTTGTGTCTGCTACATATTCCTTCTTGCTGCCAAGTAGCCATGAGAAATAAGAATGGCTTGTGCTGAACTTGTTAAGACGTGGCATAATCCAGCCCAACAACTCATTATTCTTGTTTCCTTCTGGGATAACTGTGATCTGGTGAGCGAAAGCTCCGATGAATCCATCTTTGCTAACCTGACGACCAGTCAACGGATTACCGCTGATGTATCTTACATTCTCCTCTGATACCTGACCCTTCACTACAGAAGCGATCTCAGCACCTGGATATGTCTTATAATATGAAGGCTTTGAAACTGATGATCCTACAAGAGCGATAAGTCTTGAGAAATCAATTGTTCCTTTCTTGAATGCAGAACCAATAGCCACTACATCGTATGGGCTGATTGTCCATACAACCTCACCCTTGTTGATTGGGCTGATATGGTTGATCTGAACACCAACGTTTCCTGCTGGATGAGGTCCCTCAAACTCTGTGATGACAACTCCCTTCAACTCCTTGAATGCACGAGCTGCAGAATCCTTGTGGATTGAAACGTACACCTTGCCAGTTGTCAACTTTGCAAGAGCGTCGATTCCAAGCTGAAGCTCATCCTTACACTGTGTGTAATCGAACACATAGTCGTATGACGGTGCCAATGGAGCAGAGTCAAAACCCGAGATGAAGATAGCCTTAGGGGCATCGTTAGGGTTAGCGACTACATCAAATGGACGCTGGTTAATGAATGCAAAGAAACCACTCTCCAAAAGAAGTTTCTTAACATCAGCTGAGCTTAGCTGTGATGGCTGAGCTTTCTCAAATGGTACAGACTCAAACTTACCATCCGATTTCAACCTAATATCCAACACCTTTCGTCTCTCACCACGATTGACAGCTTCAACCGTTCCGCTACATGGAGAGACAACCTTTAAATCTGGGTTAGCCTTGTCGTAGAACAACACCGAACCCACCTTCACTGCATCTCCCTCCTTAACAGCAACTTTTGGAGTCATGCCGTGAAAGTCGTCAGGGCGCATAGAAAAAAACTGACTCTGCAAAGCATCAGACTTCGTCTCTGCTGCCTTACCTTTCAGTTTTATGTCCAGGCCTTTTTTGATTTTAATTGATTCAGCCATAAATGGATCTAAAAAAAGTATTAAAAATTATAGGCAAAGTTAAACCTTTTTAACGATTTTATAACAAATATCCTCGTTTTTTTGTTTTTTATTGATAAATATTGGTGGAAACGGACATTTTGGTATCACATTGGCTATTGGTCATCAACATTTATAATTTAGCATTTAGAATTTAGAATTTCATTCCAGCTCCACCGTCTCCAAATCATAAGGCACCTCTACCCTACCGGAGAATCCGAGTTTTGCCTCTGCCGTATACCTCTCCTTTCGTGTATCCAGTGTCTTCTCTTCAGTATGATATAGCAAAATATTTTTCACGTCAAGAGTAGACGCGATTTCACCCGCGTCTTTCGCAGTGCTATGATGCTTTTCGTATGGATGGAATCTGTCACGGTCGTCGTACAAACAGAAAGCCTCACAAAGCATCCAGTCGACACCTTTCACATAATCCGCACATTTCTCATTATATGGTTCATCACCCAGACAAGCAAGCTTCAGATCACCATACTCCATACGGTAGCCAAACTGCTCCAATTTAGTGGAGTGGATAGAGAACGCAGTGAAGTGGGCACCGATGGCTTCAAACGCCTCACCGTCGCCAATTTCATTGATCAAAATACCCTTTCCGACCTCAGAAGCGATCTTTTTCGGCAACATTTCCGTCACCATCATCTTTAATAGGCCACAAAGGTGCGAATGACTATATATATTAAAAATACCTTTATATTCTCCACGGTTGATCGCTGTAGAAATCATACGCACAATCCAAAGTGCGCCAAGGAGATGATCGGTGTGGGCATGAGTAAGAAACATTGCGTTCAAACTACGGTAATCGATACCCGCTTTTTCAAGTTGAACTAGCACTCCATTGCCACCACCTGCATCCGTAAGAAGATTTCCCTCTTCCGTCGATATCACAAAACAAGTGTTATAGCATTTCGTCACAAGGGCATTTCCTGTGCCCAACATTGTTATTTTTGCTTTCATCTTACAATTAATTTGGCCGCAAAAATAATAGTTTATAACGAAAACGGAAACAAAAAAATTGATGAAACTAAAGGCAAAAACAAAATGTATACTGATTGTGTGCAACATAATTTACAGAAACAACCATATAATGACTTAAAACTCCAAACTATTTCCTACTTTTGTAGTGATTCTATTTATAAATAGGATTTTAATAATTTAAGCCATGAGAAAAAAATTAGTTTTATTGATCGTTTCTTTCATACTATGCATGCCAACATTTGCCGCACGTAAAAAGAAAGACAATACCACAAAAAGTGAGACAGCGGAAGTGGTGAATGCGACAAACACGCAACTGAAATTCAATATTCTAACCGATTCTACAGCAGAGGTGATAAACGATGATTCATATTGGAGTCTTATATCTATTGAAGTTCCTGAAAAAGTACGAATAGCGGATAATATATTTACTGTAACAAGCGTTGGTTCAAAAGCATTTGAAGATTGTCAAAACCTGACAAACGTAAAAATACCCTCAAGCATAACCGACATTGCAAACGAAGCGTTTTCCGGATGCAGCAATTTGACAAATATTAATATTCCTTCAAGTGTAAATCGCATTGGAGAAGGTGCTTTTTTTGGTTGTAAAAATCTGAGCAGCGTTGAAATACCTACGAGTGTAACAAAACTTGAATATGGGGTCTTTGAAGGATGCAAAAATTTGACAAGCATAAAGATTCATTCAAATGTAAAAAGCATTGGCGGAACAGCTTTCTATCGTTGTACCAGTTTAAAAAAGATCGAGATTCCTTCAAGTGTGACCAGCATTGGCAATGGAGCTTTTTATGGATGTGATAATCTAAAAAATATCATTGTAGACTCCAACAACCCCAATTATTCTTCCGAGGATGGAGTTTTATATAATAAAGACAAGACCGAGATAGTCGTTGTTCCTGGTGCGACCAAGGGCAAATTCACAATTCCATCAAGCGTAATCAGCATAAGTAAAGGTGCCTTCGCAAGATGCAGAGGTTTGAAAAACATAGAAATTCCATCCAGTGTGAATACAATCGAAGATTTTGCGTTTTCTGATTGTGAAGAATTGACAAGTATATCGATTCCTTCTAGTGTATATAAAATAGGCGATTATGCTTTTTCAACATGTAAAAAACTGACAGCCATAGAGATACCTTCAAGCGTCACAAAAATTGGAGACTGGGTGTTTTCTCACTGCTATAGTCTGACAAACATAGAAATACCATCTAGTGTGACAAGCATTGGAGATTGGGCATTTGCTAATTGTGATGGCCTGACAAGCATAAAAATTCCATCTAATGTCACTAGTTTAGGAGACCGTGCATTTTTTAATTGTTTTAGTTTGACAAACATAAATATTCCATCGAGTGTAACCAAAATCGGAAATTCAGCATTTGAAAAATGTACCGGACTGACAAGCATAGAATTTCCTTCAAGTGTCACAGACATAGGAGAGAAAGCATTTTACGAGTGTAAAAATCTAAAAATTGTTATTGACAACTCTGAGGAAAACTTAAAAATAGGAAACGATGCTTTTCTCGACTGTGCATCCGTAATATATACGAAAAGGACAGAAAATCCAGCAAGTTCTACGGAACAAAAATAAACCACTCATTTTTCACAACGGATAAAACCGAATTTAATAAACAAACTACAATAGATGAAAAAAGTATTATCAGTAGCGTGCTTTGCATGCTTCACACTACATGTGGTGAGCCAAGAGAATCTGTGGTGGAAAACGCCAGTCAACTCGCCAGAAGTCAACAAAGACAACACCGTCACATTCCGTCTTAAAGCGGCAAACGCCACAAAAGTTGAAGTTGTGGGAGATTTCTTGTCGAAAGATGAGAAAGCAGAGATGAAAAAAATCAACAATGACGTGTGGGAATACACCACTCCAAAAGCACTTGCACCAGAGTTGTATAGCTATTCATTCATGATGGACGGGATAAAGATTTCAGATCCGTCAAATGTATTCATGTCGCGCGACGTGGTGACAATCAGCAACTTATTCATGATCGACGGGAAAGAGAGTGAATTATACAAGGTTCAGAATGTGCCACACGGTTCTCTCAGCAAAGTATGGTATCACAGCGACAACCTGAATGCAGACAGGCGTATCACCGTCTACACGCCTGCAGGATATGAGACCAACAATCAAAGATACCCAGTGTTGTATCTTCTTCATGGAATGGGAGGAGACGAGGATTCTTGGTCGACGTTGGGACGTGCGGCTCAGATTTTGGACAATCTGATAGCGCAAGGTAAAGCCAAACCTATGATTGTGGTTATGACCAACGGCAACTCCGATTTGCAAGCTACATGGGGAGAATCCCCCACCGGCTATGTCACTCCTACTATAGAATTGCCCAAAACGACAGATGGCTCATTTGAAGAGGCTTTTCCTGAGGTGGTGACATTTGTAGATAAAGCGTACAGAACAATTGCAAAAAAAGAGTCAAGAGCTATCGCCGGACTGTCGATGGGAGGATTCCATTCAATGCAAATATCAAAAGAGTATCCTACACTATTCAACTATATCGGACTTTTTTCCGCTTCCGCAAGATTTAAGGGCAGAAAAGATTCGCATATCTATGAAAATTGTGAAGCAAAATTAAAAACACAGTTTGCACAGAAACCAGCGTTATATTGGATTGCAATAGGCAAAGATGATTTTCTTTACGAGGAAAACCAGAAATTCAGATCTTTTTTAGACTCCAAGGGATTTCAATATACTTATGTGGAGAGTGAGGGAGGACACATCTGGAAAAATTGGAGAAATTATTTATGCCAGTTTTTGCCATTGATCTTCAAATAATGGACAAGTTTTGATCAAACAATAAGGGGCAAGTTTTGAAACCTGCCCCTATTTATGAAACAAATAGATTGTCTCTATGTTTATTTTCTAAGGATAACCTTAGAAGCAAGCTGACCCTTGTCGTTCTTGACAACGATAGCCACGACCTTGTCAGCCTTTGTAGCTGCACGGCCTTCCATATTGTAAGCGGCAACCAACTCACCATTTTCAACAACAATATCACCATTCTCGTCTACATAAGCGACAATGTCAAATGCATCAGAATCAACCTGGTCGACCTTAACATCAGCAAACTTCTTAGAAGAGAACATGATATCGTCAACCAAATAGCCCGCCTTAGAACCCTTGAAGATTAAGTCAAAAGACTCTGCACCTGAAGGCACCTTAACCTCACCTTCAAACCTAGTCCAAATTGGTTTAATTGTATCATTCGCCAAATCAACAATTTCACCTGTATTAAACTTCAATAAAATAGGAATATCATACTCAGCGTAATCATCAGCATCTGTCCAATATCCCTTTTCATTCTTATGCTTCTTTATCAGCATCTTTGAATAGATTGTCTCTGTTCCTGCAGGGATCTTAATTTCAGGGAACACAATAGAATCACGTACAGACTCTACCTGCAATGCATGAAGCTGCTCACAGTCGATATGGCCAGAACCATCCTGATTACGAACAGAATCAGGCATGAAATCACGGAACAAATACAAAGGGCTTCTACCTTCTCCTTCCCAATAGTCTGCATATTCTTCTGTGAAAATTGGCTGAATACCACCATGATATGCAGATGCTTCCTTAGTAGCGACCTTCAACTCCTCAAGATAGAAATCTCCAAGTTTTACATTATCGAAATTTTCAGCATAGAATGGCTTTCCCTCTTTAATAGAAACAAACGCCATATTCTTTATGTATGGGTATTCTTTAAGGACACCCTTATAATGACAATAATTACCTCCTACATTGTATTCACGTGCATAAGAGAAATTCATTCCGAAAAGCTGCTTCATAGAAGCCTTAGCATAAATATACTTATATGTAGTAACCCATTCTTCTGTTGGGCCCCACTTCGCATCTACGAAACTGAATGTCTCTGCTGTGGAAGCATTTTTAGATTTCAATAATTTTTCTTGTGTTGTGAAACCAAACATCCACAAAGGTTTGTTTCCAAAATATATGTTTGTATCTTTATCGAAATCTGGAATCTTATACTCAAATACCATCACATAGTTTTCTGACAAATCCAATGGTTTATCAGAATTAAACTTTAGACGGACATCCAAATAATCATCAGATAGCTGCTTGTAAACAACCAAATTTTCTCCATCAACAGTAGTGTCCTTCAATTCGCTAGGAACCTTTCCGTCCAAATCTTCAGGATCATACTCATAAATTTCCACATTGTCAGTAAGTTTTCCATCCTTAATGATCCAATATGCCTTGTCGAAAGATAATTCGGCAAACACTGATGTGGATGCAATCAAAGAGACAATAGAAAGTAATAGTTTCTTCATTGTAATAAATTTTAGTTAATTCTTTGAATAATAGTAGCCAAAACTAGAGATTTTCCAGTTTTGGCCACTGAGTAAGGTTATATAATCAATTTGATTATTTTTACTTTACAATCAACTTCTCTGTTGTAGCATTAGTCTCGCCAACCACAGAAACGAAGTAAACACCAGGAGCTGCATTCAAAACGACAGTAGCTGTAGTATTAGCCTCTACATTCTGAGATAAAATCTCAGCACCAAGAGAATTAACCACCTTTACAGTTGAATTCTCAAATACTGAAACATTGAATACTCCACCTTCTGCTGGGTTTGGAGCGATAACAGGAGCATCAGCAGCTGTCTCATCTACACTCGTAGGATCACCTATGATTTTAAATGATCCCATTCCAGAGAATGATGTCATGAATGCAAATGATAGTTTGTGCTCACCTGGCTTATCAAAACGAATTTTGTGCTTAATTTCCTTGTTGTATGCGTTGTATGGCTTAACCCATCCCCATACGTTGTAGTCACCATCTTCATCACCACCGTTGCAAGTAGGCAAATACAATGCCTGGAAACGAGTATCCTCACCATTTTCTGTAACCAAACCTGGCTTTCCATCTACTGCAATAGCAAATGTGTTATAATCTTTATGGTCACAAGCATATACCTCAAACTCATAATCTCCAGCTCTCTTCACATCGATAGTGTAAGTAACCCATTCACCGTTACCGATGTAACCCAATGTCTTATAAGCTGTAGACTTATCCTTTGATGAGTAACCTATATCAAAGAACTCTCCTGGACGGAAATTATCCTCTTTACCTGCATCACCAGCATTACATGGCTTAGTATTGTTCTTGTCATTACCTGAACATGCCCAATCCTCATCATAGTCGAAATAAGCGTTGTCCTGACCACCCTTGTCGTATGCTCCCAAATCAAGAATGAAATCAGTCTTTCCATCAAACACCTGAGCAGACTCGTATGGTGATGATTCACAGAACGAGAAGTTATCACCTTTTTTCAAATTCTCTCTGATGAAATTACCAGATTCTGAAAAACTCATGTTGCCATAACCGCCACCTGTGAATGTTCCAGATGACTCACCCTTGTCTGACCAGCTCCAGTTAGCCCAGCTGACAATCTGACCACCTAGGTTCTTACCATTAGCAACCAAAAGCATGTGATTTCCAGCAGTCTTGTCTACACCTGAATCTCCAGTGTGGCTAGATAGACCCCACTCTGTAATAAATACAGGAACAAAAGCAGCAGCGGCAGAGAAAATACCCAAATATCTCTGTTGGTCAGCTGCATAATGGTGGAAGCTGTACATCAACTGCAAATCCTTAAATGAGTCCTTGATCTCCAATGGATCCTGGAAAGCAACTGTAACATCCTGGTCCCACTGAGGAGTACCGATAATTACAATAGCATCTGGAAGGTTCTGTGCAATTGTAGGAAGCACATTCTGAGCATACTTTGTAACCCAATTCCAAACATTGTGGAATGCAGCTGGAGCTCCATCAGTATCCTCATTTGGCTCATTACAGATCTCCCAAAGGACATGCTTATAACCTTTCTGCTTTACATAAGAGGTCATCTCGCTAAAGAACTCATTGTAGCGACCGTAATCACTAGCGTTTGGATTACCTGGCTTCAAGATATGCCAGTCTACCAAACAATAAATACCTAATTGAGCAGTGTAATCTACACAATTCTTCACCCATTGTATATCATAGCCTTCACCCTCATTGATATACATTGCGATACGAGCCATATTAGCACCTTCGTTCTTCATTTTCTCGAAGTCTGACATGTCATCGTAACAGCCCTTGAACCATGAACCATGTGTTGACCATCCTCTCAACTGAACTGGTTGACCAGACTCTGATGACAACTGATTGCCAACAAGTTTTAGCTTACCCCACTGATCGACAGGGTTAGCAGCAAAAGTCTGCATGCAAAGCATTGCTGCTGATACTAAAGTAAAAAGTTTCTTCATATTTTCTATAATTAGAACAAAACAATCACATGTTATAATTAAAAAAATCGCTCTACATAACCGTTAGAGCATCCAAATATATAGATAAAATTTCAAACTAAACAAAAAAAAGGAAATAAATATGTAAAAATACAGAAAAAAGGAGACGCGAATCCTCACGTCTCCACTTATATTATAATCTTTTTTTACCTGCCCCATCCACCACTATTACTACCGGCTTCTAACTCACTCAACAAGCTAAACTGTATCTTTGTTTTTTCTTTATACTGATTCTCAAACAAATCAAAATCAACATTTTCTGTCGTTGTGTAGAAAGAATAGCCATTCAATGACGAACCATAGGCAAAAATCAATTTCGACAATGCGACTGGCACTTTGCATGCGGCTATCACATCTCCTGATGAATTAGCAACACATAATGTTGCACCTGCCGACACAGAACAAGATGTGTTGGTGATTGAATTAGCGCAAGTCGGTTTGACATCTTGACTCCACATTCCCGCACTGCTTGGTCCGAGCACCAACAATGTGCCTCCTGTATGCTTCTGATAGCAACTGTTGCCATCTCCGGCATCTATAGGAGACGATCCACATGCGATCACAAGTCCTCCAGCGAACTCCATACTTCCGTTCGAATCCAAGCAGTCGTGATCTCCGGAAGATGAACAAGTCCACATTTGTCCACCCGAAACTCTCAACATACCCGTAGTCTCTGTCGTCACATTCAAACAGTCATCTGTTGTTGTGATATGCAAATATCCACCGTTGACATAAATATTAGAACCCTCAAGACCTTCATAAGCAGTCTTCACTCTTAAATATCCATCATTGAAAGTCAGATCTCCATCAGAATGCATGGCGTCATCCGATGTGTCAATAGTCAAATCACCTCCGTTAACTTCCAATTTTGTATTGGCATGAAACGCATCGTCTTTGGCATCCACAATGATTGTTCCGCTGTTGACCGTGATATTCTCTCCGACAAAAGCCTTCGGATTTCCAGCATATTTTGAGGAGTTTCCATCACTCATGCCTCCAAATCCGCCTGGTCGACCTCCAGTGGAAGACGAGGTTGAAGAAGACGTTGCTGTTCCGTTTGTAGTGACATTGATTGTCAAAGCTGAATTGTCGGACTTCTCTGCACCTACAATCAAATCAGCCTCTGCTTTGACACCTTTCGCACCATCAGATGTCATCAATGTAAAATCTCCTGCTATCAGATATACATTGTTTCCCTTGACACAACGTCCTTCTGTATAGGCTGTAGATGTACTGGATGAACCACCAAATCCTCCGCCCCAACCTCCTGTTGATGTTGTAGTTGTAGCTCCAGTGTAATAGCCTCCGTTATTGGTTATTTTCACAACGCCACCCTTGACGGTGACGTCTCCGTCAGCAGTGATTCCTTTCGACGCGATGGCATTTTTTCCAAGAGTCAAATCAATTTTTCCATCACTTATCACTACTCCCATGTCTGTCTTGATTGCAGCAGAATAAGAGGTATCACCGTCAGCGATTATAGATGTCCCGTCGATATTCATTATAATCTCACCTCCATATATCTCAATATCTGCAAGAGAAGTCTTCATACCTTTGGCAGCAGCTCCAGTCATAGTGATATCTACATTTCCTCCCTTCACCACAATTGACGAATCAGATTTCAAAGCCTTCACATCTTCAGCAGAAGAAGAAAATACGAACTCCCCTTTTTCTATAAGAATCGACTCAGAAGCGTCCACACCATCTCCTCCTGTGCCAGAAATATTCAGTTTTCCACCATACATCTGCAGTCCATCACTGTTCAGGCCATCACCCTGAGCGGATATAATATTGACAGTGCCAGCATAAAATTCCGTCTTCTTAGACGAATTGATAGCATGCTTCGTGTTTCCTGAAATAGTAAGTTCACCATCTCCACCAAGTTCACCGAACTTTAGTTTAGACTTTGCATACACACATCCTTTATAAGATGAAGACGATGCGTCAGAAAGAGTAGACTTGCCTTTCAGCTCCACATTTGTAGCATAAGAGTCTCCATCAGCACCAAGATTTATCACTAACGGCGACGAAGATGCACTAGAGAGAGAAAGATTATCCATCACAAGAGTAAACGCTCTGTCGGGAGTGATTGTGAAAGATCCGTCTGAAGAAGTGCCTGAAAGATAATACACAATGCTCTTCTTATTCTGGGTCGACGTGAATGAGATATTCGCACCGTCTACAACATACGACACCTTATCCCATGAATAATCACTGACACTAACACGGCTGCCATCAAATGTGACAAAAATAGTATCAGATTTTCCACTGTCGTCTAATGAGAAATCAGCATATGATATCTCAGGGACATCAAACTCTTTGTCGACACTTCCTGATATTTTCATGACACCATCGACAAATTTTATTTGACTTATATCCTCTATATTAAATGATTCGGAAGAGCCGTCAAGATAAATATTCATTTTATCCTGAGCGAGCAAAAGCAAAGCGGCAAGTGAAGCTGCCGATAAAAACAAATATTTTTTCATAGCTTCTCAATTTTAAATGTAGAACCACCAATTTTTACCCAATAAATACCAGCAGGCAAACCACTCACATCAACATCTTCATTCTGTTCCACAATCTTCTTCATCACCACCCTACCGTCTGCGGATACAATCAACATCTCTTCAATTCCTTCGACTTCAATTTTCAAAATATTCGAGACAGGATTTGGATAGACATTGAACCGAACATCAGAAATCTGATCTACATCAGACACATCAACATTTGAGAAGTCCAATCTTTTAATATCATCCAGATTAAAGATCGAGAATTTGGCATTCTCACTAATCTGGATTAAAAGAGTGCGACCAGAAAAAGAAATCTGCCCCGTCTCATAAATGGGGAAAGAATTCTCTTCTCCACTTTTAAGCTCCGTCTTGACAACTGTGACCGTCTTGGCAGACAGGCCACAACAAAACAGAGACAGCAACATGAAAAAACTAACTTTATACATAACTTTTAATTTTTTGGCTCAAAAAACATACAAAATCGCACGTATTTTGACCGTTAGATTGATTTTCAAAAATACAAATCTACAATTTACAAGCAACCGCACAAAACATGTTTTTTATCTTTTATACATCTATTTTGGTACGATTGACAATGATGATCACCCAAAAACATTCACAAAAAACAGGGAAAAAAGAAAGAATGTAATCCGCAAAATACAGTATTGGCACGCTGAAAATATGACATGATATAAAAATTGGGAGATTTGATACTCATTCATAAACAATAATTTATTATCTTTGCAGAAAAAGAACGATTAAATTTTAACACAATATAAAGATATGGCTTCACAGGAAGATGCATTCAAGGCATTAGTTTCGCACTGTAAGGAGTATGGTTTTGTATTCCCATCAAGTGAGATTTATGGAGGTTTAGCAGCCGTTTACGACTACGGTCAGAACGGTGTAGAGTTGAAGAACAACATCAAGAAATATTGGTGGGACAGCATGACATTGCTACACCAGAACATCGTAGGTATTGATGCAGCAATCTTTATGGAGCCAACTACATGGAAGGCTTCCGGACACGTTGACGCATTCAATGACCCATTGATTGACAACCGTGATTCAAAGAAAAGATACAGAGCCGACGTGTTGATCGAGGATCAGCTTGCAAAGTATGACGACAAGATCAACAAAGAATGCGAGAAGGCAGCGAAGAAATTTGGCGATGCTTTCAACAAAGAGCAGTTCATCTCAACAAATGCGCGCGTAAAGGAGTATGCAGAAAAGAGAGATGCACTTCACGAGCGTTTTGCAAAAGCACTTAACGACAATAATCTTGACGAACTAAAGCAGATCATTCTTGACGAAGAGATCGTATGTCCTATCTCAGGAACAAGAAACTGGACTGACGTAAAGCAGTTCAACCTAATGTTCAAGACTCAGATCGGAGCGAGTGCCGACAACACAATGGATATTTACCTACGTCCAGAGACATGTCAGGGTATCTTCACCAACTTCTTGAACGTACAGAAGACAGGCCGTATGAAGATTCCTTTCGGTATTGCTCAGATCGGTAAGGCATTCCGTAACGAGATCGTAGCACGTCAGTTCATCTTCCGTATGCGTGAGTTTGAGCAGATGGAGATGCAGTTTTTCTGCAAGCCAGGCACAGAGATGGAATGGTTCAAGCACTGGAAGAATTTCCGTTTGAAGTGGCATAAAGCACTTGGTTTGGGAGACCAGAAGTACCGTTACCACGACCACGACAAATTGGCACACTACGCTAACGCAGCCACAGATATCGAGTTTGAGATGCCATTCGGATTCAAGGAGGTTGAAGGAATCCACTCACGTACAAACTGGGATTTGAGTCGCCACGGACAATTCTCAGGAAAGAAACTTGAGTATTTCGATCCAGAAGAGAATAAGTCATACATTCCATATGTAATCGAGACATCTATCGGCGTTGACCGAATGTTCTTGTCTGTACTTGCAGGTTCATATAAAGAGGAGCAGCTAGAAGGCGGAGACAAGCGTGTGGTTCTTAACTTGCCACCAGCATTGGCACCTATCAAATGCGCAGTGCTTCCATTGTTGAAGAAAGATGGTCTGCCAGAGAAGGCTCAGGCTATCATGAACGAGTTGAAATTTGACTTCCGTTGCGCTTACGAAGAGAAGGATACAATCGGAAAGAGATACCGTCGTCAGGATGCGATCGGTACTCCATTCTGTATCACAGTAGACCATCAGACACTGGAAGACAACACTGTGACTGTTCGTTACCGTGACACAATGGCTCAGGAACGTATCAGCGTAGATGCAATCCACAGCAAAATCTCGGAAGCTGTTTCGATGAGAAACCTTTACAAGAAAATGATGCAGGACTAAACCGGTCCCATCCTTTATAAAAATATGCCTTGGCACACAAATGCCAAGGCATTTCAAAATATTATTAGTCCTTAAATCCCAAACTAAATGAAAAAGCTTATTTTGGCAGTGTTGGCTTCACTGCTTTCCTCTTTCATGTACGCACAACCATACACAATGATCAAAGGTGGTGCTCTATTAAGTAAATTTTCATCAGATGGTTCTGAATCTTTATTCGGTATCAGAGGTGGTATCGGAGGATTCGTTCCACTAGGAGAATCATCATTCTTCTTTATGCCACAGGCTGTGTATGCGCAGAAAGGTCAGAAAGCGGGAAAATTTCTTGACAATTGCACAATCCATTATGCAGAAATTCCTGTGACAATTGGAGCACTACTTAAATTCTCAAGGAATATCGGACTCGGACTTATGGTCGGACCTTACGCCGCCGTCGGTGTCGCAGGAAAAAGCGACAATCCAGATGTGACAAAACTATTCGACACAATCAGTCGCTTCGACGCTGGCATATCAGCAGGAATCCAACTACATATCTGGAAAATATTCTTGTTTGCCGACTATGATTATGGGTTGCGTAATCTTATGAATTCAGACGATTTAGATATAGGTGAGAATCTAACCACACGTAGTGGAGCTATAGGAATCGGATTTACATATTAATGTAGTCCACAAATTTTTATCATACTCTCATATTTCTAAATAGAGTATTATTAAAGGCATATCTTAGCTGATATGTCTTTTTTTTGTCTATAAAATTCCCCTTGCATACAAATAAAAAACTAACTTTTCAAAAAAATGCATTACTTTCGGCAGTACAAATGCATTTTTTAACAAAAAAAATTGTCAACATACAAACAATCGACTAATTTTGTGAACATAGGATTTTAAAACACATTATATATGATCATTGCGGAAGGAGGCTCGACAAAATTGGACATTGTCATAACCGATGAGCAAAATGGGGTGAGACGATACTCTTTGCCAGGGATCAACCCGTTTTACCAATCAACGGAAGAAATGACATCCACTTTGAAAGAGTCGCAAATAAGAGGAGAAGAGGGAAATGCTCTAAAGAAGGTTTTCTACTATGGAGCTGGATGTGCTTTTCAAGAGCAGTCTAATGCAATAAAAGAATGCTTCAAGCAAGCCTTCCAATCAGAATATGTAGAGGTGGAGAGCGATTTATTGGCTGCAGCACGTGGACTTTTCGGAGACGAGAAAGGCATCGCAGCAATCTTAGGAACAGGTTCAAATTCAGGATATTACGATGGCGAAAGAATCATCGACAATGTTTCGTCGCTTGGATTCATGCTTGGCGATGAAGGCAGTGGCGGTTATCTAGGCAAACACTTGGTAAGCGACATACTGAAAGGATTGACATCTACTGAATTAGCAAATGATTTTTTCAACGAATATCACACAAGCAGAGAGGAAATAATGGAGAATGTCTACAAAAAGCCATTTCCAAACCGTTATCTCGCAAGTTTTGTGCCATTTATAGCAAAACGAATAGAAAATGCGTACATCAACACACTTGTGATGAACTCATTCCGAGACTTTTTCAAACGAAACATTGCACATTACAGCATCTATAACACAAAGCAAATATCATTTGTCGGCGGAGTCGCTCAACAATTCAAGAGAGAACTCACTTTAGTAGCGTCGCAATACGGCTTTGTCATCAATGATGTGCAAAAGTCTCCATTGGAGAAGCTGATCGATTATCATACAAAACACTAAGGGGCGTTAAAAATTTTACCTTACAACTAACTCATTAACCCCATAAAAATTCACAGATTTGAAAGATGTACCATAAAAGTCATCTTTTCAGTTCATTATGTATTGTTGATATTTTTTGTGGCAATAAATGTTACACAACATACATAAAATTTCTTAAAAGGATTTAATTTTAGTAAATTTGTAGGATAATTAGTACTACGTACTATTAGAAGGGTAATTAATATTAGAAACTTATGGGCTATCTTAAGTTCGACAAATTCACGTTAGCAGATTTGGGACAATCTCTTCAAAAAGAACTCATTATCCCAAACAAACTAGGAGCATACTATAGCACAACCTCAGTAGGTTGCAATACGCGCAAATATCACGGCGCGTTTGTAGTGCCATCAGATATAGAGGGCAAGGAGAAGTTATTGTTGATTTCATCAATAGATGAGACTTTGATTCAGAATACAGCCGAGTATAATTTCGGCATACATGAATATTCAGCCGGATACTTTTCACCAAACGGACATAATTACATGCGTCTGTTTGATTACAACTCCAACTCTGTCACTGTCACATACAGAGCTGGAGGCACACTTGTCGAGAAATGTGTGGCGCTATGTGAAAATGAGAACAGACTGATAGTCAGATATAAGATTCTAAAAGGAAACACATCAATAAAAATAGAACCACTGCTTGCATTCCGTGACACTTCTGAATTGTGTGTGGAAAACGATTCTGTACACAAAGAATATAAAGCGATCAGCAATGGTATAGCACTCTCCCTATACGAAAAGTACCCTATGCTCAATATGCAGCTGTCAAAAAAGAGCGATTTTGTGGCGACGGGATACTGGAAGAAAAACATTGAATATTTCAACGAAAGAGACCGTGGCTACCACGACAGAGAAGATTTATATGTAGCCGGACATTTCATAGTTGAGGCAAAAGAGGGAGATGTGATTTATTTTACAGCCGGTCTCAACGAATCTAAGGCTAAAGACATTGAAAGTTCTTTCAATTCTCTAATAAAGAAAGAATCTGCAGACACAATGGAAACTGTGCTTCTGCAGACAGCCAGGAACATGTTCGTTGAGAAAGACGGCAAATTCTATATGATGGCAGGCTATCCATGGTACAAGTGCATAGCAAGAAACATGGTCATCGCCATACCCGGTCTGATTTCGGCAGGTTCAACTCAAAAGGAGATAGACATATATCTTGGCACAATTGGTCATGAAATAGAAAAGATGATGTCGGAATCGGCAGAAAAAGGATACGATCCAAACATCACAGGTATAGAGCAGCCAGATGTCATGTTATGGTATGTGAAAGTCATTCAAGACTATGCTACGACGTTTGGGAAAAGCGCCGCAAAAAAGAAGTATGCAGACAAATTGATCCGCGTCGTCGACTTCATAAAGAGCGGCAAACACGTCAATATTGAATTAACATATAATGGTCTGCTTTACATCCATGGCTGGGAAAGACCGATGACATGGATGAATTCAATCGGTGTCGACGGAAAGCCAATCACACCAAGAAGCGGATGGACAGTGGAAATCAACGCATTGTGGTACGACACATTGAAATTCACCGCTGAGCTTACAGAAAACAACGCTTACGACCAATTGGCAGACAATGTCGGCGACAATTTCGTCGCCATATTCTGGAACGGCTCATATCTGTTTGATTTTGTCGACGGCGACCATTTCGAAAGAAGTGTCCGTCCAAACATGCTTTGGGCTGTGGCATTAAAATATTCCCCACTAAATGGAGATCAGCAAAAAGCAGTCGTGGATATGGCGACAAAAGAATTGCTAACGCCAAAAGGAATAAGATCATTGAGCCCGTACAGCAACAATTTCCATTGGAATGGGGCTGGCGGACAACAAGGGCGCGACTACGCAGCATTCCAAGGAGCGGTTTATCCTTGGCTGATGGGCGCATATATAGAAAGTTATCTCCGTGTGTACAAACAGAGCGGATACTCGTTTGCGGAAAAATCAATGCACGGACTGGAAGACGAGATGTTTAACAATACCATAGGCACATACTCAGAGATGTATGACGGAATGGCTCCATACAAGAGCAGTGAAGGAATGTCGTACGGAATAAATGTTTGCGAAGTAATCAGAGCCAAACATTTGCTGAGCAAATTAGAGGCAGAGTAAAGAAAGGATAGTTATGAAGGCTTTAATGTTTGGGTGGGAGTTTCCACCTCACATATTAGGAGGACTTGGTACTGCAAGCTACGGATTGATAAAAGGGATGTCTCGACACAATGATATTGACATCACTCTAGTGTTGCCTAAGCCATGGGGCGATGAAGACCAGAGTTTCCTGAAAATCATAGCTGCAAACAAAGTGCCTATCGTATGGCAGGAGCCAGACAGCAAGGTTCTTAACGATTCGTTGGAAGGAAGAATAACCACCGACGAATACTATAATTTCAGAAACTGTATCTGTGAAGACAACCGTTATATTGGGACAAACGGAATCGGAGCTGTGGAGTTTTCCGGACGTTATCCGGACAACCTCCTTGAAGAGATCCGCAATTATGAAGCTGTTGCAGGAGTGGTTTGTCGTTCAAACAATTTCGACATCATACACTCACACGACTGGCTTACATACAACGCCGGTGTGAAAGCAAAACAGATAACAGGAAAACCTCTTGTCATTCACGTTCATGCGACCGATTTCGACAGAAGCCGCGGAAACGTGAACCCTACCGTCTATAATATTGAGAAATACGGTATGGATATGGCGGACCATATCATCACAGTGAGCAATATGACACGAGACACTGTGATCAACAAATATCATATAGATCCGAGAAAGGTGACAACAGTGCACAATGCAGTGACACCGTTAAGCCAGGAGATTTTGGATATCAAGCCGAACAACAATACAGGCGACAAAATCGTGACATTCCTTGGACGAATCACAATGCAGAAGGGTCCGGAATTCTTCGTGCAGGCAGCAAGACAAGTGTTGAAAAGGACACCAAACGTGCGCTTCGTGATGGCAGGAGGTGGCGACAAAATGGCTGAGATGGTAGACCTCGCGTCGGCATACGGCATAGTCGACAGATTCCACTTCACTGGATTCCTAAAAGGAAAGGAAGTATACGAAATGCTGAAAAGCAGTGACCTTTATATAATGCCGTCAGTGTCTGAGCCATTCGGAATATCCCCGTTGGAAGCTATGCAATGTGGAGTGCCGACAATCGTGTCGAAGCAAAGCGGATGCGCGGAGATTCTGTCGAAAGTAATCAAAGTAGATTTTTGGGATATCGACGCAATGGCCGACGCCATCCATTCGATTGTCACCAACGACGCTTTCGCTGAATACTTGAAAGTGGAGGGAAAGAAAGAGGTAGACGAGATAAAATGGGAATACGCAGGTGATAAAGTCATCAACGTATACAACCAAGTGCTTGGCTACAAATAATTTGTCAACAATTAAAAGTAAAGATATATGAAGTCGATTTGTTTATACTTTCAAATACACCAGCCGTTTCGACTAAAAAGATATAGATTCTTCAACATTGGAGCCGACCACCACTATTTCGACGATGCCAATAATGAAGCTATAATAAAAAGGATTGCAAAGAATAGCTACATACCTGCCAACAATGCAATGCTACAGATGATTAAGGAAAGCAATGGAGAATTCAAGGTTGCCTACTCAATCTCAGGTCTGGCGTTGGAGCAGCTTGAGCATTATTGCCCAGAAGTGATCGACAGTTTCAAAAAACTTGCAAAGACAGGATGCGTAGAGTTTCTTGCCGAAACATACGCACATTCATTCGCGTCGCTACGCAAAGAGAACAAAGAGTTTGAGAAACAGGTAGAGGCTCATTCAAAGAAAATAGAATCTCTGTTCGGGCAGAAGCCAACTGTGTTCAGAAACTCAGAATTGTTGTTCTGTGACGACATAGTAGACAGAGTCGCAAACATGGGTTTTGCCGGAATGCTTGCAGAAGGAGCGCCACAAATACTCGATTGGAAAAGTCCAAACTATGTATATTGTTCGACAGCAAACCAGAGAGTGAAGCTTCTTTTGAAAAACTGTGGAATGAGTGACGATATAGCGTACAGATTTTCAGACTGGGGCTGGAGAGAGTTTCCTCTGACAGCAGACAAATTTGCCAATTGGATCATGAACAACCCAGACGAACAGGTGGTCAACCTGTTCATGAACTACGAAGTGTTGGGAGAAATTCAGAATGCCAACACAGGAATCTTTGATTTCTTCAAAGCACTTCCAAACGCAGCTAAAAACAGAGGCATCAGATTCGCCACTCCTTCTGAGGTGATCAACAACAATATGCCAACAGGCCAGATCTCAGTGCCCCACCCTACAACATGGGCCAACGCGACAAAGGATCTTTCGCCTTGGCTTGCCAATACAATACAAAACGAAGCTTTCAATAAACTTTATGCTCTGACAGACAAAGTGAACAGATGCTCCGACAAACAGATAATCGACGATTGGTACAAATTGCAGTCGACTGACCACTTATATTATATGAGCACATCATTCTACAACCAATCGTTCTGCCCATACGACTCTCCTTACGACGCATTCATCAACTATATGAATGTGTTGTCAGACTTCAACAAACGAGTCGACAGTTTCTTCACCGCCGACATCAGCGAAGAAGAATTAAACTCATTGGTAAAAGAGAAACTAGCTCTTGAGGCAGAGTTGGCCGCTCTAAAGTCTGGAAAAAAAGTTTCTAAAACAGAAACAAAGTCCGAGACAACAAAGAAAGCCACAAAAGAAACAAAGAAAGTTGTTGAAGAGAAGAAGGTTGCCAAAGAGACTGAAGCAAAGAAAAAGACTAAAAAGACAAATTCAAAATAATCTATATTTGACAAAATTTTAGCACATTTTTAGTACGTTTCTATACGAAACGTACTTTTTTTGCATAAAAAACAGCGAAAAATTAAAAAAAACGAACTTGTTTCTTGTATTCATTATAAACTAAATTATATATTTGCATAAAAATTATGTGGAATATGGAAAAGGAAAACATGCGTACGTCAGTTCCTATGGAAGGATTGACACTAGAGACAAGCGTCATTTTGGCGGTTAAGAATGGTAGAATCAGCGAGTCTATCACTTTGTTGGCTAACAAAGAGTTGAAGGATGCAGGCTATGAGCTTACATTCGAGCAGGCATTGGTGGTGTTCTTGCTAAACTTCTACGACGGTTTGACACAGAGAGACATCGCTATCTCACTAGACAAAGACAGTCCGAGCATCACTCGTTTGATCGACGAACTTGAGGGATTGAAGATGTTGGAGAGAAGAAGCGACCCTAACGACAGACGCGCTAAGAACATTTACCTTACTTCAAAAGGCAAAGGTGTAGTTCCAGGTATCATTGATGTTACAAAAGTTGCATTCAAGAAAGCATTCAAGGGAATCAGCGACAATGAGGTCAATGTAATGCAGAGCGTCTTGAAACGTATGATGGAGAATATGCGTGCTGAAATATCTAACGTAGTAGCACAGTAATCCATCTGAATCAATTTGAAATCAGTTAAAATTAGAAAACCTGAGGCTTTTAGCTTCAGGTTTTCTAATTTTAACATATTAACACTTTTAACATAAACCTAAAATTTAACAAATCATATAAACACCACTTCCCTACGCCTATTTTTCACATAAAAGCCAAGCATACATAACAGACCGTAAAATATAAACACCTATATTTCAACAATATACAACAACAATCACACGTTTTAGTATCGCCATATCACAATTTTCAAACAAATGGTTCAATGCAACTTATTATCAAATGAAAGTTAATAATGGTAAAAAAAGATGTTAAATAATGTAAAAATCCCGTTTAGTATCTACATAATACTAACTTTGCAATCGTCATTAAACGGACGCACGTTTATATGATTTTTGAGTTTGTCAGCGTGAGACATGAAGACGATTCAAAATTATTTATATTCCACAATTAATTTTTTATAAGTATCAGTATAAAAAGAAGAAATAAAAACTTTTCCATAATTTTACATTGGAGATGGACTTTTTTATGTCCGTCTCCTTTTATGCATTATTCTGAACATATTGAATCAAACAATCTCACTGGACATACAAACATATGGGCATGGTTAAAACCTGCCAGCATCTATCATTTGTACAAAATCACTTTGCATTGCTTGGCAGCGTCTTTCCGACAACAAATTAATCAACAAAAGACAGAGAAAGAGTCAAAATGAATTTATAAAAGACATTTTTTTGATTTTTAAGCCTCATAAATTTGCTATATAAAAATAAAACACTACTTTTGCACTCGCAAATGCGGATGTGGCGTAATTGGTAGCCGCGCTAGACTTAGGATCTAGTACTGAGAGGTGTGTGGGTTCGAGTCCCGTCATCCGCACAAAGAGATCGAGATTTTCTTGGTCTCTTTTTTTATTTGATTCATCCGCTTTCCAACATTTCATCCACACCCTACCTCTCGTCTGCAATAACAAATGAAATTAATACAATATATATTCCTTTATTTTGCAATTTGTTGCGAGATTGTGTAAATTTGCAACAACTGAAATTACATAAAATATGACAAAAAAGATTTTAATATATCAAGTGTTGCCTCGTCTGTATGGCAACATGGCAAAAAAAACAAAGTTTGACGGCAGCATCGTCGATAACGGATGCGGAAAATTTGCTGATTTCACTGATGATCGTTTGACTGAGATAAAAAATTCCGGATTTACACATATTTGGTATACCGGTGTGATTGAGCACGCCACAAAGACCGATTATTCTAAATTCAAAATAGCCGCGGACCACCCAGCGGTTGTGAAAGGTCGTGCTGGCAGCCCTTACGCCATCAAAGACTATTACGACGTAGACCCAGATTTGGCTACTGATGTGAACAAGCGTATGAGCGAGTATGAAAATCTTATTGCCCGCACTCATAAAACAGGGCTAAAGGTGATCATGGATTTCGTTCCAAACCACGTCGCCCGCAGCTACCATTCAGATGCCAAACCACGTGGAGTGCGTGACCTTGGTGCGGACGACATCACTGATGTTCGTTTCGACCGCGACAACAATTTCTACTACCTTCCTGGAGAAAAACTTTGCGCTCAGTTCGACATGAAGGGAGAGGCAAAGGAGGAATACGTGGAATTTCCATGCAAAGTGACTGGAGACGACTATTTCGCCAACAATCCTGGAGTCTACCAATGGTATGAGACTGTGAAACTGAATTATGGACGCGACTACACCAACGGCAACAGACTTGACATCCATCCAATTCCGTCGACTTGGAACAAGATGCGCGACATCCTTTTGTTCTGGGCAAAGAAGAAAATAGACGGTTTCCGTTGTGATATGGCGGAGATGGTGCCGACGGAATTCTGGGAATGGGTCATTCCACAAGTGAAGGAGAAATATCCGTCTATCATGTTTATCGCAGAGACCTATAATCCGTCACAATATAGAGACTATATTTTCCGTGGTCATTTCGACTATCTTTACGATAAAGTTGGACTTTACGACACACTCAGAGCAATCGCAGAGTGTAAGGAAAGTGCGTCTGCCATCACAGGGTGTTGGCAACGTTTGGATGGATTAGCACCGTCGATGCTGACATTCATGGAGAACCACGACGAGCAGCGTCTTGCATCAAGCCATGTGCTTGGCGACGCTACCAAAGGCCGTCCTGCCATGTTTGTCGCTGCGACTGTATCCAATGCTCCGACAATGGTTTATTTCGGGCAGGAGCTTGGCGAACCAGCGGAAGGAAAGCAAGGGTTCAGCGGCGACGACGGAAAGACATCCATCTTCGACTATTCCGTCGTGCCAACTATTCAAAGAAAGCTCAACGGCAAATCGACAAAAGCGGAAAAAGATCTGGAGAATTTCTATTCACGTCTCCTCACAATATGCCGCGACAACGAGTGCATCTACAACGGCACTTTCTTCGATTTGATGTACGTCAACTATCAAAACCAATCTTTCGACCATAACCGTGAATATGCATATGTGAGACGAAGCGACGAGAGGATTTTGATTTTCGTGGCAAATTTCAGCGACGAGAAGAAAAACAACCTTATCAACCTGCCTCAACACATGTTCGATTTTCTTGGCATCAAGCAAGGCAAAGTGTCTGCCACTGAACTGATGTCTGGCAAGACTCTTAAAATTGAACTGAATGCGGAATCTCCACTGAAGGTTTCGGTACCTGCTCAGAGCGGTGTGATTTTGGAGGTGTTGACGAAGGACGAATGACGATAGGCGTCGGCAATATGTTTTTATATTCGTTTATCGTAAAATTGCGGCAAAATAATTATCTTTGCATGAAATAAAAAGCAATATGGCAGATTTTATCGTATCGGCAAGAAAATACCGTCCGATGACGTTCAGTACCGTCGTCGGACAAAAGGGTTTGACTGACACATTGAAGAATGCGATCAAGACAAACCACCTGGCTAGTGCCTACCTCTTTTCAGGTCCGAGAGGAGTTGGAAAGACGACTTGTGCACGAATCTTTGCCAAGACGATAAACTGTATGAACCGCACTGCTGATTTCGAGGCGTGTGGAGAATGCGAAAGCTGTAAAAGTTTTGCGGAAGGTCGTTCGTTCTGCATACATGAGCTTGACGCCGCATCCAACAACAAAGTGGATGACATCCGTCTGCTGATCGACAAAGTGATGGTGCCGCCACAGGTCGGACAAAAAAGTGTCTATATCATCGACGAGGTCCACATGCTGACCACAGCAGCCTTCAATGCCTTTCTGAAGACGTTGGAAGAGCCACCTGCATATGCCATCTTCATTCTTGCCACAACAGAAAAACATAAGATCCTGCCTACAATTCTGAGCCGATGCCAAGTGTACGATTTCAAGCGTATCACTATCGACGACACAATCGACCATCTTGCCAATGTGGCGAAAAAAGAGGGCATCGAGGCTGAAGACGAAGCATTGGCTGTGATCGCAAAGAAAGCCGACGGTGGTATGCGTGACGCTTTGTCTATCTTCGACCAAGTGGTGTCGTTCTGCGGCAATAAGATCACATACAATGAAGTGCTCCAAAAACTTAATGTGCTCGACTTCGAGTACTATTTCAAGTTTATGACTCAATGCAAGAACGGTGATGTCTCAGGAGTACTCACAATCATCAACGAAGTGATTTCCAACGGATTCGACGAAGGTCTGTTCATCAACGATTATGCCCAGCATCTACGTAATGTCCTGATGGCACGCGATCCAAAGACAGTGACTCTGCTTGACGTGAGCAAACACGCCCAGGATCAGTATGTCGACGCCGCAAGAGACTGCGAAGAGGATTTCCTATACAAAAGTTTGAGAATAGCCGTGGAATGCGGAATACAGTATCCGACATTCAAAAACAAACGATTGCTTGTTGAACTTGCCGCAATCCGTATGTGCCAGATAATGGCCGAAAAAAAAAACTCCTGACAGAGCCAATTAAAAACGACTGGTGGGATGTCGACAGCAACTACCTGAAGTCGTTCCTTCAACTGTTTGCGACAAGCCAACCGTCTGCGGCTAATCCTGCTGCCGCTATGCCCCAACAAACACTGCAGCCTCGCATGAACCTGCAGACTATCCAGAATGGGCATACCATTACGACTCATTCCATCCGTGGATGCAACGATGAACAGCAACAAAACTTCGTCGTCACAGTAAAAGAGCATAAAGTAGAGCGAGAAGTCACAAAAGGAAGTCTGGAAACAGCACGTATCAATATATATAATGAGTGGAGAGACCAGCAACGTTCACAGGAAGCAGGTCTTATAAGCACATGTAAGTTTGAACTGATCGACTCGTTCAAAATTCTGATCAAGGTTCCATCAAAAGAGGCTTATTCAAAATTGAGCGGAAATTTCCGCATCAACTTGCTTAACGCTCTAAAAAACAATCTGTCAAACTCCAAGATCGAGGTGCAATATATCATAGACGAGGCTATAGCCAAAGAGCAGGTATTGACCAACAAACAGAAGTTTGAAGCCCTTTTGAAGACATCTCCACTCGTGCAAATGCTAATGAACGAATTGGACCTTGTCTATTCTGAAAACCAGTAAAACAAATCCTCCAATTTTCTCATTTTAAATAACATGGATACAGCAAGAGTTTTCTTTCATTCTTATTTCTAGCATTAGGGTGTTTTCAAAGTTTTAAAATCATCAAAAATCCCATCAAAAGGCACAAAACAGAGTCAAAATACATAAAATTTAAAGTTAAAAAACGTAAAAACACTTGTTTTGAAAAAGTAAGTTTTTATTTTTGGAGCGTAAAAGGATACATAAAAGGATAAGTGATATGGTAAACGTAGAATTGAGGGTTTATCCCAAGTTCGGAAAAGTTTGGACAAAGCGCATGCCGCTTACAGACGACGGAGTTGTTGAGCTTCAACGACTTAAGGCAGATGCTTGCAAAGTAATGGTTTGTCAGCTCTTAGGCACCAAAGCAGACGACGTCAGCATGGTGGAAGTGAAGAGAATGATGAATGACGAATAGAATCATGATCCAATACAGAGAGATCCACGAATTTGATCAAAAAGAACTGCAAGACCTTTTTCTTTCAGTAAAATGGTCGTCAGGTCATTTCCCAGAAAAATTGGTTGTTGCCATGCGTAATTTCTCCACCGTCTACTCAGCATGGGACGGGGATAAACTCGTAGGCATGATTTGTGCGATGGACGACGGCATTATGAATGCCTACATACACTACCTGCTTGTGAGGCCGGAATACCAAGACCAGGCCATCGGCAGGAGGCTGGTGGAGATGACGCGTGATCACTACAAAGACTATTTGCGGATTGTGGTGGTGGCATACGACGAGGAGATGCACTTCTACGAGCACTGCGGATTCAAGAAAGCCGACGGTGCGAGTGCCATGTTCATCACCGAATTATGGACGTGAACTCATAAAAAAGCGGTGAATCCACACGTTTTTCAAAAAAAATGAGAGAAAAATTAAAAAAAACGCCAAAAATGTTTTGCATATAAAAAAAAGTTACTACTTTTGCAGTGTCAAAACAAAACGACAACATTGGTTCCTTGGATGAGTGGCTTAGTCAGCGGTCTGCAAAACCGTGTACAGCAGTTCGAATCTGCTAGGAACCTCAAAAAGACTTCACAATGTGAAGTCTTTTTTGTTTTTAACAATAATAATCAAACGACATGGAGAATATACCTTCAGACCCAATGATGCTGCTCAGCTTCCTCAACATGAAACTGAGAGATTTCTATTCCAACCTCGACGAGCTATGCAACGCCCTCGACCTTGACAAAGAAGAGATTGTCAAAAAAATGGCGGACGCAGGATTCGAATACAACGAAACCCAAAATAAATTCTGGTGATTATCGCGTGGAACAGGATAAATTCAAACGTAACAGACAAATTATAATAACAATACAAAAAAAAATGGGAAAATTCCAAAACAAATATTGCATCCCATCAATACGTGCCAATTGGCACAATTACAATGGCGGTGTCTATTTCGTAACCATTTGCACAAAAAATCGGGAACATTATTTTGGGGAAATTACGCATTGTTGTGGAGACGTTGCACGCATATGTACAGACGTTGCACGCATATGTACAGACGTTGCACGCAGGTGTAGAGACGTTGCGCGCAACGTCTCTTCTATGTTGCATTCCAAATTTATTTCGAGTTTTTTTCGTAAATGGCGTATTTTTCTCAAAAAAGCCTTGGATATAGACATAATTTTGGAATGGATGTGACAAAAGCACACCCATTCCTCCCCTCTAAAAGATAAGAAGAAGCCACAAGACAACCTTCAATCAGTGGTCGTAAGCCACGCCACCATTTTCCTGATTCAATCTGTATGGATAAAACGCCACAATCTACAAAAAAGTAAAGCAGAACTCTTTACAAGAGACGCCAAATGGTCGTTTTAGATTTCTTTAGGCTGTCGTGGAGCAGCTCCTTCTCTATTGTTACTTTCACCACTGATTTGTTCATTTGTTTGTTGTGGAAGAAATATGGAATCAATCTTCTTCCTTGTTATCAGGGACGTGTTTTTCACCCTCACTCCACCATTGGCTTCCTTTATGACGTAAACATCCCTTTCCTTCATCACATGCAGGATGCGGTTCGCCAGCTTCCTGGCAATTCGAACGATTGCGTTGCACGAATCCATTCTTCGTTTGTAAGCAAGGAAATCCGCCCTGAGGCTGTCGTCTTCCCTAACGGCCACCCATGCACTTTCTATCAGGGACGACCTCAGGCGCCGGTTGCTGCGGAATGTGATCTCTCCCGTGTTTTTCTTTTCTCCGGAATCGTGGCATGTCGGTGACAGTCCGATGTATGAAGCGAACGCCCTTTGGTTGCTGAATCTCGAGAAGTCCCCGATCTCAGAAAGAAACGTCATTGAGGTTATGATGCCGATACCTGGAACACTTGCGATCTTTTCCAGATCGTCCATCCTGTTCTCTCTCATATAAGTTCTCAGGTATCCCTCAAATTTA
>OCTW011609878.1_pt1 | contig 81059 bp, 62 predicted proteins | sample 1539671 | NCBI WGS metagenome assembly OCTW01 (sample SAMN02144230, study PRJEB22623) | gut metagenome | biome: sheep rumen | host: Ovis aries | place: New Zealand | reverse complement strand
CTTCTAAAACAAACGTGTTCTTTCTATGCCCGCCCAAAGGCGGGCATCTTTCATTCAAGGCTGCGCCATTAGGCGCAGTTTCCTATAAAGCAAAAAAAGAGCGATGGTCCAATATGAACCATCGCTCGAAATTACTTATTAAAGTATGATTACTTAAGAGTAACCTTAGCGCCAGCTTCCTCAAGCTTTGCCTTGAAGTCCTCAGCCTCTTCCTTAGAAGCACCTTCCTTAAGTACCTTTGGAGCAGCCTCAACTGCTTCCTTAGCTTCCTTAAGACCAAGTCCTGTAAGGCTACGAACAACCTTGATAACGTCAAGCTTCTTAGCACCGATCTCTGTGAGCTCTACATCGAAGCTATCCTTCTCCTCTGCTGCACCTGCTCCATCAGCAGGACCTGCTGCAACTACAACGCCTGCTGCTGCTGAAACACCATACTTCTCTTCTACTGCCTTTACAAGGTCATTAAGCTCAAGAACTGAGAGCTTATCAATTTCTGCTACTAATTCTTCAATAGTCATTTTAAAAATCCTCCATTTAAATTCAATAAATAAAATTTAGGCTTCTGCGCCCTTCTGCTCTGCAACCTGATTGATAACACGAGCAAAGTTAGTAATAGGTGACTGAATGCTTCCAAGGAATTTGGAAAGAAGAACTTCTCTTGATGGGATCTTAGATACTGTCTCAAGTCCCTTTGCATCATAAAATGTTCCTTCAACGACACCAGTCTTAAATTCAAGCTTACTAGCCTTCTTAGCTACTTCTGCTATAACTCTTGCAGGAGCTGTTGCGTCATCCTTAGAGATAACTACAGCAGTAGGTCCTTCAAGGCTATCGCTGAGTGATTCGAACTCGGTTCCTTCGATAGCTCTCTTAACCATTGTGTTCTTATATACTTTATAAGTAACACCGGCTTTTCTTGCTTCTCTACGAAGCTCAGTATCCTGAGCAACTGTAAGTCCACGGTAGTCAACAAGTACTACTGACTTAGCACCATCGATCTTTTCCTTGATCTCATCAACTATAGGCTGCTTAATATCTACCTTAGCCAACTTTATGCACCTCCTTATAGTATTAATGACTGCGCATAAAAAAATCCTTTAACCGGTACTGACATACGTAGCTAAAGGACATAAAGACTTCTTAAATAACGAATCTTTTCCTCGGCGGGCCGGCCTGACCGGTTAGGCTTCCTGAGAAGCACCTGCTGTCTACGGCAGTTCATCGTTGGCTACAATATCACAAACAGCATATGATTGTCAACCACTTTTATATACTTTTTGTACTTATATATATGCATAACATCATTTTGGTTTTGCCACACACATTCTTCTTTAAAATCATATCAGATTAACAATCATTGAAGATTCTGACACATGGATGTATAATGACTGTGTGTATGTCTGTTTATTCAGTATATATACGAAACTATTCAAAGGGTACTTATATGGTAAATAATAGGAAAATAATTGCATTATGTACTTCCAGTATCTATGACGCACAGGTCTTTGGCTTCATTAAAACGCTAAATGAAACGCTCAAAAGTACAGACTCTGCCCTGCTGGTATTCTCTATCAATTCTGATATATACTGGGACGAGTCACTTGTTCCTGCCGAAACTTACGTCTTTGATATCATGCCTTACGACGAACTTGACTGCATCATTCTCATGGATGAAAAGATCAAGAGTCACACAGTATCCAACCGTATATTATCAAAAGCTAAAGAATCCGATACTCCTGTAATAGTTATCGACGGTGAATATGAAGGAACTACTACTGTAGGATTCGATTATGATATAGGATTCGAAGCTATAACACGTCATGTTATAGAATATCATAAGGTCAAAAGACCTCACATGATGGCGGGATTTGCAGATAACATCTTCTCCAACCGCCGCATAGAAGTTTTCAAGAAGGTTCTGGCTGAGAACAACATTCCATTTGACAGCAGCATGATAAGCCACGGAGATTTCTGGGCTGATCCTACGAGAGCTGCTATGGCCGAGCTTCTGAAGAGAGACGTCCTTCCTGATGCCATAATATGTGCAAATGACATTATGGCCATAAATGTAAGTGACATGCTTCAGCTTGATGGAAAACGGGTTCCTGAAGATGTTATCGTATCAGGTTTTGATGGGTACGAAGAAGCCTTCTACTCTAAGCCTAAGATCTCCACTTCAAGCTGTGATACCATGTTACTCGCAGAATCCGCAGGCAGGCTTGCGCTTGATGCCGCTTCCGGCAAAGAAATAAAGGATCTTCTGATTCCGCCAAGGCTTGTACCTAACGAATCATGCGGATGTCAGGAACATAGCTGGAATGCTCTTCACCAGATGGCGAGCTTCAACAACAGCTTCTATCGTCACCAGGACGATTCACGAATTCTTTACAATATATCTTCCGCTATGGAAATAAGTAACAGCACTTGGGATATGGCTGCCGCCATACATAATCATAAAACCAAGTATTCATTGACAGTAGTGGACAGAAACATCTTTGATATGGATTCCAATTATTTCACGGAGGATCCTTCCAACTGGAAAGCTCCTGATTTCCATATCATCAATGATGCTGATTATGCAGAGGAACATCGTTTTGACGGACGCTTCCCTCTTCCTGAAGACCTTTTCTATGATACTGAAGTAAATCCGAAAGCGGATGTTCTTTCAGGAAACTATCGCGACAGGATCATTGAACTTATGGATCTTAACATCCCGCTTGTCTTCAATGCACTTGACTATATGAACAGGCCATTTGGATTCAACTGCTACTTCTATGAGGACTATGCCGTTACGGATTATTCAAGAACTGCAATAGTTACAAATGGAATAAGCATGGGCATAGGCGGATTCATCAATCTTCAGTATCAGAAACGCCTCATGGAAAAGATGGATGACATGTATAAGCACGATGCACTTACCGGCCTGTACAACCGTCTCGGCTTCCTCAGGATTTATGATATAACCAAAAACGATGAAGAGAATCATGGTAAAGAAGTAACCGTAATCATGTCCGATCTTGATGGTCTTAAATATATAAATGACACATACGGTCATGCCGATGGCGACAGTTCCATAACAGCAGTTGGAAATGCTCTTAAGGAATCCTGTCCTGAAAATGCACTATGTGCCCGTTATGGTGGAGATGAACTCTTTGCAGTCATCCTCGGAAAGTGCGATCCTGATTCAATAATCAGAAATATCGATTCTATCCTTGATGATTATAACAAAAAAGCAGCAAATCCATATCTTGTCACAACGAGCAGCGGAACATATACGACAACCTTTAATCCTGAATTCGATCTTAATAAAGCTCTCAAGATTGCAGATGAAAGAATGTATGCTGTGAAGAGCGAAAAGATCAAAAACCATCTTTATAATAATCAGAGACAGCAATAGAAAGCACACTTTCATATTTAATCAAAAGCAGTGAGACATATTGTCCCACTGCTTTTGATTTACTGACTAGCGTTCCATTTTCCAGATCTGTGAACTGTACGGTGGAAGTACTGAACCTCCTCCGAAGTCATGCTTGGTTCCGGTCAGAAGTTCATCTGCCATGCCACATCCGGCATCAAAATGTGCTGTATATTCCTGATCGCTCGCATTTATAGCCACGAGAATTCTCTCATTATCTGTCTTTCTTTCAAAGATGCACTGATGATTTGTAAGAACAACTGATCTGAATGATCCATGACAAAGTGCTTCACTGTTTTTCTCTATCTCAGCCAGACGCGCTATATGGTCTGTGAGATCATTCCACTCCGGCTTATCAAATGAAACTCTGAGAGCAGGGTCGCCCTCTTCCTTTCTGGCCTGTGTTCCCCACTCACTTCCATAATATACACAAGGTATTCCCGGCATACCGAACATAAGCGTATAAATGAGCGGAAGATGTTCAGGTCTGTCCAGCATGCTTGCTATCCTTGTTACATCATGATTGTCAACAAATGAAAGGAAATGCTTGCCTCTGTACCAGCTCCAGTTCTCAGGTCCGAACTGCTGGATGAGTGTATTGATTATCTCAAACATGTTCATGCAGTTAAAGCTGGAATAAAGTCCCTTATAACATGCATAATTCGTTGCGCTGTGAAGCATCTCATCATTTACGAACTGATTATAATCTCCGTGAAGCAGTTCACCGAGAAGAAGGAAGTCCGGACTGATATCATTTGCTACTCTTCTGAGATCTCTCAGGAAATCTCTGTCGAGGCAGTATGCTACATCAAGTCTGAGTCCGTCTATTCCAAACTCTGATACCCAGTATCTTATCTTATCGAATATATGATCCTTAACTGCAGGATTTCTGAGATTCAGTTTTACAAGATCAAAATGACCTTCCCAGCCTTCATACCAGAAACCGTCATTATAATTTGAATTGCCGTCAAATGAAATGTTGAACCAATCCTTGTACGGAGAATCCCATTTCTTCTCCTGAACATCCTTAAAGCCAAAGAATCCTCTTCCCACATGATTGAATACACCATCAATAACAACCTTGATGCCTTCCTTATGAAGTTCATCAACAACCTTCTTGAAATCATCATTGGTTCCGAGACGCTTATCTATGAGTCCATAGTCCCTTGTATTGTATCCATGTGTATCAGATTCGAATACAGGTGAGAAATATATAGCATTCGCACCAAGCTTCTTGATATGCGGAATCCAGTCTATAACCTTAAGTATCCTGTGCTGAAGCACCCCATCATTTTCAAATGGTGCCCCACAGAATCCAAGTGGATATATCTGATAAAACACACTATCCTCGTACCACATATTAGTTACCTCCGTGTGATAAGTTTTTTATATGATCAAACAGCACTTCAGAATTTTTTACGGCATCGTCACTGAGGAAAATCTTCTTTATCTTCAGAGATGCTTCTCTGTTATAAATACCCTCTGCGATATCACGTATGAGTGCTGTACTGTCCTTATAGAGTATACCCTCATAGGTCTTCTCGAAATCCCTGCATACTCCCATTTTCTTCGAGAATGTAGAAATATCTTCTGCAAAAATGTATAGCGGAGAATCTCCTGCAAGAGTAAATACAGCTTCTTCCCTGTAATCGGATATTACAATATCAGCTGCAGCTATGAGACTGTTCGTACTGAATTCATGAACATCCTCTGCCTTTATTTCCGACTTCTCATCATCGAAGAATACGCCTTCTTCTATAAGTCTCTTCAGTCTTAAATGAGGACTTACTGCATACCCGTCAAGATATTCAGGAATAAGCTTTGGATCCTTAGTATCCACGACAAGTACATATTCACTTGCAAGTGCCTCATGAGAATGAATGAGAAAATCTGTAAGAAGACTGTCAAACCCTACTCTCTCCTTAGGAAGTATAGTTATTACCTTCTTATTCTTTGCCTCCGGTATTATAGCCCCGAGGTACTCCCTTGATTCCTTGATATACTTCTTATCCTTGAAGAGTCCTGTTTTCAGATTTCCTATTTTCAGAATCTCAGCATTTTCCTTAAGCTCATAATTCTTTCTGATATGAGTCAGTTCCTCTTCCTCGTCGGGAACAGTCACCATATCATATGATGTATGAATAGGGAATTCCTCACTGTTCTCCCTGAAGAGCCCTGTTTTGTTAGTTATATCAGCATTCCATTTATCATAGAAGGTAATGCCTTCCGGACGAAGCTGAACCACACGGGTCTCTTCCCTGATATCTATCATACGGAGCAGATAAGGTTCCCCTGCCACCAGAAGTGTCTCTGTCCTTGCAAGAGCCTCGGCATATTCTGAAATTGTCATAGTTTCCGCATCGAAGTCATGTAAGAGAGCTATACCTTTTCTTTCAGCAGCCTCCTCAAGAGTTTTATAAGAATCCGGATCCGTATACTCATCTATAAGAAGAGCCATACTTCCCGGTCTCATACGTTCATTCATACCCTTTTCATAAGCTGCTCTGAATGAATTCCTTGTTTTCCTGAGGAAGTTCATTCTTTCAGTATATTCATAGAAAGCAGTATTTACAGGGAGCGAACTGAAGTCGCCCTCGAGTATCTCTTCTCTCTTATATTTATCCAATTCATTTCCGAAGAACTCCTTGAATGTTTTCTCCGTTGCATGGCCGTCACAGCCAGACATGAATTTCTTCCTGAAGCTTCTTACCTTCTCGATATCAAAGCCCTTCTCAGTTGCCTTTATGCAGTCAATGAGCTCACGATTGGTATAGCATGACGGTCCCGGAGTAAGCTCTTCGAAATCATAATAGAAGCCTCTCCAGTCAAAATAATTGGCCAGATCATATACGAAGAATATCATCGGCTTCTCAAAAAGCGAATATTCAAATATAAGTGAAGAGTAATCAGATATACATATATCAGAAACTGAAAGCAGTTCCTCTATACTCATAAGGTCACTCATATCCTTGGCGAAGCTTCTGTCTTCGTCAGCTATGACCGGTCTCTTTTTAACAAATGGATGGTGCTTTGTAAGCAGCACATAATCATCTGAAAGTTCTTCCCTCATCATGGACATATCCATCATATCGGGCGACTGCGCATTCTTAACATGTCCTCTGAAAGTAGGCGCATACAGAATAACCTTCTTACCGTCTGCCTCAGGGAAAAGTTTATAGAGATGTTCTCTTGCAGACGCCTTGAATTCCTCATCATAGAAGATATCCGATCTGCTGATACCTATACCCTTTATGGAATCTTTTTCCTTCTCCTTACCCATAGCCTCAATATAAGCCCATTCAACATCAGGGCTGCTGACAGTAACAAGGTCATACGAAGGATGAAGCGGGAATTTTGTCATCTCATGGCGATCCATTCCGAACTTCTTATCAGCGATACTGAAACCAAATTTCTTGAATGCACCCGCAGCATGCCAGGTATTCATAATATGCGCGCCCTTCCTCTTCTTAAGCGCACCGCAGAGGTTGTAACTGTCATTCAGAATGACATACTTTGCAGTAGCAACATCCTTTACAAATGCCACCTGTCTTCTGTATAGCTCATCCTTTGGAACTCGTCCCTGCATCAGAAAATGCACATGAATATCAAGGTTATATTCACTCACCAGTTTATTAAACAGAAGTTTGTAACTTCCTGTCAGTTCAGGGCTGGTAAGCTCCATGAATATAACCTTGTCTTCTTTGATTGGCTTAAGTTTAGCCTTATTATATTTAAATGGAATGAGTATCTTGAAGAAACAGAACTTCTTGATATCTCTCTTAAAGTAAAAGAAATTCTTCAGGAAGGTCTGATGAAAGGGTGCCTTTCTTTCTTCAACTATCAGCTCATTTTTTCTTAAACTCATGTCACACTGATTCCTTATCCGGCTTATTATGCTTTGAATACCTCATCATAGAATCGGATTATTCAGAACGCACCGAGGTATATTTTACCATAAATTCATTATATTTGCCACTTTCAGCGAATCAGTTTACATAATTCAAGAAGTCCTTCTCCTTCTTCTGTTCATCAGAATCACAATGGCTATAAGCGAAATAACAGATAAGCCCATATACAGAAGTATCGGGGCATCGTCACCCGTCTTAGGTGTATTTCTTACAGTAACTGTCTGTCCCTTGTCATTTATGTCACTGTGTGTTCCTACAGGCACAGTTCCGTCCGCCGGTATACACTCTTCAAATGCGACTATATCAATATCGTGACCTTTAAGTATGCTTCCATCAAAAGTAAATATTACATCTACTGTTCCTTTTCCTCCTTCAGCTGCCGTAAACTTGGCAGATGCAAGTATAGGTTTTCCGTCAGCTCCCAATAATTCTGTATTTTTGTCCTTATTCATAAGCTTTCCGGACATGATATATTCTCTTCCCTCAGTCAGATTCGAATATTCCACTCTGTCGCAAAGTTTAATCTCCCCGGAAGGATCAACTATAGTATGGTTTCCTGAAGCTATGTTTGTAAGAGTCGTACCGATCTTAGGAACATAAAGCTCCTGCCCCTTATAATTGATATCATTATGAGTTGCGACAAGTGTTCCTGTCTGATTGGATACTGCCTCAAATATAACAAAGTCCTTATCTATAAGATCCTCCTGCTTATCTTCCGGCACATCAAACGTGAGTTCATATACTCCGTCGCACGCTCCATTTTCTTTTATATCGCTTCCCGTTACGAACTCTGCTTCTGCTTCAACTGTAACTCCACCGAGCATCAGCGCTTCTCCCGTGCTTTTATCCATAGCTATGCCACGGACCATATACGTAGTCTCGGGTTCGAGATTTTCATAGAATATAGTATCTGTGAATATGCCCTGACTGTAGAGCAGCTCATTTCTTCCTTCAGTACCTTTTGCCTGAGTATTAATGTACGGCTGATATACCGTCTGAGCCTCATCATAAATATCTGCATGCGTGAAAACCTTCATACCGCTTTCTGTGTCATAGCAATCTTCAAAAGCAACTATAGTCCTTTTCTCCCTTGTCAGATTCTGGGCGTCAAAGGTGAAAGTCACCGTCACTTCCCCATCCGGTTCAGTCGGAATGAAGCTTGTTTCTGAAGTAACCGGATTTCCCTCGTCGTCCAAAAGAACGAGTTCTTCCAGTTCTTCAGGAGTATAAGCCTTATTTGTTTCCGCATCCTCAGGTCTTACATAAAGCCTGCCGGAAACCCTGTACTCTCTTCCAGGTACAAGACCTGTATAAGTCACTCTGTCATCTATGGTTACCGTTCCTACACTGCTTACAGTCTTTGTCGTATCATCAGAAGTTGCATTCGTATGACCGTCAGGAACAGCGAGCGTCTGTCCCTCATCATCCTTATCTTCATGAATAATAGGAAATGTAACGCTGCCGTTATTGCTTCCTTCATATCCCTTACTGAATTCACCCTCTTCTATATCTTCTTCAGTAAGCTCCCCCAGATATAATCTCTCAAATACAACAAGGCTTCGTCCCTGATAATCTGTCATATCCAGATTATCAAAACTTACTTCTGCCTCGCCGCACGAATCAAAAAGTGAAGCCTCATATGTATCTTTTGTTTTAAAATGCGAGATTGATGTAACCTCTTTTCCGTCCATGGTAAAGCTTTCAACTTCGCCTTCCTCAGTAATCAGCATAAGTCTTCCGTACAATGTATACTCGGTATCTGCCCTGAGATTCTTATAAGAACAGATATCTACGAGTCTTACATCATTATCTGCAGGAAGAATCCTAAGTCTGTCATCTCCTGCTTCTGCATATGCAGTTGTCCTGATTTCAGGCATTCCCATATCGGATATATATGTATTGCCGTCTTTCCTCTTCGTGTCATAAACACTCTTAATACTTCCTTCTTCAGTAACTGTAAATGATATAACCTCTTCCTTCTGAAGTGTGTCTTCTTCGCCTGAAGTCAGCTCCTTCAGCTGATAAGTTCCGGCTGTCAGAGCTCCTGCTGAATCATCCGGTGTTTCCTCTGCTATACCATGTTTACCCAGTTTAAACCATATACCATCAGCAGCCTTGTGAGATTTATAATCTGAGCTTGTACTGTAGTAACCATTCTCATCAGTAATTACTGTATATGCTTCTCCGGTAGAAGTATTCTTTATCTCAAATGAAGCGCCTGCCAGTCCTTCACCCGTCTCTTCATTCATCTTGGTAAACTCAATATCTGCCCTGACCTCTCTCGCAGCCTTTTCTTCAGAATAGATAACCGGGCACAGACTTCCATTTCCTTCTACATCCTTTCTTCCGTCCCATATAACATTCTGCCACACAGGGAAGCTCTTACTGTAATTGAATTCCTTAACTCCGTCTCCGTTTCCATCAAAGCTCCTGCTGAGAGTAAGAGTCTTGTTCGTGCTCTTTCCTGACTGATATGACCCTTTCTGTCTGTATTCATCCTTGAAAGAGGTTATGGACGCGTACCTTCCTTCCATCATGCCATATCTGCAGTAGTGAGCAACTATATTGATGAAGTCATTTATATCCGCGGTATACCCGTTAGGATTATCTTTATATTCCGTATGACTTATAATCCAGTAAGCCAGATCCGGATAATTATACATATAGAATACAGAATTGAAATTTCTTGAACCTGTTCTGCCTTCTTTGATTCCGTATATCATATAGTGCTTTGCCATGATTTCTATCTGCTCTGCAGTAAGATTCTCAGGATCAGCATCCTCTATACCGAGTCTCTCTTTATCAATCCTCCCCAGTGAATGTGTGAAATAGTATTCAGGATCGAATACCGGAGATATATCAATATTCTCATCAAAAGCACTGCAATAAATTGCTTTATGATTTACTTTTACCGTATAAACCTTTGTATCCAGCAGACAGCCCTTTGACGCTTTTGTCTCTTTCACATAATAGGTACCGATAGGAATATTGGTCACATATCCAAAACCATTGGCGTTAGTCTTTATAACAACATTCTTTGAACCATTTTTAAGAGGCTGCGTACAGGCCTGATCTGTGTAAACAGTATACTCGGCACCGGAAAGACTGAAATCCGAACTCGCCTTACATTTTGCTGCCACATTCCTGTCATATGACTTATAAAGTTCGATGGTTCCTCTGTAATCAAACTTAATATAGTCATACAGATTCTCTGCATCATTTGATGTGATTATCTGCTCTTTATTACCGGGCTCAAGAAGCACTTTTGAGGTTCCTGAATTCTTCTTATGGGCATTCTGTTCAGGTACGCTCAGCTCCTCAAGTATGACTGAAAGATTCTGCGATATGGTCTGCTTTATCTGTACGAACAGGATATCCCTGGTCGCCCCGTCGGGACATGTAACATTATGATTTACATATACTGTAGGATTTGAAGCATTGTCAGGATCTTTGCTCAGTATATCTATCGTCTTCGGAAATCCATTATATCCAAGTGTGATCTTTACACTGCAAAAATCTGCACCTGTCTCTTCGTTATGGACAGTAGCTTTATAAACAATATCTTCAAATGAAGGGTGAAGTTCAGTCATCCAGTCGTCTTTCATCAAAGTGAAATCATATTCCGAACCAGAGCTTACCAGGAAAGCCTCTATGGCAAATGTCTGGTAACCTGAAGAAGTAGGTCTGTTGGATGTAGCTATTCCTGCCCTTATATATCTCTTCTTATTCTCGGTAGAACCCGTTGCCGTATAATAAAGGTCGTATCCATTACCATATGCTCCTCCCGGGAATACAGCGCCTCTGGTAGTACAGAAAGCCTTTCCCTTCTTTAAACTGAATTTTGTCTTGTCATACCCTGAGCTGTTTCTGATAGTCCAGTTAAACTGTGTTCCTGTTCTGTATGTACCCGTCTGTCCTCCATCATTTGTAGGGATAGTAAAGTAATTACCATTCCATGAGAACAGCTGATAACCGGTAGAACTGTTTATTGTGAAGTCAAGTGTTATCCTGCTCGGCCACCCCGTTGGAGCTGCAACATGAAAATCACTGTCCTCCTCGTCAGGATATATCCATCTGATCTCACCGTATTCTTCATCAAAGAATTCATCTGCTTCCTCGGGTGTATCAAAGCTGTGATGTTCATTTGTGAATATCTTTTCTTTATTGATAAGAGTGCTGAGACCATCTTTTCCATATTTTGAAAGTAGTCCTGTATAACGTGCAGCTGCATAAGATGACGATTCACCTGTAACAAAATAATCAACCGTTGCACCGTAATTGGAATCAGAGAGCGGATTTCCCTCCTCATCTATTGCCGCACATATGACAGCCTCGTCTATATTTCCCGGAATATAGTATCTTACGTCACGCCCGTTATTACCTGCTGCTCCGACAACAGTTATTCCATTGTTGACTGCTTCTATAACAGCATCGCGTACAACACTGTTTTCAAGCGTACTGTATGCAGATACAGAAAGATTGATAATACTGACTTTACTCTCAATTGCATACATAAGTGCCGCATAGATATCAGATACATTTCCTCTTCCATTCCTGTCCAATGCCTTGATGGATAGAATCCTCGCATCCGGATCCTCTCCTATGATGGTCTCATACATTCTTGTTCCGTGACCGTTGTCATCATATCCATTTCCATCGGAATTCAGAAGATCTACGGAATAAAGTCTATTCTTATCCTGTGCATTCACTCCTGTATCTATAAGGGCAATCGTTCCCTTAGGTGCACTTTTGACCCCATCATCGACTATATCATTTAATATGGATATGGCATCATCACCGGAATTCATATCTGAAAGATCTGCCCCGGTTTCTGCTTCATCTTTTTCATCTGCATCGCCGGCTGACGAATTATCTGTCTCCTTATCTGAAACCTTAAATATGACATTAGGCTCAACAAAATCAGCCTTTGCAGAATAATAATCAAAGGCTTTTTCTGCCGTTTCGGCATTTGGGTATTCTGTAAGATATACGCCGTTATAACATGAAAGCACGGTCGTATCTTCGGTGAATATCGACTCATCATCTGTAGCTATCAGAAGCTGACAGGATGAGAAAGAGGTTACTTCTTCCGCATGCACCATCTCCATATTATGAGAAGGCATAAGCAGAGCTATAACCATAACGAATATAAGTAGCTTGTTAATCTTCTTCATATTTCTCCTATCCCTTGATCAAGTAAAAATGCATCGCCGGTTTTACCGCCGGCTATAGTCATTTGCTTCGCTCCAAGAGAAATACAAGATATGTTTCACACAGTTTGGGATATATGAAACACTGGGATGATTAGATTAAGCATTACTCTTTTATATGTATATATGATACCAATCCGAAAGACATTTATTCAATCTGAAAATTATGAAAAAAATAAGGAAAATGCCTGGAATACAAGCATTTTCCTTAGTATCGTCAACACTCCGTCAACAAAATTATTAACATCAGAACCAGATATTCACATCACAGTTACCGGAAACTCCCGGTACATTTCCTTCAGGTGTATACTGAAATCCCTCAATATGATAAGGGAAGTCTACAAACGAATAGTTGGCGAGCCAAAACTGATAATCACCGATTCTGTCTATATCGAGCTGTGAAAGGAACCAGTTACGATTAGAATATATCATAGGTGTATATCCTGCTTCCTTGATAGTCTCACAAAATCCGACTACCGCATCTGTTCTTGCACCCTTATCGATATTGTTGGCTCTCGCACTTGGATCTGCATCTACGTTCTCAGTATCTATAGCTATAGGCATCTCAATGTCCATACCCTGAATCTGTTCGAGAACATACTTAGCTTCTTCAACACCTTCTTCATATGTCAGGGCCTGTGTGAAGAAGTAAACTCCGACCTTAAGTCCTGCAGCCTTCGCTCCATTTATATTTGAAGTAAAGTTCTTATCTGTAGTAAGAGTAGCTTCTGAGCCATAACCTCTGTAGCCAAGTCTGATCATAGCACCTTCAACACCGGATGCTTTTACTGATCCCCAGTCTATTCCGGCATTATGACTTGATACGTCAATGGCTGTGCTGCCTTTAGCCTCTCCATCTCCGGTATACTTCATATATCTTCCGTCCGGAGCCGTGAAACCATTCTCAAAATCAAAATTATTTCTCGCTACATTTGCACTTATCTTTAAATATTGGCCTTCCACGAGAACGTATGCCTTCTTCATGTATCTTTCATGATTATCCTGAACTACTTCGCCAATGCTCCAGTCAGCATTCAGATGCATATCACTTCCGACAATTCCGAGTTCAAGCGGTTCACCTCTGTAGATCCTCTTGGATATCTCCAGATATGAAACTGCCGCAACTGCTATAAAAACAATAAGTATGAACCAGAACTGGATTATTTTCTTTCTCTTCTGTTTCTTTACGCTCTTCTTTGACATCTTTTTAGGGGATGAATATGATACATCCTCTTCTTCATCCTCGTAATGTCCCCTGTATGAATCATCTTCATAATCATCATACTCATCATCATATGAATCATATTCAGAATCATAATCGTCATCGTAATCATCAGAATCGGTATCGTAGTCATCATAATCATCGTAATGTCTGATACGGCTTCTGTCGAAGCTCTCATATGAATCTCCGGAATTTCTTCTTTTTGCCATTACTTTCTCCTGTTTCCTAAGAAGAAGGCAATCACTCTGATTCAAAGCCTTGAACAAGAATGATTGCCTTCTCCCGTTACTATATATGTAACTACCCCACCATAACAAAACGTATCCCTACGAATGTAAAAATTATATCATAATGAGGTAAAAAAGCAAGTCTTTTTTGTCATAATGCACAAAAAACTTGTAACTGTTGCAAAAAACTTATGAATTATTCTCTTTTGCTACCAGATTTTCAGCTCCATACATTTCTCTGAGCTTTGGTTTTTCTATCTTACCCGTTGCATTTCTCGGAACATCTGCGAATATGATCTTACGAGGTCTCTTGTATCTCGGAAGCTCGAGACAGAACTCATTTATCTCATCCTCAGTAGCTATCTGACCCTTCTTAAGCTCAATGATAGCAGCTGAGATCTCACCAAGTCTGCTGTCGCCTATACCTATTACTGCAACATCTTTTATCTTATTATTCTTCATAAGGAATGACTCGATCTGAACAGGGTAGATATTCTCGCCACCGCTTATGATGACATCCTTCTTTCTGTCAACAAGCCAGATAAATCCGTCCTCATCAACCTTTGCCATATCTCCTGAGTAAAGCCATCCATCCTTAAGGCATTCTTCTGTAGCCTTTTTGTTGTGATAATAGCACTCCATGACGCCCGGTCCTTTGATAAGAAGCTCGCCTACTTCACCATCCGGAACTTCATTTCCGTTCTCATCGGCAACCTTGACTTCCCAGCCATAGCCTGCAACACCTATGGCACCAACCTTGTTGATATTCTCAACTCCGAGATGTACACAACCAGGGCCTATAGACTCTGAGAGACCATAGTTTGTATCATAGAGATGATGAGGGAATATCTTCTTCCATCTCTGTATGAGACTTGCAGGAACCGGCTGAGCACCGATATGCATAAGTCTCCACTGGTCAAGTTCATAATCTTCAAGCTTAAGAGCTCCGCTTTCAAGTGCTACAAGTATATCCTGCGCCCATGGAACAAGGAGCCATACTATTGTACAATGTTCGCGGCTTACCGCATCGAGTATATATTCAGGCTTGGTTCCCTTAAGGATAACTGCCTTACCACCAACGAGGAGACTTCCCATCCAATGCATTTTTGCTCCTGTATGATAAAGAGGAGGTATGCAGAGGAATACATCATCCTTAGTCTGTCCATGGTGATTCTGCTCAGTCATGGCAGCATGCATAAGCGATCTGTGCTTATGAAGGATTGCCTTAGGGAATCCTGTTGTTCCTGATGAGAAATATATAGCACCGTAGTCATCATCTGTAAGTTCAATCTCAGGCGCGATGCTGCTGCAGTTAGAAGTATCCTCATTATAATCATCTGCAAATGAAGGGCATGAGGATCCTACATAGTAAAGAAGCCTTCTCTTTGCAAGTCTGTCAGCTATTGGCTCTATACGTCCTATGAATTCAGGGCCGAACACCAGTACATCACAATCTGCAAGCTTAACACAGTATTCTATCTCCTCTGTGTCATATCTGAAGTTAAGCGGCACTGCAAGTGCGCCGGTTTTAAGTATTCCGAAGTATATAGGAAGCCACTCAAGGCAGTTCATAAGAAGAATACCAACCTTATCATTCTTCTTGATTCCTCTGGATATAAGAAGGTTCGCAAAACGGTTTGCCTTCTCATCAAATACCTTCCATGTAATCTCTCTTCTGTACGGAGCTTCATCTGTTGACTGGATCAGCTCATATTCCTTCCATGTTACACGGTTCTTTTCAAGCTTCGCAGGATTAATCTCCACAAGTGCGGTATCATCCCCATACATAGAAGCATTTTTCTCCAGTAATTTAGTAATGGGCATCTTTCTTATCTCTCCTTATATATATTTTGGTACTGCTTATATTTTTCTATGCCAAGAGTCATCTTGACAAGTTTATATCTCTTTCCGAAATTATCTCTCCATATACGATAACGGAGGAACCAGCCGGCATTCTGCGGAGGATCTATCCCTTCAAGTATAGATTTGCTCCATTCACAGTTAAACGCAGGATTCCACGAAGTTATAGCTCTGTCAGGATAGCTGGTAAAGAACTTCCTGCTTCTTATATGGACATCTTTTTCAAGTTCATAGAAATCGCTGTGGAACAGAGTTATCTGCCTTCCCACATCAAAAACAACCTGCGCCCCCGGAAATCTCTCATACACTTTATTAATGTAACTCTTTATCTCTTTATTACTGTAATACACGAAAATGTTTCGGCAAACAATAAGCAGGCCAAAGCCTGTATCACTCTTGATATCATCCATCCAGGAGATATCATCTACTGATTTCTCAATATTAAACTCACGCTCTCCGACCCTGGTATACATCTTTCTGAGCGCCATCTTTCCGGACCTGTCGAGATTATACCATGATACTCTGCCGTTATCCACCCTGTCATACATGGTATCAAGGCTACAGCCCAGATAAACCACTGTTCCGTTCGGGTATTTTTTGAGAAAGCTTTTTACTGTATCATCAAACTGCTTATAACTGGCCGCAAGAAGAAAATCCTCATACTGATTCACTCTCTTTTTCATCTTGGAGAAAAGCTTGCTCTTGGAAATGAATCGAACAGCCTTGTCATCAGTAAACACTTCAGGATATCTCTTGGTTATATCTCCTCTTCTTTTTATCTCATACATATGATCACTGATAGCAGATTCTTTACCTCCGGTTATGAGGTCAGTAAGAATCCTCTTCATATGAAGAGTAGCTTTTCTTCTCCTATGCAGGTAGAAGTCATGTTCCATATCTCTGTACTCAAAGAGCTTCATATCAAGGCCTTCGTCCGTCAGCCTTGAATTAAGATCCCAGAGTTCACTTCTGTATCTGCTTCTCTCTCCCGCGCATACAGTAATATCCTTACAGTAATCAGCATAGTCCTCTGTATCTTCACTTGGAAGATATTCATCATCCAGTATAGGAGATATCAGGATGAGCTTATCTGCAACTCTGAGGCCATATTCCCAGATTTTCTGCATGAAATAAAAAGCTATACCGGCACCTACACCGCTCGCAACAACTATAAGTTCTCCCGAACCAAAAGATTTACAGTAATCTCTGTATGCCTGCCTCAGGAATTCTGCCACATCGTCATATCTGTATTTTGGCGCCAGCGGATAACATGGGATGAATACTCCCTTCCCGCTCATGGCAGCCAGATCAAGTATGAACTTAAGCTCCGGCTTCTCTATATCATGGATATAACCACTGTCATATATATAAAAAATGTATTCGCCGTTAAAATCTTTTCTCGGTCTTATATAATAACAGAGATTCCCGTCAAGCTTAATCTCGTCAACGAAAAACATAGCAGATACCCATGACGGTATATCTGCTCTGTCATTTACATATTCAGGAATAGATACCATCTCTCTGACTTCAGAGAAGTACGCATCTCTCTGTCTCTTCTTCATATGACATCTCAGCCTCTGAAATAATATCCTATGCCCCACTTGGTATGAATGAATTTCGGATTTGCCGGCTGGCTTTCGATCTTCTCTCTGAGTCTTCTTACATGAACATCAACTGTTCTTGCATCACCTGGATAAGAAGTTCCCCAGATTGTCTCAAGAAGCTCATCCCTGCTGTATACTTTGTTTGGATTGGATATAAGAAGGAGAAGAAGGTCAAACTCTTTTGCTGTCAGACTTGCCTCTGCATTATCTATGAAAACTCTTCTGCTGTCACATTCGAGACGCAGTCCATTTATCTCTATAACACTTCCATCTCTGCTCTTGTCAGTTTCTGTCTTGCTGCTTCTGCGCATGATGGCTTTAATTCTTGCTTTAACTTCAAGAATATTGAACGGCTTTGTTATATAATCATCTGCTCCATATTCAAGACCGAGTATTTTGTCCATATCCTCGCCTTTTGCTGTAAGCATTATGATCGGTACGTCTGAAAACTCTCTGACCATCTGACACACCTCAAGTCCTGTGAACTTAGGAAGCATGACATCCAGAAGTATAACATCATATGAATTCTCGCGTATCTTGTTGACAGCCATCTCGCCGTCACTTGCAGTATCAACGCTCATGTCGTCCTGTTCAAGACTGAACTTCAGTCCCTTAACTATGCTCTTCTCATCATCTACTACAAGAACTTTCTTCATAGATCAACAACCTCTTTCGCTACTTTTAAACACGGATCAAATCCTTAATCCTGTCAAACAGCTTATCACCTATTCCGTTTACCTTCTTGATATCTTCTATATCAGAGAAAGGTCCTTCCTTCTCTCTGTAATCTACTATAGCTGACGCCTTTGACTCACCTATTCCCGGCAGAGTCATCAGCTCCTCTTTGCTCGCGGTATTGATATTTACCTTATCATCAGTCTCCCGGTTACCATTTCCGGCAGCAGTTTTTGAATCTGTCCTGCCTGTATGTACATCAGCTTCTGCATCTGATTCCGATGCATACGGAAAATAAATCATATCTCCATCAGAAAGCCTTGCCGCAAGATTGATATAATCTCTCTCTGCCTCCGGAAGAGTTCCTCCTGCCAGCTTCAGCGCATCATCTACTATGCTTCCCTCAGGCAGTTCATATACACCAGGATTCTTTACCGCACCGCATATATATACTTCCATAAATGATTCCTTATCATTCTGCGAAACGGCAACACTCCCGTCACCGGTTGCATCCTCGCTGTCATTCTCTTCCACCGTTGACTGCTCTCTGAATACTGTAACATCCGGAGACTGACCACAGCCGGAAATAATAACGATAACAGAAAATGCTAAAAGCCAAATAACACGTTTCATATATAAACCTCCTCATTACATTTAGAAGTCTATATACAAACATGATACCGGGTTCTATTTTATAAGATTATGCCTTATTATTCAATTACTTTTAGAATAAAGCTTCCTTAAGAATTGCTGTACCGATACCCTTCTCAGTAAAGAACTCAAGAAGGAGACAATGCTCAACTCTTCCGTCAAGAATATGAACACGGGATACACCATTTTTCATAGCTTCTATACAGTTCTGAAGCTTTGGCATCATGCCGCCGCCGACAACACCCTTGTCGATGAACTGCTGAGCTTCATGTATATCCATCTCTGATATGAGTGTCTTCTTATCTGAAGGATCAACGAATACACCTTCGATATCTGTAAGGAATACCAGCTTCTCTGCATTTACTGCTGTAGCTATAGCACATGCACAGTCATCAGCATTTATATTGTAACCATGATTGTCTTCTTCACCAAGACCTATAGGAGCTATAACCGGGATGAAGTCATGTTCGATAAGTGTATCAAGAAGCTCACTGTTAGATTCAGTAACCTCTCCTACATATCCTATATCCTTACCATCTGAAAACTTCTGCTTAACCTTGAGAAGTCCTGCATCCTTACCACTTATGCCGACTGCCTTTAGTCCGAGACTCGTCATCATGGCAACCAGGCTCTTGTTAACCTTTGAAAGAACCATTTCTGCTACATCCAGTGTTTCTTCATCTGTTACTCTGAGTCCGTTTACGAATTCTGATTCCTTTCCAAACTTCTTAAGTACTGCGCTGATCTCCTTACCACCACCATGAACTACTATAGGCTTCATTCCGATGAGCTTAAGAAGAGCAACATCTCTTATGACATTGAACTTGAGATTATCATCAAGCATTGCGCTTCCGCCATACTTTACTACTATCTTTGCTCCGTTGAACTTCTGTATATATGGGAGGGCCTCACTAAGTGTCTGCGCCTTTGCAAGTACAACTTCCATCTGATCATTATTGGTCATAGCATATTCCTCAACTTTCATGTCTATACCTTTCTTTTCAATCTTTCATTATAGTATATACTAAACTATTTTTCTACATAAATTCAAATACCATTAAGAACGATAGTCCGCGTTGATCTTCACATAATCGTAAGTAAGATCGCAACCCCAGGCAGTAGCCTCGGATGTTCCCATATGCATGTCAGCGATAATCTGAACTTCCGGTTCAGAAAGAATGGCTGTTGCCTCTTCTTCACTGTACCCTGCATCCATTCCGTTTTCGTAAATCAGTATCTTCTTACCTGAAGCAGCATAATATATGGCCATATCTTCAGGATCAAACTTAGCGCCTGAATAACCGAGTGCGCAGAGTATTCTGCCCCAGTTTGCATCATGTCCGAAAACTGCTGCCTTTGTAAGGCTTGAGCATATAACAGACTTAGCAAGTGTTCTTGCATCTTCCTTTGAAGCTGCATTTATTACATGACACTCTACAAGAGCCTTTGCGCCTTCACCGTCTCCCGCAAGACGCTTGGCCTGAGTTTCATTTATGAAATGTACCGCTGCCTTGAACTCCTCATATTCAGGTGTTCCCGGCTTAATCTCCGGATTACCTGCCATTCCATTTGCCATTATAAGAAGTGTGTCGTTTGTTGATGTATCACCGTCAACGGATATCATATTGTAAGTATCAACTACATCTTCTTTAAGGATTGCTGTCAGTGCTTCCTTACTGATAACAGCATCTGTTGTAATATATCCGAGCATGGTGCACATATTTGGATGAATCATTCCCGAGCCCTTGCTCATGGCACCGAGCGTTACATTTACACCTGCAATATCTATAGTTACTGCAAGTTCTTTATTTACTGTATCAGTTGTCATGATAGCCTTTGAAGCATCTGTTCCGGCTGATACACTGTGTTCCTTTGCATTAACAAGCTTCTCAACACCTGCAAGAATCCTGTCCATAGGAAGCTGAGCTCCGATGACACCTGTCGAACCTACAAGTACCGCCTCTTTGGGAATCCCGAGAAGCTCTCCTGCCTTCTCAGCTGTCTTCTCACAGAATTCCATGCCTTCCCTGCCTGTTCCTGCATTTGCTATTCCGGTATTGACTATTACTGCCTGAACGAATGGTGATTCTTCAACCAGCTTCATATCCCACTTTACCGGAGCTGCTTTTACAACATTACTTGTAAATGTACCGGCTGCGACACATGGCTGTTCTGAATATATAATAGCCATATCCTTTCTGTTCTGATACTTTACTGCAGCCTCAACACCTGCGGCCTGAAATCCTATCGGGGAGGCAATTCCTCCATTTAAAACATTAATACTCATTATTAATCCCTTTCATATACAAACTCTGCAAAATCAGATTGCTCGATGATTATTATCTTTATGGGAATACAGGAGGCATCTTAAGTCCTTCATTCTCAGGAAGGTCAAAGAGAAGGTTCATATTCTGAACTGCCTGTCCTGCAGCACCTTTGACTACATTATCAAGAGCTCCGCATACTATGATTTTCTGCTTTTCTTCATCAACCACGAAGTTCACATCAAAGTAATTGCTGCCTTCAACCCATCTTGTTTCAGGCATAACACCCTTGTTCAGCACTCTTACAAAGAATTCATCCTTGTAATACTTGTCATATGCATTTCTTACATCATCATATGTGAAGCTGTCTGTAAGACGTGCATAACAGGTTGCAAGAATACCTCTGTTCATAGGAACGAGATGTGGTGTAAAGAGAAGGTCAAGAGCACTGCTGTCAGGTGTACCTTCCTTAAACTGCTTCTGTCCTATGGTAAAGAGATCTGCATCCTTCTCCGGAACATCGAGATTATCATAAAGCCCTGCCATATAAGCATAACCGAGCTGCTCTGCTATCTCAGGCGTATGTCTGTGAGTCATAACACCATATGGTTTGATGCTCTCATTTACTTCACAGTAAAGATTTGCCACCTTGGCACCTCTTCCTGCTCCTGAGGTTCCTGACTTTGCATCAACAATGATGCTGTCTGCATCTATCATATGCTCTCTTACAAGCGGATAAAGCGAAAGTATAGAAGTAGTTGTATAACATCCAGGGTTTGCTATAAGTCTGGCGCCCTTGATGTTATCTCTGTTGAGTTCGCAGAGACCATATACTGCTTCCTCTATAAACTGAGGAGCCTTATGTTCTATCTTGTACCACTTCTCATAAGTATCTTTATTCTTAAGTCTGAAGTCCGCAGAAAGATCGATAACCTTTGAGTTATTAAGTATTGTCTCGTTCAATACACCGGCGAGATATCCCTGTGGAGTGGCTGTAAATATTACATCTGCTTGCTTACAGAGTTCATCAAGGTTGTCATCGAGACATTTCGCATCAACTATATTGAACATATTTCCATACACATCACTGTAGTTCTTATCAACATAGCTGTGTGAACCATACCATACTATCTCTACATCCTTATGCATAAGAAGTATTCTGACTAATTCCTGTCCTGCATATCCTGTTGAACCGATAATTCCTGCTTTTATCATTTTTTATATCTCCTATTATGTTATATAGCATGCAACTCACAACAAACGCCGCGACAGGCGTGGGATGTGAAGCTTCTTATTAAATAACAACTTCCACTATTATACTATCAAATGAATATTATGCAAGTATTATTTCTATAATATTCAATATTGTGCATTATATTCATATTTTATGCATTTTATTCATTTTTTTATGAATTTTTATTCCTATCCGCATATAAAAACGGGGAATCGCTTGATTCCCCGCCGGCTTTTTCATTAATTATTCATTTAGAAGAATACGTGGTTGCCTATAACCTTGCAATTACTGAGTGAATTTGGATCAAGGTACCATGTAGGCCTGAATGACATGAAGTTACCAATGTTATTGTTTCCGTTAAGAGCTGCCTGAACAGCCTGTGATGTAGTTGATGGAACATTTCCTCCAAGAGCATTCTTAAATCTTGCTCCGTTTACACATGAGAACTGGTTAGGAGCATAAAGGACGTCTCTTATTGAACCTCCCCATCTTCCTGAACGAAGTCTGTTAAGTATAACATTTGCAACTGCGAGCTGGCCTTCGTATGACTCATGACCGCTCTCTGAATAAACAACTGCACATATCAGTTCGAAATCAGAAGCTGAAGCTGATGTAGGAGCCTGCGTTGTTGCTTCTGTTGTAGGAGCCTGTGTTGTTGCAGGCGCCTGAGTAGTAGCTTCTGTAGGAGCTGCTTTTGTAGTCTCCTGCTTCTTCTCAGTTGTATTTGTATTTCCCTTTGGTGCTTCTGTTGTAGATTCTGTCACATCATTCTTAGCTGTTTCAGTATCATCCTTCTCTTCAGGCTTTGCATTTGCTGCTGCATACTCAGCACACTTTGTGCCGAATACAGCCACATCATCAGATGATACAGCATTTGCCTTACCTTCAGCTATCTCGAGATATGAATTATTGATGTATGCCTTAGAACCATCCGGAAGAACTACCTCGCTCCACTCTGAATCAGAGTCTGAAACTGCAGGATAAACTTCTCCGTTCTTTGCAGTACATATAATATTGCTGTTTGAATTAGCCTGACTTCTGATATTTACATTATCAGCAGTTACTGTTGCAAGATGTGATATTATGCTCTCATCTGCTTCAAGAGATATATACTCTTTCTTTACAAATCCTGTAACATCACCGGATTTGATCTCGATCCAATCTGAATCAGAATCATCTTCTATCTTACCGGTCATACCCTTATAAATATGACCAACTATTTCAGAATCCTTACTTGCTGATTCTCTGATATTAAGTGCATCTACTGTTACTACGAACTCACCCTCGTCGAGTGAAGCTGTAAGATTCTTATTCTCAACTGCCTCTTTATCAGGAGCAGCACCTTCCATGCTTTCAAGGTTTGCACTGAGAAGCTCTGAATCAAGCATCTCTGTCTCTTCAAGTTCTATCTCATATGTTACAGCTTCCGTTTCCGGCTCTGCTTCAGCTTTCTTAACTTCTTCTGTTGTTACTTCCTTTACAGCTTCCTTCTTAGGAGCTTTTGCGAGGTCATTCTGGATATTCTCCTTTGCGACCATTACTGAAAAACCACAGATAAATGTAAGTGCTACGATCGTAAGAACTGCAAGTATATTTCTTACTGATAATCCTTCAGAAAGTACATTTTTCCTAAATGAAAGCTTTGCTTTTCTAAGCTTATACTTAGTACGATTACTCATTAATTATCACCTAAAAGTTAAAACTTTTTAAAATATAAATACAAATGTTACGTTTTTGTTACGGACGTATACTATCACTTCGTAACACTTTTGTCAACTTTTTCACACTTTTGAAGCAGATTGCACAAAATAAAGTACATAAATTGTGCAGAAAAACGGCTCAGAACGGGCATTTCTGCCACATTCCGAGCCGTAAATCTAATAGGTGATTACCTGCTATTTAATTTTTCTTTTCTTTCTGAAGAATATTACACCAACAATCCCTGCCATTGATACAGCCAGAAGACCGAACCATAAGACTGCATTTGTCTCATCTCCTGTCTTTACATTGTGTCCGCCATCACCCTTGTCATCGGTCTTTTCACCCTTTGACTCCTTCCATATAGCTTTCAATGTATGATCTTCTGTTACAGTATACGCGTCACCGGCATAATACTTACTTCCTTCCCAGTAATCGAAATCGTATCCTTCTCTGGTAGGTTCCGGAAGCATTACTGTATCTCCATAACTGTAATGAGCCTCAACTATTCCAGTCTGACCAAAGAGCGTACCTCCGTTCAGGTCATAGCTTATTGTATGTGTCTCAAGCTCCCACTGAGCAAAAAGGGTAACTGTCTGATCCGGATTAGTTGTAAGATTTTCAACTTTTCCCTTATCTTCAAATGATTCTCCGGTACCATCGCTCCTTGTATTCCATCCCTTGAATACAAAATGCTCTCTGGTATAGGTATTCTCAGAAAGCTCCTGAGGTACATCATACACGAAGTCCTGATCATCCATCGTTCCTTCGCCTGAATTCGGATCAAATGTAACGACGTACTTATTTGCCTTCCACTGTGCATACAGCGTCATTGTTTCATCCTTAGCTGCAGCATTCTCTATAGCCTCTCCATCAGTATACTCAGTTCCGCTTCCGTCCGGCTTTGTGTTCCATGACGTGAATGTATAGCCAGGATTGGTAAATGTAATAAGTGGCAGATGGTAATGGCTGTTCGTCCAAATTGCTTCATCATCCATCTCACCGATAGCTGTCGCAGCATTCTTATCAAACTTCACAGTATAATAATCATGTTCCCACTGAGCATAAAGCGTTACATTTTTGTTTTCAGTAATATTGAAAACATCCTGACCGTCTTCGTAAGCAGTTCCGCCACCATGCGGCTCAGTATTCCAGCCCGTAAAATGCCAGTCAGTTCTTTCATAGTAATTATGAGACAATGTATCATGATTATCAAATTCTATAGTCTGCGGTAGCATAATACCTGAAGTAGCCTCTGTCGCACTGTAATATACTGTATAGGTTTCCGGCTCCCACTGAGCATAGAGAACAGCCGTTCCTCCATCAGTAGTTGTAAGATTCTTAGCAGACTGCTTATCCGTAAGTGCCGTACCGCTGCCGTCTTTCTTGGTATTCCATCCGGTAAACTTCCAGTGTTTCAATGAAAAACCATTCTCAATAAGCTCCTGTTCTTCATCATAGATGAAATCCATGTCATCCATGCTGCCTTCAACATTATTTGTAGCATTATCAGGCTGATTCTTATCAAAGGACACTTTATAGTTTATCGGTACAGTATTAGCCTGTATTACACATTCACCATTAACAGTTATATTCTGCTCAGCCTTTGTTCTGTCATTGTCCTCCCATGTAGGAGCTACTCCTGTTGTTGTATATTTATCGAACTTATATCCTGCTGCCGTACGAGTCTTTAATCCAAGCGTTGTTTTATCCGGAACATAATCCCACTTATTTGACTCAACGCCTCCCTTGGCCAATGTAGTTGAACAATGGCCATCGTTCTTTCCTTCTATAGAATAATAGTACCAGATATAAGTACTGGTTACACCCTCTTCAACAACAACAGGCTCCTGAGCCCTGTAATACATCAGTTCATTTGAAAACTCTACATCGTATGTTCCTGCAGGGACATTATTAACCTGATATCCCCAATAGGTCTTAGTAAAGCTCGCTACTATCGGATTATCACCCACCTTAAGCGTAATACTGTCAGCTTCAGCATTTGTAACGAAGTGATCATTATCTATAATTATTAGATTAAGCTGATCAGCTTCGATCCACTCAGCTTCCAGAGTCTTTCCTACAAGACTTCCATCATTCCGTACATAACAGAGATTATTTACGACCGCCTCATTAATATAATAGCTTCCAAGCTGGCCAAACACCTCCCAGCCTATGAACTCATGTCCATCATAAGTAAATGTATTCGGAAGCAGTGCCTGAGGCTGATCATATACAAAGTCCTGAGTATATGGATCACCGGTTCCCTCAGATGCAGCATGAGTAAACGTAACCGTATACGTTCTCGGCTCCCAATGTGCATATAAGGTAACTGTATCCCAGTCATCGTAAATGATTTCTCCCTGATCTGCTATTTTTTGTCCGGTTCCCTCAGGGTTCAGATACCAGCCCTTAAACTCCCAGCCTTTCAGAGAGTATTCATTCTGTCTTACATGATTTACTCCAGCAACAGGAATGGTGCTGTCTTCCATAGTTCCTTCAACATCATTGCTGGCGTTTTCAGGCTTATTAGGATCATACTTAACCACGTAATGTGTCCGTTCAAGGTTCAGATAAAGATTCAGCTTACCGTGTTTAGCATTCCATTTGAAATCATCCACATATTCCGTATCCGGGTTAAGTGTGAGTTCTGTATCACCGGTCGAGCCATAAGCTACCTTTGTGCCGTTCTCGTCCACATAACTGTCAAAACTGTATCTCGGTGTAGCTGTTGGAGCCGGATCTATACTCAGTGTCTGTTCCCCAAATATTCCGAGTCCCGTGTATGTATCTCCGGTCACCTTATTTTCATACGTTATCTCCGTACCGGCAAAGAGGGTTGTTGTATCACCGGCTTCAACTTTTTCCGGATCAACCGACATATATGTATGATTTTTTGATTCAGTTAAGCATTTATAGCCATTCGCACCACTCTTCGGGAGCCAGAATTCTACTATATTATTATCAGCCTCACCACCAAGACCTTTCTTGGTATATACATCATTAAGACCATAATCATAGCTGAGAGCCGGATCAAAAGAAAATGTATCGAGTTTTTCCCATTCTCCGAAATCCGGTTTGAATTTGAAGATAGTTCCATATAATATGTCACCGGCAGAATTCTCAGGCTGACCGGCAGCATCATATCCTATGGCATAATCCGAACCCTCAGATATAACACTTCCTCCGGTTATTCTGATATCCGTCCTGTCAGAATCACCGGTCTCATATCCACCTATACCGCTGATAGGGACTCCGTCTCCGCCACGTCCATTAAAGGTTGCCTTCGTTGCAGTAACAGTTCCTCCTGATATATGTATACTTCCGACATTTCCACGCGATCCGTCTTCACAGAAATTCGGACCGCCTATGCCGGGACTGTTCCATCCACCGACAGCTTTTATCGTACCACCTGTTATGCTGATAGATTCAACCTTGCCATAACTGTTTGGTCCTATTCCCGAACCATAGAAATGATCTCTGTCACCAACACGCCTGTCGTCACCTATATGACCTGCAGTAGCTGTAATATCACCTCCGGATATAGTAATTTTCCCAGGGAAACCGCTTCTGCCGATATTATCACACGCCCCTATACCGGAACCCAGTGAGTGTCTCGATCCGTTTCTTGCTTTTCTTTCATCGATTCCGGCAACTATTTTAAGCTTTGTGTCCGGTGTTGCAGGAGCAATCTCTATCTCCTTTACGCATCCCCCAATTCCGGCCGTGCAGTGTCCTCCATAAGCCTCTATATCTCCTCCGGTTATCGTTATCTTATCAGCAGTACCTGCTCCGCCTTTTCCGTATATATTAACTGTTGTACCTATACCACAGCCTGCTATGGAGCTTGATTCTTGATCCCCTTCGTAACATGACCCACCATGGGCACGAACTGTACCGCCTGTTATCTTTATCTCGCCCACATTGCTCTGAAACCATCCGCCGCCTATACCAACTCCGCATGTGTCCAGCAGTCGCATAAGGGGCCATCCAAGTGGATCGTTCATGGAGCCCTGCCCCCAGGCTTCTACATAACCGGCCGATATTGTTATACTTCCTACATTACCTCTGTAAGCCGTACCAATCCCGGCTGCGCCGGTCATAGTACGTATATTACGCGCATTTCCTGCCTTCGCTATAACGTGAGCACCTGTGAAATCCATATCATCCACATGTGAATATTCGTATGCACCTATACCCGGTCCGTCATCAAGACCGTAGGCCTCTATGTTTCCGGAATGGAAGATCATCTTTCCTACTGTATAGCTTGAAGTAGCCTTTCCTAATACTCCATGTCCGAAAGCTCCTATAGCAACCGTTCCGTCTCCACTTGTTGGTCTGGCTATGATAGTCCCCGGATCATTCTTGTCCTCTGTTTCAAATACAAGAGCCGTTTTATTATCATTTTTCATAATAGCAGGAACCGGCTGATAGACAGGGAATGGATTTCTATACGAATCAATATTAACAGTCGCACCTTTTTCAGACATAAGAACAACAGTACCACCGGAGCATTCTGTTTCATCTATGTATATGCCCGAGCGGCTCCAGCCGAGAGTATCCCAGTATCCACCGGTGCCATATGCACTGTCAGAGCCCGGAGCTATATTCAGTCCGTCTGCCAGCCTTACAATAACCGTCTTTTCACTGGAGAGCGCAATATGCACCCATACATAGTTACTGCTTCCGCGAAGTGTTACAGTACTCCTGCCCTTCGGTCCGGCAGTGTCATCATTAATATAGACGATAGTATTCTTATCCGCATTTGATATGTTATAATCCTGATCGGGTTTAAGATAAACCTCCCTGGTTTTCGCAAAAACTCTGCCGAATCCTCCTAACATTTCCGGAGGCATAAACATCAGCACAAAAGTAACAGCCAGAGTTACTGCAATCACCCTTTTCATCATTTTCTTCAACATAAAGAATCCCCCACTAATCTTTTTTTTGACCTCTATAAAAACAGAAAACACATTGTCCACTTATAAAAAACAAGCAGAGACAACCTTCCAGCTGTCTCTGCTCATCCAGTAAACCTATTTAAAAATATAACACAGCAACCGCACCCTTGCCAAGTTTTTCAGATATATCATCTGAAAATGTAACGACACTTATTTCTGCCTGTGAGCACTTCTCTGCAAAAAGCTCTTTAAGTGTCGATGCCTTCTCCGGTACATTTGCATGACCGATCAAAACCTTTGTTTTATCTCCCAGATTTCCGGACACTTTATCTGCCATGTACTGAAGCGCAAAGTTTACACCTCTCTGTTTGGAAACTGTAACGAATTTCCCTTCGGAATCTATACTCAGGATAGGTTTGATCTTCATAGCAGCCGCCATCACCGGAGCATCATCAGAATACTTTCCTGTTTTCTTAAGTGCAAGTGTATCTTCCAGCATAAAAATGGAATCAATTCCATTTGCTTTATCTGAAATACACTTTATAAGGCCATCAATATCGCCGCTGCCAAAGAGCGCTGCCGCATCAAGACTTGTGTTAAACTCCAACATATTTACCTTGTATAATTAATTATAAAGCAAATTAACATACTTTCCTTTCTATTTTATTACTGTAACATAATACATTCAAATACTATGCATGGGAATACACTGTAATCAGCATCTACATTCTTCTTTCCACTATCAGTAATCTTTTGGTCTTCCACATGCAGAACACACCTTGTTAATAATCCCCCTAAAACTCGCACCACAATATTGACAACGGCCCGCCTCTTTATTCTTTTTCATTTGAATAGAGTTTTTAATACTCAAAAACTCAGGATCTCTTCCTAAGGATGTTTCTGCTCTAATCAATATCTGATCTCGTTTTGATTCCCAAACTGATGCCATCTGTTTTTGTACACTTTTGACATATTCATCATCAGTGCTGTTTTTCAAACGATTACATCCCTCAATCCTTGTTTCCGACAACATTAGGAACTCTAAAATATCACTCTTGTTATTTGGAACAACAAAGTTTCCTATAAGCTCTAACTTTCTTTTATCAGTATTATTCAACGTCACATTATCCGTAGCCTTATCAATCAATCCATTGATTGTTGTAAGCAACGTTGCTTTAGGTCTAGATGCCTCTATCTCTTCAAGCTTATCACACAACTCCTGACAAGCTGTTGCATATGCCGTATTATTTCCTATTTCACGTCCACAATAAGGACACATCGTAGAAAACGAACTAATTAACGACCCACAAGAAGGGCAATTGCCCTCCTGCCTCTGAACATTACTAGTAGAACTTTGATAAGTCACGGACGAACTCTGTTGTCCTCTAGATGGATTCGGATAATTTCCTGATATATTAGGATAACTCCCCGATGAACTTGAATAACCGCCCGTCATTTGAGGATAAATACTACTCGATGTACTTGAAGGATATAGTCCCTTATTATATTGAATAGTGTTATGCGTTACATAGTTAACCTCTGTAGCAACATACTGTGGTGCAACAACTGAACCTACACGCTGTGATGTATTAGTATCGTCAGGCAGCGGGCAACCACATTCTCCGCAAAATTTAGCATTTTGAGGCAGTTTACAACCACAATTCAAACAATAATTCATAAGCATTCACCCCCGAAGAGTCAAGAACAACAAATACACAACTAACATATTCTCGACAGCCTTAGCCGTATATAACAGCGTTCAAAAAACTAACATTAATCACTTAAACGAATAGGTAACAATGAAGTGAGCTTTCTTACCACTATTCTTTCCTGCATTTTCCGAGACATATAGATCCAACGCTATCTCAAACCCATTCTCTATATCATCTTCAGTAACTGTATAATTTGATGATGCATTTCCAACATCAGGTTTATCATCCTCTTCTGAATACTTAGAATACACTGAAACCACATCACCGGCTGACAATACAATCGAATTAACATTAATATCCTTAGCAAGAAGAACTGTATATCAATCAAAACAGTATCATATTCACTGAGAATTTTCAGATTATCCGTTAAGCATAAAAACGCGTTGTAAGCATCTACATCCTCCCCCCACACAAGTGAATAGAAGGATTAATGGATATATAAAGTATTTAAAATGGACTACCACGAAAAAAAACGAATTCAGTTTTATCTTCAATATGTTTTATCTCTACTCCAATATCTTCTGATAATTGGCTTAAGAATTGTTTTACAACTCTATCTTTTCCTATTCCGAACTCCATTTTTAAAATATCAGAAATATCATTATTATTCTGTACAAATAATAAATTAGAACTAATATTAGTAATTTTAACGTTAGGAGCAAACTCAAACGTAAAGTAACCAGAAAGTAATAACGAAGGTTTCTTATAGACTAATCCTATCACCTTTCCTGCGTCAAAAGACGCTGTCATAATTCCTTCACCTTGAACTGTTTTTATAGGACGTGCATAGTGTATTTCATTATCATGAACTGACAACTTGCTTTTACCCAGCGAAAACTCTGCGAAATCACGTAAATTAATCGGGGTAATTTTTGCTTCCTCAAGTTTATTTTTTATTGGAACAGGACTAGTTTTCCACTCATAATTAGTAGCATTTTTAGTTCTATTTCCCACCTCAAATATTTTGTGTACATCATCAGGAGTCATCAATACTTTCCTTGTAAATGTGCCGTTTTCAGGGCCAACTACTCCCAACTCTTCCAATTGATCTATTATTCTCGCGGCTCTGTTAAAACCAATCCTGAAAATTCTTTGAATTTGTCCTATTGATGCCTTTTGAGAATCAATTACTAATAATGCAACGTCCTCAATATATTCATCAAAAATATTTGAGCTTTCGTCACTTTGTTTGCTGTCAGTTATATCCGATAGCATTCCAGACTCTATATTCTTAAGTAATGTCATGTTAACACTATCCGATTTGATACCATTCATTACCTCTTCAATATTTTCATCTATCGCGTATGCACTCTGAAGCTTAATGCAATCATTTTGATACTTATAAATCATTTCTCCCGGCATAAGCAAACACTCTGCCCCTGCCTTTTCAAGTATAGCTTTAGAGTCAGCACTAGTTGACGTTTTAAAACATATCTTACATGGAATCTCGGACATTAGCTCTTTATGAATCGTCTTATTTAATGACATAGAAGAAACAACAATAACATGTACCCCTGCAGTTCTTCCATTAATAAGTAAATCCATAAACTCATTAAGGTCATTCTTATCAAGTTTAAGTCCAGCAAAATCATCTATAACAACAAACAATTCAGGCAGTTTCGTGCCTTCTTCATCCCGAAGAGATTTGAATTTCTTGTAATCCTTGCATCCACTATCTTTAAACAACTTAAACCTGGCCCGAATTTCATTTGAAATATAGTTTAATAAACTAAAAAGCTTATCTCGTTCAGAAACAACTGGGCACAACAAGTGAGGAATTCCATTAAACTGATTATATTCAACAATTTTAGTATCAAAGATTACAAATCTAACGTCCTCAGGCTTTTTTCTTGATATGATAACTGAAATGAGAGTGCTTACAAAAACCGTTTTTCCTGATTCGGAAATACCACAAACTAACATATGCGGAACAACACTTAAATCACGAACTAAAACTTCTCCATCCTCAGTAGTACCAAAGGGAACAACTAATCTTCCATTTGCAGAAAGAAACTCTTTGCTCTCCAAGATATTATCATCAGATCTACTCTGAACTATCAAAGCACTTTATCTTTAGGTGTCTCCTCCACTTATTTTCCCCTATCTCTTCTCCGCAAAGTACTTATCTATAGCATCTGCAATCTTTACAGCCAGCAAACTCTTATAATTTGCTGACGAAAGATTTGTGTCATCATTAATGTTCGAAAGAAAACCTACATCTATAACAGTCGCAGGCATATCACAATAATTAAGAACAGTCATATAGTCCGTCTCATAGACTCCTATAGGCGTAAGATTGGTCTTACTGCAAATGGATTCAACTATCGCATAGGAAAGCAGATAGCTGTTCTGGTAGTTTTTACCCGAATGAGGATTTGTCGCAGTCGTAACAAACCCGAGAATCCCGGAAGTCTCTCCATTTGAAAGCACAGGTGCATCAATTCTGATGAATATATCCGCCCCGGCTTTATTTGCCATTTTTGCTCTCTCAGCGTTACTGATATTTACATTATTGGTCTCTCTTGACAGTATGACCTTATATCCTCTCTTGGAAAGCTCATCCTCGAGAACCTCAGCAACCTGAAGATTAACTTCATATTCAAAGGCACCTGTTGCAGCACCAACACCGCCCTGAGTCATCTTCATCTTAGTTCCGATATTAGTATCAGGAGAAATATTCTCCCTGTCCGTATTGATGATCAGCTGCTTGGCCGGATCTATGAAAATAGTATAATTCATTCCAGCTGCATCTGTTTCAGTAGCCCACTTGATCTCAGTTTTGGTTACGAGGCTGCTCGGAATGTAATAATATCCTCCATTGATAAGGACTTCTGTCCAGTCTGATGTATAGCCGGTCCTGTTAAGATCAACACCCTTCACAAGAGTGATATATACATCCGAATTCTCGTCAGGAAGAACATGAACCTCTACATCATTCTCAACAGTCTTCACGTAATCTGACTTGGCTGTAAAATCCTCTCTGTGAGACTTAGTGTTCACAGTAGCATCCGTCGCAGTAGCTTTAGTCTTCGAACTGCTCCCACAACCCGATACCATAAAAACTACAACCAGTAACGCTATTATACAAATATTCAGTTTTGTTCTCTTACAAAATGTCAAAACGCTCTCCAATTATTAACTAAATAGTAATTCCTGTTTCCAACAACAAACGCTTCAAAAGTCCAAACGCCATCATATCATACAGGCATTCCACTTTACACCTTTCAGTATGGATTACCTCTTGCAGTTGGTACATACATATACCTAAGAAAAACATTTGCCGATTTTCGTAATAATTCCAAAATATGAACGCGTGTTTTTCAGAAACGAACCAATGTCTGAGCCGAAGGCGAGTTTTGGTGAGTTTCCAGAAAAACACAGTGAGTGTTTTGTGAATTATAGAAAATCGATGCAAGTTTTTCGTGGTACATGTATGTACCAACGTAAAACTTTATATTCCTTACTGACCGGTCACCGGTCAGCGACGTTCTCCCTGTAGTCGCTGAACCATCCGCCTTCGGCGTATGCCGCTGCTACGCAGCTTCTGTTCAGCGATACTTGGGGAGAACGTCTACTGTTCCAGTAAGGAATAAATATGTCAGACATTTGGTCACAAGTGACCATGTCTACATATTTATTCCTTACTGACCGGTGACGTATGTTTGTATGATATCATAAAGTGTCCCTTCTTCATAGAGCGAAGCCATAGTTTCTCTCACAAACTTCGGTCTGTTCGTTATGATATTATCAACATCCTTAAGCATCATCTGCTCTATAACTTTTCTGTCATCTACAGTCCAGACGTATACTTCCTTACCTTCCTTATGGATCCTTCTTACCATTTCACGGGTCACATATATATACTTGATGCTATATACATCAACATAGTCCATGTTATAAAAGTCGCCCCAGGCAACCTGCATTATGTAAACCGTTTTAAGTTCAGGTGCCAGTTCTTTTACTTTTTTCAAAACCTTTGATGAGGTACATGCGATAACAACATTATCCTCAATCTCATATTCTTTTACCATAGCTATGACACGTTCAGTCAGATCCTTATCGGTCTTCGCCAGTTTAAGTTCTATATTGATAACCGCATCATGCCCTATGAGATCCAGCGCTTCCCTGAGTGTAGGAACTTTTTCATCCCTGAACTTCTTCCCGAACCATGCCCCGGCACTCAATTCCTTAATCTCGTCCAAGTTTTTATTTCCAACCTTTCCCTTAACGCCGCATGTACGTTTCAGACTCTCATCATGCATTACCACTATCTCGCCATCCTGAGTCTGTCTAACGTCCAGCTCTATAAAATCCGCGCCCTCGTCTATCGCCTTCCGAAATGCAACAAGCGTATTCTCAGGAGTTGATTCCGCAGCTCCTCTGTGGGCAGTAACAGCAGCTGTATCAAATCTAACTATATTAAGAGAAAGAACCCCTTTCATACTCAGCAGCATATAGCCCGCATCAAGAAGAAGTGCAACGATTATTATAATGGCCATTACTCTTCTTCCCTTTTTTCCACTAAGCCTGAAAGCATAATAGTCCAGGGAATCTATATTAGGTATGCCCTCTTTATTCGGATTAAGATTATAGTATGAATTACTGATAACTGCGAAGTTCAAAGGGAGTGCGATCAGTACCAGAAGAAGTACCGTCACGAAGTTAAACATATCAATAAGACTGTAAACCGCAGTTACGGCACTACCTGATGATATGTATTTCTCGGCAAGCCGTCTGAGTACATTAAGGAGCTCTCCATTTAAGAATATAACCAAAAGGAACACAGCCAGATTCCAGACCACGATAAGCAGGAAGTTTCTGAACTTCTCTTTCTTCATAGCAGCCGCTCCGAGCTTTACGGAAGTAATAAAGGATTCTCTCTTAAGTGAAAACTCATATATGGTATAGATAGATGCCATTACCAGAAATGAAAGTACCACGTAAACGGCACCGATCACAGTCAGTGAAAGCTTTGACAGCTTAAGCAACTGCTGAAGATATGGTGGTATACCTATATTTAGATATGTAGCCGAAGCAAATGCTATACCGGCAACCGGGAACAGACAGAGCATATAAGGTATCAGAAGCCAGTTCCTTGGCCTGAGTATTCTTACTGCATTTCTGAATCCACGAATAAGAATACGAAATGGACTGAGCCTTTTCATTTCATTTGCAGCATCATACGCATATATTATTCCGGATACATTCAGAAGAAATAAAAACGCCGCCAGTACCATGACTATCAGAAGAAACAGATACAGAACCGGAGATTTGAAATACTTAACGATATTCTCCTTTGTTATATACCTGAGCCCTGACCATTTGATTGAAAGATTGAAGAGCATATAGAAAACAGGCATAAAAACGGCATATGAAACCAGAAGGAGTAATCCTTCAAAAAGAAGAACCCTCCTCCTGTTATACCTGAATAGTTTTAAACTGTCTTTAATGTTCTTCATATCAAAAACTCAAGTGATAAAATTTCCTATTACATTATAAACATTGCATCGCCAAATGAAAAGAATCTATAACGTTCTTCTACTGCAATTTTATAAGCTTCCAGAATCTTCTCTCTTGAATAAAGAGACGATACCAGCATAATGAGCGTGGATTCCGGAAGATGGAAATTAGTAATAAGAGAATCGATACATTTAAACTCATAACCCGGATAGATGAAAATCTGTGTCCATCCACTGCAGGCCTCTACAGTTCCATCCGGCTTTGCGACCGATTCAAGCGTTCTGGTACTTGTAGTACCGACAGATATAACTCTGCCTCCGCTTTTCTTTGTTTCATTGATTATCGAAGCAGCAGTTTCATCTATCATATAGAATTCACTGTGCATGTGATGTTCTTCAATATTCTCTACCTTGACCGGACGGAATGTTCCCAGTCCGACATGAAGGGTAACTCTCGCTATCTTTATCCCCTTCTCTTCTATATCGTGAAGGAGTTCTTTCGTAAAATGAAGCCCTGCAGTAGGCGCTGCAGCCGAACCTGAATTCTTTGCGTATACAGTCTGATATCTGTCCTTATCCTTAAGCTTATGAGTAATGTAAGGCGGAAGAGGCATCTCGCCGAGACTGTCCAGTATTTCTTCCCATATACCGTCATAAGAAAACTTTATCAGACGGTTACCTTCTTCAACAACATCTGTAACAACTCCTGTCAGTATACCGTCTCCGAAGACAACTTCTGCGCCGACCTTCATCTTCTTTCCGGGCTTAACCAGAGTCTCCCATGTGTTATCACCTTTGTTCTTAAGGAGAAGCACTTCTATAGCAGCTCCGGTATCCTTCTTAACACCAAGAAGTCTTGCCGGTATAACCTTCGTTTCATTTATGACCAGGCAGTCACCGGGATTCAGATAATCAATAATATCACTGAATTTCTTATGTTCTATAGTTCCTTCCTCCCGGTTAAGAACCATAAGCCTTGAATCACTTCTCTTCTCGAGCGGATCCTGAGCTATCAGTTCTTCCGGAAGGTCGTAGTAAAAATCATGTACATTCATATTATGCCCTTAATTCGATACCCTCTGCAGACAGAGCCTTAAGTATCTTCTCAACTGCAGCATTAACTTCTGCATCTGAAAGAGTTCTGTCAGGAGCTCTGAAAAGAAGTGAAAATGCAACAGACTTCTTGTCGGCAGCAATGCGCTCTCCTTCATAAACATCGAAGAGCTTGATCTCTTCAAGAAGCTTACCTGCGCTCTTTGATATGATCTTCTCAATCTGTCCAACAAATACACTCTTATCACAGAGAAGCGAAAGATCTCTTGTACTTCCAGGGAACTTGGTTACACCAACATACTTGATATTGAAGTCAGCGAACTTAGTAATTGCCGGCATATCAAGAACTGCTGCGTAAACATCGCCCTTCATGTCATAGTTCATTACAACTTCAGGATGTATCTGTCCTATATAACCCAAAAGTTTGTCACCGAGCATAACCTTAGCCTGTCTGCCCGGATGAAGGAATGGATACTCAGATACAGGAACATAATCTACATTCTTAGCAAAACCAAGCTTCTCAGTTATCTCTTCAACAACACCCTTCATAGTGAAGAAATCGCCATCACCATACATGGCAAGTGTCAAAGTATTCTTCTCTTCCGGAAGCTCTGTCAAAGGAAGGCTCTTAGGAATATAAACATTTCCCAGCTCGAAAAGTCTTACGTTCTTGTTACGTCTGTTGTAATTCGTAGCAAGTGAAGTGAGCATTCCATTTAAGGATACTGTTCTCATTATACTGAAGTCCTCACCAAGAGGATTGCTTATCTTAATAGCATTACGATATTCGCTGTCCTCTGGGATAAGAAGCTTATCAAATACCTTTGGACTTTCAAATGAATAGCTCATACCCTGTGAGAATCCATTTGCGAGAACTATGTTTCTTGTAATATCTGCTATAAACTCACTGTACTGAACTCCACCGATACCTGCATTGGTTCCCGGAAGAGTCGTAGGTATATTGTCATATCCATAGAATCTTGCAACTTCCTCAGCAAGATCAGCCATGCAGCGAAGATCCTGTCTGTATGTAGGAATAGTAAGTGTAGTCTTTGCATCATCAATCTTAAGTCCGAGTCTGTCGAAATAGTAAAGCATCTTCTCTGCAGGAATATCTGTTCCGAGAAGAGCGTTCATCTTTTCAGGCTCAAATGGAAGTGTCCATGCCGAAACAGGTTCAGGATAAACATCAACCATTCCCTTAAGAACTGTACCTGCGCCCATCTCCTCTACGAGCTGGCATGCACGGTTGATAGCTTCCTCTGCAAGGTTAGGATCAAGTCCCTTCTCAAAAGTACTTGAGCTCTCAGTACGAAGTCCTACTCTCTTTGAAGAAAGTCTTATATTTGTTCCGTCAAATGTAGCTGCTTCGAAAAGAAGTGTAGTCATACCTTCTGTTACCATGGAATTCTCACCACCCATGATACCTGCAAGCGCTACCGGCTTCTCAGCATCACATATCATAAGCATATCGCTGTCGAGTGTTCTCTCCTGACCGTCAAGAGTTACAAACTTCTCGCCATCCTGCGCTCTCTTTACGATAATCTTATTACCTGCAATAGTGGACAGGTCGAAAGCATGCATAGGCTGACCGTATTCTTCCATGATATAGTTTGTTATATCAACTATATTGTTAATGGAACGTATGCCCTGAGCACGAAGTCTCTGCTGCATCCATTTTGGTGAAGGTCCGATCTTGATATCCTTAACAACACGTCCGATATATCTCTTGCAAAGATCAGGAGCCTGAATCTCAACATCGATATAATCAGATGATTTCTCAGTTCCTTCTTCCTTAACTTCAACAACAGGAGGATAAAATGGAAGGTCAAATGTAACGGCAGCTTCTCTTGCCATACCGATAATTGAGAAGCAGTCAACTCTGTTTGAAGTAATCTCATACTCTACATTTACATCATCAAGGCCGAGAGCCTTTACAGCATCATCACCCGGCTTAACTTCTGAATCTTCAGGGAAGATATAAACGCCGTCTTCCGGAGCTTCCGGATACATATCTCTTGATGAACCGAGTTCTTCTATAGCACACATCATACCAAAGGACTCAACTCCTCTGAGCTTACCCTTCTTAATCTTGATTCCGTCAGGAGGAAGTTCTCCGCCGTCATGACCGCCGGCTACACGTCCACCATCAAGAACAGTAGGAACAAGATCTCCCTCTTTTACATTTGGAGCACCTGTAACTATCTGAATCGGAGCATCCTCCCCAACATCTACCTGGCAGACAACCAGCTTGTCAGCATCAGGGTGCTTCTTAATCTCAAGTATCTTTCCGACTACTATCTTCTCAAGATTCTTATCGTATCTGACATAATTCTCAACGTGAGATCCGGAAAGAGTAATCTTATCAACGAATTCCTGAGGTTCAACATCAAGATCAGGAACATATGCTTTTATCCATGAAATAGGTGTATTCATCTTTCTCTCTCCTTTCCTAGAACTGCTTTAAGAATCTTATATCATTCTCATACAGAAGTCTCATGTCATCTATCTCGTACTTAAGGAGTGCAACTCTCTCAAGTCCTATACCGAACGCAAAACCTGAATACTCATTCGGATCTATGCCACACATTTCAAGAACGTGAGGATGAACCATACCGCATCCGAGAATCTCTATCCAGCCTGATCCCTTACATACTGAACAGCCCTTACCATGGCACTTGAAACATGTTACATCAACCTCTGCTGACGGCTCTGTAAATGGGAAGTGATGCGGACGCAGCTTAGTCTTTGTCTCAGGTCCGAAGAAATTCTTTGCAAACTGATCAAGTGTTCCTTTAAGATCAGCCATTGTAATGCCTTTGTCTACAACCAGGCCCTCAACCTGATGGAATGAAGGTGAATGTGTAGCATCAACTTCATCAGAACGGAATACTCTTCCCGGTGATATGATCTTGATAGGAAGCTTACCCTGTTCCATGATTCTTGCCTGTACGGAAGAAGTCTGAGTACGAAGGAGTATATCTTTTGTAATATAAAATGTATCCTGCTCATCCTTTGCAGGGTGATTTGCAGGTATGTTCAGAAGTTCGAAATTATAACGGTCAAATTCAACCTCAGGTCCTTCAACAACCTCATAACCCATACCAATGAATACCTTCTCAAGGTCCTCAAGGGCTATCTGGTTAGGATGCTTATGACCTCTCATAAGTTTTGTTCCCGGAAGAGTAACATCTATAGTCTCTCTCTTCATTTTTTCTGTAAGAAGCTTTCTGTTAAGCTCTTTCTTCTTAGCTTCAATGTTTTCCTCAAGAAGTGCTCGCACTTCATTTACCATCTGTCCTACCTTTGGACGTTCCTCAGGTGCGATGTCCTTCATGCTCTTAAGAATCTGAGTCAGTTCACCCTTCTTACCGAGAATAGATACCCTGATCTCATCAAGAGCTTCAACCGTAGCTGATGAGCTGATCTTCTCAGCCGTCTCTTTTCTGATCTCCTCTAATGTTTTTCCCATTTCTTTTCCTCCTGGTTAATGAAAAAAAGTCCCTTCACACAACAAGTGCGAAGGGACGAATAAATCCGCGGTACCACCCTAATTCCGAAGCTCTTTGATATCTATCATAAGCTACGGCTCTCATTATGGACTGACGCGCCATACACGTTTCTCCCTACTATTAATTTCAGAAGAACTGCTCCGGTGTGAATATGACATAAGAGCTTTCCCGGCAGGCTTCCAGCCGATGACACTGCCTCTCTGTTCGGATTTCTCATATGCTTTGTGCACCATCAATGCATTTACTTTATAAAAAATACAGGCACTATTCTAGCACAAACGCTCTAAAGTGCAAGTATTTTATTTATATTTTCCAACAAGCACGCTTGCGTTCTGTCCTCCGAATCCGAAGGCATTACACATTGCGATGTTTACTTCACTCTTTCTTGCTTCGTTAGGTACGAAGTCGAGGTCACACTCAGGATCAGGTGTGAACTGATTTATTGTAGGTGGAAGGATATCTTCCTCTACGGCTTTGACACAGACGATAGTCTCTACAACTCCGCCGGCACCCATAAGATGTCCCATGGAAGCCTTTGTTGAAGAAACAGCCAGCTTCTTCGCATGATCTCCGAAGAGGCTCTTTATAGCCTTAACCTCTATGGTGTCTCCCTTAGGAGTTGAGGTTCCGTGTGCGTTTATGTAGTCAACTGATGTCGCCTCAATACCGGCTGCCTCCATAGCACCCTTCATGGTAGCTACTGCACCTATTCCATCCGGATGAGGACTTGTAACATGGAAACCGTCTGTTCCGTTTGAGCAGCCGAGCAGTTCAGCACGGATTTTAGCGCCTCTCTTCTCTGCTACGGAAAGCTTCTCTATGATAACAGCTCCGCTTCCCTCGCCCATAACGAATCCGTCTCTGTCAACGTCAAATGGACGGCTTGCTGTTTCAGGCTCATCATTTCTGTGTGAAAGTGCATGGAGTGCTGAAAGTCCCTCTATTGTAAGCGGACAGTTAGCTGCTTCTGCACCAACGCAGATAACAATATCTGCCATGTCTGATTCTATAAGCATGTTTCCTGTTGTGATTGCATCTATACCTGATGAACATGCTGTCGAAACTGTAAGGCTCGGTCCCTGAAGCTTCTTAGCTATAGCTATCTGGGCAGCGCCTATATTACCGATTATCTTTGTTATGAATCTTGGATTTATACGGCTTGCTCTTCCTGTTGAAAGCTTGTCCTGGGAATCAGCTACATTTGCGATACCTGCAAATACTGTTCCGAATACAACACCTATCCTTGCTCTTGGAATAGGATACTCTCCGTTTTCATCCATAGTGAGACCTGCATTTTTCATAGCTTCGTCTGCTGCAGCAAATCCATACTGCATGAAGGTCTCCATCTCACGGGCCTGTTTTTTCTCCATGTAGTCTTCAGGATTGAAATCCTTTACCTCTCCGGCAAACTGCACCGGAAGATCTGTAACGTCAAACTTGGTAATGGTTGCAATACCTGATTTGCCCGCTATGAGGTTATCCCAGAACTTATCCACTCCTGTTCCCAGAGGTGTAACTGCTCCGAGTCCTGTAATAACCACTTTTTCTTTATTCTGCATTTCCTCTTCCCTTGTTCCAGTCGTTTTCTCTTACTTCTGCACGACGGACCTTTCCACTGGTAGTCTTTGGTAACTCATCAACAAATTCAACCACCTTAGGTCTCTTGTATGAAGCAAGATTGGCACGGAGGAATTTCATGACATCCTTCCTGCGCTCTTCTGTCTTCTCAGTCCCTTCAGTAAGAACGATAGTTGCCTTGATAGCCTGTCCTCTGATCTTATCAGGCACGCTCGTAACAGCGCACTCCAGAACATAAGGAAGCTTCATTATCTCATTCTCAATTTCAAATGGACCGACTCTGTAACCGGCTGACTTGATGATGTCGTCAACCCTCCCAACATACCACAAATAGCCATCGTTGTCCACATAAGCCGTATCTCCGGTATGATAAAATCCATCATGCATGACTGAAATAGTCTTTTCATCATCCAGGTAATATCCCATGAAAAGGCCGTTCGGGAAGCCCTTTGAATAGTTTACTACAACCTCTCCAGTTTCATTTACATCACATATAGTTCCGTCAGGTCTCATGATGCTTATATCGTAAGCAGGGCTTGGTTTACCCATGGAACCAGGCTTAGGTTTTGTTCCTTTAAGATTACATACTGTAAGGGTAGTCTCTGTCTGACCGAAGCCTTCCATGATATTAAGTCCTGTTGCCTTCTTAAACTTATAGAATATCTCTGGATTAAGAGCTTCTCCCGCAGTTGTAACATTCTGAAGAGCTGAAAGATCATACTTTGAGAGGTCAAGATGAACCATGACTCTGTATACCGTAGGTGGTGCACAGAATGTAGTAATCTTATACTTCTCCATCATTGAAAGTATCTCTTTCGCATAGAAATCATCGTAATCATATGTAAACACTGCTGCTTCACAGAGCCACTGTCCATACAGCTTGCCCCAGAGAGCCTTGCCCCATCCGGTATCACTTATAGCAAAATGAATGCCTTCCGGATCAACCTGATGCCAGTACTTTGCTGTTATATAGTGTCCAAGCGGATATTTGAAATTATGCATGGCGATCTTAGGATATGCTGTAGTTCCTGAAGTAAAGAACATAAGCATAGGGTCATCGCCGCCTGCAGATGCCGCACTCCTATTAAAATGCTGTGAGAAATACTTGATTTCTTTATTGAGTGAACTCCAGCCCGGCTTACTTGCACCGACCATGATCTTAACTTTCATTCCATCATAGTTACGAAGTGCCTTATCTATCTCTTTTGAAACCTCGCCATCTGATGTAACCACTACTGCATTAACATCAGCTGCCTTGAAACGGTATTCAAAATCTTTTCTGGTAAGAAGGAAAGATGCAGGTATTGCTATAGCACCTATCTTATGAAGTGCAAGAATAGTAAACCAGAACTGATAATGCCTTTTAAGTACCAGAAGTACTCTGTCCCCCTTCTTAATACCAAGAAACTGAAGATAGTTTGCTATCTTGTTTGAATATACCATCATATCCCTGAAAGTAAGTCTTCTCTCTTTTCCATCCTTGGAGATATGAAGCATAGCTGTCTTATCAGGACATTTCTTTGCAAGGACATCGACAATGTCAAATGCAAAGTTAAACTTCTCCGTATCCTTAAACTTTATATCAATAAGCGCGCCTTTTTCATCTTTTTGCGATGATATATATTTACCGGCTACTCCTTCTTCATCTTTCCACTCTAAACCCATGTCAGACTCCCTAAAGCTCTTTAAAACGTTGATTCCGCGTCAAAAAACTAGACGTAGTTTTGAAAACTACGTCTAGTATAATTATTATGATTAGCGTTGTCAAACCATATTTCCTAAAGATTCTATTAACATCATTTACAATGTTATATCGAGTTCAACCGGACAATGATCCGATCCCATAACGTCTGGAAGAATCTTAGAATCTTCTATCTTTTCTGCTATACGATCTGATACAAGGAAATAATCTATACGCCAACCGACATTCCTCTCTCTGGCTTTCATTCTGTATGACCACCATGAATAAGCATCTACTGTGTCAGGATACAGATATCTGAATGAATCTGTGAAACCTGCCCCAAGGAGTTCAGTCATCTTTCCTCTCTCCTCATCAGAGAAACCTGCACTCATATGATTCGTAGCAGGATTCTTAAGATCTATCTCTTCATGAGCGACATTCATATCCCCGCATATTATGACAGGCTTCTCACTGTCCAGCTTGGATACATATGCACGGAAATCATCTTCCCAGCTCATTCTGTAGTCAAGTCTCTTAAGTTCATTCTGTGAATTTGGAACATACACCGTAATGAAGTAATAGTCACCCATATCAAGAGTGATAAGTCTTCCTTCCTGATCATGCTCCTCTATACCCATTCCATTTATGACCTGAAGCGGTTCCTTCTTTGTAAAAATCGCGGTACCTGAATATCCTTTTCTCTTGGCAAAATTCCAGTACTGGTGATATCCCGGAATATCCATCTTCAGCTGTCCCTCCTGCATCTTACTTTCCTGGATACAGAAGATATCAGCGTCCATTTCATTAAATGAATCGATAAAACCTTTATTTACACAGGCTCTTATTCCATTTACATTCCATGATACGAATTTCATTACTCTTCACTTCCGTCTGCGCCGTTTTCTATCTCAGGCATTGAAAGGTCAAGTGTTGCGGCTATTTCTTTAAGAGCAGCTGCTGACTGCATAAGCTTTGTAATTTCTTCCTGATCAAGTGATACAGGAATCTTCTCCTCAACACCGTTTGCACCTACTATTGAAGGCATTGAAAGACAGATATCTGACAGACCATACTCACCCTGCATAAGGCTTGATACAGAAAGTATAGACTTCTCATCACGGATAATAACCTCGCATATACGTCTTACAGCCATAGCAACACCGTAGTAGGTTGCCTTTTTTCTGTTTATGATCTCATATGCGCTGTTCTTTACCATCTCCTGAATGTGTCTTTCAGATTCATCATGATTGAAATGACCTCTCATCTCACAGAATCTTGAAAGCGGAACACCTGATACAGTAGCACTGCTCCATGCAGCGAGCTCACTGTCTCCATGCTCACCGATGATAAATGCATGTATTGTTCTGCTGTCAACGTCAAGATGCTCACCGAGCATATATTTCAGTCTTGCAGTATCAAGTACAGTACCTGAACCGATAACTCTCTCAACAGGAAAGCCTGAAAGCTTCTGAGCTGCATAAGTAAGTATATCTACAGGGTTTGATACTATAAGAAGCACGCCTTCACATTTTCTCTTTACGATTTCAGGAATGATGCTCTTCATTATAGCAACATTCTTCTGCACCAGCTGAAGTCTTGTCTCACCCGGCTTCTGTGCAGCACCGGCAGTTATGATGATGATAGCTGCATCAGCTATATCATCATAGTCACCTGCATATACTTCCATAGGCTTTGAAAATGGAATGCCATGGCTTATATCCATAGCCTCACCTTCAGCCTTTGCATGATCATAATCTATAAGAACAAGTTCTTTGAAAAGTCCGCTTTCCATAAGAGCGAAAGCTGTTGATGAACCAACGAAGCCACATCCTATGATGGCAGCCTTTCCTACATTTACATTACTATTGACAACTGTCTCGTGAATCTTCTCCAAAAGTAACACCCCCTAATCTTAATATGCCGTTGAAATAACGTTCATAGCTTCCTCAAGTGACATATCTTCCTTGAGTGTTATAGTTATAATGAAGTACAGATCATCTTTCTCTATAACGTACTGAAGCTGTCTTCCTCTTGTCTCAGTAGCCGGAATATCAAGAAGTGCATAAGTCTGATTGAGGAACTCTACATTTGAAAGCTCCGCACCCTCATACTGCTTCTTTGTAATCTCCAGATAATACTCAGGAGACATATCCACTATTCTGTATGACTTAGGATTAAAGTAAGAAACTATAATGCTTGACGCTGTATCATAATTATGGATTATGGCACAGTAAGATATCTCCTGCTCATATGGGCTCATTGAGCCATTCCAGAAAGCTTCGATATCACTCTGCTCAACTCCTGTTACCTCAGCAGTCTTTTCAGCATCATAAATACGCCAGGTATCACCATTCGTTGTGATCTTAAGATCCATCTGATAATTGTAATATGTATTACCATCAATGAATCCGCTTATCATCTTGGTCCTGTCGCCGTATTTAGCCTCAGCATCACCAAATGATGCTGTATTAACCTTGCTCTCATCAAACTTGGCATCACCGGTTGTAGCCTTACCCATAAGCTCGTCTACATCCTTAGCGTCACCTGCTGTTGATTCCACCTTATCATCCGGATTCTGGAAGTTTGGCGAAACGTACGGTTCATCCTTTTCTTTATCCAAACAGCCGGTAAGAGCTGTCATGATCAAACCTATCAGAAGTACATATGAAATATTCTTTCTTAAACTTCTACGCATCCTTTTCCTTCTTTTCCTTTTTATCCTTTTTCTTCTTATCAGAATCTGAAGACTCTTCTTCCTTTTCTTTACCTGCTACAGCTGTTCCTGCCTTCTCTACCTCTGCGATAGCCTTTCTGTGCATAGGAATACGGCAGTTCTTGTTATTACCGAACTCAACGATTACAGTATCTTCTTCAACATCGAGAACTGTTCCGTAGAATCCACTTGTTGTCATGATGCTGTCACCGGGCTCCAGAGAATTCTGCATATCTTCCTGCTGCTTAGCCTGCTTCTTCTGAGGCTTTATCATGAGGAAATAAAGTCCTGCTATAAGTATTGCCCAGAAGATAACCATCATTATAATGCTTGAGCTGCCTGCCTGTCCTGTCTGTCCGTCCTGTCCTGCAGCAGCAGCCGCATTAAGTAATAAACCTACAAAATTCATTTACTGATTCTCCTTTTCCATCTCTTGTTTGAAACCATCGAGGCGCATCCTCTTATACTCCGCAAACCTATGCTCACGGATAGCCTCCCGAATTTCCTGTAACATATTATTATAAAAGTACAGATTATGCAAGACACAAAATCTCATGCCCAGCATTTCATCTGCCTTTAAAAGATGCCTTATATAAGCCCTGGAATACCTTCTGCACACAGGGCAGTCACAGTCATCTGCTATAGGTCTTTCATCCAGTTCATACTTCTTATTCTTTATGTTGATCTTACCATGATTGGTATATAACTGACCATGTCGGCCATTTCTTGAAGGATATACGCAGTCGAAGAAATCCACTCCTCTGTCGACAGCTTCAAGAATATTCTCCGGCGTTCCGACACCCATGAGGTAAGTCGGTTTATCAAGCGGAAGATGCGGCACCGTAACATCCAGTATATGATACATTTCCTCGTGGCTCTCACCTACAGCAAGTCCGCCGACTGCATATCCCGGAAGTTCCAGCTCGCTTATCCTCTTTGCATGGTCAATACGTATATCATCTATAACTCCACCCTGATTGATTCCGAACAGCATCTGTTCTTTATTAATAGTATCAGGGAGTTTGTTCAGCTCTTCCATCCTGTCCTTACACCTGAGCAGCCATCTGTAGGTTCTGTCTACTGATGTAGTGATATACTTTCTGTCTGCCTTGGCAGGCGGGCACTCATCGAAAGCCATGGCTATGGTAGATGCCAGATTGGACTGTATATTCATGCTCTCCTCCGGTCCCATGAATATCTTCCTTCCATCTATATGGCTGTTAAATGTAACGCCCTCTTCCTTTATGTTCCTGAGCTTTGCCAGTGAATAAACCTGGAATCCACCCGAATCCGTAAGAATGGGTCTCTTCCAGTCTGTAAACTTATGTAAACCACCAAGCTTCTTTACAATCTCATCTCCGGGTCTTACATGAAGATGATATGTATTACAAAGCATGATGCTTGTTTTAATCTCTTCTAAATCAGAAGTAGCCACGGCTCCTTTTATAGCCGCGGCTGTTCCAACATTCATGAATACAGGAGTCTCAATAACACCATGAGGTGTAACGAAAGTCCCGCTCTTTGCTCTGCCATCCTGGGCAACAAGCGTATAATTATTCATATTCTGAAAATCACTCCTAATTCGTCTGTTTACTGATTGCCGGCATTAAAGAGTGAATCTGAATCAGCGTCCCTGAGAGATCCGAGTATATCAACGATCTCATTCAGTTCTATGATTACTTCCTTGAGTTCCTCAAGATTGCTTCTTGAAAGTGCTGCGGAGGATTCTGCATTTGCTGCTATCTCCTCACTTGCAGCCTGCTGATTTGCAAGGTTGTCGATGATCGAGTTATTCGAAGCATCGAGAACTCCTGACAGTTCATCAAGCTTCTTCATATCTTTGTGAAGTTCATCAACAACATTGGAAATGTCACTGAACGATTCATTTGCCTGCTCTATATATTTGTTCTCCTCAAGCACAGCGTCAACACTCTGCTTGATAAGATCTGACGTCCTGGCCGCAAGTGCCGTAACGCCCTGAAGTATCTCTGTAATACTGTCGATAGAGTTTCTTGTATCATCAGCAAGATTTCTGATTTCATCAGCAACTACGGCAAAACCTCTTCCCTGTTCACCGGCTCTTGCTGCCTCTATGGAAGCATTCAGCGCAAGAAGGTTTGTCTGGCTTGAAATCTGATAAATGATACGTGTTATCTCTTCAGCAGATGATACTCTTTCGGACAATTCCTCCGAAACCTTGGTAACATCCTGATTTACTATCGCTATATCCTGAGACTTGGTCTTAAGGCGGTCTATGATATCACGACCGACCTCTGTCTTGGCAACTGCACTGTCAACAGAAACCAGTGTATTATCCTTAACATCAATAAGATCATCTATTACGTCCTGAATCTGCTGAGTCATATTCGTGGAATTCTCCATGTTCTCAACAGAATCATTTACGCCCATTGAAATGGCGTCAACTGACTTTGTAACTTCCTCAGTTGCATCCTCAAACTTATCCATCATGCCCTGAAGAGTTTCTATATGCAGGTTGCCGTTATCAACAACCTTCTTCATGTTTGCTGCTGCAATCTCCTGAAATTGTGTATGGTATTCAAGCTCCTGCCTGTCGATCTCAATATATTTATTGATAAGCTTTACTGCCATGACAACTGCAACAACGAAAAGAACGATGAATATACTTACTGAAATCCAGCTCTTGCCGTTATCAAAGCCACCCGACTGAATAAGAATGAATGTCTTAACGAAAAATGTAATGCCTGCGATAACTCCGGTAACTATGATCAACATCTCATCCAGATATACTATCGAGAGTGCTATAGGTATGAGCAATGAAAACCCATATGCCATGTTGTCCTGAAGGAAAACTATTATACCCGAAAGGATTGCATAGCCAATAACCGAGATGTATTTCATAGTGTCCGACTCAGGCTTCACCATAAATACCACTATATTAAGTGCAATATAGAACGCTATCATTCCAATGAATACCCAGAACAGTTCATTCCTGTCATTTCCAAGAATGAGCTGAGGAATCTTGGCTACCGCCATGATTATGAGTATCCGGAAAACAAGCATATTCTTACTCTTATTTCTGCTTGAGGCTGCTCTGTCCATATAACCCCCTATCCGACAATATGTCCGATATCCTTTATATCAATCTGACCGTTAAGCAGATTCAGGAGTTCCTTTGAAAATCTGTCATATATTTCATCAGGAACCTTTATCCTGTACTTTACATTTTCCATAAATTCGGTCTCCGGCCCCATAATACCGGCTTCACTTAACTGTCGGTCCACTTTTCCGACATCCTTATATGCAAATGTAAGTTCTGCGACCGTAAGCGGTCTGACTGATTCAATACTCGACTTGGCAAGTGCTGCTTTGGCAGCATCTGTGTATGCCCGGACAAGTCCACCCGTTCCGAGCAGAACCCCGCCGAAGTACCTTGTAACCACTATAACTATATTTCTTACGTCAGCGCCTTCAATTACGCTGAGTATAGGCTTACCGGCTGTTCCACCGGGTTCCCCGTCATCAGAATACCTGACCTGTTTCTCTGAAAGCCCCACCGAATAAGCAAAGCAATTATGCCTTGCATCGTAATGTGTCTTCTTTACGCTGTTCACAAAACTCATAGCCTCTTCAACAGTACTGACCGGTTCCGTGACCCCTATGAATCTGGACTTCTTGATAACTACCTCATCAGTTCCGCCCACTGACAGTCTTTGCAGCATATTCTCCACTGGGTTTACCGCCTTACTTAAGGAGCTTCTTAAGCTCGTCCATGAAAGTATTCACGTCCTTGAACTCTCTGTAGACTGACGCAAATCTGACATATGCAACTTCATCAAGTCCCTTTATCTTATCCATGACTATAGCACCGATAACGCTGGACTCAACTTCTCTGGTTCCAAGATTGAAGATTTCTGCCTCAATCTTGTCTACACATCTTTCTATATCTTCCATAGACACAGGTCTCTTGTGACAGCTTCTGACAAGACCCTGAACGATCTTGCTTCTGTCATAAGCTTCCCTTGTCTTATCCTTCTTGATGACCATGATCGGTACATTTTCAACCTTCTCATAAGTTGTGAAGCGCTTTCCGCAGGAGTCACACTGTCTCCTTCTTCTTATGGAAGTGTTGTCATCTGCCGGTCTTGAATCTATAACGCTGGTACTGTCTTCACCACAGAATGGACATTTCATAAAAATAAACCTCTTCTTTCCCAAAATTACATACTACATCTAGTGTACCCCAATAGTACATCATTGGCAATTATTTTTTTCTTATTTTATCAAAGATAAGGCCGCCTCCGGTAGCCACAAGTTTCTTAAGCATATCCGTGAATTCTGCTTGTTCTTCCTTAGGAAGTCCGGCCAGCAATTTGATGCTCTGAGAGAGTCCTTTGACACCCGAACCGGTAACCTCTTCGAGTGTTTCAGCCCCGGTTGCAGAAAGAACTGAAAACACAATATCTATGAATCGGGCTCTCTTTTCGTCATCAAGCTCACTCAGCCAGTTACTTACTGTTTCATTCATGAAGCGACTTTTGCCCGCAAGATTCTCTACCTCAAAAAACTTGTTAACATATACCTGCCAGGTCATAGGATCATGCTGATTGATTCCTCTTGCGCTGCTCTTAACTATTTTACTTCCAAAGGAATTCTCAAGAAGTATGCCGACCATGGACTCCTCAGGAATTATACTCTCTACACGATCAAGTATTCCCTGGTATTCTTTTGAACCAAGCACCTCTCTCCTGAATCCCGGTCCGTCATTGGTATATATTTTTATGATCTTCTCTTTGATTTCATCATCAGAGAAAGCGCTCGCATACACGGCGAAATTGCCGCCCTTGGAGTGACCTCCAACTATGATCTTCTCATCTTTTCTTTTGTACTGTTCATTCAGATATCGTACTGCTCTTTTCTGACCCGGTGTCTCCAGCATATAGCTTAAGTTGAAATCCTCTTTCCATCCGACCAGAGTATTGTCTGTTCCTCTGAAAGCAACATACGATATATATCCCGGAACCGTAAATGTAACAGCCGCCATCTGTTCTTCCTTATCGACGTCCAGTACATTTATATAATTCTCGATCATGATATCGCCGAAGCGTTTCGTCTCCGATGCCTTTTTCATAACAAGGGGAGCAAGTCTGTAAAATGTATCGCGCCCTTCAATCTCCTCCACAGTATGCTTATTAAAGTATGCTTCACTTACAGCCCTGATACTCTTCGACTCATTTTCACTTATGAAACCATCGAAGTCTGTATAACTCATCTGCGCCAGTATAAGATTATCAACTTCATTGAATGGATCCATGGAGAACGGAACATCCCCACGCCAATCCATGTATTCCATTATATTTGCCATACTGTCTCCTTTTCAAACAGCGAGAGTGCTTCTCTTTTCAACAAATAAGTGCCACTAAAGGATTGTCCGTGACTCAGTTATTACAGCGGATGGCTGTATATCATGAACCTCATGTGGAATCTCATCTTCCATAACCTGAAGCTCGTAAGATGCAGCAATAACCGTCATGTCGGGATTTTCAAATTCTGCAAGGAATCTGTCGTAGTAGCCTCCCCCATATCCGATACGGTTTCTATTTACATCAAACACAATACCCGGCATAACAAGAAGCGTCTTTTTGCCCTCTCCGGAATATATGAGCGTAGGATCAGCAGGCGGTTCCTCTATGCCAAATGAACCGACAGCAAGAAGTCCCCTGACCTCATAGAAATTCATATGCTCCTTATCCATTACTCTCGGAAAGAAAACTCTCTTTCCGTCAGAAAGAGCTCTTTCTGAAAGTGGGCTCATATCCACTTCATTTCTTATGGCATTGTAAAGAAGTATATCTTCTGCCTCCTGATATGCATCAAGTCCCATGATGTTCTCGCATATCTTTTGAGATATTATGTAAACCTCTTCTTTAGATAAGGCTTTTCTTTTTTCAAGTATTTCTTTTCGTATTTCTTTTTTGTCCATCTTTTTCTCTATTCAAAAGAAAACTATTCTGCATCAGTTTCAGATGCCGCGTCTGTCTCAGTAGCAAGATCAACAGCCATAGGTATCGGAGTTCCTATCCTGAAACCTGTAACCTTCCAGCTTGACTTACCTTCAATCTTAAGAGTTTCGATAGTCTTCTCCCAACCTTCTCCCCAGAACTTTGTCAGTTCCTCGTAGCTGTACTGAACTACCGTACGATTCTCATTAAGCGCACCTGATGTTTCAAATGTATCCTGCTCAATAGCTCTCAGCCATCCGCCGAGAGGATTAGGTTCCTTATCTCCGCTTATGTCGATAAGCCATACAGGTTCGTCAGCCTTATATTCTATCTCAATGACGGTTCCCGGCTTCAGGAGTTTTCTCATATCATCTGAAACATCTGCGCCGACAGGTGCCCATGCATCGGACGAGGTCTTATATTCCTTAAACTCTTTTACATCCTTAAGATGTCTGTAACCTGTGTCCTTACCTACTTTAACACTGGTAACCTTCCAGTCTGCAGCTCCCTCTGCCTGGAAATCGGTTATAGTTTCTTCCCAGCCGTCACCCCAGAACGCCGCCAGCTGCTCATAAGTATACTGAACAACCTTGTTATCCTCAGATACAGTTCCTACAGTTTCATATGTTTTCTGATCTATGGCTCTGAGCCATGTACCCTTAGGATTAGGATTATCTTCACTGTTTACATTTACAAGCCATACAGGCTTCTCGCATTCATATTCAATCTCAAATATTGTTCCCGGCTTCATAACTTCACGGAGCTCATCAGTAACCTTTATGCCTGCCTGACAGAGCTTCTTAGCTGAGACATTCATTTCCAGGTCTGTAACATCCTTCAGATGGCAGAGTTTCTCATCCTTCTCAGGTTCAGCTTCCTCAGGCTCAGAATCTGTTGCTGTAGCCGGATCGGTATCAGATGCAGTTGCTGTCTCAACAATTGTAACAGGTTCCGTTGTCGGTTCAGGCTTCTGAACAGGGACTCTGAAAATAGTCAGAAGGAGTGCTGCAACAAGTACCATTACAACCTCACATCCTGCAAAGAATATAGCAACCTTCTTCGGTGCCCATCCCTTACCTTTTCTCAGGTGATCATGGAATGGGAAATGTATCTTCTCAAGGAAAGGCTTCTTCAGGAATCTCATGACAGCAACCTTAATAAGTCCTACACCCCCGTCAAATATAAATACAAGTGACATGATAAGGAAAATGAAAGGATGACCTGAAGCCATGGCTATCATTGCCAGAATATAACCGATAGGTCTTGAACCTGCATCTCCCATGAGGACCTTGCTCGGGTTCCAGTTATAATAAAGATATGCAATCAGCGCTCCGATAAGGATTATTCCGAAATCATTCCAGAGCTTAATCTCCTTCCAGAAAAGAAGCGCATATCCTATAAGTTCTATAACAGTAACGCTGCCGCAAAGACCGTCGACACCGTCTGAACAGTTCGTTACATTTATGGATGCCCATATAAGGATAACTGCAAGAATTCCATATATTACCTTTGGCATATGAAATGTATTGCCAAAGAATACGATATCCGAAGAATTAAATATGAGGAATACTACTGCAGATGCAACAGCAAGAACCAGATCGAGTATTCCCTTGGTATACTCTCCCCAAGGTGTACTTGATTTATCATCCAGATAACCTGTAAGCATTATCGCAAACATAAGTGCAAGATAAAGAAACATCTCTATAGACGGCTGAACCAGATGAAGCGATACAAGAAGGAACAGCGTTATGAATATGACTCCGACTCCTGTTGCTTTTCCTGCAGACTTATCATTGATGACCACTATCTGACCGTCCGGTGTCTCTACCTTCTTTCCGCCGTCTATAGGCAGGAATCCTGCAGGTTTTTTGAATTTTGCAAATGTAAGAACCCCTGCTATGAGAGCTCCTATCAAGTCTACACATATTCGTGGCATATTTGATATTAATGATTCATACAACATGTTTAAAATTCTCCCCACTTTTCATAAAGCTCTTCCAGCTTCGCAGTCAGTTCTTCCTGTTCTCGTGTAAGCTGGGTAAGAAGCCCTATATTGGTTCCGTTTTCCGGAAGACTTATCTCAGCATCTATCTCAGACAGTCTGGCCTCAAGGCTCTCTATCTCTTCCTCTGTCCGTCGGAGTGCATTCTGCCTTTTACGTTCTGCAGCCTGTGCCTCCTTCTGTGCCAGATACTGTTCTTTTGAAGATGTCATGGAAGGAGCACTTCCCGCATCTTCGGCATTGTCTCCTGAACTCCTGTCGGTAATCTTGGTGAAGCCCGCTCTGGTCAGTGCCGCATCAGAAGCCGCCAGCGGATTATCTCCGTTCTGCACAAGATAGTATTCATCCCTATGCTCTTCATAGAAATCATAGTCGCCGATATAGTTAGTCAGAACCCTGTTCCTGAGTTCTATGATCCTTGTAGCCGTACGATTCACAAAATATCTGTCATGGCTTACATAGAGAAGGGTGCCTGTATAATTTCTTATGGCTTCCTCAAGTATCTCCTTCGACTGTATGTCGAGATGATTCGTAGGCTCATCAAGTATCAGGAAATTCGCCGGCGACAGCATAAGCTTTGCAAGGGAAACACGTCCCTGTTCACCACCCGAGAGGTCTCCTATCCGCTTAAACACATCATCTCCTGTAAAGAGAAACGCCGCAAGGATATTTCTGATCTTGGTATTTCCCAGATCCGGAAATGCATCGGAAAGCTCTTCAAATATGGTCTTATCCATGGAAAGGTTCTTATGTTCCTGATCAAAATAACCGATCTTAACACGTGAACCAAGCTTAATGCTTCCTTCATCCTTTGGAATAAGCCTGTCTATAATCTTAAGAAGAGTCGTCTTGCCCGTTCCATTTCCACCTATAAGGGCAACATGTTCTCCTCTCTTAATGTCAATATTTATGTCCTCATAAAGAGTGTTATCACCGAAAGACTTCTTAAGATGTTCAACCAGGAGTACATCCTCACCTGACTGAACATTCGGAGTAAGTGAAAGCCTCATATCAGTATTCACTTCAGTCGGCTTATCAATGACTTCCATCTTGTCGAGCATCTTCTCACGGCTCTCAGCACGCTTGATACTCTTTTCACTGTTGAAGCTCTTCAGCTTCGTAATAACTTCCTGTTCATGCTTTATAACCGCCTGCTGGTTCATGTAAGCCCGGTATGCAGCCTCTCGCATCTTCGCCTTCTCTTCGGAATAGTAGCTGTAGCTTCCCTTGAAGACAGTCGAAACGCCCTGATCGATCTCTATGATCTTATCTACTATCTTATCAATAAAGTATCTGTCATGGCTGACCATGAGCACAGCTCCCTTGTAGCTTGAAAGGAAGCCTTCCAGCCAGGTAAGTGATGATATATCCAGGTGGTTCGTAGGCTCATCAAGTATGATGAGATCCGGATGTGTAAGAAGAATACGTCCAAGCGCTATCCTCATCTTCTGTCCTCCGGACAGAGTGCTTATATGCCTGTCATAATCCTCTTTATCAAAGCCAAGACCGGTAAGTACTCCCTGTATCTCGGACTCATATGCATAGCCGGACTCATTATCAAACTTAGTCTGAAGGCGGTTATATTCCGAAAGAATTTTCTCAAGTTCTTCACCGGTCTTATCCTTCATGAGTTCTTCAAGCTCACGGAGTCTCTTTTCTATATCGATAATGTATCGTTTTGCCTCGAACATCTCAGCATATACAGTATTATCAAACATGATATCCTGATGCTGGGACAGATATCCTATCGAAATATCAGGTGACTTTACCACCGCACCGCTGTCCGGCGTAAGACTTCCCATTATGACTGAGAGAAGGGTTGTCTTTCCGGCTCCGTTTATACCTATGATGGCGGCCTTTTCTTTTTCTTCAATATTAAAATTTATCTTCGTAAGCACCTCTCTGTCTCCAAACGAGAGAGCTATGTTCTGACACGATAACAGCATTTGCAGTCTACTCAATCATTTCTTCTTTTGATGCTATACAAAGATTTTCTGTATGGCATCGCCGATATTTTTAACATATATTATATCTATTCCCGCCTTATCCAGATCTTTGGACTTATTGGAAATAGGAACTACTATCTTCTTAAATCCCATCTTCTCGGCTTCCGTGACTCTCCTCGGAGCACTTGTTACACCTCTTATCTCACCGGCGAGTCCGACTTCACCTATGATGGCTACGGAACTCGGCACAGGCTTATTCTTGAAGCTTGAAACTATGGCCATTGCAACTCCGAGATCCGATGCAGGATCTGCCAGTTTCAGTCCTCCTGCTATATTTACATAGCAGTCATAGCTCCCGAGATAAATGCCTGCTCTTTTTTCAAGAACAGCAATAAGGAGATTTACCCTGTTATAGTCTACTCCGACAGATGTACGTCTCGGCATATTGAAGCTGGTATCAGCTACCAGCGCCTGAAGCTCAACCAGCACAGACCTGGTGCCCTCCATGGTCGCGATAACAACAGAACCCGGAACCTCCTCCGGCCTTCCGTTCAGGAACATCTGAGAAGGATTGGTTACCTCCTCCAGACCTTCACCTGTCATATTGAAAACACCTATCTCATTTGTTGAGCCGAAACGGTTCTTTACCGCACGAAGAAGTCTTACTCCTTCGCTTTCATCGCCTTCGAAATAGAGCACTGAATCAACCATGTGTTCAAGAGTTCTCGGTCCTGCAACCTGACCGTCCTTCGTGACGTGACCTACTATAAATATTGCTGTATTATGAGTCTTTGCAAGCTTAAGCAGCCTGGAAGTAACCTCTCTTACCTGGGTTACTGTTCCCGGCGCATTATCTATATCAGGTGCAGCTATAGTCTGAATGGAATCAACTATAACAACTTCTGATTCATACTTCTCTATCTTATCCTCTATATTGCTAAGATCGTTATCACAAAGAAGCAAAAGATTATCATCATATGCATTCAGTCTTCTACCGCGCATCATGATCTGAGACAGAGATTCCTCACCTGACACATACAGAACCTTAACATTATCCTTCACAAGATGACTGCACATCTGAAGAAGGAGTGTTGATTTACCGATACCGGGATCACCACCGATAAGAACCAGTGAACCCTTTACGATTCCGCCACCCAGAACTCTGTCCAGCTCATCTATATGAGTCATGAGTCTTACTTCATCTTCACTTTTTACCTCTGTGATCTTCTTTGCTTCTACCCTGTCAGCAAGCCTTACATTTCCGGACTTCTTTGTAACTACCTTCTCTTCGGAAAAAGTATTCCAGCCTTTGCATCCCGGGCACTGCCCCATCCATTTGGCAGATTCATATCCGCATTCAGTACAGAAGAATATGCTCTTTTCTTTTGCCACGCTAAGACCCTTTCCTAGTAAAAACGGGGGAGAAGCAATTTCTCCCCCGGATTATAGAATTCATAAACCCTATGTATTACTGCTTCTCGATGACTATCTCTACAGTCTTTCCATCTCCCAGTTCAACCGAAAGATTGATCTTACCGCCGAGATTTGCAAGCATCTTACCTACGTAAACGCCATCGATGTGAACCTTGTACTCCTTCTCAGGCTCAAGTTCAAGAGTTACTGATGCATCCTCCTTACCTTCAACCTTGAGCATTACCTTCTGATCATTTGCCATGAAATCATGTACCGCGGTTCCCGGAACAGATTCATATACGAAGTTTCCGTTCTTCTCAAGCTTTGTAATCTCATTGAATGTCTTAATCTTATAACTGTCTCCGTTATAAATGAATCCATCCTGCTTTGTCTTTTCAGCTAATTCGTAATTACCGAAGCTAAGCGCTCCTGTTTCTTCCTCACGAATGAGTTCTTCGATAACTGCCATTGGGTTATCCTCCTAAATGTATCTTTCTCTTTTCAGAGTAATAATATTATAACTTATTTTTCTTTATTTTTCTACGTCTTATTCTTCTTCGGCTTTGGTTTTGAACTTAACCGTCTTTCCTTCTTCTGTCTCTTCCAAAGTCACATATATGCTGCTGTTTTCAGAAACATCGCCGTCCAGAAGAGCCTTTGCAAGTCCGTCTTCTATCTCATTCTGTATCGTTCTCTTAAGCGGTCTTGCACCGTATTTACGATCATAGCCCTTATCGAAGATATAATCTTTAACTTTGTCATCGAAGCTGAGTTTGATTCCGAGATTCTTCTCAGCTCTTCCGGCAAGCTCATTCATCATGAGATCCGTGATATCATGGATATTCTCTTTGGTCAGTGACCTGAATACCATAATCTCATCTATACGGTTGATGAACTCAGGACGCATGATGTTTCTGACCTCTTCCATGACGCCTTCCTTCATCTTCTGATAATCTTTCTCTGTATCCTCCGCAGCAGAAACAAATCCCAGAGTCTTTGGCTCTATGATATTCTTTGCACCTGCATTTGAGGTCATTATGATTATCGTGTTCTTGAAATCAACCTTCCTGCCCTGTGAATCTGTTATCACACCATCATCCAGAACCTGAAGGAGCACATTGAACACATCCGGATGTGCCTTCTCAATCTCATCAAAGAGGATAACTGAATAAGGATTCTTTCTTACCTCTTCCGCCAGCTGTCCGCCTTCATCATATCCGACATATCCCGGAGGCGAGCCTACCATTCTCGATACGCTGTGCTTCTCCATATATTCAGACATGTCAACACGGATGAGTTTCTTCTCATCCTGGAAAAGTGCCTCTGCAAGCGCCTTTGAAAGCTCTGTTTTTCCGACACCTGTAGGACCGAGGAAAAGAAATGAACCGATAGGTCTTTTCGGATCTTTAAGTCCGAGTCTTCCTCTTCTTATAGCTTTGGCAACAGCTGATACTGCCTCCTCCTGACCGATGACTCTCTTATGAAGAGTATCCTCAAGATTCTTCAGTCTCTCCTGTTCACTCTCTGTAACCTTAGATACCGGAATCTTCGTCCAGACAGATACAGCCTCAGCTACATCTATCTCAGTTATACAGTCATCCGATACATTTTCAGACATCCCCTCCTCATTGGATGCTTCCTGTTTTCTCTCGGCCACCAGTTCTGCATGAATGTCTTCTATCTCGGCATTCAGTTCTGTAGCCTTATCTATATCGCCTTCAGCGAGAGCATCTTCAAGAGATGCTTCAAGGCTGTCCATCCTGGACTTTCTGTCATCACGTACCTCTTCCATAACTCCCATCTTGGAGAGTCTCTTCTTGGCAGAGGCTTCATCTAAAAGATCTATGGCCTTATCAGGCAGATATCTGTCATTTATATATCTTACGGAATAGCTTATGGCAGCATGAATTGCTTCATCTGTTATCATTATTCCGTGGAACTCCTGATACTTAGGAGCTATACCCTTAAGTATACGGAATGTCTCCTCTTCATCAGGTTCCTCTACATATATAGGCTGGAACCTTCTTTCAAGTGCAGCATCCTTCTCTATTCTCTTTCTGTATTCATTTCTTGTGGTAGCACCTATGACCTGTATCTCGCCTCTTGAGAGAGCAGGCTTCAGTATATTAGATGCATCCATGGCACCTTCAGCTCCACCGGCACCGACCAGTGTATGAAGCTCATCTATAAAGAGTATCACATTACCATCAGCTTTAACTTCATCTATAGTCTTCTTGATCCTCTCCTCGAACTCGCCTCTGTATTTTGAACCTGCAACCATTGCAGAAAGATCAAGCATAAGAAGTCTCTTGTCACTGAGTATTGAAGGAACTCTTCCATCAGCGATTTTTGTTGCGAGTCCTTCTACTACAGCTGTCTTTCCTACGCCCGGCTCACCCACAAGGCATGCATTGTTCTTAATACGTCTGCAGACAATCTGCATAAGTCTTTCAATCTCAGTCGCCCTGCCTATTACAGGATCCAGACGTCCTTCCCTTGCATCCCTGACAAGATCCCTGCTGTATCTGTCCAGAGTAGGAGTTGAACTCTTCTGAGGTTTCTGCTTTCCCGATGTATATGCTGCATAATCTTTTCTTGCGGTATTAAGATTAATTCCATTTGAAGTAAGTATATCTATATAAAGATTCTTCATACTTACTTTTGCAGAATTAAGCATCTGACATGCAAGAGAATCAGGCATCTTAATAATAGCAAGAAGTATATGCTCTGTTCCGATTTCCTTCATGCCGAGTCTTTTTGCCTCAACCTCTGCAAGATCGAGTATTCGTACTACCCTGTCGGTATAATCATCGGTACCGCTCAGATAATAATCATCCTCAGAATAACTCATGGTATCGAGCATGGTCTCAAGCTTCTGCAGATCTATATCATGCTTTGAAAGAAGCTTCTTTGCAGTTCCCCTTGCGAGATAAAGCCCCATGAGTATATGCTGGCTGCAGATGTAATTACAGTTTGAACTTATAGCGATCTCACGAGCCTTCGCAAGTGCCTCTTTACTTTTTTCGGTATAATTATCCTTTAACAAGTCAAACTACCTCTACTGTTTCTGTAATCAATACAGATGTTACTGTTCGTCTATAGCTTTACCTATATCGTGTCTCATGTATTTATTATCGAAATCAATCCATTCAGTTGCTTCATATGCATTCTTCCTTGCACTGACAAGGTCAGCACCTATAGCTGTAACACCGATAACACGTCCGCCGTTAGTAACAACCTTTCCGTCACTGAACTTAGTACCTGAATGGAATACATAGTATCCGTCTTTGCCCTTGAAATTATCAAGACCTCTGATCTCAAATCCCTTCTGATAGCTCAGAGGATATCCGTCTGATGCAAGCATAACACATACTGCAGCGTTATCAGCAAACTCAAGATTAACCTTATCAAGAGTTCCGTCTGCACATGCTTCCATAACATCGATGATATCATTCTTGAGACGTGGAATAACAACCTGTGCCTCAGGATCACCGAAACGTGCATTATACTCCAGAACCTTAGGTCCATCAGGAGTCAGCATAAGACCAACGAAAAGGACTCCCTTAAATTCTCTTCCCTCAGACTTCATTGCAGCTATGGTTGGCTTATATATATTTTCCTCACAGAACTTAGCAATCTCATCTGTATAGAAAGGACTGGGTGAAAATGTACCCATACCGCCTGTATTGAGCCCTGTGTCATTGTCACCTGCTCTCTTATGATCCTGAGCAGAAGTCATAGGAAGTATAGTAGTTCCGTCAGAGAAGCAGAGAACTGAAACCTCGCGTCCTGTCATGAACTCCTCGATTACTACCTTATTACCTGCATCACCGAACTTCTTATCAAGCATTATAGTCCTGATACCTTCTTCGGCCTCCTCAAATGTATTGCATATAAGAACACCCTTACCGAGCGCAAGGCCGTCAGCCTTAAGCACTACAGGAATCTTTGATGTCTTAAGATATTCAAGAGCAGCTTCTGCATTATCAAATGTTTCTGAAGCCGCACATGGAATATTGTATTTCTTCATAAGATCCTTGGAGAACGCCTTGGATGCCTCGATTATGGCAGCATTCTTCCTTGGTCCGAAAGTCTTGATACCTGCATCAAGGAAAGCATCAGCAACGCCTGCAGCAAGAGGATCATCAGGAGCAACTATAACGAAGTCTATCTCCTTCTCCTTTGCGAAAGCTACCAGCTTCTCCGCATCCATTACAGATATATCTACACATTCAGCAAATTCAGCTATTCCTGCATTTCCGGGAGCTGCATATATCTTCTCAACTCTCTTACTCTTTGCTACTGCCCATGTTATGGCGTGCTCACGTCCGCCGCCACCTACTATCAATACTTTCATATCAATTCCTTTCATGCATTAACCCGCATACATATTGGTTATATTACTTGTTAGCGATCATATCTATAGCTGCCGGAAGGATCTTCCACTCAGCCTGCTCCATGATCCTTCTCTGAAGCACTTCCGGTGTATCACCCTCCATAACCTCAACAGCCTTCTGAAGAATTATTGGACCTGTATCAGTTCCTTTATCCACATAATGAACTGTTGCGCCGCTGATCTTAACACCTCGTGCAAGTGCAGCCTCATGAACCTTAAGTCCGTAGTAACCCGTTCCGCAGAATGATGGAATGAGTGAAGGATGTATATTGATGATCCTGTTCTCATACTTATCTATCATTGCAGGAGGTATAACTACAAGGAAGCCTGCAAGTACGACAAGATCAGGTGTAAATGAATCGACTGCCTCAAGGAGCGCCTGATTAAAGCTTTCTCTGTCAGAATAGTCTTTAGGAGAAACAACTCTGTTAGGAATACCTGCCTTTTCAGCTCTTTCCAGAGACTTAACTCCGTAATTGTTGCTTATGACACCGACAAGTTCAGTATTGGTTATCGTTCCATTTGCCACTCCGTCAATAATAGCCTGAAGATTGGTTCCGCCGCCGGAAACCATCACGAGAACTCTTAGCATAATATAACTCCTTTATCTCCGGCAGCTGCTTCACCTATGATATATGCTTCTTCACCTGCAGACTTAAGTGCTGCAACAGTCTTATCTGCATCAGCAGGATCAACTGCAAGAACCATACCAAGACCCATGTTATAGGTATTGTACATCATGCTCTCTTCTACATTTCCTACGCTTGCCATAAGCTTGAAGATTGCAGGCACTTCATATGATGCCTTCTCAACCTTTGCTACTATTCCGTTTGGAAGCATACGTGGGATGTTCTCCTGGAATCCACCACCTGTTATATGGCTTGTTCCCTTGATAGTAACTCCTGCATCCTTAACTGCCTTAAGAGCCTTCACATAGATCCTTGTAGGTGTGAGAAGCTTCTCGCCAAGAGTCATACCGAGTTCATCATAATACTTATTCAGAGATGCCTCACTCATGTCGAAAATCTTTCTTACGAGTGAGAATCCGTTGCTGTGTACACCACTTGAAGCGATACCTATAAGAGTATCCCCTGCTTTGATATTCTGACCTGTTATAAGGTCCTTCTCATCTACTATACCTACAGCAAAACCTGCAAGATCATATTCATCCTCAGGCATGAGACCCGGATGCTCTGCAGTCTCTCCACCTATAAGAGTTGCACCCGAAAGCTCGCAGCCCTTAGCTACACCACTTACGATAGTAGCTATCTTCTCAGGATAATTCTTTCCGCATGCAATATAATCAAGGAAGAAGAGCGGCTCAGCGCCTGCACATGCGATATCATTTACACACATGGCAACGCAGTCTATACCGACTGTATCATGCTTATCAAGAATGAATGCAAGCTTGATCTTCGTACCTACTCCGTCTGTACCTGAAACGAGAGTCGGCTTCTCCATGTTCTTAAAACCTGCCATTGAGAATGCGCCTGAGAATCCTCCGATATTCGTAAGAACCTCACTTCTCATTGTCTTTGCGATGTGTTCTTTCATAAGTTCTACTGACTTATAGCCTGCTTCGATGTCTACTCCTGCATTCTTGTAATCCATCTTTTTCCTCCTGTTTATATACGTGATCAATAGTTATCAAATAAGTTTACACGATTGCGTCATATATAGCTTTGGTTACATCCGCTTTGTTCATGCTGTAAAGATGTATTCCATACACTCCGTTATTCATGAGGTCGTCAACCTGCTTGATGGCATACTCAATACCGGCCTGCTTCATGCCTTCAGGATTCTCACTGTACTTAGCTATCAGATTTGAAAGCTCAGTCGGAACGGACGAACCCGAAAGAGAAACACTGGTTCCCAGCTGATTGACCTTGGTAATAGGCATGATACCTGCATGAACAGGAGCCTTAATTCCGGCCTTATCAAGTTCCTCCATAAATGTATAGAACTTGTTGTTATCAAAGAACATCTGTGTAATGAGCTCATCTACACCGAGATCAACCTTATTCTTAAGATATGCTATATCGCTCTCAACTGTAGGTGACTCAGGATGCTTTTCCGGATAGCATGCACCGAAAAGCTTGAAATCACCAAAGAGCTTAATCTCAGGAATTATGCTTGATGCGTATCTGTATTCTCTCTGCTCAAACTCCTCTTCTGACATGTTTCTCGGGCGGTCGCCTCTGAGAACAAGGATCATATCAACAGCTTTTCTGCTGAGCTCATCCAGCATGCCCTGAAGCTTTTCACCTGTCATACCTACTGCAGTCATATGCGCCAGTGAACGCATATCACTTATATTCTGTATGTAAGCAGCTATGGTAGAGGTCTTCTTGCTATTGCTTCCTCCTGCTCCATAGGTAACGCTCACAAAATCAGGTTCCAGTTCTTTGATTGCATCAAGAGTCTTAAAGATGTCATACATCTCATCATCTCTCTTTGGAGGAAATACCTCACATGAAAACTCTATCTGCTTTCCATTTCTTACTAACAACTCACTTCTCCTTTTTATCGTACTCCGGTTCAACAAGCTGCATCATCTTCTCGTACATATCCGGGTATTTTTTCTTCATATTCATAGGTTTGAACTCTGTATCCACAAATCCGTGGCTGGTTCTGCTTCTGTTTACAAGCGTTCCATTTACATATATTTCATAGCAGAGTGAAAATCTTACAGGTGTAAGTTTGGTCACATGCGAATATATCTCTATGGTATCTCCAAAATGGACCGCTCCTATGAATTCACAGTCTAAAGTGAGTACAGGGATTATAACTCCCTTTTCTTCCATAAGATCATATGGAAGTCCCGCTTTCTCCATAACCCAGAGTCGGCATTCTTCCAGAAATCTCGCATAATTAGAATGATGAACCACCTGCATCTGGTCTGTCTCATAATAATTGATTTTTCTTACATATGGTTCTGAATTCATTCTTCTGTCTCTTTCTTGGTCTCGTTCTCTGTTTCTTTCTTTGCTGCTTTCTCAACCTTGTTTTCGGCAGACTTCTCTTCCTTGTCTCTGTCAAAGAGAACAACTACATCTTCTTCGGATTCTGCAGTCTTCTTCTTTGGTTTTTTATATATAGTGTCATCTGTATTAAGTGTAAGCCTTACCTCACCGCCATCCTTGCGGCTGACAAGCTTTCTGTCATCATCCTTCTTTGTTTCCACACCTATGGTCTTAAGCTCCTCACGCGACAGCTTCTTTGCAGTTCTGTCCGGATTGATAGGAGGCCGACGTTTCTTCTCAGGAACAACCGAAAGTTCTCCGTCTTCATCAGTAATCTTGAACTCAAGCTGGCTGAGTCTTTCTCTTTCCTCGAGTCTTGCCTTCTCTCTTTCATGATAAAGCTCATTGGAAAGAAGATTTGCAAGTTCAAGAATCTGGCTGTATCTGTCATTATTACTGAGATCAAGAAGGTTGTTCATGATCTCATTCTTATTCTCGGATATACTCTTTATCTTTGCCTTAAGAGTAGCCTGTACCCTGTCAAACTCTCTTTCAATATTGTCATAGGCATTATTGATAAGATGATCTACCTCGGTAAGCATCTCGTCAGTATATATGAGTGACGCACCATATATATCATTCGCGGTACGAAGCGCACTTACTTCCTCATCAGTAAGATCCTTCTTTTTGAAAGGAAACTCCTCGTCCTGTCTTCTCTTGGTAACCCTTATACGGCTGGCACTCTTTTCAGCTTCGTAACGTATCTCTTCCGCCTCAGCCTTTGCCTCATTCAGTATCCTTGCCCTCTTGTCGGAAACCTCCCTGAAGGTCTTCAGTTCAGTATCAACAACTTCAGCAAGACTCTCGAGAAGCCCGAGCATTTCTTCCTTATTAACAACAACTTTATCACTTGAGAAAGGAGCATTTGGAGCCGTAACGAGAGTATTCCTCATCTTGGCTATTATAGCCTTTTCCCTTCCATAATCATTTTCCATATCTATCACCTGTCTACAGAATATGTTTCTTTATTCCATTTAAAGCATATGTACACATATATATGAGTCTGCCCGGAAATGGAATGCCCATATATTTATATACACCATAAGTCATGGCAGCCGAATGCAGCTTGCTGCCTGATTTGCTGTCTTTCCTCGCGGTATAGAGAAGAAGCGGCTTATTTATTCCGTAAGCATATCCGCCTTCTTTCAGTATACTCAACCAGCAAATGTAGTCCTCATGAATATCATCTCTCTGCATCGGAAAAGCAAGAGCAGTCTCTCTTTTCATAAGAACAGAGGAACAGCTGATCTGGTTACTTCTAAGAAGCTTCTTGAAACCGACTATCCTGTCACATGGAACCATTTTCCCGGTATCGACTTCATTCTGATCATATATCTCTCTGGCAGTAAAGACTATTTTAGGAGATTCACCTTCTATATCAAACTCCTTCATTACCTTAAGCTGTTTACGAAGCTTGTCTTTGTCCCACCAGTCATCCGCATCCAGAAATGCTATGTATTCACCATTAGCATTCCTTACGCCTTCATTTCTGGCGCCCGAAGGTCCTATATTATCCGCCACGTCAAGAACCCTGACCCTGTCCAGTCCCTCAAGAACCGACTTGTCCAGCGTCCTTCCGTTATCTACGATTATGACCTCAACTGACACTTTATTCTGCTCAACTGCAGACTGCGCAGCACGTCTTATAGTATCATTATTATGAAAGCATGGTATGACCACACTTATCATATCTTCTATTTCAATACTCTGTTCCAAATCATTCTCCGATAAATACGACATACGTCGTTTTATATGTCCTGAAAAAAACACATTACGGATTATATCATCATGAGCACCCTATTACAAGGAAGAATATCCCCCTTGAGTTTAGTAAAAATAACGAAAAAACAGCCTCTGAATAGTCAGAGGCTGTGAGTAGTTTCATATTAACCCTTGCGAAGGAATGCAGGTATCTGAATATTATTACTCTGTTCCTTTGAAGGTGTTACTGATGGCTGAGGCTTCTCTTCAGGTGCCGGAGCAGGTTCTGAAACAGAAACCTTAGGTTCCTTTATTCCGCCGAGGCTGAGTGGAACCGGTGTAGCCTTCTTTGTGCTTCCGCCAAATGAAGGTGCCTTAACTCCTGTTGCAGGCTCAGCTGCAGGTGTAGGAGCAACAACTGTATTATGCACTGTTGTAGGCTTGATGCTTACAGATGACTTAGCATCCTGCTCAAGTCCTGTTGCAATGATTGTAATGCTTACATCTTCACCAACTACATCATTATCAACTGTACCGAAGATAATATTTGCATTCTCGCCGGCAACTTCTGTAAGGTATGTGATAGCATCGTATGCTTCAACGATTCCGATGTTACCTGAGAAGTTAACGATGATGTCTGTTGCGCCATCAACTGTTGTCTCAAGAAGTGGTGAATCCATAGCAGACTTGATAGCATCAACTGCTTTGTTATCTCCGCTTCCTTTACCGATACCGATATGAGCGATACCCTTGTCGCGCATAACTGTCTGGATATCTGCGAAGTCGAGGTTGATAAGACCCGGCTTATTGATAAGATCTGTAACGCCCTGAACACCCTGCTGAAGAACTTCATCTGCCTTCTTAAGTGCATCAGGAATGCTTGTTCTCTTGTCACATATCTGAAGGAGCTTGTCATTAGGGATAACTATGAGTGTATCAACATTATCACTAAGCTTAGCTATACCATTCATAGCATTTGCCATACGAGGCTTTCCTTCGAATGAGAAAGGCTTCGTAACAACACCTACTGTAAGTATTCCAAGGTTCCTTGCTATCTCTGCTACTATAGGAGCTGCACCTGTACCGGTTCCGCCACCCATACCGCAGGTTACGAATACCATATCGGCATCCTTAATGATATCATTTATCTCTTCTCTGTTTTCTTCAACAGCACTTGCACCGATTTCAGGCTTAGCACCTGCGCCAAGTCCCTTTGTCAGCTTCTCACCGATCTGAATCTTTGTTGTTGCTCTGCTGAGCGAGAGTGCCTGCTTATCAGTATTGATAGCTATAAGCTCTACACCTTCAACATTCTCATCGATCATTCTGTTAACAGCGTTATTTCCTGCTCCACCTACACCTATAACCAGGATTCTTGCAGGGTTCTTTTCATCATTTGATTTTATTTCAAGCAAGGTTCCTTCCTCCTTATATTATTCTTCGCTTTGCATATTATTCTCGCTAAAATACAATTAACCTCATATATCATAAAGGTTTTATGTAAATAAATCAACTAGAAATTGCTTATTTTATGCGATTTTAAGTGTTTTTTAATCAGTGTTCTTCCTTGAAACTGGCTCTGCTGGTACTTGTAGTGAAATCTTTCATATATAATGTACCTTTTTTCCCTTCAAGCCCTTCAAGTATACTGCCCAGATTCATCATCTGTACTGAAAGATATGTACCGTCTCCTATCTCGATCCGGATATCCTTATGAACAAAGATTATATCATCCTCAGGCGTAAAGAGAATCTTGTCTATCTCAAGGCTGTACTTATCTATAAGCTGGGTAATATTCAGTATCCTGTCAAACTTCTTCTCGTTCTTGATTGGAAGCTTCTGTCCATTTTCCCATTTACTTATATCAAGACCTTCTATACATGGAACGCCCTCCTTAAGTTCATGACTTGATTCAAGTACATTTCCTTCATTATCGAAGTAAATATAGCTGTCCATGTATGTAATACAGCCTGCCAGCTGTTTCTCATAAACTGTCACAAGAAGATGATTCTTCGAGACAAATTCAATATCTGTTCCGGATACAAATGGAACGTTCTCGATATCATGCATTCTGAGTGCCAGAAGAAGATACAGCGAATTATTCATTTTTGCTTCATTCTCTATCGCAGCGCGGACCTCATCCTCTGAAGAATATACGCATCCGCTTATCTCTATCTCATCAAGATGATATGTCGATACATATATAAAAGCTCCAAGAAGTATGGCCGCGATAGCGATCAGAACTATCCATTTTTTCATATATTACTGTTCGCCCACTTTCGGTCTGTATGGTCTGATCTGTCTTGTTATGGAGAAGATGACTCCCATCTCCGCAAGAAGCAGCATCAGTGAGGTACCTCCGTAGCTTATGAACGGAAGTGTAACACCTGTGTTTGGTATAGTATTTGTAACAACTCCGATATTTACAAGGACCTGAACTCCTATATGTGCAATAACACCTACGCAGATAAATGAACCGAATCTGTCAGGTGCACTTTCAGCTATGAAACGGATTCTCCAGAGCAGCATTATGAATACGATTATTATCGCAGCCGCTCCGACTATTCCGAGCTCTTCACATATTATGGAGAAGATCATATCATTGTATGCTTCAGGAACAGAACCCATCTTCTGTATACTTCCGCCGAGTCCTCTTCCGAAGATTCCTCCATTTCCGATTGCATACAGCGACTGCATAACCTGGAAGCCATTCTTAGCCGTTTCCGGATGAAGCCACGCATCAATACGGTCACTTCGATAACCAACCAGGAATATACTTCCGACAAGGCCTGCCATACCTATCGCGCCAAGTATAATAACCTTCAGCGGCTTAGGTGTAGCAACGAACCACATAACGGCTATAATCGAGAAGCATATGATTGCAGAACTCAGGTTCTCAATAGCAATAAGTACTACGAATATTCCCGGGACTATCAGTATCTTCAGCTCATCCGTAAACCTACGGAGCATTCCTGAATACTTAGTAAAAAGATATGCCACGTATATGATAAGAATAATCTTAACGAATTCCGACGGCTGGAATCTGATACCGAACACTTCGAGCCATCTTGTCGAACCGTTCTTACTTATACCTTTAACCCTAAGAAGAATCATGAACGCAGCACCGACTATAAGTCCGATATGCACCAGCTTTTGAAGAAACTGATATCGGATTACGGATATTATCATCATGGCTATAAATCCGGCGCCCGCAAATACCAATTGTCTTGTAAAGAAAAATGAACTGTTTCCGTACTTGATCCTTCCCTCATAGAAACTCGAACTGTAAACCATAAGAAGGCCGAATCCGACAAGGAAGATTACCAGAAAGAACAGAGGGTAATCAAAATAAGTACCCTTGACCAGGATTACCTGACTCTTCTTATTCTTTTTTACCTCAGTTCCTCTTTCAGCCAAAGTTCAAATCCCCACTATCTATATCAGTTCATTTACATATTCTTTAAAGAGACGTCCTCTCTCTTCGTAGCTCTTGAACATATCCCAGCTTGCACATGCAGGAGAAAGCAGGACATTGTCACCATCTACCGAATTCTCGTGACAGTATTCAACAGCTTCTTTGAGGCTGTTCTTAAATACGATGTCTGTGAATCCGTGAGCTCTTGCAGTCTCTGCGATCTTCTCAGCAGTCTCACCTATAAGAACAAGAGCCTTGACCTTACCGTCAAATGCATCGATCCATTCATCATATTCTGACTTCTTATCATAACCGCCGCCTATGAGGAAGGTCGGTCCCGGCATAGCTCCTATGCCCTTTATAGCCGCATCAGGATTAGTTCCCTTTGAATCGTTATAATACTTAACTCCGTTCAGTGTTCTTACATATTCTATCCTGTGTTCAACACCGAGGAAATTAACTGTTACTTCTCTTATGATGTCAACAGGGATTCCCATATAATAACATACAGCTGATGCAGCAAGCACATTCTCTACGTTATGGCTTCCCAGAATCTTTACTTCACTAAGCGGAAGAATTTCTGTTTCCTTTCCATCTTCACGGACCACTACATTTCCATTCTTGACAAAGACACCCTCATCAAGTTCTGTAAGTCGGCTGAAGTATACCACCTTAGCAGCCTTGACAAGATCTCTTCTTGCAACAACTTCACTGTCATCATGATTCAGAATAACGAAGTCATCCTCTGTCTGATTACGGGCAATATCAAATTTGATACGCGCGTAATTATCAAATGTATAGTGTCTGTTAAGATGATCGGGGGTCAGGTTCAGAATAGCTGACACGTGAGGTCTGAAGGTATGGATAGTCTCCAGCTGGAAGCTGCTGATCTCTGCAGCCACAAGAGTCCCTTCCGGACATCTGTCAGCGTATTCTGTGAATGGAATACCGATATTTCCAACTACGATACTGTCATCTTTGTACGCTTTAAATATCTCCCCCACAAGCGTTGTAGTTGTTGTCTTTCCATTCGTGCCTGTGATAGCGGCTATGGTTCCTCTTGCGAAGAAATAGCCAAGTTCTATCTCACCCCATATCGGGATATTAAGCTTATCAACCGTTTTTACGAAGTCAGCATCAACAGGGATGCCGGGACTTATTACAAAGAGGTCTATCCCTCCGAGGAATTCCTCACTTAAGTCTCCGAGCACAAAGCTGACACTCTCTCCGCCCTTGATATCACTCTTTACATTTTCCGTATCAAGTGATTCATTCTGATCAAATATAGTTACTTCCATGCCGTTACGGAGAAGAAGCTCAGCTGCTGCTTTACCGCTTTTTCCCGCACCTGCCACACATACTTTCTTAAACATGTGTTTCTCCTTATATATTAGTTTGTTGCTCCATCCGTTTCGCCACCGTTTCCGTTCAGCGTTCCGGTGTCTCCGATATCATCCTGAGTTGCATCCGTATCTGTAGCGAAGATATCCACAGGCATCTCTGTCTCACCTTCACTCTCAGGATCATCAGAATCCGTCTTATAGATATTCATATATGGAAGCAGATCCTCTGCTATCATATGGAAGAGTATACAACCTGTACTTGTGAATTTTGGATTGTCCGGATCCGGTTCATCCACGAGGCAGTAGATTACAACCTGAGGATCCTCAACCGGTGCAAATCCTATAAATGAAAGGATATACTTTCTGTTACCTCTCGGAATCTTCTCAGCCGTTCCTGTCTTACCGCCTATGGAGTAACCATCCACCGCTGCAAGTCCGCCGGTACCCTCGGTAACAACGCCCTGAAGCATCTCCCTCATATTCTTTGAGGTTTCCTCAGATATTGTCTTTCTAACGAGTACATCCTTATGATTCTCTATTACATTCCCATCGGAATCTATGATCTGTCTTACAACATGCGGTTCATAATAATTACCGCCGTTTATAACCGAGCAGAAAGCAGTACCAAGCTGCATCATCGTAACCGTAACACCCTGTCCGAATGATGAGGTTGCAAGCTCAACAGAATTCAGAGAATCAACATCATATACAAGAGACTTTAGTGTTGCAGCACCCGGTTCACCGTTAAGATCAATATTGGTCCTCTGTCCGAAACCGAAAAGCTTCTGGTACTTATCGAAGGTTTCTCTTCCTTCCTTCTTTGCTATCTGCATAAGTCCCGGGTTACAGGACTTTTCAAGAGCCTGAACTGTAGTTACCATTCCATGACCTGAGGTGTGATGGCATCTTATGGTAGCATCAGCTACCTGCAGATATCCCTGGCAATAGAACTGATCATCAAGTGATACCTTGTTATCTTCAAGCGCACCGGAAATAGTAAAGGTCTTATATGTCGAACCCGGCTCATAGTTATCACTTACAGCAAAATCCCTCCATACATCCTCGAGATGTTCGACCTTATCCGCGTCAGTCATAGAAGCAAGCGCAGCTTCATATTCATCATCCGTCATAGGATTTCCGGTTTCTTCATTTTTAAACTGATATCTTATGGTATCAGTATTATATGGTTCATTCGGATTATACTGATGTGAATTATATACTGCCAGAATCTCGCAGTTATCCGGTCTCATGACAAGAACTGAAACATTCTTGGTATCAATGAGCTTCATATATTCTTCAGCATTTTTCTGAACTATCTTCTGAACTTCAAGATCCAGAGATGTAACGAGGCTCAGTCCATTTACAGGTGATTCTGTCTTATTCTCAAGATTAAGATCCGTATTGAGGTAACTGTAGGTTCTTCCCTCTTCACCGTTCAGCACATCATTGTAGTATCCTTCGATACCACTTAGGCCTTCATTTCCACTGACTGTAAATCCGAGCAGATGACATGCCATCTCATTATAAGGATAAACTCTTACGTAGTCCTCTTCAAACCACACGCCTATAACCTTCTTGCCATCAGCGTCATTTGCCCTGTATTCATTGAAAGCCTTAACCTCAGGATAATTGAGCTTCTTTCTTATAACCTTATACTGCGAATTGGAGTCCTTAAGATACTCACTCATCTCCTCAGGGGTTATGTCGAAATACTTCTCAAGTGCTTCAACTGTTGCATCCTTATTGGCTTCTCTCTCAAGAATATTCTTCGGTTCTATAACAAGGTTATAAATCTTATTACTTGTTGCAAGAATGGTTCCGTTCGTATCAAGTATGTCACCGCGCTTATACGGAACAGATATACTTCTGTACCTCTTCTGGCTCAGAACCCTCTGCTTATACTTGGCACCGTTCGTTACATTTATATATATGATCTTACCAACTAAAAAAAGAAGGGCAAATGTCAGGAGTACCATTACTACTGAGAGTTGCCCTCTCATTCTACGTAAAAAGATTTTCTTCTTTTTCTTCTTCATATCCGAAAGTCTCACTTCTTCCGGTCATTTTATTTTAATCCGGTACGTCTTCGAACTGTGTTACATAGTCCTCATTCGCACTGTCATAATATATGATCTGACCCTTACTGCTGTAAACCATCCCAAGTTCTTTGGTTGCAATCTTATATATCTCATCAAGAGTATACATATTCGAAAGCGAGTCAGAATATGACATATTATCGGACTTGATAGTGTCGAGTTCGCTGGAAAGCCTTGTTATGTTGCTCTCCTGCTCCTTAACTCGCCCTTCGAGTCTGAGCATATAAACGCACGAAGCGAGCATTACACCAAATGCAACAAGAAGAAGAACTGTATATGCAAAGTCGAATGACTGTGACTTAGCTGCCTTCTTGGCAACCTTAGTCATGTGCTTCTTGTTTGCCTCTCTGTTTCTTCTCTTCTTGGCAAGCTTTCTCTCTTCCTCACGTGTGAGTGTACGTCTCTTCTCTCTACGAGATGGGTACTCCTCATACCTTCTGGATGGATATGCTGAATATTCAGTTTTTCTGACTGTACTGCCGTCTACGTAGTACATTTCTCTTCTTGGTCTTCTTCTTTCCTGCATAACCTATCCCTCTTTAAGGCCTTCCCAAGCCTTTTAGTCATATACCTTCCTTTCGAATATCCGGAGCTTGGAACTCTTTGCCCGTCTATTTCTAAGGAGTTCCTGTTCTGTAGGAACTATAGGTTTTCTGGTTACCACGAAGCCCTTGCTCTTTCTCCCGCATGTACATACCGGAAATTCCGGTGGACATATACATGGATCCATGTTCTTCTTGAAGAGGTTCTTTACTATCCTGTCTTCAAGACTGTGGAATGTTATGATGGCAAGGCGTCCGCCGCCGTTCAGGAGATCTATCATCCCATCTATAGAATTCTCCAGAACATCAAGCTCTCCATTTACTTCTATTCGGAGTGCCTGGTAAACCTTCTTTGCCGGATGTCCCGGCTTAGCTTTCTCTTTCGCCGGAAGTGCATCTTTGATAATATCGTTCAGTTCAAATGTTGTCTCAACAGGTCCGCCCTGTCTCTTTTTGACAATTGCTTTTGCTATAGGAACCGCGAATCTTTCTTCGCCGTAATCCCTGAATATCCTTATCAGATCTTTCTCGTCATACTGATTGATAACATCGTATGCGGAAAGTCCCATATTCCTGTCCATTCTCATATCCAGCGGCGCGTCCTCTCTGTAAGAGAAGCCCCTTTCAGGATTATCGAACTGGAAGGAAGAAACTCCGATGTCGAGGAGGATACCGTCAACCTTATCTATTCCAAGATCCCTCAGGATGATATCCATCTCTGAGTAATTACTCTTGACTATTGTGACCTTATCCCCGAACTCTGCCAGCCTTTCAGTAGCTGCATTGATTGCGTCTCTGTCCTGATCTATACCTATGAGCCTTCCGCCATTTCCCAGTCTTTTGGCTATCTCATAGCTGTGTCCTGCTCCACCGAGTGTTCCGTCCACATATATTCCATCAGGCTTGATATTCAGATTCTCTATAACTTCATTCAGTAAAACTGAAACATGTTCAAATTTCATATCACGCAGTCCATTTTCTCTACAGGCTTATTCCAAGCTTATCAATACGTTCGTTAACAGCTTCCTGCGTGTATTCCGGTTCCTGTTCTGCCTCATCCCAAAGCTTAGCGCTCCAGATCTCAGCCTTGTTACCGGCACCTACTATAACTACTTCTTTCTCAATCTTTGCATCCTCCCTCAGCTTGGCAGGAATAACGATTCTTCCCTGAGAATCGATCTCAACTGAACTTGCATTTCCCATGAAGTATCTTTTAACAGCTCTGTACTCCTTTGAGTTAGGAAGTGAATTCAGCTTCTCAGCAAATCCGCTCCACTCTTCATATGAGAAAATGTAAAGATTGGTATCCTGGCCTTTAGTGACTACAAATTCGCTTCCGAGATTATCTCTCAGCTTTGAAGGAACAATCAGCCTGCCCTTGGAATCAATATTGTGGTAATAAGTGCCCATCATTATCTTGGCCATGACTATTCCTCCTTTCTGAAAATCCTCCACTTCGTGGGTAGTATAATCCAATTCGTGCCACTTTCCGCCACTTGGGTCTATAATAAACCATATTTTTAGCGATTTCAAGCGCCTGTTAACGGAATATTAAAAAAGATTGCATAATTATTTTGAGAATCCTTTGGTTAATTTGCACAAAAAAAGAACCGCTTTTTGGCGATTCTTCTATATCTAGTATGCAAAATGCATTCCCATACTATATGTAGTTTTTAGGTTATTTCCTCCACCCGAAGGTCAAGTCCTCCACCTTTCATCCATTACCTTCTTACGAAGGATAATAATGAGGGCCAGACATATGATAAAACATGCTCCTGCAAGCAGCTGTGAAACCTTAAAACTTCCTATCATAAGCGAGTCAGTTCTTAGCGCTTCGATTCCACATCTTCCCAGTCCATAGAGGGCTGCATAGAGAAGTGTTATCTCTCCATCAAATCTCTTCTTCTGTCTGTACCAGAGAAGAATGATAAATGAAATCAGGCACCATATTCCTTCCAGAAGGAATGTAGGCCATACAGTTATACATCCCACTCCATTTACAACTTCAAGATTCTGAACCATCTTTTCTGATATAACGCCCTCAGATGCAAGATAAGCAAAGTTCTGCTCCTTGTCCGTGAAGAAGTTCATCGGGATAGCCATTCTCATAAAGCTCTTTGTAAATGAACCGAACGCTTCTCTGTTGAAGAAATTGCCCCAGCGTCCCAGCATCTGTCCTATCAGAACACCCGGGAACACAGTATCTGCAAAACGTCCGACTGATACCTTTTTCTTTTTGCAGAAAATTACAGCCGTTATGGTTCCTGCTATAAGTCCGCCGTACACCGCAAGTCCGCCCTGCCTGATATTGATCATAGCAAGGAGGTTCTCCTTAAATGTACCGCCGGTGTAATTCTCAAGTCTGAATAATATATAGTAGATTCTCGCACCCAGTATAGAAGGAATAACCATCGCAAGGAAGAAATCCAGATAGAGTTCCTCATCAAGCCCTTCTTTCTTACCAAGTCGTTTTGCTACCAGATAAGCAATCACGAACCCAAGGAATACCGCTATGGCATAGAATCTTATCTCTACACCGAATAATCTGAACCCAGTCGGAATATTCGGGAATTTTATATGTAATCCAGGGAAATAAATACCTTCCATATCTTTACACGTTGAACTTAAAGAGTATTACATCTCCATCCTGAACAACGTACTCCTTTCCTTCCTGTCTGACAAGGCCCTTCTCTTTTGCCACCTGCATGGTTCCGCTCTCGATAAGATCTTTGTAGCTTACGACTTCCGCCTTGATGAAGCCGCGTTCAAAATCAGAATGAATCTTTCCAGCTGCCTGAGGTGCCTTCATACCTTTTGTTATAGTCCATGCTCTGGACTCTGTTTCACCTGCAGTAAGATAACTGATGAGACCAAGGAGCTTGTAACTTGCCTTGATAAGCTTATCAAGACCTGACTCGGTAAGTCCCATGTCAGCAAGAAATTCCTTCTTCTCATCATCATCAAGTTCAGATATCTCTTCTTCCATCTTTGCAGAAACTGTGAACACCTCACAGTCTGTTTCTGCTGCATATTCTCTTACCTTCTTGACATATTCATTGTCTGCGCCTTCATCAGCCATCTCATCTTCGCTTATGTTAGCAGCAAAGATAACAGGCTTTGCAGTAAGGAGATTGTACTCCTTGAACCAGGCAAGTTCTTCCTCGTCTGTAATCTCAAGAGTCTTGGCAAGTTTACCTTCACCAAGATGATCCTTAATACGATTCTGCATATCAAGTTCCTTCGCAGCAGACTTATCATTTCTTGCAACGCGAACAGTCTTTGCTATCCTTCTTTCAAGAACATCCATATCTGCAAGGATAAGCTCGTAGTTGATAGTCTCGATATCACGTATCGGATCAACAGTTCCTTCTACGTGAATTACATCATCATCTTCGAAACAACGAACAACGTGAACTATAGCATCAGTCTCTCTTATATTAGAAAGGAACTGGTTGCCGAGTCCCTCACCTTTCGAAGCGCCCTTAACAAGGCCGGCAATATCTACGAACTCTATAACTGCAGGAGTAGTCTTTGCAGAATTGTACATCTTTGTAAGAACATCCAGTCTCTCATCCGGAACTGCAACGATGCCGACATTCGGATCTATAGTGCAGAATGGATAGTTTGCAGACTCAGCTCCTGCTTTTGTAAGTGAATTAAAAAGTGTAGACTTTCCGACATTCGGAAGACCGACTATACCTAATTTCATATATTTCTTTAACCTCCTGAAACCCTTATTATATAAGGGTTTGCGAGACCCTTACTTATTTAGGTGCTACAATTAGTGCTGCACTTATCGGATTCCGATTCCTCAAAAAAGCATGATTTTTGCGTTTCCCAAGCCAAAAATCGGTTATATATCACCTAAACTTGAAAATTGTACTATAAAAACAGTTAAAAATCAATCCAAAATACAGAAAAAGTGCAATCGTTACCAGAACTATGCATCTCCTTCAACTCATCTGAGACTCGAAAGATTTCAATCTCCATCTTCTGATATTCTTTTATGGGTATTAGCCCAAGCTTCACCTGCCAAACTATATAAATCCCGGTGATTTCCAAGATGTTTTAATGTTTCTTCTACATTCATAAAATAAACCTCATGTTTTTTCTCTCGTAATACATTTGTGTTGAAAAATCACCCATTACTAAACCGAGAAATTTTTCTTCATCCCTTCATCTACTATTTGGGACGAGTCAGAACCGATTACTAAAAATTTCTTATTTCCACCCGTTCAAAATACATATAGGACACATAGGCTATGAATCTGCAGAAATTTTTGCACAAAAATAAGATAGGATTTCTCCTATCTTACATCACTTCTGGTCCAGTGGACCAGAAGTTACTCTATTATGTTCTCACAACAAAAGCAACATCTATTTTTTATATTCGAAAATATCCATATCTGCTACTGGTGCAATTCCTTTTTCAATTGCATCATTATATGACACATCCTCATATAATAGTTTCTTAGTAATGTTGTTATAATCTGATTCATAGAATCGACTTGAAATAATTTCCTTAAGCATATCTGGAATATTATATTAAAGCTGCGCAGAAGGATTGTTCTTAGACTTCATACGATCGTCGCGTACCCTATCAATCAAAGCATCCAATTCAGGTGTTATCTCAACCTCAGGAAGCAGCTTCGCAATATCATATAAATGTCTCGAATCTCGATCCATCATATTTTGAATACGGTAATCACAAACAGCAAATACCTTGTCAATAAATGTACGCTCCAAGGACTGCACCTGCATACTTATCTTTGCTTCATCAAATGGAATAGGAAGAGTAATTCCATTCTTTTCGCAGAATCTTCCCACAAAGCTATAAACATCGTGATTCTCTACCGGATAAACATCCTGATAAAAGCTTGTTTCAATAATCAGTTCCAAAGGTATTTCACTAAAAAATGATTCGTACTTAAACACATATTTGTTATAGCTATGGCGAGATTGTATATCCTCTGGATTCGTTAAAATCAGGCCTGAATCCTCTGCTAAGCTTAGAATCAAATTCTTTATCTGCTTTTTTTCACCTTCAGTTGGCTTGCGATTCATAGACAAATCGATATCTTCTGAAAACCTATCAATGAGTCCATACGCCTTTGATAAAGAAGTCCCTCCCTTAAATACAAAAGGGAGATCACTTTGAGAAACACCAGACAAAACCATCGACTGGATAGTATCTTTTTCAACCATCTGTGTCGTACGATGTTCTTCAGCCGCTACTGTCTCAATAATCTCTTTCCATTGTTCTTTATAATCTCTATACCAGCTCACCCATCAAGCCTCCTTCATAGATATTTCTATAAACTTTATCCGGATATAATGATAAGTATTGTTTTACAACCGAAAAATCCACACCTACTGAGCTGACAAAATCTTTTAGCTTTGAAGTAAATTCCTGCCCGGAAATCTCACTATACTTGTCAATCACAGACATCAAATCCAAAAACTGTAATGCTGATTTATTCTTAGACGTCACCTCTGCGACCGGCTTATATACAACAATGATATTTCCATCTATCTCCTGTTTACGCTGCTTAGTCGATGCCTCATTGCTACAAACTTCATAGCAAGAGGGGTTCTGTGTTGTAAATCCATATTTATTTGCAAGCTGTAATCCCGTTATATAGCCTTCCACCTTTTCTTCTGACCCAAGATACTTCTTCTCGATATACTTATCTACTGAAACCTTTCCTTTTGTTCCAAGAATCGTAACATAAGACAAGAAATATACACCATTATATAAACGTTCCAACTTACCTTCATCCACAAGCTTCTTCATCTCCTGACGAAGATAATCTTTTGAATCGCCCGGTAGCTCAGTCAAAAATATCGGATCACCATTTTTGTAATTTTCAATTATATAATCATATACCATCTGGCTCACCTCACAAATTTGAAACACCTTATTTCAACTTTATGATACTACCATATGTCACTATTTGCAAGTTTTTATTCTGGCAGACCGGAAAATAACCCTGTCCAAATCTTGGTTTATTACGAGGCTTCGTAGAGCCTGAATCCCTTATAAAATCAACATTCCGCAACAATTCAACGACCTTGACCACCACTTGGCGACCACTCGTTGGACCACTTCATTTCATAATGATTTCAAACTACCCCTTCACGGACATTCCGAACGAAGCTTCGTAACCCTGGAGCCCTTATAAATACTGCATTCTGTCAAAAATCTGCGAATTGCCAACAGTGTGCGGATAATCCGTTACTTCACTTAAAAAGTAAGTAACAGGATACGCATAAAGTTACAACCTCAAATCTCCACATTATGCATCTTCCGCACTTCCTATGTCGTGCGCGTTAGGCCAAGCCTAAAACCTTAATTGCTACTTGCGTATCCGAACAATCCATATCATACTCCACCCTATTTTGTCACGATTCTTATACAATTATCGTGACAAAGCAAAAATAACTTCTGGTCCAATGGACCAGAAGTCAGACTGTAGACAAAGTCGGTTGCAAAACGAAGTTTTTGCAACCGATTTTTCTGTTTTGGACTATGCCGCAGCAAATCCGAATGAAAAAGAGTTAAATAGAGCGCCTATTATCCCCTTTCTTTGTAGCATTTTTGCAAGTTTCTTTAAATTTAGACAA